>Ga0315274_10004665_pt1 | contig 20101 bp, 14 predicted proteins | sample YL17G02_20_MG_FD_203700 | JGI IMG/M metagenome (GOLD analysis project Ga0315274, IMG submission 203700) | Sediment microbial communities from Yellowstone Lake, YNP, Wyoming, USA - YL17G02_20 | ecosystem: Environmental > Aquatic > Freshwater > Lake > Sediment | place: USA: Wyoming | collected... | reverse complement strand
TCCAACTCCCATCAGAAGTAGTGTTTTCATATCAATTGGCGAAATCTTGCTGCGGGCTTGCCAGACGGTAAGGTTGAAAAGGATATACACCGTCGCTGCAATGCTCAACCCCATTCCAAACCCGGTGATTAGACGCAAGAAATTGTCGGGTGTGTAGAAAATTAACTTACCCAACACCCCATCAAAAAATGAGTTGGCTCCATCCACCAGCCAGGCAGCGATAAGCAAGCCAAAAATTGCCAGTATTTTTGATGAAGGCAATCCGGATTTCTTACCTTTGGTTGATAACACCCCAACTCCAATAAATACCCCCAGGTACATACCCATGCAGCGGCTGCATAAGGGAAATGTGAAAGCGCCTATCTTGAAAGAATGTGATGGAATCTGATGACAGACCGAATAGCCGATGGCTTGCAATTTACCCACCCAACCTTGTGGGGTATGTCCCAGCCAAAAAAATAAAAGCAATAGGGTTGCTAATGATAGCCCTGCTTGGATTACGTACGAATTTATTTTTGAAGGCTTCATTTGATTTTGATTATAGTATCTCCCGCTTGACAGTTATATGGAATTATGACATACTATTTTTATAAGTCAGATAATTCCTTATTCGCCATCCTTTGGATGAGGAGGTGATGTGCACTATGTGTAGTAGTAAACCTAGTGCTGCAGCGCCCCTCCTCGTAAGCCAATAAAAGGACGCTGCAGCCAAAAAACAAAAAGCCGCTTAAAGAGCGGTTTTTTGCTAATATTTATTTGAAGTGAATTTTATGAAAAAAACTGAGCTTTATCAAACTGATCTTTCTAAATTGGCAGATTGGGATGAGTACCTGATCACCCATTCCAATTTGCCCGGTCCACGCTCGAATTTTGAGCTCGCGAATGTGGCCGCAAGGATGGGAGAAAAATCCTTATTCTTGCGTTGCATACAGATAAATGCAAAACAAGCTCCACAAAATTCATCTGGCGAATTTCTCCCGGTTTGCGGCACGCTGGGGTTGGGAGTTCTGCTTATAAAAAGTGATTTTACTGTTCTCCCACTTCTGCGCGAATTGGCTTCCGACTCGCGCTGGCGCATCCGTGAGAGCGTGGTTTTAGCATTAGAAACCTGGGGAGAATCAAATCCAAAAATATTATTTAATGAAATGGATCAATGGATGGGAGGAAATTTTTATGAAATCAGGGCAGCGATTTGCGCGCTGTGTCCCCCCAAATTCCTGAGATCAGAAGAGAAGGCAATTCAAACTTTAAAATACTTGGATTTGATTATGCAAAAATTGCAGGAAATAACAAGCCGTAGAACAGAGGATTTTCGGGTGTTGCGATTGGCAATGGGTTACTGTTGGAGTGTGGCTGTGGCTGCTAATCCTGCGCATGGAAAAGGTATTATGGAAAGGTGGGTTCAGACTGCAGATAAGGATTCCCGCTGGATCGTCAAATCCAATTTAAGAAAAAATCGTTTATCCCGGATGGATATCCTATGGGTGAGACGGGTGAATGGTTTGATTGAGGAAAGTTCCAGATGATAAAATCAGAATAAAAAAAATTGATTATGAAGCCAATCAATATTGAAAATCCCTGGAGTTTAACCAAAGACCAATTATTGCAGCAGGTTTCCAGCTCGGAAAACGGTCTTTCAAGAAAAGAAGCGAAAGTCCGTCTGGAGTTTTATGGAAAAAATTCGCTTTCCACCCGGGATCAGGCAAGCGCATTTCAAATTCTTATCGGTCAATACAAAAACCCCATTTTATGGATCCTGATTGTGGCTACCCTTATCTCGGCATTTTTAAGAGAATGGGTGGATGCTGCCATCATTCTTGCCATTGTGCTGGGCAGTTCTCTTTTAAGTTTCTATCAGGAATATACTGCCAGTACAGCAGCAGCCAAATTGCGTCAGCGTATTCAAATTAAGTCCAAAGTGACGCGCGGCGGTCAGGTAATTGAAATACCAGCAGAAGAGATTGTGCCCGGCGATATCGTCGTTCTTTGCGCTGGCAGCTTAATTCCCGCTGATGGGGTCATCCTATCCTCCCAGGATTTTTACGTAAATCAATCGGTGATGACCGGTGAAACTTACCCGGTGGAAAAATCACCCGGAGTGGTCACATCATCTGCGAGTATGACCGAACGTAGCAATTATGCTTTTATGGGTACCAATGTGCGCAGTGGTAATGCCACTATCCTGGTAGTAAAAACCGGTTCCGATACTGCTTTTGGGCAAATTGCTGCAAAGCTAGTTCTTAAGCCGCCGGTAACAGATTTTGAACGTGGAATTAGCCAGTTTGGCGGGCTGCTTACGACCACTATGTTGGTCATAGTTCTTTTTGTCCTTGGGTTTAACATCATCTTTGGCAAACCGGTGATTGATTCATTACTGTTTGCCATTGCCTTGGCGCTGGGGCTTTCCCCGCAATTACTTCCAGCCATTGTTACTGTAACCCTTGCCAAGGGTTCACAGACTATGGCTGAAAATGGCGTAATCGTGCGCCGCTTGTCCTCGATTGAAAATCTGGGCAGTATGAATGTCTTTTGCTCTGATAAAACGGGAACGATCACCCAGGGGGTGGTGCATCTGGATGGCGCTCATGATATTAATGGCGTTGATTCTGAAGAGGTCTTTAAATTGGCGTATCTGAACTCCATCAATGAAACCGGTTTATCCAATCCTCTTGATGAAGCTGTTATTGTTGTAAAAAAACTGGATGTTAGTGATTATAAGAAAATTGATGAAATCCCTTTTGATTTTGTCCGCAAACGTTTAAGTATTGTCGTTACCAATCCTGAGGGTAAAAACCTGATGGTCATGAAGGGAGCAGTGGAACAGGTTCTGGAAGCCTGCATAAAAGTGCAGGATCAAAATCAGGAGATGCCATTGGATGCCCACTACAAAGAACTGCTCAATAAAAGATTTTCGGATTGGAGCGGGCGGGGTTTTCGTGTGCTGGGAGTGGCTTCCCGCTGGCTGCCACCTCAGGAGGATTACACCCGATTGGATGAACATGACCTGATCTTCCAGGGCTTTTTGTTATTCTTTGATCCCCCTAAAGAAGGTGTAATTGATACTATCCGTGAATTGGATCGTCGAGGAGTGAAATTAAAAATCATTACGGGGGATAACAAACAGGTCACTTTGCATGTGGCCCAGACGATTAATTTAAAGGTGGATGGTGTCCTGACCGGAGCTGAAATTGACTTGATGCCGGATGAAGCTTTGTGGAATGCCGCTCCCAAGACCAACCTGTTTGTGGAGGTGGATCCTAACCAGAAGGAGCGTATCATCCATGCGCTGCAAAAACGGGGATTTGTGGTCGGCTATATGGGTGATGGAATTAACGATGCTCCAGCAATATATGCCGCCGATGTGGGGATTTCTGTGGATACGGCTGTGGATGTGGCCAAGGAAGCGGCGGATTTGGTTTTATTGAAAACAGATTTATCCGTGTTGAATAAAGGGGTTGAATACGGGCGCAATACCTTTGCCAATACTATTAAATATATTTTCATTACCACCAGTGCCAACTTTGGCAACAGTCTAAGTATGGCCGGTGCATCCCTCTTTCTGCCCTTTCTGCCTTTACTTCCGACTCAGATTCTGCTGACAAATTTTCTTACGGATATCCCCAGTCTGAATATCGGTACGGATCGAGTAGATAGTGAAATGGTCGCTTCTCCTACGCATTGGAATATTAAATACATTCGCAATTTTATGCTGATATTTGGAGCAATCAGTTCTTTTTTTGATTTCCTGACTTTTGGAACCTTATTATTGATTCTGCATGCCAACGAAGTTCAATTTCATACTGGCTGGTTTATAGAATCAGTCCTCACAGAGCTGTTCGTATTGTTTATCATGCGAACCCGAAAACGTTTCTATCAGAGTATGCCTTCACGCAGCTTATTGATTACCACCATTGTCATTGCCGTGATTACTTTTTCATTGCCGTTTATCCCGCTGAATACAGTTCTGGGTTTTTCCCCGCTTCCGATTCAAATTATGCTGGTTATTGTTGGCATTACCCTGACTTATGTGATGGTTTCAGAACTCGCTAAAAAATATTTCTTTATACACAATCAGCCTTGAGATAACCTTATGAGTTTTTATTCCAAGCAACATTGGAAGGGCGGACCAAATTCCGCTGCCAGAAATACTTTATGGAATCCATTAATTCATTAGGAACCGAATTTATCATATTGGCCGGGTCTGGACCGATTCTGAAATTAAATTCATTAACCGTCTGAAAAAAAAGTCGGTAGGAAGTAGACCATTCCCAAATAGCGTAGTTCCATCCGTGAGTTTCAAATAATTCAGTCTGATCAAAAATATATTTGGCAGCGTTGGGTACCCAGCGTTCTAAGCCATATTCGTTGACGGTGATTGGCACTTTATTTTTTATGGAATAGTCAAGGACCGGCTGAAATAGTTCCTGCAGCCATTTCTGGTCAAAGTCCTCCAATTGACCGTCCCCATTCAAATCATAATTCCCCGGGTAGCTGTTGTAGCTTTTTGATCCCTGATGGGTGTAGAGTTCATAGGGTTGGTATTGGTGAATATCATAAACGATCTTTGTGACCGCTATTGGCTGTAAATAGGGCAGCCAATCAATGCTGCTATATCCTGCGCCCCCCACAATGATGGGTGTGTCCTGATCCACTTCGCGGATGGCTGTGACAATTTTTGGAAAAAACTGATTCCAGTCATACAAAGTATTGGCGTATTGGGGGTAGAACTCATTGGGATCCCAGATATTCAGCAGGATGTCATCTGCATCCGGCTGAACCATTAATTCATATCCCACCACTGCAGGATGATTGTGGTAACGCTCGGCAGTTGTCCGCCACATCTCTGTCCAGGCTTGCTGGGCAGCGGCATCTTTCCACACGTTGTCATTGAAATACCCTTTCCATTCCGCTCCACCCTTGCAGCATAAGCTCCATTCCGCCCTTCCGGGGCCGGTGCGGAAGGCAATGGTGGCGAATAGATCTGCTTTGGCGGCCATATCCAGCAGGTTATCCAGATTTTGCTGAACTTCTGGGTCAACCCTGTAAGGGGGATTTTCGGTGAATATGCCTGGTACAGAAAGGATAATGTAATTGGCACCCAAGGCAGCCAGTTGGTTAAAATCCTCCTGACTGAAAGGCGGTCCTACCCGGTCATAACCCTTGGTATCTGCATCCACATCCGGCAGCACCAGAGATTGCCAGATGTTGGCGCCGCGCAATTGGGTTTTCCCGCTGGTCCACAAGTCCCATTTTGTCAAAACCTTGTTAGGTTGTGATGTTATCTCTTGCAGGCCATCTACCGGGGTGGCCTGGCGGGTTGGCTCGCGCTGTAATTCAGAAGATGAATGGCTGGGTGTTGGGATGGAAATGCTGCAAGCGTTTAAGCTGGAAACAAGGAAAACTAGAAGAATAATCACTGCGCTTTTAAAGTTGAAGGTCATTGATTTCCTCAATTTATTTTCTTTTCAATGATCAATAGAAATAATAAAGACACCCTGATGATACTCTTTTTCTCTTGAGATGAATAATCACTAAAATAATTAGAGAAATGAATTCTATCAATATAAAATTGGATTTGTTTTAAAATATATTAAGCCATTTCCAAGCTTTAATTGAAAGAGAGACAGGCAAAGGTGAAATTACAAAAAGCTTCATATCCATTGCTATTATTATGTTTATTATTTTTTTCTGCCTGCAATTCTTTCCATATAAAAACGTCTTCAATTGCTCTGACAATTAATCCAAAGGTACCTCCAACCGACCTGCAGCCAATCGTCGTACAAGCGGTAAAAGTCAATTTGCTTTTATCGCAGCAAAACCTGCCATATTTTTTAGAGAAAGCCAGTATTTATCAGGTTAAGGTTAAACTTGCCGATGACTTTAAATCCTTGAGTGGCAGCGAATCCATCCAATATACAAATAATGAATCTGCCAACCTTAACGAAATTTATTTACAGCTCTTCCCCAACGCATTCGGACCTTATTTAAAGATTCAGAAAGTGGCCATCAATGGCGTTGCCATCCAGCCTGTGTTGGAATTTAACAATACTGCCGCACGCTTTAAACTTGATCAACCGCTAAAACCTGGCGAAACGCTGCAGCTCCAATTGGACTACACATTGGAAGTGCCCACGGATTTCCAATTCAGCTACGGTTTGTTCGTTTATGCAGATGGGATCCTTTCACTGTACCAATTTATCCCGCTGATTCCTGTCTTTAATGAGCAGGGCTGGCAGGTGAGCGAGCCGATAACAATGGGAGACCTGACTTTTAACGACTCCAGTTTTTTTGAAGTGCAGGTGGATGCGCCTGAATCGCTGGTGATTGCGGCATCGGGTGTCCGAATATCTCAAAATTTGGAGAACGGACGCCATATTGAAAACTATCTGGCTGGACCGGTGCGGGATTTTTACCTGGCAGCCAGTCCAAATTACAAGGTCTCAACTGAAAAATGGCAGGATGTTACCATCAATAGTTATGCACTTCAGGAATATCAGACCAGCTCAGATTTGGTACTGGCGGCAGCCCGGCATGTACTGGAAATCTATTCCAATGAATTTGGTCCTTATCCTTTCACTGAGCTTGATCTGGTGAGTGCGCCCATGCATAATGCATTGGGCATGGAATATTCGGGTATTATGGCATTGTCCGTTGATCTGTATGAAACCCCGGCGGGTGTAGAAAATCGAAATAACCTGGAATTTACTGCCGCACATGAAATTGCCCACCAGTGGTTCTTTAACATTATCGGCAGCGATCAGGTGGATGAACCCTGGCTGGATGAGGGTATGGCTCAGTTTGCCACAGGGCTTTATTTTCAGGACCTGCATGGTGATTTCGCTGGAGACCAGTTTCGTCTTGGCTGGCAACAACGCTGGCAGAGGATTCAATCCCAACCTATACCCATCGGTTTGCCTGTCTCTGCCTATACAGAAGAACAATATTCACCTATTATTTATGGGCGTGCGCCCCTTTTTATTCAATCCTTAAAGGAAAAACTGGGCAGGGACAGGTTTTCCAATTTCTTGCACAATTATTACCAGAAATACCAATGGGGCATCGTTACCACCATCGCTTTTCGACAGATAATGGAAGAATCTTGTGCCTGTAGTCTGGAAAGTCAATTCAAGGATTGGGTGTATCCTAAATAAATTCAAATGCAAAAACAAAAAACCACTTCAATTAAAAGAATTGCGATTTATATATTAAAAATATTTTCCCTGGCGGTTATTTATCATCTGGGTGCGCGGGTGGGTTTGAGCATGGCTTATGTGCAGCAGAACACTTCACCAGTTTGGCCGCCCACTGGAATTGCCCTGGCTGCCCTGCTGGTTTTTGGCATTGATCTCTGGCCAGGCATCGCCCTGGGTGTTACTCTGGGTTCACTTTTACCGGCAGGCTCAACCATGCAGGTCACTCCCTGGAATATCACTCTGGGTTTGGCAATTGGCAATACGTTGGAAGCCGTTGTCGGCGTTTATTGTCTGAAGCGCTTTATTAATTTTGATAATCTGATGAGCCGTATCCGTGATGTGGTTGGCCTGGCATTCTTTTCCATGCTCAGTACTGCCATCAGTGCAACAGTTGGTGGATTGACCCTGATGTTCACTGGCAATGGTGCCTGGCAGTATTTTGGAACCATATGGTTTACCTGGTGGATTGGAGACCTGCTGGGTGCGCTCGTTATTGCTCCATTAATTCTTATCTGGTCATCACCGCCAACCCTGCAGCAGGTCAAACGGCGTTATTTGGAAGCTTTAATGCTGTTGGTGTTTCTTTCTACCATCACAGGCTACGTATTCTTAAATAAACCTGTCCTGGGTATTGCTGAACAGGCATTAATCTATGTTATCTTTCCTTTTATCATTTGGGCAGCGCTGCGGTTTGAGCAGCGAGGCGCCTCCGGCGCCATCTTTTTGGTATCCGGTATTGCCATCTGGGGTACTGCCCGGGGGCTGGGACCATTTTCACGTGAATCCTTGAATGATTCCCTGATCCTTTTGCAGACTTTCATGGCTGTAGTTTCTCTTACCTCCCTCATCTTGGCAGCTGCCACCTTGGAAAGGCGCAAAGCGGCTGATGAACTACAACAAAAGATATATGACCTGGGTACTCTCAATCACGCTTCCAAGACATTCCTTGGGAATTTCGATCGGGAAAGTACGTTCCTCACTATCTGTCAATTGGCTGTAGAGCATTTGGGTGTGAATGCAGCCTGGATTGAGACACTTCTTTCTGGTGAAAATAAGATGAAGGTGATGGCATATTCCGGTATTAATTTGCCTGAAGTGAACAAAGTCAAGAACACGTGGAAAGATTCTTCAATCCTTAATCATTTTTCCGATGAGATGGTAGCACGGCAAAAAACAACCGAAGGTGTGTCCCCGATCATTTATCTTCAGTCGGAAGAGCATTCGATTTTGGGATTTTCTGCCTATGCCATGTTTCCCCTGATATTTGGGGGAAAATTACTGGGAGCATTGAAATTACTCAGTAAACAGAAGGATTATTTTACGAGTGACCAGCAATTATTATTGCAGTCTTATGCCAACCTGGCGGCTGTCGCCATCCAAAATACCTGGCTGTTTGACCAGGTGCGTTTGGGGAATGAACAATTGCACGCTCTTTCACAGCGTCTGATGAAAGCCCAGGAGGAAGAGCGCCTGCATCTTTCCCGCGAATTGCATGATGAATCCGGGCAATTACTGGCAGCCCTTATGGTGCAATTGGGATTACTGGAAAGGGAAAATCAGAAACCAGATTCGCTCCATGCTCATGTAGTGGAACTGAAACGCTTTGCCAGTGAAATCCAGAGTAACCTGCATCGCCTGGCTATGGATTTACGCCCCGCCAGCTTGGACCACATGGGTCTTGTACCGGCATTGGAGCAATATGTGAAGGATTTTATTCAACAGTATCATCTTGAGGTGGAATTTGAATCTGTTGGGATGCAGTCCAGACGTCTGCCTATTATCATGGAGACTGCCCTTTTCCGCATTGCCCAGGAATCACTCACAAATGTTGTGCTGCATGCGCAGGCATCTCGTGTTGATTTATTGCTCTCTTGCCGTAATGATCAGGTGGTATTGATTATTGAGGATAATGGCATAGGGTTTATTCCAGCGGATTCAGCCGGACTGGATCAACTGGGGTTGTTTGGCATGCGTGAACGAATCGAAATGCTGGGAGGAAAACTGGCCGTTGAAAGTTCTCCAGGTAAAGGTACCATGGTGAGGGTCGAGGTGCCCATCCATGATTAGAGTGATGATTGCAGATGATCATGCCGTTGTACGTGCTGGACTGCGCGCTTTAATTGCGGCAGAATCCTCATTGTCACTGGTAGGGGAAGCCAGTGGAGGGGTGGAAGCGATTGAGTTGACCAGGCAGTTGCAGCCAGATGTGCTTGTTCTGGATTTGAGCATGCCCGATTTGGATGGCATCAGCGTTACTCGGCGCATCAAACAGGAATTTAGTAATATTCATGTGTTAATTCTCACCGTGCATGAGGATGAGGCTTTGGTGAAAGAAGCCATTCGTTGTGGCGCTTCTGGCTATATTATTAAGAATGCGGCTGAATCCGAGTTGATTTCAGCCATAAAGATCATTATGCGCGGCGATATGTATGTGGACCCTTCTGTTTTGCGCAGTCTTTTAGATGAAACTCATAAACCCCCCAATCTAGCCTCAGAATTGGAACCATTAACCCCCAGAGAGATTGATGTGCTGCGTTTGATTGTCCAGGGTTATACCAATCGACAAATAGCAAATGAATTACAGATTAGTGTCCGAACAGTAGAGGGCCACCGTGCCAATTTATCTGAAAAGCTGGGTTTGCACAGCCGTGTGGAATTGGTGCGTTACGCTAAAAATCATAAATTAATTGATTAAGCAATTTTTGGATATCCGTAGAAACTACTCGCTTAATATCTGAGAAAACCCCTAATTAATACGCTTTGTTTTCCGAGTTCCTATCGCTATGATGAACTTGCATCTAGAACATTATCTCGGATAATGTTTATTCCTCATGCATCTTGTAGGATTTAATCCGGTTAACAATTTATGCCATCCAAAATATCAAAACTACAAAAAATTGTTTCCCCAAAAATCAGTCTGCGCGCCATAACAAAAACCTTTCCGGGTGTACTTGCCAATGATCATATTAACCTGGATATCTACAATTCTGAAGTTCATGCATTGCTGGGTGAGAACGGAGCTGGCAAGAGCACGTTAATGAAAATCCTCTATGGATTTTATCGTGCCGATAGTGGTGAAATCCTGATCGATGGCAAACCGGTACAAATTCAAACCCCTAATGATGCGCGAAAAATCCGGATTGGCATGGTCTTTCAGGATTTCAACTTGATCCCGGCTTTTACCATTGCTGAGAATATCGCTTTATTCCTTCCAGATCTCAAACCCGTACTCCATATGGATGCCATTTCCCGCCGCATCACTTCACTTTCTTCCCGTTATGACTTGAAAGTGGATCCACATGCGCTGGTTTCACAACTTTCCATCGGGCAGCAACAAAAAGTGGAAATATTGAAGATGTTGTTATCGGAAGCGCACATCCTCATCCTGGATGAACCCACCCGGGTTCTCGCTCCGCATGAAGTGGAAGGGCTATTCCGTATTTTTGACCACCTCCGTAAGGATGGTTATGCCATCATTTTTATCACTCATAAGTTGAAAGAAGTTCTTGAATGTGCTGATCGCATTACGATTTTACGCGATGGTAAAGTGGCAGGCAGCCTGTTGCGCAAAACAGCAACAGAAGATAACTTGATCAAACTGATGTTTGAAAAAGAACCCGACCAGCTGAAAGCTGCAAGAAAATCCCCACAAGGTTTGGATGCCCCTGTTTTGCTGGAATTGACTGCGGTGAATACATGTGCGGAAGGGGCGGCTGTCAGTCTAAAAAATATCAACCTAAAGATTCACCGCGGGGAGATTGTGGGTGTTGCTGGTGTTTCTGGTAATGGTCAAAAAGAGCTGGGGGATGTGGGACTGGGCCTGGAAACATGTGTCAGCGGCACTCGAATGTTGATGGACAAGGATGCCACCGGATGGAGTATAGGCCGGGTGCGAAAGAGCGGAGTGGCTTTTATTCCTGAAAATCCGCTGACCATGGCAGTTGCACCAATGATGACGATTTTGGAGAATATGGTCCTGAGTGATACCTGGCGCTATTCCCGTCAGGGAGGATTTTCCATGGATTGGAATGCAGTCCACCATGACACGGATCAATCTTATAAAAAATTTGGTTTTCCAGAACCAAACCTTTACCAGCCTGCTCGGGCGCTATCCGGTGGTAATCTGCAGCGTATGGTTGTTGCCAGAGAAATTGCTCATAATCCCAAATTGATAATCGCGTCTTATCTCACCCGCGGCCTGGATGTGATCAGTACAATCGCTGCCCGCCAGGCCTTGATTTCTGCTCGGGATTCTGGAGCAGGGATACTGCTGATTTCAGAAGACTTGGAAGAACTCTTCACCTTGAGTGACCGGTTGATTGTCCTATATGCTGGAAGCATGGTGGGTGAGTTTAAACCCAGAGATACAAACTATTACGAAATTGGTCATTTGATGACTGGCTCAAAGGCGAACCATGACCCCAAAAACTGAAGTCCAGGAAAAAGCATCCTTATTGGTACGTCTGAAAATTAATATTCTCGCACGTTATGCGTTGATTATTTTGGCTGCTTTTTTTGCCTTCGGATTGATTTTGGGATTGTCCGGTATTAATCCACTTAAAGCTTATGCAGACATATTTGCATATACATTTGGCAGTTGGTTCGGCTTTTCTGAAGTAATCGTTAAGATGATCCCGCTTTTATTCACCGCTACGGCGGTGGCGCTCCCCTCACGCGTTGGTTTAATAAACGTGGGTGCTGAAGGGCAGCTGTATATGGGCGCATGGTTGGCAACCTGGGCTGCGCTCACTTTTACTCAATTGCCTGCCTCAATTCTCATCCCCCTCATGCTCCTTCTTGGGATGGTGGGTGGTGGGCTTTGGGCGTTGATTCCCGCTGTCTTGAGGGCGAATGGAATAGTCAACGAAACGATTACCTCACTGATTCTAAATTATGTAGCACCAACTGTGGTGGCCTTCTTTATTTATGGCCCCTGGCGGTCACCTTTAAATGCCATGTATCCACAAACAGTGGATTTTGTCGCCGCTGCCCGTTTGCCTAATTTCTTTGGCACCCGTGTCCATCTGGGTTTGGTGTTTGGTTTGATTGTGTTGGTCTTGTACTGGTTTTTAATGAATAAAACCCGCTGGGGACTGGAAATGCGTTCCATTGGTGGCAACCCGCAGGCAGCTCGCCGCAATGGTCTTCCCATTACTCTGTATTTAGTCCTGATAATGTGCCTTGGCGGCGGATTGGCTGGAATGGCAGGCATGGTTGAGATCGCTGGAATTCATGGCCGGCTGCGGCCTGGGTTCTCACCTGGTTTTGGTTTTATGGGTTTTCTGATCAGTTGGCTTTCAGGTGGTAACCCGCTTGGCATTCTCATTATGTCCTTTGTGTTCGGCGTAATTTCATCGGGTGGAGACATTTTGCAGATTACTCAGGGGTTGCCCTTTGCGGTTGTGAATATTCTTCTGGCAGTCACGTTATTTATCGTACTTGCCCGCCCGGTGTTATTCAAAGGAAAAAAAGCATGACTCTCATCGCTATTCTTGGTGCAATTTCCAGTATGATCTTTTCCGGGACTTCGTTACTTTATTCCACCCTTGGAGAAGTGCTCACTGAAAGGGTCGGAATCGTCAACCTTGGTTTGGAAGGAGTGCTGCTGGTGAGCGCCTCATTAGGGTTTTGTGTAACCGTTAAAACTGGCAATCCGTATTGGGGTATTTTAGCTGCCATGCTTGGGGGCGCGTTAATGAATTTGTTGTTTGGCTTTTTAGTTATAACTCGCCGCGCTAATCAATTAGCCAGCGGATTGGCACTGATGTTCTTTGGTTTTGGTATCAGCGCCTTGATTGGCAAACCTTATGTGGGTGCAATGATTGCGGGCACCCCCCGTTATCTCGTGCCTGGCTTCGCCAATATCCCTTTATTGGATACACCCCAGTTTAGATTTGATATTCTCATTTATCTTGCTATCCCGGTTGCTATCCTGGTTTGGTGGCTGCTTTACCGTACGCGATGGGGGCTGACCATCCGTGCAGTCGGAGAAAATGCCAGCACTGCATTTGCCGCAGGACGTAACCCGGCTCTGTTGCAATATCAGGCGCTTTTCGTTTCGGGTTTGTTGGCTGGTTTGGGCGCAGCGCATCTTTCCATAGCATGGACGATGACCTGGGCAGAGAATATGACTGCCGGGCGAGGATTCATTGCCATTGCGCTGGTGATATTTTCAAAATGGCATCCGTTGCGTGCGATTGTCGGTGCATTGCTGTTTGGGGGTGCGGTTGCTTTTCAGCTTTTATTGCAGGCCAGTGGTGTGCAAATCTCGCCATTCTTGCTGGATACCACCCCCTATATTCTTACGTTGGTGGTACTGGTTGGCTGGGGTGGAACACGTAAACATGCTGCTCCTGCCAGCTTGGGACGTGTGTACCAGGGTCAGGAATAAAGATGTTGTGATTACTTTATATTCGATCAAAAGGAGGTGGCATCATAGAAATAAAAAAGCAGTTGATTACCGTTAACAAAATTCAATTTTAGAAAAGGATGGAGAAAATGAAAGGCAAAATAACACTAACAATTTTGGCAATTAGCATGATTGCAGCTCTGCTGCTTTCCGCCTGCGCCGCACCAGTTGAGGTGAAACCATGCTTGATTATTGGTGCAATATATGTAGGTCCAGTCACTGATGCGGGTTATAACCAGGCGATGCACGATGGCTTAATGGAAGTTAAGAAAAACATAGCCTGTGTTAAGACCATTGAAGTCGAGAATGTTTATGAAGGTCCTGCTGCCGAGACCGCGATGGAAAACCTGATTGCGCAGGGAGCCAAATTAATCTTTCCCACCAGCTTTGGTCACCAGGAACCGGCTTTCAACGTTTCCAAGAAACACCCGGATGTGATCTTTGAACATGCTGGTGGATACATGATGAGCGATAACTTTGCCAATTTTTATGGCAAACCGCCCGAGACCTGGTATCTTATGGGAGTCGCGGCAGGTATGATGACCAAATCTAATAAACTGGGTTTTGTCGCTGCTCTGCCTTTGGCTTGGACCCTGGTCTTCATCAACTCTTTTGAGCTTGGCGCTCAATCTGTAAATCCAAAAGCGGAGACGATCGTCACTTATACCTATAACTGGTCGGATAAAGCCAAAGAAGCTGCGGCGACCGATGCGTTGATCGCCCAAGGTGTCGATGTGGTGACCATGCATGTGGACGCCCCTGGAACCGTGATTCAGACGGCTGAAGCCAAGGGTGTGTACTCGATCGGTTTCCAGTCCCTAGCTGCTCAAAAGTTTGCACCTAAATACTGGATTTCAGGAGCTGGCTTTACCCTGGGTGGCAAAATGACCTGGTTTGCCTCATCGGTAATGGACAAATCCTGGAAACCCATTTTCCTGCGCTGCGGTCTGGCCGATAAGTGCATGGCGATAGCGCCTTTTGGACCAAATGTTCCTCAGGAAGTTAAGGACAAGGTCAATTCGGTGATGGCAGATTTGATTTCCGGAAAACTGGTGTTATTCACCGGACCGGTGGTGGATCAAAGCGGTAAGGTTAGAGTGGAAGCTGGCAAAGCCTTGACTGACGAAGCAATGAATAATGTGGATTGGTTTGTTAAAGGTGTGGTTGGTAGTCCAAAATAAGTTCAAGGTTTAGAGTTTGGGAATGGGGCGTTGGGAGGGAAATCCTCTGAACGCCCCAGATTGATCACAAGTATTAAGGAATTATTATTATATTTATGTTAATTAAACTTTATTTGGAGGTCACTGATGGATATTAAGCAAAAAATTGAAGAAGCCAATGCAGAAGCTGCACGCAGAATCATTGCTGGAGATCCCCGTCTGTTAGACATTGCACCTGCGGAGGAGGTCATTCCAGGGATGAAGGGAAAACTTATTACCCATTCAGGACCTCCAATTACCTGGGCTAAAATGTGTGGTGCCCAAAAAGGAGCGGTGATTGGTCAGGTTTTGTATGAAGGTTGGGCAAAAACTTCCCAGGAAGCCATTAGTCAGCTTGAGCAGGGAGAAATCAAGCTTGAACCCAATCACCACCATCAAACGGTAGGACCAATGGCAGGTACCATTTCTCCTTCATCACCGGTATGGGTTGTTGAGAATAAAGCTTATGGCAACCGTGCCTATTGTCGGCAGGTGGAAGGTATGCAGCAGTTCGGTGATTACAGCGAAAAAGCCCTGGAAGGGTTGCGTCTGTGGCGGGATGTTTGGGCGCCGACCTTGAGAAAGGGATTAAATAAAATTGGCGGTTTGGATCTTAAACCGATAATCACCAAAGCTCTCCAGATGGGAGATGAATTACATAATCGTGGGATATCAGCATCCAGTTTATTCGCCAATGCTATGGCAGTAGCGCTAGCCCAGGTAGATGTTCCTAAAAATGATCTGATCAGCACCCTGCAATACATAACCAATCATGAGTTAATTTTTCTGGGATTATCCATGGCTTGCGGTAAGTCAATTGCAGATCCAGCCATGAACATTGAATACAGTACAGTGGTGGTTGCCATGGCTCGGAATGGAACGGAATTCGGCATCCGCGTCAGCGGCTTGGGAGATGCATGGTTCACTGCCCCTTCACCGGTGGTTAATGGCTTGTTCTTACCCGGTTATTCTGCTAAAGATGCAGGTTTGGATATGGGTGATTCTGCCATCACCGAAACGGTTGGCTGGGGAGGGTTTGTGATTGGTGGCGCACCTGGAATTCTCAGTCTGGTGGGTGGAACACCGGAGGAAGCTTTATCTTGGACGCGTGAAATGAAGAATATCACTGTAGCAGTTCATCCCACATACCGCATGCCGGCATTAGGATTTATTGGCACCTCCATCGGGATAGATATCCGTAAGGTTGTGCAGACTAATATCACCCCCATTATTGATACTGCCATCGCCCATAAAGAGCCGGGTCATCCAATTATTGGAGCAGGTCTGCTGCGTGCACCCTACGATTGTTTTAAACAGGCAGTAATTGCTTTTGGCAATAAGTACATGTGAACAAATGATTAACTCTTAAAATAAACAGGGATAAATACATGTCTTACGGTTATCTAATCCGAAAAAACCAGTATTACGACTCAGTGTTCTTGATGGGAATAAATAAACACATTTCAGCGGAAGAGGGTGTAACCCAATCGGCCATGCTCATGGGTACGGAAAAAAATAAAGTACTTCTCAATGATATTAATGTGATGAATGAAGAGATAAAATCTGCACTGCCCAACGACTTGATTGTAGCCGTCATCGCTGAATCTAAGGAATTTGTGGAAAGAACTCTCTCTAAACTGGATTATTGGCTTACGGCTGCTGTTAAAAATACCCACGAATCAAATCTGCATACGCTCCAGGATGGTCTGGCGGAAAAACCTCATGCTAATTTGGCTGTCATTTCTATTCCTGGAGAATATGCCGCCCGTGAAGCCTTTAAGGCACTTGAAGACGGTCTGAATGTATTTATTTTCAGTGACAATGTCAGTCTTGAAGATGAGCTTAAGTTAAAAAGGCTTGGTAGACAAAAAGGTCTGCTGGTGATGGGTCCGGATAGTGGTACTGGCATCATCGGTGGTATTGGTTTGGGTTTTTCCAATGGCGTCAGGCGGGGTTCCATTGGTGTCATCGCTGCAGCCGGGACCGGGTTGCAGGAATTCACCTCCCAGGTGCATAATGGTGGCTGTGGGATTTCTCATGCCATTGGTACGGGCAGCCATGATCTCTCTGAACTAATTGGGGGGATAACTACACTGTCCGCCCTGGATGCCCTGGAAGCTGATCCTCAAACCAAGGTAATCGCTGTTTTATCCAAACCACCTGCATCAAAGACGATTGAAACCCTGACTGCTCTTTTTAAAAGTAGCAAGAAACCGATTATTGCATGTTTCCTTGGTCATCAGGAAAAATTAAACGGCGAGGGAGTTTCTTTTCATCATGTCACCCTCATTGATGAAGCAGCAAATCTGGCTATTCAAATTGCTGAGTGTGGGACGGTAATTGAAAAACCTGAAGGACAGGATTTTTCCAGACTGATTTCACACGAAAAAGCAGGTTTTAAACCTGAACAAAAATATTTACGCGGAATCATGGCGGGAGGTACTTTTACTTTCCAAACACAGCAAATTTTACGCTCCTCCGGGATTATCACTTATTCCAACGCCCCATTGGATAAAAAGTACAAATTAGATAACCCAGACCAAAGCCGGGAGAATAGCATTGTGGACATGGGCGATGATCATTATACCCAAGGCAAACCGCATCCCATGATTGATGGAACTGAACGAAAACGCCGGATTTTACTTGAATGCCGTGATCCTCAGTTGGCTGTATTGTTGTTGGACTTTATTCTTGGTTACGGATCCTCCATGGATCCGGTTGGAGACTTATTGGATGCCATTATTGAAGCCAAAAAGTTTGTTAATAATAGAGGTGGGTATCTGTCCGTGGTAGCAAATGTTTGCGGCACGGATGGCGATCCTCAGGATCTTAACCTGCAACGAAAAATGCTGAATGAGGCAGGTGTGATTGTCTTTGATAGTAATGCAAAAGCTGCTCATTTTTGTGCAGAATTAATTAAAGGACGATAGGTGAGGTATGCCTGAACAAATTAACGACCTTTTACACCAACCTTTGGTCATCATAAATCTCGGTTTGGAAAGTTTCGCGGAAAATATGAAGGGGCAGGGTGCTGAAGTTGTTCAAGTGGCTTGGAAACCACCTGCTGGCGGAGATATTGAAATGATAGATCTACTGGATCAATTATTATAAGGAAACTTATCTAAATTTTTAAAGTTTTAATTTACTGAAATAATTTTGATAAAATATTGACTCGATGAGGAGGGTTCCCTCTTCTATTTCTTCTCTTTATCCTCCTTGTTCACTATGCCCAGAATTTACCGGAGCAGTTTTTGCTGAAATGGAGGTTCTAGTTTCATTTGCAGTTGGGTTATTGGTTATTTGGTTTAAATAAATCATCCCGAACCTCGTATGTTATTCAGCGGAAGTTCCATGAGCTAATGCTTCTTTTCAAAGCGCAACATCATTGGGAACTTATCCACCGGAACCTGTTGTGGTTCGGGATGGGTCTCCAAAGGTGCCCCCAATGGGACTCGAACCCATGTTTCGGCCTTGAGAGGGCCGCGTCCTGGACCGCTAGACAATGGGGGCTCAAAAGCGTTCAAATTGTAGCATGCCGCATTACCCCTGTCAATTAATCCTGGCCGAACTCCAATTTGCAAGAATTAATACAATCTTATTCAAATTCAATTGACTATTGAACGGCCTCATGTTATTATGATTTCCAAGCGCAATTATTCTATTAATTTCGCACTTTAACATCATTGAAAGGAAATTTTCATGAAGAAAGTAGACCTTATTTTTCGTTTTATTGGCCTTATTATTTTTGCAATTATCGGTTTTGTCTTGGCGAAATACGTTGCGAATCTTATTCAGCCAAATTTAGACTGGCTGCCTTATTCCATTGGGGGTGCAGCAGTCCTGGCAGTTTTGGGTTTCTTTATTTTTCCATACATAACCATTCACCCGGTAATCTGGGTGCGGTCTTATCTAACTAAAATTTCGGGGCAATCCTTGCTGGCAGCTTTGGTGGGATTGATCATCGGTCTGCTGCTGGCAGTGCTTGTTACTTTCCCCATTGCCCAATTGCCCTCCCCATTTAAAGAAGTGCTGCCTTTTGTTGCGGTGTTGTTTTTTGGCTACCTGGGCATTGCTATTGCTGAATCCCGCGCCCATGATTTTGGCGACTTATTGCGATCTTTTCGCCGATCCTCCCGCATTTCCACTCAGGATTCCTCATCCCGCTGGAGCAGAGATAAATCCATTTTGATGGATACCAGCGTCATCATCGATGGTCGCATTGTGGATATTGCCAAAACCGGTTTTCTGCCGGGTGCTTTGATCATCCCCCGTTTTGTCTTAAATGAACTTCAATATGTGGCAGATTCATCCGAAAACCTCCGCCGACAACGCGGACGCCGTGGGATTGATGTGGTTTCTCAACTTCAAAAGGATAAAAGTATTTCCGTGACAGTGGTTGACCTGGATGTGGAAGGTGTTCGTGAAGTGGATGAGAAGTTGATTGCCCTCTCCAGGCAGATGCATGTGCCCATTCTGACCAATGATTTCAATTTGAATCGGATAGGCGAATTACAGGGTGCGCAGATACTCAATATCAATGACCTGGCTAATGCGGTCAAATCCATACTGATGCCCGGAGAGACTTTGCCAGTGCGAGTGATCCAGGAAGGAAAAGAATCCGGTCAGGGTGTGGCATACCTGGATGATGGCACCATGGTGGTGATTGAAGAGGGACTGCAATTTCTTAATAAGGAAATAACCGTGGTGGTTTCCAAAGTGCTCCAAACAGCTGCCGGCCGTATGATCTTCGCCAAACCCGGTGAAGAAAACAGTAAAAAGCACCACAAATAGGAGTGGTTATGCCCATCCAGATTTACAACACACTGACCCGTAAAAAGGAAAACCTCGAAACTCTTCAACCGGGCAAAGTATTGATGTATGTCTGCGGTCCTACGGTCTATGCCAAAGCCCATGTAGGGCATGCCATGTCAGCCTTGGTTTTCGATATTATCAGGCGTTATCTCGAACATTCCGGCTATGAAGTCCGCCATGTAATGAATTACACCGATGTGGATGACAAGATTATCCAGCGCGCCAATGCCCTTAAAGTGGATCCTTACCAGTTATCACAGGGGTACATAGATGAATTTAATCGTCACTTAAAGCAATTGAACATTCAGCAAGCAACGGCTAACCCGCGTGCAACCGAAGAAATGACAAATATTATTCATCTGGTACAGGACCTGATTGATAAAGGTTATGCCTATCCAAAAGAAGGGGATGTCTATTTTCGTGTGCGTAAATTAAAGGATTATGGCAAACTTTCCGGGCGTAAGTTGGATGAAATGCAGGCCGGTGCG
>Ga0315274_10004663_pt1 | contig 20107 bp, 19 predicted proteins | sample YL17G02_20_MG_FD_203700 | JGI IMG/M metagenome (GOLD analysis project Ga0315274, IMG submission 203700) | Sediment microbial communities from Yellowstone Lake, YNP, Wyoming, USA - YL17G02_20 | ecosystem: Environmental > Aquatic > Freshwater > Lake > Sediment | place: USA: Wyoming | collected... | reverse complement strand
GCCAGGCCGTCGATCGTCAGCTCAACGCGCTCGGCCATCGGTCACCCACGTCTCCGGAGGGATGCGCGCTGCCCACATCTGCTTGCTGGTTCCCGCACCTCCGGGCATAGCGCTCATTCTGCTCCCGGCTGGAAGGCGGCCGGCCAGCGCCGGCGCGCGGATTGAATGGCGGATCCCGCGGTCACGCCGAGCCCGCAGATCGATGTCTCGGTCATGGTGAAGACGACGTCGTCGAGCGCATCCAGGTCCTCGGGGCGCAAGTGCCCTTCAGCCAGGCGGCCGATGATCTCCAGCTGACGCTGCGTGCCGAGCTGGCACGGGAGGCACTTGCCGCAGGACTCGTGCGCGAAGAAACGCGCCAGGTGCCGGCACGTCCGCCGAAGGTCACGCGACTCGTTCATGACCATGATCACGCCCGATCCCAGAGGCAAGCCGGCCTGGCGGAAGCTGGCGTGGGTGAGCGGCAGGTCGAGCGCCTCCGGCCCGGCGAACGCACCGGCGGCGCCGCCTAGAAGGATCGCTTGCAGTGGACCTGCCACACCGCCGGCGAGTTTCAGCAATCCCTCCAGGGTTGTCCCAAAGGGGACCTCATACGTGCCCGGCAGGACGATGTCACCGGATAGGCAGAACAGCTTGGTGCCTGGCGATTCCGTGGTGCCGACGGAACGGAAGGACTCCACCCCATTGCCCACGATCCAGGCAGCCATGCACAGCGTCTCGACGTTGTTGATCGCCGTCGGCATTCCGAACAGGCCGTGGGTCACGGGGTACGGGGGCTTGAGACGCGGCAGGCCGCGCTTGCCCTCGATCGACTCGAGCAGCGCCGTCTCCTCGCCGCAGATGTAGGCGCCCGCGCCGGAGCGGAGCTCAACCTCGAAGCTGAAGCTGCTGCCGAGCAGATGGCTCCCCAGGTAGCCGGCTTCCCGGGCCGCCTCGATCGCCTGGCGCAAGATACGCTGGGCGCGCGGGTATTCGCCGCGAACGTACAGATGGCCGCGCGAGGCGCCGATGGCGTAGCCGGCCAGCGTCATGCCTTCCAGCACCGCCAGCGGATCACCTTCGAGCAGCACGCGGTCCTTGAAAGTTCCTGGCTCCGACTCATCGCCGTTGCACACCACGTAGCGCTGCGACGCATCGCCCGAAGCCGCCAGCGCCCATTTGCGGCCCGTCGGGAAGGCCGCCCCGCCCCGGCCATCCAGACCCGAGGCGTCGATCTCGGCGATGACCTGTTGCGGCGTGAGGTTTCCGAGCGCACGCTGCAGGCCCTCGTACCCGCGGTGTGCCACATATGCGTTCACATCGCTGGGATGACCGTCCCCGCAGCGTGCCGTGAGACGCCGCGGCGCACCGCGGATGGCGCCCAGCCCGATTTCCTCCGGCCTGGCGAGCCACTCCGCTACCGTGACGCGGCGCAGGTTGCCCACCGGAACCTCGCCATGCAGCGCCGCCGGCGCGTGGTCGCACAGACATAGGCAGGGGACTTCCTCAATTTCGAAGGAACCATCCGGTGTGGGTTGGCCCGGGCGGACCTTCAGGTGCTCACACATCTCACGCAGGACGGTTTCGCCTCCCGCCTGGGCGCAGCGCGGGCTCGTGCACACACGGATCATCGTCCGTCCGGTGGGACGATCGTAGAGCAGCGTGTAGAAGCTGACGACACCGTGGATTTCGGCCTCAGGCACGCGCAGCGCCTGGCTGATGGCCGTCAGCACCGGAGGCTCGAGACAACCGTAGAGACGCTGCGCCTCGATCAGCGCCGGCAGCAACCGCGAGCGGTCGCGGCTTTCCTGTTGGCCGAGCCATGCATGCAGACGCTGGAGATCGATGCCGCTGGAGGTCACAGAATCCAGTCCTCCCCTCCCGTGCTGGGGGAGGGTGTCTTGTGCCGGCGGCCGTGCGCCGGCTCCAGGTGCCCTTGCCTCCGGTCCCGACGCACGCCACCGGTCATGCCGAGAATTTGTATCAGAGAAGTCCGCGTCCCGCAATACCGGTGCGCATCTCGGTAGCTTGAGAGCCGGTCCACTGGACTAGCAGGCATCGGGGCGGGATCACCAAGCCTGGGCGGCGGGTCTTGGGCTGTGCTACCCGAGGCGTTCGACGTCATGCACGCCCGACTCGCGCATCCCAGCCCCAGTGACGCGCACGAACTCCGCCCGTTTCCACAACTCCTCAAGCGTTTGCGCTCCAGCATACGACATGCCGGAGCGAATCCCGCCGATCAGCTGGTCGAGCACTTCAGCCACCGACCCGCGGTGGGGAACGATGCCTTCGACGCCCTCGGGCACGATGCGCTCCCAGTCGCCCGGTTCGAGATCGGCGCCGCGTTCGATGACCAGGCGGTCGGCGTTGGCCGTCAGCGATGCCATGCCGCGCACGACCTTCATCTTCCGGCCGTCGCGGACGACCGTCGCGCCCGGCGCCTCGTCCGTCCCGGCCAGCATATTCCCGACCATCACGCTGCTCGCCCCGGCCGCAAGGGCTTTGACCGCGTCGCCGGAGGTGCGGATCCCGCCATCGGCGATCACCGGCACCTGCAGGCGCTGAGCTTCGGCGGCGCACTCGAGGATCGCCGTCAGCTGCGGGACGCCGAAGCCGGTGACCACCCGCGTGATGCAGATCGAGCCCGAGCCGACGCCAACCTTGATGCCGTCGGCGCCGGCCTGGGTAAGATCGCGCACGCCTTCAGGCGTGGCGACGTTTCCGGCGATCACGGGAACCTCCGGCCAGCGCTGCTTCAGCGTCCGGACCATGCCGACACAGTTCTCCGAATGCCCGTGGGCGATGTCGACCACGAAGACGTCGGCGCCCGCCTGCAGGCACGCCTCCGCTCGCTCGACATCCTCCGAGCGGGCGCCGACTGCCGCGCCGACGCGCAGCCGGCCCTTGCCGTCCTTGGTCGCCTGGGGATGCTGCTCGAGCTTGATGATGTCCTGTGCGGTGATCAGCCCGCGCAGCCTGCCCTGCCCGTCGAGCAGGGGAAGTTTCTCCAGCCTGTGGGCGTAGAGTTGATCGCGGGCGGCGGTCATGTCGGCCGGAGCCTGCAGCGTCACCAGCCGCTCGCGCGGCGTCATCACCTCGCCGACCGGCTCCTCCGGGTCGGGCGCGAACAGCAGGTCGCGCCGCGTGACCATGCCCAGGACGCGTGTCTGGCGGTCGACGACCACCAGCCCACCGATGCCGGCGCTGGCCATCAGCGCCCGAGCCTGCGCGATCGTGGCGTGCGGCTCGATCGTCACCGGCGCCTCGACGATGTAGCCTTCCGCCCGCTTGACCCGAGACACCCCGGCCGCCTGGCTCTCGATCGGCATGAAGCGGTGGATGATCCCCAGCCCGCCGCAGCGCGCCATGGCAATGGCCATGTCCGCCTCGGTCACCGTGTCCATATTGGCACTCAAGACCGGGATAGCCAACGGGATGCCGCGCGCCGCCAGCGTGTGCGGGGAGACATCCTCCCGGCTCACGATGCGCGAATGACGCGGCACCAGGAGCACGTCATCGAACGTCAGCGCCACCTCAGCCCGAATCCGCATCGAAAGCTCCTCCACGTCGCTTCGCCCGCCATGCGCTGCGATTCCTGGTGCCGGGCGCCCCTGCGGAAACGGCTCGTTGGCGGACACCCGGCGCCGGCGGTTGCATGCTCACGCGGGCACTGCTCACCGGCCAACGCTTGCCGCCACCCGCCTGACCAGCCATTCCACACCAACGAGTGTAACCCGCCCGTCGGCCTTGCGCGCGCGAAGATCAGCGCTCAGGTCAGGATCCCGACAACCACTCCGTCCGTTCCATCGAACCAGCCCGTTCCGCTGGGCGCCAGCATGCCGAAGCCGCCTCCCAGAAGGGCATGCATGCCCATCCAGCACGCAGGCTTCGCGCGTCTCCTCCCACATCCACTTCTCCAGCGCCCGGCGGATTCTCCGCCACGCCGCGGGTTCCTCCTTGCCACGCCGCGCGCTTGCGTCTTACTCCGAGGCCCCGCGTTCTGCCTACGCTGCCCGAGGAGCCCGGCGTCTGCCCGGAGACCCCGCTGCGCATTCAATCTGTCGAAGCACTTTGCGCAGGCGGGTTGTCTGGGCGGGCGAAAGATCCGGCAGCCTCGAGGACAAGACGGCCAGGAACTTCCCCCGGTTGGACTCGTCCACTGCGGGCAGGATGCTCTGGGCATGCATCGGCACGTCGCGCGGCAGACATGTCTTGAGCTGGCGCAGCAGCACGGGGAGGATTCTCGCGCGGTAGGTGCGGCTGGCCGACGCCACTCCGGCCAGTGTCTTCACGCCCCAAACCACCGTGATCAGCGACCCCGCGTCGATAGCCTTCATGACCTCGTCCAACCGTTTCCCAATGGCGCGCGCCTGGAGGGGGCTGATCGTCGCCAGGGCGATCATGCTCCCCCAGACCATGCGGTTGTTCTTGCTGTGCAGCAGATCGAGGAAGTCGTCGGCGTAGCCGGCGATCAGGGCCGGGTCGAGATAGCCGATCTCATACAGCACCTTGAGGCAATCGCTTTGGACATTGCGATTGCTGCTATGTAGGTTCTCGGCGATCTCCCGGATCCCGGCCCAGTTCTTGGTCCGGGCCAGGCTCCGGGCGAGGTCCTGGTTCGGGACCTCGTCGCGTCGACTCTGAAAGTAGGCGATCCGGTTGAGGACGGACATGACGAGCACTCCTCGCATATGCCGGGACGCGTGACGGGGAAACGCGCTTCCGGCAGGGGGTCTTTGGCCTGAACGACCCGGGATCTTCCCACTGCGCGCGCCTTTGATTGTCGCGCCCTTCGCCGCCCGGCGGCGCGCCAGCCCGGACTCGACGGAATGTCCACGCCATGGCCCTCGGCTGACCGCGGGTTACAATCCCGCGTATGGCGCCTCGCCTGACCCGCCGGTTCTTCCAATGTCCGACGCTGGCCGTAGCCCGGGACCTGCTCGGTGCCCGGCTGGTGCGTCTCGAGCCCGGCGGCCGCCGGTCGAGCGGCTGGATCGTCGAGGCCGAGGCCTACATTGGCCCGGACGACCTGGGCTGCCATGCTCGCTCCGGCCGGACCGCCCGCAATGCCTCGATGTGGGGCCCGGCTGGTCATGCCTACGTGTACTTCACCTACGGCATGCACTGGTGCCTGAACGTGGTCACCGAAGCGGAGGGCTTCCCGGCCGCGGTGCTGATCCGCGCCCTCGTCCCGGTCGAGGGGCTGGCGACCATGCGCCGGCGGCGGGGCCCCCCCGGCGAGCGCGACCTGGCGGGCGGCCCGGCCAAGCTGTGTCAGGCATTGGGCATCGACCGCCGGCTGGACGGCCACGATCTGTGTTCGCCGGAAGCCGTTCTTTTCTTCGAACGCGGTCTGCGGGTTCCCCAGGCCGACGTGACGACTGGGCCCCGGGTGGGGTTAAACACGGTGCCGGAACCGTGGCGCAGCCTTCGCTGGCGCTACCTCGTCCGGCCTACGGCCCAGGCTCGCCTGCGCGAAGCCTGAGCCGCATCAAGGAGGGCCGGCATGAATCTGCTCGAGGGCAAGACCGCACTGATCTTCGGCGTGGCCAACGATCACTCGATTGCCTGGGGGATCGCCAAGGCGCTGCACGAGCACGGGGCGCGGCTGGCGTTCTCCTACGCCGGCGAGGCCCTCGAGCGGCGCATCCGGCCGCTGGCCAAATCGGTAGGCGCTTCGTTCGTCGAAGCGTGCGACGTCGGCAGCGACCCCGCCATTCAGGGGCTGTTCGAACGCGCCGCCTCCGCCTTGGGCACGATCGACATCCTGGTCCACGCCATAGCCTACGCCGGGCGCGACGAGCTCAGCCGGCCGTTCTACGAGACCAGCCGCGCCGGTTTCCAGACCGCCATGGATATCAGCGTCTACTCGCTGACCGCGCTGGCCCGGGCCGCGCTGCCCCTCATGCCCAATGGCGGCTCGATGATCACGCTTACGTACTACGGCAGCCAGAAGGTGATGCCCAACTACAACGTGATGGGCGTGGCCAAGGCGGCACTGGAGTCCTCGGTCCGCTACTTGGCGTCGGAGCTTGGGCCGAAGGGCATCCGGGTGAACGCCATCTCCGCCGGCCCGGTCCGGACGCTCTCGGCCGCCGGCGTCAGCGGCTTCAAGAGCCAGTTCCGCGCCTTCACCGAGATTGCCCCGCTCCGACGCCCGATCACCATCGAGGACGTCGGGGGAACGGCAGTCTACCTGGCGTCGGACCTGGCACGCACGGTCACCGGTGAGGTCGTCTTCGTCGATTCCGGCTACAATATCCTCGGCCTGACCGCACCGACACCCGCGGAGTAGCCGCAGGTCTGGGACATGATGCGCAGACTCTGGCGTCAACTTCTCGCCGTACTTGCCCCCCGCGTCGAGCCGGAAGAGAAGCCCTACCGGGTGCACCTTGCCCGGGCGGCGGTCCGCGTTTCGCTGGTGCTGCTGACCGTCTGGCTTCTGATTGAAGTTCTGATCCTGCAGCTGCTACTGCCTCTTTCCGACCATGCCTGGCGCTTCGACCTGCTGGCGATGCTCGTCCTGGCCCTGGTCCTGCTGGTGGCCGAGAGGTTCGTCCGCCAGGGCCGCACGACGATCGTGGGTTACCTTCTGGCAGTCAGCTACTTCCTCTACCCCCTGCTTAATGCTTTGCTGGTGCCGCAGGACATCTACCTGGTCAATGTCGCCTTCCTGATCTCGGTTGTGGCGGCCGGGGCGATGATCGGCGGCGGGCCGGCCTACCTGTTCGCCGGCTTCGTCACGCTGGCCAACGTCGGGACGTGGCTGTACGCCCGCGCACAGCCTGCCTCTCTGGTTCACCCGTTTGATCTGACGACCGGCGCCATCTTCCTGCTCAGCCAGACGCTTGTGGCGCTGGCGCTGGCAGCGGTGCTGAGCTTCTACTCCAGTTACATGCGCCGCAGCATTTCGGCCCTCAACGAGCAGGCCGAGCAGATGACCGAACTGGCGCACACCGACCCGATGACTGGGCTCGCCAACCGGCGCTGGTTAATGGAGCAGCTCGGCCGCGAGTTCTCGCGCGCCCGCCGCTACCGGCGCCCTTTTAGCCTGCTGTACCTCGACCTGGATGGGTTCAAGGCGATCAACGATCGCTTCGGGCACCTGTTCGGAGATGAAGTCCTCACCGGTGCCGGGCGCTCGATGAAGTCCGTCTTGCGCTCGACGGACCTGCTGGCGCGCATCGGTGGCGACGAGTTTGTCGTCCTGCTCCCAGAGACGGGGATCGAGGGCGCTCACAACGTGACCGCCAAGCTGCGCAAGGCACTGAACGCCTACGGTCAGCAGCTGGGACCGGCCGTGCCGATGCTGTCCTTCTGTGCCGGCGTCAGCCAGCTCCATCCGGGCGACTCGACCATCGACGATATCCTGTCGCGTGCCGACGAGGCGCAGTATCTGGCCAAGGGCACCGGACCCGGGCACACGCGCTCGGAGAAGGAGCTCGTCGTCTCCCCACCCCCTCCGCCCACGGTGGAGGCAGGCAGTGGACGCGAGTAGCGAATAGCAGCTGGCACTCAGCAATCGGCAGCAAGCGACGAACAATTGGTGATAGGCGACGAGGCCGCCACTGTTTGGGGTTGTGGGTTCGGGGTTGTGGGATGGGGGTCGCGGGTTCGTGATCGGGCGCGGTAGCAGGACGCTCCCCCCAGCCTGCCGGAAGCAGCGAACAGGAACGGGCGACATGTCGCCCGTTCCTGTTGGTTGAGCGCTGAATGCGGACGCCTGGCTGCTAGTCGCTGGCCGCCAGGAACCGGTCTGTGATCGGTTCTCGGCCCACGCCGCGCAGCACGAGCAGCGTCAACCCGCATGCCGTCGTCAGGCCGCCTGCGATCAGCAGCCGCGTGTGCCAGACATCGGCGTAGTTAACCCCGTCGATCCAATGGCCGGCGGCCGCCCAGTACTGCACGCTCAGTATCACCAGCCCCATGACGAGCATCGCCGCCCCCGTGGGCGCCATGGCTGAGCCGCTCCCGCCCCCGCTTTCGAATCCCATCCGCTTCCAGACAGCGGGCAGCCGCAACAGGAGCAGGACCACCAAGGTGAAGAGCGTGATGTAGACCCGCATGTTGTTGGGTGCCGACTTGCCGCGCAGCGCCTCGGACGCCAGCATCTGCGCCCCAGCTGCCACCAGCCCGATCAGCAGCATGATCAGCGCCGAACGGTAGCTGCCGCCCTTGCCGCGGGCCAGGGCGACGGTCAGGTAGATCCCCCACACGCCGAGGGCGGTCGTCAGGATCGAGACCGTGATGTAGAGCCACTGCATCTGCGCCAACACGGCCATCGAGCCGAACGCCTGCGGGGCCCAGGCGGCGCAGCTCGTGCCGATGCCCCCGAGCAACATCACGACCGAGGCGAAGCCAAACAGGATGATGGCCAGAATGCGCAGCGCCTTGCCGGATCTGCTTGTCGTAGACATTGGGTCAACCTCCAATCGACAGGATGGGTTGCCCCTGGGCGAAACCGCTCACGAGTGCCACGGTGGTCGCCAGGAGCAAGGTTGGATACAGGGATAGGATTGCGGGCTGGGAGAGGATCGGGCGGCCAGACTTCAGGAATGCCAGCAGCATTCCGCCCAAACCGATCAATCCGCCCCCGATCGCCACGAGCAGAAACGGCACCGGCAGCCTGCCGAGCACAACCATCACCACCGGAAGTCCGACGATCCACAGTCCAGCCAAGCCGTGCACCGGGATCAACGTGGCCAGGCCCGCCCGCCGCCACCGCGCGAGCCGGGGTATGGTCACAGCCACCAGCGCGACGGACGCCAGCACGGCGGCCATGTCTGCCTGTGCGGGAACGTGCTCAGCAGTCAACCCGACGGCCAGCCCGAGAGGGATCGCCGTGGACAGGATCACCACCACCGGGCTGTCGAGCGCCTGGAAGCCGAGGATGATGAGCAGCAGGTCCGCGACGAGCAGGATGCCGAAGGCGATGGTGTAGCTGACCATCGCCAGCGTCCCCTTGCCCTCGAGCCCGACCACAATCTGCCAGGCAGCCACCAGCGCCGCCATCAGGAGCAGCACACGGTCAGCGGGGCGCAGGGCGCGCACGGGCTACAGCACCTCGAGCATCACAGCCACCATCGAGCTGAGCATGTAGACCGAGGCGTACTTGAACAGGCCGAAGTTGCCATTCTCCGAGGGTCGGAGCACGGTCCCTGCAGCCAGGAGGAGCAGGCCGGCCCCAAGCACGGCAAGCAGGCGCAGGTACCCCCACGCCATCCCGATCCCGACCGCCGCCGCCACCATCGCCGCGGCGGCGAGAACGCTGGAGACAGCGACCAGCCATCGCGCGGTCCGGAAACCATAGACCGAGGCGACGGTCGGAACACCGGCGCGCCGGTAGTCGGAGTCGTAACGCATAGCAAAGGTCAGGATGTGGGTCGGGATCCACAACAGGACCGCCAGCGCCAGCAGCCCCCCGATCCAATCCACCGATCCCAGGCCAAGAGCGCGCCCGGCAAGGACGGGCATGCCTCCCGACACCCCGCCCCACACGATCCCCCAGGGCGTGCGGCGTTTCAGCCACAGCGTGTAGATGACCACATCGAAGAACAGCCCGGCGAACACGATCAGCCCGTAGAGCGGCTGCAGCAGGACGGCCCAGCCAACGCCCAGCGCGCTCATGGCGATTCCCAGGAGCAATGCTTCGCGCGGCGACACTCGGCCCGTTGGCAGCGGCCGGTTGCAGGTGCGCGGCATGATCGAGTCGATGTCGCGATCGTGCCACATGTTCAGCACCGTGCTTCCACTGATGGCCAGGAACAGCGATCCGGCGAGGCCGAGCAGCGTGCTCCAGTGGACGACCGGGCAGCGCGCGCTGGCGAAACCGGCCAGGCCCGTGACCAGCAGCAGCGACGTCTGCAGGCTCTTGAGCAGCGGCGTGAAGCGCTGCAGCGCGGCCGGAACCCGAGCCCGGAATCCCGGCCGCGCAGAATCAGCCGGTGCAGTTCTAGTCTCAATGTTCCGATCGCCGTGCGTACCGGTCGAGGTCATCTAGTTCACATCCTGAGCACAGCGGAAGCCGACGGCCGGGCTGTAGTAGGTCGGGGTGGCGCTATTGCGCACCCAGATGCGCAGGTCCATCTCGTACGTGTCCTTCGAGCCGCCGCGCAGATAGCGGTAGTGCTGCCCTTCGTAGACGTCGCCGGTCCACTGCCAGACGTTGCCGGCCATGTCGTACAGGCCGTACGGGCTTGCCGCGTCGCGCGTGGCGTAGCCGTCGTAGCTCCGGCCGTTGTAGAAGCCGACCGGGCTGGTGCGCGAGCCGAACGATCGCATGTCCTCGAAGGGGTCGCGGCTGGCGTAGAAGTTGGCCCGGTTGCGGTCGATGTCGAAACCCCATGGGAAGGGACGGTCATCGTCGGACCCACGGGCGGCCTTCTCCCATTCGAGCTCGAGCGGCAGTCGGGCGCCGGAGGCGCCACAGTAGCCCCACGCCCCAAACCACGAGACGGTGGTCATCGGATGGCTCTCGTAACCCGGCGAAGCGGCGAACGCCGAGCCGTCGTAGGTGAAACGCGAGGCCGGATCGTCCAGGGGGACGAAGAGGTAGTCGCCGGCGGGGATCTCGACCTCGTGCTTCACACCTCGGAACTCGTCACCCGGGTAGAAGCCGATGACCCGCTCGCCGTCGACGCGCAGCGCGCCCTCGGCCAGGACCTGGTTGAGGTAGGCCAAATACTGGCCGACGGTCACGTCGGTGATCATGATTTCGAAGTCGTAGTCGAGCATGGCCGCGTGATTGTGCTGGCCCGAGAGGAATTCGCCTGCCGGGACCAGGGCCCAGGCGTTCGGGTCCACACCCGTTTCGTACACGGGAACCGGGGCGTTCAGGTCGACCGTCGCGCAGGCCGGGATGAGCAGGGCGATCGCCAGGAGGCACAGGGCCAGCCGTCTCATCAGCGCACTTCCGTCGAGAGGGCGTCTTGCCCGGCTTCCTCGGTCCAGCGGCCCTTCTTCTTGAACAGGTCGGCCAGACGCCAGAGGATCACCATCGCCAAGACGACGAGCAGCATGGCCAGGCCGAAGTCCATCAGCAGCATGACCGTATTGACCAGCGGCTGCTGGGCGGCTTCCGAGATGAACAGCCGCTTCATCTCGAAGACGGTGACGGAGGCGAAGGCCAGGTCGGAGAGCAGGATGATCGCCCAGCCGTACAGCCGGCGGGCCTTGCCCTTCAGGCCGATCATGTCGCCGTAGTACAAGAGGATGATGGTGGCAATGATGGCCGAGAGCACGTGCCAGTGCCCGGTCAGTTCGATGCGCTCCTCGCGCGCCGGCCAGACGCGGAAGATCTCATCCAGGCGGACGGCCATGAAGATGCCGATGCCGCTGACGGTGGAGTTCATGAAGACCATCTGCCACAGCGGGCCGAACTTGAGCGGGTCGCGCACCAGGGCGCCGACCTTCTGGAACCCGGTCGGCCTGGCGATGCCGGCCACGCCTTCGCGGATCAGTTTGTCCCAGCCGAAGATGACCAGCATCAGTGCACCCAGCATGGCCGGTGTGGCCCCGACATAGATGATCATGTGGGCGACCGGCTCGAGCGGGGTGACAACGCCCCACACGCCGATGTTGAGGACGATCGTTCCCAGGATGACCAGCGGCATGGCGATCTTGTGCAGGATTCCCTTGAAGTTCAGCCAGCGGCCGACGATCAGGGTGATCATGATGGCGATCAGCGCCAGCATGATGTGCAGGTGGCCGATGATCGAGTATTCCAGCGTGGTCTTCTCAGGGAAACGGATGATGTTCTCGGCCAGGAAGGCCTCGAAGCCGTTGCCAAAGAAGGAGCCGGGGACGGCGCCGAAGAGCGCCGAGATGACGGTCGTGAGAGCAGCGGCGAAGAACGCCATCCGCTCCATGTCGACGCCGTTCCTGGTGCGGGCGTACGCCGGATCAGGCTGGCGATAGTCTTCGCCCCACGGCCACAGGGCGATGGTGAGCAGGATGCCGGCGACGAATACCAGCGTCAGCCCGGCGATGTACACGCCGTGCAGGGCCCAGTTGTGGCCCCAGTAAGCGAAGCCCATGCCGAAGATCATTGCCATCAGATAGCCGATGGTGATCAGCAGGCGCACAGCCGTCTTGTAGAACGCCTTCATCTTCAGCAGGCCGGTGATCATGTACGCCTCGATGGCGACCACGGCCATGGCGATGGAGTGGTACAGGATCAGGATGCGCCCCTCGCGCTCGGCCTGAACCAGATCCATCCGGAGCAGGCGCACGACGACGTCGCGCACGCCCAGCTCGGCCATCGGGCCAGAGAGCATGCCCCATACGGCAGTCACTGCGGCGATCATGGCGACCGCCACCAGGATCAGCCCCTTGGTGGAGCCAAAGAGGAAGGCGACGCGCTCACGTACGAAGGTCATCCGTTCTCCTTGCCGACATCTCCCGCCGGGCCGATGGGCGGGAGCTTTCGGTGGTCTCGCGCCATCAGCCCCGGAGCGGGAGGCGCCGCCGGAAGACCCGGGCTTGGCGGCGCCAAGGAAGGGAGTTCAGTGCCTCTGGCAATGGCCGTCTCGTCGTCCTTGTTCACACTATCACAAGCTGAGGGAACCGTCATTGACTTTCGTCACACGCGAAGGGAATGACCTCCCCCGGCCTGGCGGCGCGGGGAGCGTGTCAGCCCGTAGGGTTCGCGGAACGCTCTCCCCCCAGCGGCTGAGATGCGCCGCGTCCAGAACCAGGATGGCCGTACGCGTGGTCGAGATCACGCCTTGCCTCCGAAAGGTCTGAAGAGAGCGGCTCAAGGCGTCTGGCGCCGTTGCGATGCGCGCCGCCAGGTCGGCATTCGGGTGGCGGCGGCGATCGATCGGCTGCTGGCCCTCACGGCGGAGTTCGAGCAGCAGCCGTGCGGCCCGTCCGGAGACCGAGCGAAACGACAGGTCCTCGACATGCGAGAGCAGAGCACGGTTGCGGCGGCCGAGCGCGTGCAGGGGCCGAGCGCCAGCGGCGGGTGGGTCAGCAGCAAAGCGTGCAGGCCATCGGCGCCGATCTGCCATATCTGCGTCGCCTCAGCCGTCACGCGGTTCACGCCCCGGTCCAGCCCGGCCACCTCGTTGAACATGATGACCGGCTCGATCGTCGTCAGGATGGCGTGCTCGCCGGACGGACCGAGCTTGCCCAGGTGGGCTCGCCCGCTCAGCAGCACGAACAACCCGGACCCAGGCTGACCTTCCTCGAACAGCACGGCCCCGGCCGGCAACTGACGGATCTGGCCGAGGCCGATCGTGGCCCTCAGATCCGACGCGGGGAGGCCTCGGAAGTGCTCAACGTGCGCCAGCTGCGCAATCAAGTCGTCCACGCCAGCGTGCGTCCCTCCGCACTCGGGCGGCGTGCATATCCCCGCTTAGGACCGAGTCTACACCGCCTGGTGCTCATCGGGTCGTTCATCATCCCGGGCATGCGAGGCGTATACTCACCCCCCGGCGCAGGGCTGAGCGGCCGCGCCGGAAGGCGAACGGGGTGACGCATGGTTTACACCGGGCGGGTGCACCTGAGCACGCAGGGCAACACCGAGATGCGCGATCTGTCAACGGAGGTCCGGCGGGTCATCACCGATTCCGGCGTCCATGCGGGCATCGCCACGTTGTTCACGCCCTCGTCCACCAGCGCTCTGACGACGATCGAGTTCGAACCCGGCGCGCTTGACGATCTGCGGCGCGCCCTGGACGAGATCGCCCCGCCGGGGCGCGACTACCGGCACAACCTGCGCTGGGATGATGGCAACGGCCACGCTCACTTGCGCGCGGCGCTGCTCGGCCCGTCGCTCAGCGTCCCGATCGTCGACGGGCAGCTGGCGTTGGGGACCTGGCAGCAGGTGCTGTTCATCGACTTCGACGTCCGGCCGCGCCAGCGCGAGATCGTCGTTCAGGTCGTGGGGGAGGCGCGCGAATGATGGGCGCCGCCCTTCCTCAAACCCCGGCCGGCGGAGACAGGCGGCTGCTCGCCGTCCTGGCTCATCCGGATGACGAGAGCTTCGGACCAGGCGGGACGCTGGCCCTGTATGCCCACCGCGGAGTCGAGGTCCATCTGGCCTGCGCCACGCGCGGCGAGGTCGGAACCGTGTCGGAGGAGCTGCTGCACGGGTACGCTGATATCGGCTCGCTCCGAGAGCATGAGCTGCGCTGCGCCGCCGGGCATCTGCGCCTCGCCGGCGTGCACTTCCTGGGCTACCGTGATTCCGGTATGCCCGGATCACCCGACAACCAGCACCCTCGCGCGCTTGCGGCTGCGCCGCTCGATCATGTGGCGGCGCAGGTGACAGATCTGATCCGCCGCCTCCGCCCCCAGGTGGTGATCACCTTTGACCCGATCGGCGGCTACCGCCATCCGGATCACATCGCCATCCAGCACGCCACGCAGGTGGCCTTCGAGGCCAGCAGCGACGGTTCGCGCTACCCGAGTGACCCGCCGCCGTACCAGCCGCAGAAGCTGTACTTCCACACCTTCAGCCGGCGGTTCTTCCGCCTGGCCGTTCGCGTTATGCCCCTCTTTGGCATGGACCCGCGCCGCTTCGGCCGGAATGCGGATATCAACCTGGCCGAGATCGCCTCTCAGGATTTCCCCGTGCACGCGTTCATCCGCTTCGGCGAGGTCGCCGAAGCGAAGGCCCGCGCGGCAGCCTGCCATGCCAGCCAGGGCGGCCCGCCTACCTCGGGCCTGCTGGGTTGGCTGTTCCGCCTGGCCGGCGGCGAAGAGACCTTCATGCGCGCCTATCCGCCTGCCACGCCTGGGCTGCGCGAGACGGACCTGTTCGAAGACATCCAGCTAGACCCACCGTGAACGAGACATCCCGCGCTCACCATCAGATCATCACCCGCTACCGTCGTGTTGCTGCGCTGCCGGACGGTGTGTTCTTCTTCACATTCCCGCTGAGGCGGCGCGCGGTTGAACTCTTGGGGCTGACGCCGGGCGGCCGCGTGCTCGAAGTTGGCTGCGGCAGCGGCGCCAACTTCGAAACCCTTGTTCGCGCCGTCGGGCCTTCGGGCCAGGTGGTCGGCGTCGACCTGAGCCCGGACATGATCGACGCGGCCAAAGCGCGCGTCCAACGCCGTGCCTGGCCCAACGTGCGGCTGGTCGAGAGCTCGGCGGAAGACCTGCAGCTCTCCGAACGTTTCGACGCGCTGCTCCTGTTCGCCATGCACGACGTACTGACATCCGCCGCGGCGATCGAGCGCAGCCTCGCCCATCTCGAACCCGGAGGCCGGGTGGTCGCCGTCAGCCCGGTTCTGGCCAAGCGTCTGCCAGGCCGGCTGTTGAATCCCGCCGTGGCGGCGGTATTCCGCCGTTTCTCCGTGTCACAGACCGATCGCGAACAACCATGGAGGCTCCTGGCAGAACGCCTGCCTGGATTGCAGGTGGAATGGATCGGCCCGGGGATCCTGTTCCTCGCTTCCGGGAGCAAGGCCTGATCCCGCCTCGCCTTTCCGGGCGCGACCGGCAAGCGAACGCGAAGGGCTCCGGCACGTGTGCCGGAGCCCATTGTTTCGGCCGAAAGAGCACGGGGCTAGAACGTGCGGAACTTCTCGTGCTTGGCGCCGCACACCGGACACACGTCGGGCGCTTCGCCTTCGCCTGTGAAGCCGCACACGGTGCAGACAAAGATCGGCTGCGCTTCGATATCCTTCCCGGCTCTCACCGCTTCGCGCGCCTGCGTGTACAGGGCCGCATGGACGACCTCAGCCTGCAAGGCCCAATCCATCGAACGCAGGGCTTTGGGTTCTGCCTGCACCTCGGCGACAGCTTTGTAGGCCGGGTACATCTCGTCCACTTCGAAGGTCTCACCCCCAATGGCGGTGGTCAGGTTCGAGGCGGTATCTTCGACCCCGCTCAGGGCGCGCAGGTGGTTGCTGGCATGGACCCTTTCGGCGAATGCCGTCGCATGAAACAGCCGGGCGACATTCGGGCGGCCTTCCTTCTCCGCCCGTTCGGCGAAGTTTGTGTACTTCATATGGGCCTGGCTTTCGCCTGCGAAGGCGGCCTTCAGGTTCTCTTCGGTCATATGCTTCATCATTGTCTCTCCTGGATACCGGGACGGAACTCTCACATTCCCGAGGATGACGCCCGTCGTCGACGACGGCAAGTACAGATGGTCACTGCCGAGAGTGCAATCTCTCATGCCGTACCCGGGCCCCCCACCTGCTCCGGCCGGCTGGCACCTCCCGGCTTCGTTGGGTGAACAGCGCATGGTATGATTGCCTGACCTCGACCAAGGAATCTGCGCTCTGCGCGGCCCCATGAACGCCGATCGCAATCTGTCGCTCACCCCGCCCAATGGCTTCAATTTGCCGCGCCGCCTGCGACGCCTGGCGGACCTGGCCTACAACCTGTGGTGGACGTGGAACGCGGACTCGGCGCGCATCTTCCGCTACATCGACGCGGATACGTGGGAGCGGACGGAGCACAACCCGGTGCGCTTCCTGCGGGATGTTCCCGGAGACAAGCTGCAGGCCGCCACCAACGATCGCTGGCTGCTCGACTTCATCGATCGGGTTGTGCGCGCCTTCGATGCCTACATAGCGGATGGCTCCAAGGCCTGGTATCCGCAGGCCCACCCGGACCGCATGAACCAGCCGATCGCCTACTTCTCCACCGAGTTCGGCCTGCATGAGTCACTCCCCATCTACGCCGGCGGCCTGGGTGTCCTCTCCGGAGACCACCTGAAGGAGGCCAGCGATCTGGGCCTGCCGCTGGTCGCCGTCGGGTTTCTCTACACCCAGGGGTACTTCAAGCAGCGTTTGAGCGACGACGGATGGCAGGAAGCTCGCTACGTTGCCCTATCCTTCGCCAATCTGCCGGTCTATCCGGTATTCGACGCGAGCGGCGATCCATTGATGATCACCGTCGATCTCCCGGGACGGCCGGTGAATGCCCGGCTGTGGCGCATTCAGGTTGGCCGGACGCCGTTGTTCCTGATCGACAGCGATGTCGAAGTCAACCAGCCTGCGGACCGCGCCCTGACCGCCCGCCTCTACACCGGCGACCTGGAGATGCGCATCTCTCAGGAGATCCTGCTGGGCATTGGCGGAGTGCGCGCGTTGCGCGCCCTGGGCTACAACCCGGCAGTGTGGCACATGAACGAGGGCCACTCGGCCTTCCTGGCGCTCGAGAGGGCGCGTGAGCTGGTGGCGGCTGGCAAGACCTATGCGCAGGCGCTCGAGCGCGTGCGCGCCTCCAGCCTGTTCACAACGCACACGCCCGTCCCGGCGGGCAACGACGAGTTCCCGCTGTGGCTGATGGACAAGTACTTCGGCAGCTTCTGGCCGCAGCTCGGCTTGGACCGCGAGGCCTTCCTGGATATCGCCCGCCGCAAGGAACCCTGGGGCGAGACCTTCAGCATGCCCGTCCTGGCGATGCGCACCGCCGAGCGCGCCAACGGCGTCTCGGAGCTGCACGGGCAGGTGGCGCGCCAGATGTGGTCGTTCCTGTGGCCGGCGCTGCCCGTCGAACAGGTCCCGATCGGTCACATCACCAACGGCATCCACACCGGCACCTGGCTGGCGCGGCGCCTGTGGCTGCTGTTCGACCGCCACTTCGAGCCGGGCTGGCTCGATCACCTGGATGACCCGCAGACGTGGGAGTCGATCGAACGCATCCCCGACGCGGAACTGTGGGCAGTGCGCCGCCACCTCAAACGCAAGCTGGTGGCTTACATGCGCGAGCGCGCCCGTACGCAGTGGAGCGAGGCGCGCGTCCACCCGGTGCAGGTCATCGCCAGCGGCGTGCTGCTCGACCCGTACGCGCTGACCATCGGTTTCGCTCGTCGCTTTGCGACGTACAAGCGCGCCAGTCTGATCCTGCACGATGTCGAGCGCCTGCTCAAGCTGGTCAACCGGCCGGGAATGCCGGTGCAGGTGATCTTCGCCGGCAAGGCCCACCCCGCCGATGAGCCTGGAAAGCTGCTGATCCAGGAGGTCTACCGCCAGGTGAAGCGAGCCGAAGCAGGCGGCCGCCTGGTGTTCCTCGAGGACTACGACATCAACCTGGCCCGCTACCTGGTCCAGGGCGTTGACGTGTGGCTGAACACGCCGCGGCGTCCGAACGAAGCCTCGGGCACGTCTGGCCAGAAGGCAGCCCTGAACGGCGCTCTCAACCTGTCGGTGTTGGACGGCTGGTGGTGCGAGGGGTACAACGGCCGCAACGGCTGGGCTATCGGTGCTGAAGGCGGGGGTGGCGATCCGACACGCCAGGACGCGGCCGATGCCGAAAGCTTGTACCACCTGCTGGAAGACGAGATCATCCCGCTCTACTACGTGGAGCGCTCAGCCGACAACCTGCCCGGGGAATGGCTCGGGCGGGTCAAGGAGTCGATCCGCACGCTGGCGCCGCGCTTCAGTATGCGCCGCATGGTCCGCGAGTACGTCGACACGATGTACCTTCCGGCCCTTCCGGAGCCGGAATCGGCACAGGTCTGACCGATGCTGGATACGCTTGCCATCCCTGCCGCCCTCCTTCCGCTGGTGATCTTCGGCCTGCGGGTCGCCGACATGACGCTCGATACCCTGCGCGTGCTGCTCGTCATTCGCGGGCGCAAGGCGCTGGCCTGGACGCTCGGCTTCGTCCAATCCGCCATCTGGGTCGTGGCCATCTCGAGCGTGCTGCGCCACGTCGACAACCTGTGGAACGTCGTCGGCTACGCCGGGGGGTTCGCCACCGGCACGGTCATCGGCATGTTGATTGAGGAGCGGCTGGCGATCGGCCACGGCCATGTGCGCGTCATCAGCCCCCACCGCGGCTCGGCGCTGGCCGACGCCATCCGGGCCTCCGGCTACGCCGTGACCGAGCTCGCCGGGCGCGGCAAGGACGGGATGGTTTCCGTCCTGACGTGCAGTGTCCGCCGTCGGGATGTCTCGCAAGTCACGCGGCAGGTCCATAACGTCGACCCGGAGGCATTCGTCACCGTCGAAGATGTCCGCCCGCTTCACCGCGGCTACTGGGGAGCGTGAGGCGTGGCCGCCCTGCCGATCCAACCCCTCCTGATCCTGGCTGCCGCCCTGGCGATCGGTCGCTTCGTCGACCTGCCGGCCCAGCCCCTTGCCGCCGGACTCCCTGCCTGGGCGCTCCCGATCCTGGTCTTCCTTCTGTTGACCCTCAACAACGCCCTCGACACGCTGCGTATGTTGTCGATGGCGCGCGGGCAGCGCGCCGCCGCCTGGCTGGCCGGCTTCACCCAGGCTGCGCTCTTCGTCACCGCCATTGGCGGGTTGCTCGCCAACCTGGGGAACCCCTGGAACCTGGCGGCCTTCACCGCCGGGTTCGCCACGGGCAGCGTGGTGGGGATCCTCACCGAGGCGCGCCTGGCTCCGGGCCACCGTCTGATCCGCATCGTCAGCTCGCGGCGCGGCACGGCTATCGCCGACGCCTTGCGCCAGCGCGGCTGGGGTGCAACCGAGTTCGCCGCGCGCGGGCAGGACGGCACGGTGACGTTGATCTGGTGCCACGTGCCGCGGCGCGACGCAACCGCCGTGACGGACCAGGCCCTGGAAATCGACCCCGAGGCATTCCTGACCGCCGAGAACGTACGCCTGTCCCGCGGCGGCTGGCATGCCTAGCGGCGGCTGTTTCCGGTGCCCGGTTTGCGGTTCTCCTGCCGACAACGTATAATCGCCGCACTCGGGCGTCGGTGCGCGCCGCCTGACCGAGGCCGGCATGGCTGTCAAGGGCAACCTGCGTGACTTCAGCGTCACGCAACTGCTCAACCTAGTCAACTTGGCCCGCAAGACGGGGACGCTCACCGTCGAGGGGCCGAACGAGGCTGCCTGGGTCTCCTTCCAGGCCGGCAAGTTGATCTATGCCCAGCTCGGCGATGAGGACGGCACGCTCGTCGGCATCCTGACCCGCACCGGCCGGATCACGGCCAAGCAGGCACAGGTCATCAAGTCGCACGCCGGCGAGAAGACCGACAAGGAGCTCGGCTTGCTGCTGATCAACGCCGGCTACCTGACGCAGCAGGATATCCTCGCCAGCATCCGCCAGTACATCATCGACATTGTCTACCGCCTGTTCACCTGGGTGGACGGCTTCTTCCGCTTCGACAACGACGTGTTGCCGCCAGACGACCGCATCGTCATGCGCCTCGACCTGGAGAACATCATCATCGAAGGCGCCCGCCGCATGC
>Ga0315274_10004660_pt1 | contig 20111 bp, 19 predicted proteins | sample YL17G02_20_MG_FD_203700 | JGI IMG/M metagenome (GOLD analysis project Ga0315274, IMG submission 203700) | Sediment microbial communities from Yellowstone Lake, YNP, Wyoming, USA - YL17G02_20 | ecosystem: Environmental > Aquatic > Freshwater > Lake > Sediment | place: USA: Wyoming | collected... | reverse complement strand
GCCTCTCGCGGTACCCGTTGCGCTGGTTCGTCCGCTGTGGGCTGGGATGACGGTACTCCGCGCCACAGACGCTGTCCGCATCCGCGTTCATCAGCATCTGCGCCATCGTCTTCACCATCTCCCGCAGGAGGTCCTTGTCCGCCGCCTCGAGCTGCTTGCGCAACCAGCTCAGAACGCCTACCTTCTCCTTGACCATCGCTTCCTCCTCGGTGCCGACGTGCGTCGGCGGGTCTTGCCACTAACCGAAGATCGAGGCGATGGTCTTCTCCTTCAACTCCCTTCTGGATCGACCACCCCGTACACCACATCCGTGGACTCTAGCCCGCGCCTCGGTGCCGCACGCCTCACATCTCTATGGACCCGAGACCTCGCTCCTCGCGTGCAGACCACAGGGACACGACTCGCGGACTCGGAGAGTCCAGGTCCTCTGCGCGTTGCGCTCCTTCACAGTGCGTTCGCCCCGCCGCAGCTCATCACGCGCCTCCTTGCAGCTCTGAAGGATTGGTCAGTTCAAGCTCTCGCCGCTGGCCCAGAGGAGTGATATGGAGCGGCGCTTGAGGCATTCATGGGCTTCTTCGACGAATACATGAGGGGACTTGGCCGTCTCAAGGAGGGCCTCAAGGCTTTGGCCGACTCGGGCATCGCGGCTCAAGGATCGCCCTGGCGTAGACCTCTTGCCCGTTCGTGCAGACGACGAGCGTGTGCCCGCGCTCGCGAAGGCAGGCGAGCGTCTCGGGGACGCCCGCGTACAGCTCCCCGGCATCGCGAACCAGCCTGAACTCGGCCTCCTCGAGAAGGGGGAGGGACTCCTTGGGGAGGCCGTGCGCCTCGAGCGGCTCGTTCTGTCGGCCGAGCGGCTCCCCGACGAGGGAGATGACGTCGTCTCGGTCAGGGGACGCCAAGCCATACCGCTCGAAGACCTCGGGGACCGCAGGCAGGAAGGACGTCTCGCTCCGATAGAGCGTCCCACCAAGGTCGAAGATGAAGAAGACCCCTGAACGAGGTCTGGGAGGATGCTCGGACGGCCTTGTCATGCCGCGTAAGGTAGAAGATGAGAAGCTCCGCCACAACCCTTCACTCCGCCCTCCGTTTGTGCTATACTGCCGCTCGCCACTGGGAAGAGAGCCTAGGGCGACATTCCGTGACCGAGAAGGGGCCAGGGGGCGTTGAGCCCTCTGGTTTTGTGTGGGTACACCCCTAACCATGGATGGTTCCAGCGAAGACAAGCAGGAGGCGGCGATGAAGGTGACGAAGGCAACGCTCAATCTGACCGAGAACTTGAGCGACGTCGCGGAGGACGAGCACGAAGACCTGGAGGAGCCGGTCCACTCGGATAACCCGATCCGAACGTACTTCGGGGAGATCAGCCGAGTCCCGCTCCTCACCCGCGAGGACGAGGTCCGCCTGTGCAAGCGCATCGAGGTTGGAGACAAGCGGGCGAGAGAGGAACTCGCCGAGGCGAACCTCCGCCTGGTCGTCTCCATCGCCAAGAAGTACCGTGGCTGCGGGCTGCCCTTCCTGGACCTGATCCAGGAGGGGAACCTGGGCCTGATGAAGGCGATCGAGAAGTTCGACTACAAGAAGGGCTACAAGTTCTCGACCTACGCCACGTGGTGGATCCGCCAGGCGATCCTGCGCGCGATCACCAACCGCTCGCGGACGATCCGGGTCCCAACGCACATCAACGAGCTGATCCGCAAGATCTACCAGGTCGAGCGCAACTACGTGAAGGAGTGCGGGGAGCTTCCGACCCCGGAGAACCTGGCCGGCGAGCTGGACACGACGGTCGAGAACATCATCAAGGCGAAGAAGACGGCGCAAAGCATGGCCTCCCTCGACACCCCCATCGGGTACGACGACGACGGCTCAGTCCTCGGGGACTTCATCGAAGACCAGACGGCCGTCTCTCCGGAGAGGGAGACCTTCGAGCACCTGCTCTTGCAGGAGTTGGACACCGCGCTCAACGAGCGCCTCACCGACCGCGAGAAGCGGATCCTCGAGCTGCGCTACGGCCTGAACGACTACCAGCCCCGCACGCTGGACGAGGTCGGAGTCGAGTTCGGGATCAGCCGGGAGAGGGTCCGCCAGATCCAGAAGGAGGCCCTCGCCAAGCTTCAGGACTCCGACCTGAAGCAGCGCTTGGAGTGGTTCCGCCTCCTGTCTGAGGAAGCGTAGGCCTTAGACCCCCGCTTCCGCGGGTTTCTCCTCGTAACCGCAGGACTTCCCGTTGCAGCGCAAGCCGCTCTCGCGCTCCGTCATGACGCCGCTTCCGCACGCCGGGCAGATCTTGACGGGCTTCTCGCTCACCGCGAAGCGACAGTCCGGGTAGCGGCTGCAGCTGTAGAAGCTCCTTCGACGCTTCTGGGAGTACTTCTCGACGAGCACGCCCTCGCCGCACGCCGGGCAGGGGACACCGGTCGAGATAGACGTCGTCTTCTTGCAGTCGGGATTCGTACACTGAAGGTACCGGCCGTACCGCCCCTCCTTGAGCGCCATCGGCGAGCCGCAGACGGCGCAGGCCGTCTCAGCCGTGTCGTTCGATCGCGCCTCCAGGGCCTCGCGCAGGACGAGGGTCTCCCCGTCGTAGCGGTAGGGCAAGTCGGGGGGGAGGTTCCGGGTGCTGTGGCACTCGGGGTACGCCGAGCAGCCCAAGAAGTGGCTCCCCTTCCAGTAGCGAAGCTCCATCGGACCGCCGCACTTGTCGCAGGGGACGTCGGTCAGGACACGGAACGGACGCTTCGTCGAGTCGGAGACGAGGCGCTCCACGGTCCCCACCTGCTCGGAGAAAGGGCCGTAGAAGTCCCGCAGGGCGTCCAGGCGCGAGATCTCCCCTTCCTCGATCCGGTCGAGCTCCTCCTCCAGGTGCGCGGTGAATTCCGCCTCGACCGTGTCGGCGAAGTGGCGCTTGAGGAACCCGACGACCATCTGGCCGAGGAGGGTCGGCCGGAGGCTCCCCTTGTCCCTCAGGACGTACCCTCGCTCCTGGATGACGGACAGGATCGTCGCGTAGGTGCTCGGCCGTCCCACGCCCAGCTTCTCGAGCAGGTTCACCAGGCCGGCCTCGCTGTAGCGCCGCGGGGGCTCGGTGAACTTCTGCTCGCGCTTCACGTCGGCGAGGACAAGCCTTTCGCCCTCGTGGAGCCAGGCGGGGACTCTCTCTGCCTCCCGCTCCTCCTCCGGGGCGAGGGCCAGGAACCCGTCGAAGAGGAGGAGGCTCCCCGAGACATCGAGCGTGTAGGGCCCCGCGGCGGCGACCGCCTTCCTCTGCCGGTAGACCGCGGGCGCCATCTGCGTCGCCAGGAAGCGCCGGTAGATGAGGGCGTACAGCTTCCTCTGATCCGGGGTGAGGTCGTCTGCGACCTCCTCGGGCGTTCGGCGGGGATCCGTCGGTCGAATGGCCTCGTGGGCGTCCTGGGAGCGCTTCTGATTCTTGTAGTAGCGCACCGACGGGGCGACGTGGCGCTCCCCGAATCGCTCGCCGACGACGTCGCGCGCCTCCTTCACCGCAGCGTCCGAGAGGCGCACGGAGTCCGTGCGCATGTAGGTGATGAGGCCGGCGTTCCCCTCCGGCAGGCTCACCCCCTCGTACAACTCCTGGGCGACCTGCATCGTCCGCTTCGGCGAGAACCCGAGAGCCGAGGAGGCGGTCTGCTGGAGGGAGCTCGTGATGAACGGGGGAGGCGGCTGGCGAAGCCGCTCCTTCTCCGTGAGCGACTCGACGTGGAACGCCTGCCGCCGGAGCTCGGCGGCGACGGCCTCGCTCTCCTCTTGGCTCTTGACGACGAGCTTCTTCCCGTCCCTCTTGGTGAGGGAGGCCGAGAACGGCTCTCCGTCGCGGAGGAGGGCCGAGATCTCCCAGTACTCCTCGGGCGTGAAGCGGGCGATCTCCCCCTCCCGGTCGCACAGGACGCGGAGGGCGACCGACTGGACTCTCCCGGCCGAGAGCCCCTCGAAGCGCGTCCCCGCAAGGCTCTTGGAGAGGAGGGGGCTCACGAGATAGCCGACCAGGCGGTCGAGGATCCGCCGCGTCCTCTGCGCCTCGACCTTGTTCACGTCGATCCGTGCCGGATGGCGCAGGGCCTCGAGGATCACCGGCTTCGTGATCTCGTTGAACACCGGCCGGAGGAAGGCGTCGTCGTCCTTCACGTCCTTCTTCAGGATCGTGTAGAGGTCGTAGGCGATCGCCTCGCCTTCCCGGTCGTGGTCGGTGGCGAGGTAGACCCGGTCGGCCTTCCTGGCCGCCTCGTGCAGCGCGGTGACGAGCTTGGAGCGCTTGGTCTCGAACTGGGGCACGAACCCCTTGTCGATGTCCACGCCCAAGCCGTTCCTGGGCAGGTCGCGCACGTGTCCCTGGGAGGAGAGGACCTGGTAGTCTCTCCCCAGGAACTGGCCGATGGTGCGAGCCTTCGTCGGCGACTCCACGATAATGAGACCTTTCAAGCGGGCTCCTTTGGAACGGGCATTATAGCGGAGACGGCGCGTGCGACAAGCGCAGGATGCGACCTGGTCAGATCTCCCGAGGCCGCGTCCCTGAGCGACGAGACTGACGAGTCGGGTAGAATGGCTCCCATGCGCGAGGGGTTTCGGCACGTCGTAGTGGAGGGACTCCCCGCCGCCGGGAAGAGCGAGACCCTGGAGCTCCTCGCCCGCTTCTACCCGGAGCGGGTGCGGGTCCTCCCCGAGCTGGTGAAGGAGGTCACGATCCGAGAGCGGATCGACCTCCTCTCCGAGCGGGGGCGCTTGACGGAGGCAATCTGCGCAGAGGTTCCACGCCGGCGGGAGGCGATCGCCCGCGCCCGAGCCGATGGAGTCCTCTGCCTCGAGGAGTCGCACCTCGGCGTTCACCTCGCCTACGCCCAGGCGCTCGGCGACCGCTCCTTCCTCGCGGCGTGGCCGGCCCTGGAGAAAACGCTGCCGCAGCCCGACCTCTACCTTCGGCTGGAGATCCCGGTCCAGGTCTCCCTCCGCCGTCAGAGGGGGCGCGGGACTCCCCAGTTCGAGGTCGGGGAGGGAGTCCTCCGGGAGATGCTCTCTCACCTCGACGCCTGGCACACCACACGACGAAGCCCACTCCGCCTCCTAGATGCCGCTCGCCCCGCTGGGGCCTTCCTGTCCGAGCTGGAGGGGATGCTCGGCCTCTCCGCAGAGGAAGGCTCGCCCGACGGAGGGTTCGACGTCCTTCTCCTCCTCGGCCGGCCGGCGAGCGGGAAGAGCGAGTTCATCGACTTCATGCGGCGCTGCCCTCTCGAGCGGCGACTGGAACGCTACCACCTCGCAGGGTTCGATGTGATCGACGACTTCCCGGTCCTCTGGCAGCTGTGTGCGGAGGACGACCTGTGGGAAGGGCTTGGGCGAGGGCGCCTCCACTCCCGGCCGGCGGATGGGAACTACGCCGTCGCCGATCCCTTCGTCTGGCCCTTCCTGATCGCCAAACTGGATCGGCTCGTCCGCGCGATGTCCCCCAGCCGGCGGACGCGGATCGTCGAGTTCTCCCGCGGCGGAAGCCGAGGGTATGCCGACGCCCTTCGCCAGCTCTCGCCGGACACGCTTGCCCGCGCGGCGATCCTCTACGTCTCCGTCTCGTACGAGGAGTCCTTCCGCCGGAACCTCGCTCGCTACGACGCCGGCCGCCGGAGCGGGATCCTGACCCACTCCGTCCCGCGCGAGGAGATGGAGCGGACCTACGCGACCGACGACTGGAGCTCTCTCACCCGCGGCTCGCCCGACGGTGCCTTCGAGGTCGCCGGGGTCCGCCTCCCGTTCGCCACGCTCGAGAACGAGCCGGAGTCGACCGACTCCACGGTCCTCGACCGGCGCTACCACGACGCCCTCGCGCCTCTCTACGCATGTTGGCGCGCGCGGCACCGCTAGTCGGGGAGGACCTCCGAGAAGACGCGCAGGAGGTTCCTCCAGGCGACCTTCTCGACCTGCGTCGGCGAGAGGCCGAGCTCAAGCAGGAGCTCCGTGATCAGCGGGTAGTCGGCGACCCCTTCGATACCGCGCGGGAGGGTGTTCGTCCCGTCGAGGTCTCCGCCGAGGCCGACCGCGTCCTCTCCCCCCACCTCGATCGCGTGGAGGACGTGCCGCCCCACCCAGTCGAGGCTCGGACGCGAAAGCGCGGCGAGGCGGCGGTCGAACTCCGCCCCGGCCGCGGGGGTCGCTCCTCCAGCAAACACCTCCTGCCGGTGGCGCTCCGCTTGAGCGTGGAAGACCGGGTCGAGGAACGAGGGGACGAGGTTGATCCCGATCACGCCGCCCCGATCCGCGAGGGCGCGGATCATCGCGTCCGTCAGGTTGCGCGGGCTCGGGCAGAGCGCGCGGCAGTTCGAGTGGCTGGCGATGAAAGGCCGCGTCGCCAGGCGGCAGACGCCGGCGAACGCCCGGTCCGAGAGGTGGGAGACATCGACCATCGTCCCGAGCTCCTCGGCGAGGCCGACGAGCCGCTCCCCGGCCGACGTGAGGGGAGTGTCCGTCCCGAACGCGCTCCCGGAGAAGGGGTTGTCCTTCCAGGAGAGGATGAGGTCGCGCACGCCGAGGGCGTGGAAGTGGGCGAACGCCTCCGGGCGCCCCTCGAGGGGGTCGGCCCCCTCCATCGCGAGCAGGGCCGCGCACGGCCCGCCGGAGACGGCGCGGCGGAGGTCGTAGGCCGTCAGGGCAAGGGCCATCCCTCCGTGCGTGCTCGCGATCATCCCCTGGATCGCGGCGATCACCTCCTCCGCTCGCTCCCGCTCCGTCCCCGGATGGCGCTCCGAGAGGACAAAGCAGGCGAACACCTGCCCGCAGGAGCCCGCCTCGACGAGGCCGGGGAAGGAGACGTGTCCCTCCCCGCACCCGCTACGGAAGTCGAAGGTCCCGTCGAGCACCTTCATCACGGTGTCACAGTGGGCGTCGAAGAACCTCACCGCGCAGACCTCCTCGGATCGACGACGGCCACCGCCTCGACCTCCACCCGTGCGCCCTTGGGAAGGGCCGCGACCTGGACGCACGAGCGGGCCGGCGGCGGGCTCCGGAAGAACTCGGCGTACACCTCGTTCACAATAGAGAAGTCGACGAGGTCGACGAGGAAGACCGTCGCCTTGACCACGTCCTCCATCCTCGCCCCGCCGGCCTCGAGGACCGCGCGCACGTTCTCTAGCGCCTGGTGCGCCTCGGCGCGGATGTCCCCTGAGACGAGATCGCCCGAAGGCCGGAGGGGAATCTGCCCGGACGTGAACAGGAACCCCCCCGCGCGGATCCCCTGAGAGTACGGGCCGATCGCCTGGGGAGCCCTCTCCGTCCGGATCTCGGCTCGATCGGTCATCTCCCGATCGCCCCCAGCTCCCGCCCAACCAGGGCGGACTTCCGTGGGACGAAGCGAGGATCTCTCCTTACGTCGACGGCAGAGGGCATCGCGCGGATCGCGTTGGAGAGCCCCCGCTCCTTGAGCGAGGCAAGCGCCTTCGCGATCAAGTCATGATCGTCCATGGTTTCCCCCCTCGGGTGCAGATGCAGGCATGGTATGCAAAACCCGCGCACCCTCCAAACGGTTCGGCGGGGCCGAGCGCTGCCCCCCCCACCCCCTTCATGCTTGCGTCCCCTGCCCGGAGCGTGGTAACCTGGGGCCGATCGAGAAGCTACCGGGAGGTGGTGCGATGCCGACGTCGAATCCCGAGGACGAGGTGGTCCGTAGGGCAAGAGAGCAGGTGGAGGCGAAGAAGTGGTTCTACGGCCACGGGCTTATCTACCTCGTCGTGAACCTCGGCCTGGTCCTCATGTGGGCGATCTCTACCCATGGGTTCCCCTGGTTCTTCTGGTCGCTCATGGGATGGGGAATCGGGCTCCTCTTCCACTACCTGGGCGTGTTCGGGATCTTCCGCGCCGGGAGCGCGTGGGAAGAGAAGCAGGTCGAGAAGGAGACCCAGCGGCTGAAGAAGCGCGCCGGCTGAGCCCGCGTCGCTAGTCCACGGTGAGGGTCTTGCTCAGGTTCCGCGGGAAGTCCGGGTCGATCCCGCGGGCGAGGCTCATGTAGTAACTCATGAGTTGGAGCGGGACCGCGGCCAGCAGGCTCGTCACCTCCGGATCGGCTGCCGGGAGGACAAGGTACTCCTGGACGTTCTCCCGCAGAAGCCGGTCCTCGGCAGCGACGGCAATGGCACGCCCGCCTCGGCACGTCGTCTCGTTCACGTGGCTCACCATCATCGCCACGTCCTCCGGGCCGGTGACGAAGACGACCGGATAGCCCTTGTACACGGCGGAGAGGGGCCCGTGCTTGAACTCGGCGGAGAGGAGCCCCTCGCAGTGGGCGTAGGTGACCTCCTTCAGCTTCAGAGCGCCCTCCATCGCCACCCCAAGCGTGGTCCCGTAGCCGAGGAAGTACAGCTCGTCGAACGGCCGGAGGATCTCTGCCACGCGTATCGCTCCGGCCTCAGTCTCCTTCAGAGTCCTCTCGATCAGCCCGGGGACCTTCGCCCAGTCGATCCGTCTCCCGCCCCGGCGAAGGCGGTCGGCGAGGTAGAGGAAGAGGACGACCTGGTTCAGGAACGTCTTCGTCGCCGGAACCGAGAGCTCATACCCGCACGCGAGGGGAAGGTAGCGGTCCGCTCCGTCCATGAGCGTCGATCCCAAGACGTTGAGAATCCCGAGCATCCTCGCCCCGGACGGCCGCGCCGCCTTGAGGACGTTCAAGACGTCCTTCGTCTCCCCGCTCTGGCTGACGAGGACGACCGTGTCCTCGACGGTCAGCGTCCTGGCGAGGGTCTCGCGGAACTGCGGGGCAAGACAGGCCACGGCCGGGATCCCGGCCAGGCGATTGAAGTACGCCGCGCCGATCAGGCAGGCGTGGTAGCTCGTCCCGCAGCCAACGAAGTACAGGTGCCGCGCGCGCCGAAGATCGTCGAGGAAGGGGGCGACGTCGGGTGAGGCCTCGAGCCAGTGGAGGAGGTCGGCGGCCACCTTGGGCTGCTCGTGGATCTCCTTCAGCATGAAGTGGGCGTAGCCTCCCTTCTCAGCGGAATCCATGCCCTCGGTGAACACCTCGACCTCGCGCTCGATCAGGGACCCGTCGTCCACGCGTCGGAGCTCGACCCGGTCCGGCCACAGGCTGACTATCTCCCCATCGTAGACGCGGACGATCCGGTTCGTGAGCGGGAGGATCGAAGGGAGATCGGAGGAGACGCACGTCGCGCCGTCGGCGAGGCCGACCACCAGGCCGGACCCCTGCTTGATCGCGTAGAGGGGCGCTCCGGCCGCACCGTCCTTCCCGTCCACGCGGCCGATGACGAAGGCGTAGTCCCCCTCGAGGTCGCCTGCGGCGCGGCGGATCGACTTGATCATGTCGAAGCCCTGGTCGACGTATCTCTCCACGGCGTGCACGCAGGACTCGCCGTCGTTCGCCCCTCGCACGGTCATCCCCTCCGCAATGAACGCCTCGCGGAGGGCGACGTTGTTCACGATATTCCCGTTGTGCGCCCCCACGAGGTCGCCGTCGGAGTCGAGGTGCGGCTGGGCGTTCTCGCGCGCCGGGACGCCGAAGGTCGCCCAGCGGAGCTGGGTGATCCCGCGCCGGCCACGCATCTCCGTGAAGCAAAGCCTCGCGTCGACCTCGTCGATCCTGCCCGAGTCCTTGCGCAGGTCGATCCGTCCCGCGGCGTCGATCGTGGCGCAGCCGACCGAGTCATAGCCCCGGTAGGCGAGGCGGCGCGCGGCGCCGACGAGGATCTCCCCCAGTGGCCGGTCCTCCCCCATGACGATCCCGAAGATCCCGCACATCGCTTGGTCTCCTTCACGCGAACCCAGAACGGTTGCGGTCGATTCTAACCGCACGAGCGGAGGACCTCACCCCGCCCGGTGCCGGCCGCGCCGGACTCGTCTCCTTGTCGACTCCGCCGCCTTCCCGTACGATGGGACCTCACGAGGAGGTGACCTCCATGATGCGGGGAAAGTGGATTGGGATCGGCCTTCTCATGGCATCCGTTGCCGCGCTCTCAGGTTGCCTGTTCTCTCCGGGCGCGGTGACCATCGCGGCAGGGGACGAAGGGACGATCGTGACCCTCACCGTAGGCGACGCCCTCGTCGTCCGCCTGTCGGGGAACCCCACGACCGGGTTCTCCTGGGTGAGGACGGATTCCCTCAACCAGGCTGTCCTCGAGCCGGTCGGGGATCCGGAGTACACACCCGGCGACCCGGACGTGTACGGCGGTGGCGGGACCTTCCGCTTCACCTTCCGCGCGGTCGCCGCAGGGACGACGCCCCTCTCGTTCGACTACAAGCGACCCTGGGAAGAGGAGGCCATCGACACCTACGCCGTGACGGTGTACGTGCCGTAGGCCGGCTCTGCCCCCGGCCAGGTGGCCGGGTCTTGCCGGTAGTAGGCCGCAAGGGCCTCGTACAGCCGGGGCCGACTTTCCTTCAGCCGGACGGGCAGCTCGAAGAAGGCCTCGCTCGAGACGGCGAAGAACTCGGCAAGGTTTGTCGCCCCGTAGCTGTCGAGGCCGGCGTCCCAACCGCGCGAGACGGCACGGCGGAACTCCTCGTACTCCCGCTCCATCACACCGGCCCACGCTCGGAGCCCCGCGGCCGGCAGGATGAGCGGGATCCCGTCCATCGCGCCGTTCTCGGCGTCCAGTTGATGTACGAACTCGTGCAGGACGACGTTCCTCCCCGGGATGGTTCCCCCCGCCTGAGCCAGGGCGTCCTCCCACGAGACGACGAGCGCCCCCTGGCGCCACGACTCCCCCAGCCTCTCCTCCGGCCCCTCGTAGACGATCCCCGCGAGCGGGTCTTGGATCGGCTCATCGGCGAGGTACATCCCTGGATAGAGGATCACCGAGACGAGCTTGGCGAAGTACGCCGTACGCCGATGAAGGAGCAGGACCGCGGCAAGGGCGGAGATCGTGACCCGCATCTCCTCCGTCACCTCGAGGCCCGCCGCCCCCTCGAAGTGCTTCTCCTCAAGCAAGACTCGCGCGTGCCCGAGGAGCTCCCGCCGGTCGTCCTGGGAGAGCCGGCGGAGGAGACCGACGTTCCGCCGCACGGCCTCCTGATCCTCTTCAGAGAGGCCCTGACGGCGGAGCCGCTCTCGCCGCCGCTCGCGTAGGAAGCCCATCCCTCCTCCTACGGGTAGACGAGCCGCCCCTCGACGCGGCTCGCCAGGTTCTGGTGGTTGCGCAGGTACTCCTGCAGGACGTCGCTGACGGAGGTCGCGACCACCTTCGGCGTCCCCCGGGCGGCGAGCTCCGCCTCGGAGATCCCGAGGAAGGCCTTCGCGTTCCGGAGGTGGTATCCGGGAAGGACGAGGGTGTAGGTGGCGTCCTCCACAACCGGCACGTCGCGGATGGCAAGGGAGACCAGCTCGTCCCGGGCGTCGTCGTGCACCGCGCGCACCCCCCGGTTCACCTGGTAGCACTCCCCCTCCCCGCTCCGGTTCTCCCGCCTCATGATGTGGCGGAAGATGCGGAGGAGGTCGCGGCCCGTGACGGTGAACCTCGTCAGGGTCTCCTCGAACGGGAAACACGCGGCGAAGTCCCCCAACGTGACCACAGGGCCAAGGCGCTTGGAGCGGATCGATCCACTCCCGACCAGGATCACGTCGGCCCCCGTCACGTCGGCCAGCGCATCGGCCACGAGATCGCCGAGCGGGGTCTCCTCGGTCCGGGCCGGGTGAACAAGCTCGGAAGCGAACTTCGTCAGGACCGATCCGTACTTGCGGTCCACGAGCTGCTTGAAGGAGTCGATGTAGTCGTGCAGCCCCTGGTCCGGCTCGGCAACTCCCTGCTCGATCGGGACGAGCCGCCAGTCCCACTCTACGATGCGGTTCGTGTCGTCGTCCACCGTAAGGTCGAACCGCCCGATCTGATCCGTCCCCACGCCCGCCTGGGCGACAAGGATCCCGTTCACTTCCGCGGGCCGCTCGAGGATCGTGTGCGAGTGGCCGCCGAGGATCAGGTCCACACCCCACTCCGGCTTCAGAAGGCGGGCGAGCTCGAGGTCTGAATCGAATCCGATGTGCGTCAGAAGCACGGTCAGGTCGATGTCGTCGTTCTTGTAGGCGTTCGTGATCCGCCCGACCTCCGCGCTCGCCTCCTCCAGGGTGACGAAGCTTGCGATCAGCTCGTCCTTCGCCAGGTCGGCGATCACCTTCTCCGTGACGATCCCGATGAACAGAATGTCGAAACCCGCCTTCCTGACGATGTGGTAGGGCTTCATCAGCCGCTTCTGGTAGGGCTTGAGGTAGAGGTTAGCGTTCACGATCGGGAAGTTCGCCACCTTCTCCAGGAAGAGGAGGTGCGGGAGCCCGTGGTCGAACTCGTGGTTCCCGAGCGTCACGACGTCCGGAGCAAGGTAGTTCATGATCTCCATCGTGGAGATCCCTCGGTACTCGGCGTCGATGATCGAGCCCTGGACCATGTCCCCGGAGATGACGTAGAGGACGTTCTCCTCCTCCCGGCGAACCTTGTTGAGGTAGCCCGAGAGAAGGGAGAGGCCGCCGATCATCTTCCCGCCGCCACTGCGGACCTCGGCGAGGAAGTCACCGTGCATGTCGTTCGAGTGCAGGATCGTGAAGCGCCTTGTGTCCATCCCGGCCTCCCTTTCCAATCGGCGCCCCGCCGCGCCGTGCCCACGTGCGGGCTGAGCGGGGCTGCCACAGTGTAGCGCCGGGACGCGGGACCGTCTTCAAGGGCCGAAGACTCCTCGGAGGCTCCCCGAGGGGTAAGCGAGGCGCCTCCTCCTTGACGGCGTTTGGCGTCTCCTCCTCGCGATGCGACGCAGGGCGTGACGTGCCTCAGCAAGAGAACCGGAGAGGAGGAGCCCCGGTGGAGGACATCCCTTCCGCTCTAGGAAAGGAGCGTTGCAGCGCGCTCTTTGATCGCGACACGGATCGCCTCGGCCATCTTCGCCCGGTAGGCGTAGCTGCGGGCGCCCGTCACGAGCCGGCCATCGATGACCGGGGGACGGTCCTGCCCCAGGTAGATCCCGCCTGCCCTTTCGATCGCCTCCTGATCCGCAGCGTGGCCGACGACCTTCTTCCCGCGGATCACGTTCGCCGCAGCCAGGACGCGCGTCCCGCGGCACCAGCTAGAGAGAACCAGTCCCGCGCTCGCGGCCCGGCGGAGGAGGGCCAGCGCCTCGGGGGAATGGATGAGACCAGCGTGCACCGGACCCGGAAGGATGCAGATCCCGTCGTAGGAAGAGACGTCCTCGATCTCGCAAACGAGGCAGTCGGCCCGCAGCGGAGGAGCACCCCGCTCCTGCCCGAATCGGCAGGGTTGAACGACACGGTCATTTCCGGCGAGCGTTAGGTCCCAGCCGAACCGCCGCAGCTTCTCCAGGATGGAGAGCCTTCTCTCGTTGGAGGTGCAGTTGAGGCCGTACATGTCCCCGACCAGGAGGAGGAGCCTCGCCTGCGATCCCTTGCGCGTCTTGCTCATCCTGTATCCATGGCTCGAGTCAGGCTGAAGCACGACTTGCCAAGGCCGCGCCTCCCCGGACTCCCCGACTGGCCCTCACGAGACCTGATCGCCGCAGCACACATCTCACCCCGGACCTCTGCCTTCGCCCCAGTGCAGAGGGGAGGGTGGCGCTGTCTTCTCCGCGCCACCCCCTCGCCCTGTTCGACCGAGAGCCCCGCCCTCGATCTCCAAGAAGAAAGATGCCTATCCACTGGGCATCGCCTCACGCACCACTCATGGTGCCGAACCCCACCGATCGCCGCTCGGCGCGTCCCATCGGATGCACGAGCGTGGGACCGACGATCCCCTGCTCCCGACGAGACGCTCCTCGGCGGACAAACCGCCCACCCTTGGCCGGCGCCGTGCGCGGGACGTTGGACCCAACGGTACCTTCGGCAGATCCCGGCGACATCCTCCATCGCTTCGTTCCGTTGCCTGGTCCATGCCCCGCGGGCCGCCTCCCGCCCCTCCGATCGACGCACCCTCCTCGGACGTTGAGCCGTTGCCCGCGCCTCGCGTAACGAGGATCCCGCGACCGGCGTGCGTGCTTCCCTGCCTGACCTCAATAACATGGATCCACTCTGTATGTCGCTGGTTTGGCTGGTCTCGCTGGCCGGTCCGAGCGCAGGGCTCCCCGTTTCTCGATGAGCGCGGGAACACAGATCCTGACGGCAGCGCAAGCATAGGCGGCCCATGTCATCCGGCCGTCCGCGGCTGGCGCGAACCGACCAAGATCCCGCGGTCAGCGTCCTGTAGAGCTCAAGACACTTCCTTCTCTGAGACAGGCCCATTGGAATGCCAGTCTTGGACGCGACTCGAGCCGGATCCGCGGCCCGCGTCAACGCGGGCAGCCACGCCTGGACGGCGCGCTAGGCGACGTCCAGATGGGAGGAACCCACGGCGGTGCGCCCCCCCCGCCCCCCGCGCCAGCTGCACCCCTCACCCGGTGTCCTCGCTCGAGCAAGACCCCGTCCGCCGGCTCCAGGGGCTCGCACAGCTCAAGCCTCCAACCCTGGGCGAGACCGTCGTCTGCGTCCGTCTCCCTCGCCCCCGACCAAGCCGGGAGATGCTCTTAGGGACGAGCGAATCTGGGAAGGCCCGTTCCCTCCAACTCGTCCCCACGCGGAGGCGAAGGAGGGCACCCAGCGTCTAGAGATCCGCACCTTGGGCACTCGGATGCCCTTGGCGCGGGGAGAGGAGACCGAGTTGGGGCTAGGGGAGAGACCCGTGGAACCCTAGCGTTGAGGTGCCTCTCCACGAGGTGGAAGCATCGGCGGCGCCTGCGCGCCGCGCGGGTCTCGTCCCGAGGGATGCATCTCGTCCCTCGAAGGAGGTGCGCGAGTGAGGAGGATCGGGCTGGTAGTGGCGCTTGTCGCCGCAATCGGTTTCGCCGGGGTCGCCCAGACGCTGGTCGCGCCGCGGGTGGTGGAGGGAGGCGTCCTGCTGTTCGACAACACGACCGGCGCGCCGACCACGAAGGTCGGGATCAGTTTCAGCGTCGCGGGGGTCACCCTCGCCCCGCAGGACATCATCGCGTTCGGAGGCAGTCTGGCGACGAACGTCGTCATCACGACGACGTTTTGCTGGATCGAGGTCGTGGTCGACGCGGGAGGGACCCTTCAGGTCACCCTTCCGGCCGAATACGCAGGCGCCGTGACTGCGGCGTTCTGGTTCGAGTAGTCGAGCCCGTCGGCGCGTCCACGTAAGGAGGAGTAGCAAGATGAAGAGAAACGTGTGGGTTCTTCTGACCGCGGGGATTCTCTCTGTGGCTCTTCTGGGGCTGGTCGGCTCCGCCCAGACGCAGGTCCCCTCCACCCCTGGCGCTCGCCTCGGCGGCACGTTGACCGTCGGTGTGAGCCAGGACTTCAAGGACCTGGACCCGAGGATCGCCAACTCTCTGTACGACAGCTACGTCGTGAGCGCCGTTTTCGACCGACTCATCGCGTTCGACAAGGACTCGCTGAAGCCGGTCCCGTACGTGGCGAAGTCGTGGGAGGTCCTGAGCGACAAGGTCACCCGCTTCCACCTCAACGAGGGCATCAAGGCGACGAACGGCGAGCCGATCACCGCGGAGGACGTCGCGTTCACGTTCAACTGGATGGCCGATCCGGCGAACGCCTCGCCGAACGCGAGCGAGGTCGGATGGATCGAGAAGGTGGTCGTGGTCAACGAGTACACGATCGACGTCATCACCAAGGACGAGTTCGCGCCGTTTGCGCCAGGGTTCGCCCAGGAGAGCCAAGCGATCGTCCCGAAGGACACCGTCCTCAGTATGGGCAGCGACGCGTTCAACCTAAGCCCGATCGGAAGCGGCCCGTACAAGTTCTCCGAGTGGCGCACGGGCGACCGGATCATCCTCGAGCGCAACGAGGGCTACTGGCTCGTGAAACCGAACCTGGACAAGATCGTCTTCCGCGTCATCCCCGAGCTCTCGGTCATGATGCTCGAGCTCGAGTCCGGCGGAATCGACCTCGCCGATAACATGCCGGCCCAGGACGTCGCGCGGTTCCGGGCGAGCGCGGACGTGACCGTCCAGCAGTGCCCCAGCCTCGACTACGCCCACCTGTTCTTCAACTTCGACATCTCCCCGTCGAACGACCTCCGCTTCCGCAAGGCCTGCTACCTGTCCGTCGACATGGACGCCGCGATCTTCTCCATCTTCCAGGAGACGACGGGAACGCGCGCCTACGGCTGCGTCCCGCCCACCCTCTGGGCGAACGACGGCGACTACCTACAGAAGGAGGTCGCGCTGGAGGAGGACGACGCCGAGGCCAAGCGCCTGTTCGACGAGCTCAAGGCCGAGGGCGTGATCCCACAGAACTACAAGTTCAACCTCTACTGCCCGCCGGATCCACGCCGGACGCAGCTTGCCACCATCGTTGCCACGAACATCAAGGAGAACGGAGTCGACGTGGAGGTCCAGCCCCTCGCCTTCGGGCCGCTCCTCGACCTGTACTACGGTTCGGACGCGGACCCGACCCGCTCGACGCTGGTCGCCGGGATCATCGGATGGACGGGCGGCTCCGACCCGCACGACTTCATCTACTACCTCCTGACGTCGGAGAACGCCACCGTCGGGACCGCGAACAACTTCGCGTTCTACAAGAACCCCGAGGTCGACCGGCTCGTGAAGCTCGGCGACACGACCCTCGACCAGGCCAAGCGCGAGGGGTACTACGTCCAGGCGCAGCGGCTCGCCTTCGCGGACTACTTGCACATTCCGTGCTATCACAAGTTTACGACGAACGGGGTGAGCAACCGCGTGCACGGCTTCCAGGTGGATCCTCTACAGAACCTCTACTTCTGCGATCCGCAGCACAACGTCTGGCTGGAGGGCTAGGGGCAAAGCGAGTGCCTCGACCGTGAGGCCATAGGACGAAGCAAGGGGTCGCCGGGCGGAAAGACAGCCCGGCGGCCCCCAGAGAAGCCGCAACGAGGAGGAGAAGGTGGCGAGCTACGCACTTCGGAGGCTGGGGCAGCTGATCCTGGTTCTGCTCGGGGTGACCGTCCTCCTGTTCATCCTCCTCAAGTCGATGCCCGGGGACCCGGCCCGCGTCATGGCCGGCCTGGGCGCCAGCCCCGAGACGATCGAGGCGATCCGGCTGAAGATGGGCTTGGACCGCCCGCTCCTCGTCCAGTACTGGCGGATGGTGAGTGGCCTGTTCAACGGACAGCTTGAGGCGATGACCTATCACAAGGGCGTGTGGAAGCTCATCCTCGAACGCCTGCCCGCCACCGTCGAGCTCGGCTTCTTCTCTCTCTTGTTCTCCCTCGCGATCTCCATCCCCGCGGGCCTCCTGTCCGCCATCTTCCGCAACTCCCTCCTCGACTACGCCGTCACGACGACCGCCCTGACCGGGATCTCCATCCCCGTCTTCTGGTTTGCCCTCATGTTGATGATGGTCTTCGGGGTCATCCTGAGAGTCCTCCCCGTCTCCGGCCGGGGCGAAACGCTCTTGGGTTGGTCGTTCTTAACGACCGATGGCCTCCGCCACCTGATCATCCCGGTCTTTGCGCTGTCGTCGGTTCAGATGGCGATGAACGCTCGCCTGACCCGCGCCAGCATGCTCGAGGTCCTGCGCCAGGAGTACGTCACCACGGCCCGTGCCAAAGGACTGCGGGAGAGCCTCGTCCTCATCAAGCACGCCTTCCGCAACGCGCTGGCACCCGTCGTGACGAACATCGGGCTTCAGACGGGTGCGCTCTTCGCCGGGGCGATCCTGACCGAGACGACGACCGCCTGGCCCGGGATCGGCCGTCTCGAGGTCGAGTCGATCTTCCGCCAGGACGAGGCGGTGGTCTTCGGCCTGGCCCTGTTCGTCGCCGCCGTGTTCATGGCCGTGCAGCTCCTCGTCGACCTGGCGTACGCGCTCATCGATCCCCGCATCACCTACGACTAGGAGGCGCCCGTGTCGATCCAGAGCCTGGTCCTCTCTCTTCTCCTCCCCGGCCTGGGGCACCTCGCGAACGGTTACCTCGTGCGCGGGATCCTCTTCCTCCTCCTCGACGCGCTGCAGGCCGGGACTCTCGTCCTCGCGGTCACGCGGGGCCGGCTCGCCTGGCTCGCCGGGCCCTCCGACTACTGGTTCTCCACCCTCGTCCTTCTTCTCCTCTTCGCCGCCCTGTGGGCCGGAGCCGCGCTCGACCTGCGCCGCATCCTTCACCGCGCCCTGTGGCCCGAGCGGGGAGAGGGGTACTGGGAGATCGTCGGGCGACGCTTCTCGCGCGATCCCAAAGGGATCGTCGGCCTGTTCATCATCGTCTCCGTGGCCTACGTCGCGCTCCTCGCTCCGTTCCTCGCAAGCGGAAACGCAATCCATATGGAACTCAAGGAGGCCCTCTCACCACCGAGCACCGAGCACCCTCTCGGCATGGACAACTTCGGCCGCGACGTCCTAGACAGGATCCTCTTCGGAGCGCGCGTCGCCCTGGGCGTCGGCGCCCTGTCCACGGTCCTGAACATGCTCTTCGGAGGGCTCCTCGGTATCGTCAGCGGCTACTTCCGCGGACCGGTCGACGCCGTGATCATGCGCCTGCTCGAGGTCGTCAACGCGATCCCATTCTTCGTCCTCAGCCTTCTCGTCATCGGCCTGTGGGGGTCCTCGATCCCGAACCTGATCATTGTCCTAGGGATCTTCGGGCTCGGACCGGCAAGGATCATCCGAAGCGAGGTCCTGTCTGTACGGGAGCACGACTATGTGATGGCCGCCCGCGCCATCGGGGCTCCCACGCGCCGGATCCTCGCGCGCCACATCCTGCCGAACTCGATCGCCTCCCTCCTCGTCGTCACCACGATGACGATCGGCGTTAACATCATCATCGTCGCCGGGCTGAGCTTCCTCGGATTCGGAGTGAAGGCCCCAACGCCCGACTGGGGGGGGATGCTCCAGCAGGCCCAGGAGTTCATGCGCACCGCTTGGTGGATGGCCGTCTACCCAGGCGTGTGCATCATCCTGACCGTCTTTGGGTTCAACATCCTCGGGGACAGCCTGCGCGACGTCTTGGACCCCCGTCTGAAGTAGAGGCCGCCGTCGCCCGTCGGAGGACCCCTCTGCAGCCAAGCGGAAGCCCTCGCTGCATGGCACACGGTCACGCGCTGGACGACGCTGGAAGGCCACGAGCTAGCGCGAGACGTGCACTCCCCCTGCCACTCAGTGCTCCCGACGACGAGTTCCGCGCGTTCGTGGCTCCAGCACGAGCGGAGCTCCGGGATGCCACCCTCCTCAGCGCGCCAACTGGCACCCCAAGTGGACTACTGTTGAACTCCCGCAGCCCCCGGACCGAGGAGACGCAGTGCGCATCATCCCCTCCCCGTAGCGGACAAGCTCCGAACTCTCGATCACCTGGACCCCGAGACCGCGGAGGTTCTGCCTCTCTCGGTTGCCCGTCATCAGGCCGAGCGGACGGTATGGCGCGGTCTCAGGGAGGCACTCCAGGTTGATGGCCACCCGCGCCTGAGGCGTTGGCCTCCTCCGTCGTGGCTGGGCTAGACTGACTGGGGAGGACCGCGGCCGCCGGAGCTCGCCAAGACAGCGGGTGGCGGAGACCGTTGCCGGTTGTGAGGACGCCCCTCGCTACGCCGGCAGGCCCGAAGGGAGAAGAGATGTCCTACGACGCGATTCTGGCCGCAACAGCGATTGGCTCAGTGCTTCTTGCCTTGCTTGGATTCTGGTTCGAGAACAGGCGGTCCAGGCATTTCGCGGGTGTCAACCTTGTATTCGAGTTGGACCGGCTTTTCAACAGCCAGGAGTACTGCGAGTTGAGGAAGCAGGCTGCGTCCTCGTTTGCAGGAGAGTGCCATCGCGGAGAGGAGAAGGCACTCCGAGCAATCGTGAACTTCTTCGAGGGGATTGCCTACTACGTCGACCGGAGGCTGATCGACAGGAGAACCGTCTGGCCCATCTTCTACAGTTGCAAATCTGAAAGTGTCTTGAAGACGGAGGTACAGAGAACGGACTCAGGCCTTGGCACCATGAGGAGGGGCCTCGCGGACCGGTGGCGGGACCGCCACACCCACTGCCTGGAGGACCTTCCCGCATACCCCTTGCAGCGGTGAGCGCAGCGCGTAGCGCTTCCCGTCCTGTTCAACCTCTACCGTTCGCAGCTCTTGCACATCGCGTACCACATCCGCCCGCTCCAGCTTCCCGCCGCGCTTCGCCAGCCGCTGGTCGAGTTCGTGCCACA
>Ga0315274_10004659_pt1 | contig 20112 bp, 24 predicted proteins | sample YL17G02_20_MG_FD_203700 | JGI IMG/M metagenome (GOLD analysis project Ga0315274, IMG submission 203700) | Sediment microbial communities from Yellowstone Lake, YNP, Wyoming, USA - YL17G02_20 | ecosystem: Environmental > Aquatic > Freshwater > Lake > Sediment | place: USA: Wyoming | collected... | reverse complement strand
CGCTTTTTTGACTTCTTCTGCGTTATCGTCAATCACCTCCATTATTACAGGCTCAAACTTTTGGGTGTGTGGATCAAGTACATAGCAATAGAACTTCACGCCATTTGAAGTTACATTAGTGACAATATAGAAGACAGGTCTTCTGTCGCCGTCGTTTTCGTTTGTCTGTGCTATTTCTTGAGCAGTTGCAAGGTCTGTTGAGCTGAGTTCTGACATGTTTCCAGGATGCTTATGCCAATGACCGATATTTTTAACTTTCCCTCCGAATTCTTTTATTGTTTCTGCTAATATCAGATTGTCATAATCCGAGTCATTTGTATAGCAAGCCCAGGACTTGTTAGCATGGGTGCCTGGCTTTGATGCTCTGATGACAATGGGCACTTCCAATGTTCCAATTAGCAATCCTCCTGTTTCTGTTTCAGTATTAAGGCTTTCTTCCTGGATTGTTTCGTAAGAGCCTTTTGTGATCTTTAATTTCATTTTTACTTCTAGCCTTTCTCTGGCCAATCATATCCTTGAAGCCAGTTTTCATACGCTTTAATCCATTTTATGGCCAAGTCCAATATGATCTTGCCACTTGTCTGTGGACCTTCCTGGTCGGGGTAAATGCATAAGGCTCCATCTTCAAAAACATGAGGAGGACCTTTGATTTTTGGCTCTGTAATATACGCCCTTGGACGAGAATACGGGAACTCCCCAGGAAATACAAGTTTTAAAATATAAGTTGAGTTATTACCGTGAACCTTAAGTAGGACAACCAAGCGGCCTTTCTCGAAAACAAGTCGCGCCCTTGGATATATTCTTCTTATTAAGGTTATTTCAGCATTGTATCTTTCTGGTCTCTCTTTATACCATGCCATTTTTCCCCCCTTGGGGCTCTGCTGTGAAAGCCAGAGCCCCTTTTTCTTGGTTATTTCTTTTACAAGCCAAATGTGGTTTGCATCACCCTGTTCCGGTTGCGATTCAAGTCGAGCTCTGGAGCAAACCGCTGAAGCTCGGAATCGCTAATCGAGTCTTCATCGATGACCTGGTACTCGTTAGGCATGTTGCTTTGCGTAGGCACAAGAGGGTATTGGGCAGTGTTCCCGGGCTGCATACCTGCTTGTCCAAGAAGTTGGTTGAGCGTTTCCTCGTCAATAACCACTTGCCTTGGCCTCTGGTTATTAAACATCTTTTTCACCTCCTTTCTCTAATAAATTGCCTTGCACTTGTGCTTTAGTTCTTAAGGTGAGAGCTAGTTTAGTAATAGGGTCGTTTTTTCAATCCTCAAATATCTGCCCGTATGTGTCAATTCTAATATCGGGTCGTCTGGCAATTGTCCGATTTCTTACCCTTTGGACAGGTGGATTATTTAATCTTTGGACTCGCTGGACCCTTTCCCTATCTCGGGGCAGTGCAGGAAAGTAGGGTGTGGGACGGATAAATCCTGGGAGATTGTCTGCCAGGCCATGATGGTTATAAACATTATTCCTAAATATCGGGATCTGAGGTTTATAACTAGAAAGTAACTTTAGAATTTCATTAGAACTAAGGGCATCATTTGATTTGAAGAAATTATCTTCTTGAGTTGACTCACTCCTCGATTTACTTCTTTCAATGGCTTCAAGGATTCCCTTAACCCCAAAGGCAGCGGCCATTGCCACTGGCAAAGCTCCAAAGCCTAAGGGCAAAGCAACCAGTGTGGCACCTATAGCAGCTACAGCCCCTCCCAATTTAGGTAGGTTCATTGCTCCTCGATTTTATCAAGAACGCTTCTACTTCTCCTACAAGCTGATGGACCAGGCACAGTTTTACTTTCGATCTGGTATCTTCGCTAAGTTCTTCGAGAATCTTGGCGACATTTTCAAAAACAGATTTATCACGGCAGGCTTCAAATACTCTGGCAGCTCCGGCTTCAATATCTTTTTCGATATTTTCTTTTTCGTGGGCATCGGTCATGGCGATTTCAATGGCTATCATTCTTAGTTCTTTTGTCTCGACAAGAACATCTATACACTTATTACCGAGACTCCCCTCGATGCCTGCTTTTTGAATTCCTTCTACATTTCGCAGATTTTCGCGTATTTGGTATTGCCAGAACCCGTGCTCATATCCAGCGCCTCGGCCAATGCCTGGTTTTGGTTTCATGTCGATCGCCGCAAAACCTTTTTCAGTGAGTTCAAGAAACTTGGCAGAACCTCCACGGCCGCCGAGATTTATTGGGTGGGCCATAACGACCAAGTTTCTCTCTAATTTCTTAACTATCTTTGTACCTTTTGAAGTCGAAAATTTCCTGCCCTTAATATGAACTGTGTCATACCGTTCGGTTGTTGGAAGGTAGGGCCGATTGTAAATATCCCAGAGAAATGCCTTTTCCTCAGTAGTCACAAGTTTGCCTTTTTCGTCTTGAGAATCATTGGGTTCCTGAGTTTTCTGAGGTTCATGTGGCCTCAACAATGGAATACAGGCAAGGATACGCGCATTATTCTGCCTTACAAAGTCATCGGTGATTTTAATCATTGAATAAGTTAACCTCTGGAACGTATGCTAAAAATGGTTGCTGATAGCGTCCAGAAAACTTAACAACTATTTCGCGCTTTTCAAGCTGGTGGCAGTACTGCAGCTGTTCTGGTTCATTGATTCCCATGCTTTGGGCCATGTAGTTTATGTCCTGGCCGTTAGCCAGAGAGAACATAATTTTAGTGAATGTATTTGAATGGATGCTTGCTCCTAGCTGATGGGGGATCTGTGAAGCAGCTATAATATTAATCCGTGACTTCCTCACTGTAGAGACGAGATGCGAGATAATAGGTAAGCCGCGGTCAGGCCTATACTCAAAACTCTTATCAAACACGAGGTTAGCGTCGTCGATTCCGACAAAGTGGTAGTGGCTAGCGTCTTTGTATAGCTTGTAATAATATAGCCAGGTTAAAAGAAGATTCACATTGAATACTTGATGTTCGATAGTTAGCCCTTGGATCTCAAATATTATATTTCGCTTAGCAAGTTCTTCAAGAGGAATCCATGGAGGGCTAAATATCTTTCCTAGATTGCCACTAAGCAACCCTTCGAGTCTATTCAAAGCTGACTCTTGATATCTCGCGGTCCTGCTGAGGGGCGGGTATTTCTGCCCCTTGATCAACCTATAGAGATCGTGGAATCCCGGCATGTCGTTTTTGGTGAACAGATAATTCAGCTTTTCAAGCAAAAAGTTTTTTGTGCCATCATAGAGCGCGAAGGCTTGAATGAAAATATCCGAAAATGCGTTAATCCAAAATCCGGTGTCAACTGATGGAGGTGGCAAAATGGGATTGAATCTAATCATTTGAAAAATCCTCTATAAGAATATCTCGGGAGAACCTCAACAAAATTCTGGTGTCGTCTGCTTTGGTGAACAGCCAGACTTTTGAGCCTTGCAGCATAGCTTGTCCGAGCATTAAAACTTGGCCTACGGATTTTCCACAACCGGTTTGGCCTACAATGAGACAATGGGGTTCACTGAGGTTGAATCCGACAGGTAATCCTTGTTCTGTGACAGCAAATCTGATCTGACCATCTACGGAGTTATCTGGTTCTTTGAATGGTTTCCCAAATAATTTTTGACATACTATCTTCGGATTTATCAAACGTTCTAATAGCCTCGTCTTTTCTAAATCATTAGGATTTTTTATTAGGCAATTGATAAGGGCCAAGGTTCTCGGATCTCTGTCAAATCTGGCTTCAAGTGCCTGGGTTATTAAAGTCATCGCTTTGTTCATTTTTTTAACCCTAAGAATCTGCGGATTTTGGAGATGCGATAACAGCGTTTACAGTACGCAACCCCGTGGATCGCCTTCATCGTCAATGTGCTAAGGGGCCTTCGGCACCTAATACAACGGAACCAATGAAGCTGGCACGCAACGTTCCCTTTGTAGTCGATGCCGCCGAAATTAGACCGGCCGTCGGCTCTGCACCCACAAGAATAATATTTTATCTGGAAAACATTCACCTCTCGAAGGCCGCCGCTCTCTTCAACACGGCACTCATTGTCAATCTGTATAAGGTCTCCGCCATCCACGATCCTCCCGCCTAACCTTTCGATGATCGTTTTGTGCTCTATTCCAGCCAAACTATTTTGGATTAGCCTTATCATCTGTTCTCGTTCATTAGGGTTTTGGATCATGAGAGTATTCCTTTCCTTCGGTTAGAGCGTTAAGCTGGCTTTTTTCTCAAATACATTCCTTTTCGCGTCGGACTCATGAATTATGAGATTGAGACACCGGTTTTTAGATTCGCACCTTAAGTTTTCACACCGATCCATTTCTACGAGCTGCCGTAAAGGTCGGCAGAAAATCTTTGGAGGAATGAACAGTTCCTTGTCGCCTAAATAGGTTTCTTTCATTTTGGTCTCCTCTCCTTTGATTTAGCTGGAGTTCGGTTGCTTTTGCCTGGTCCCTCTATTATAAGGACGGAGGGAAGCGCTTTGAAAACGCTTCAGAAAGGTCAAAGCAACAGAAAAGATGAATTAACCCATTTAACCCGAAAGAGTTATAAACATTCATGATTTAGCTGGTGAATGGTAACGAAAACAATAGAGGAAGGCCTGGAAGGAAGAATCAGCTTGGATAGGTGCTACTTTCTTGGGTGGGAAAAGGAACTTAAGGAAAAGGGAAATTATGCCCGAGATATTGCCAGGAGACTATTGCAATATCTCAGTGGAGTGGAAAATATAAAGGTGAGTTATTTCGGGCTAAAGGACGGGAAGAGCACAAAAAGGCTTGAGGAGGGACACCTAATTATTAATCCGGCGATTCCAGGGAATAAAATCCTTTCAATTTTAGGTTTAGAGAGAGAAGGGGATTTTCGAGTTATTAGTAAAAGTGAATTGGCAGCATGCTTAGAATATAAAAACAGTCAATCAGTTATCGTTTATTTCGATTATTCCGATAACAACCCATTATTTTCTAACGGTTGATCCTCTTTATCATCTTCAAGTTCCTTAAGTACATCCTCAATATCTTCAAATAATCCTTTAAGTTGCTTTTCGTATGTATATATCTCATCCAGTTTTTCTATGTTCCATGACGGGCCTAGTTTTCCGATCATCTCTTCGTGATAAGGTTCCCGATGCAGTTCATTATATAAAGCATTCCTAATGCGTGCGACATCGCGTATTAGTTTTTGGTTACTCTCGGAAATGTTGCATTGAACTTCTATGAGGCGAGCAAATAATTTATGCCGCATTGAAACGATCAAGTAATTTTTTAGTTTATCCATATTTATGATATCAATTGTTCTATCTCTGATTATATCATAGAGGCATCCTGAAGCCAATAATTGTACCTCGGTTTGATTATCAAATTCTGATCTCTGGGTAAGTCCCATGGCTATGGCTTTTTTCACAACTTTATTTGCTGCAATCTTAATGCAACTATTAATTAAGGGGATTTTAATTAAAACCTTAAAACAGGCTTCTTTGTTTGGATCGGCTTTTTCTACTTTTTTAATTTCATTTATCATTTTAGCGATAGTTAGGCATAGAACCTCCTCTTCAGACAGCTTAATCTTATTTAACAAATGCTCGGCGATAACAACGCGCTGTTGAATTTCCTTGAGTTCCCCTGCTATTTCCATAACATAACTCCACGATCCCTCCCAATCGTCCTTTTTCCCTTCTGCTTGGATCTTTCTAATGGCTCCGCTTAATTTCCTCTCCCTAATGCGAAGTTGTCCAACTGCAAATATCAACTTTTCCTTTAAGTTATCATCAATATTTTGAGAATCTTGCTGTTTATAAAGAAGGTCTATTAGAAGGCAATTAGTTATAACTGATTCTGGATAGAAGGGTAGTGCTTCTTGTACCTTAGCGATTGCTCGATCTATATTATCAACCTTACAAGCTTCCTGACATATTTCTTTTGCTTTATCTATTGTATTTTCAACTATCTTGATTGAATCACTAAATTTCCAAAGTTTGGTATTCCCTTTTATAAAAGATTCAACAGCCTCTGGGCCCAATACTTTATTTAGTCCTGTGACCTCATTCTGAAATTGTCTATCAGGACCATCTTTGGGTATTTTCTCCTGCCAGCCTTCAAATAATATAAAACCCGCCGACGAATGTATTTCGCCTTTGTCTTTGTTCAATAGCTCTTCCAGTAAACGGAATTCCTGCGTCAGACCCCTTTTACCCATCGAATGGTCTTTGCCATCAACTATTATTTTCTTAGCCGCTGAAAAGTCAAATGATACAACTCTTTTTGTAGCATCTTTCTCAGGAAATGGAAGAGTCTTGCCGGTATTTCTGCTTTCTACACTATAACTTATTTGCTTTCTACTAAAATCTGGAAGATAGTTGAACGGGAGGTCTTTATGTTTTATTTTACTCCAAATGAATAATATAGTGACTATTATAGCAATAAATAATAGTAACCACCATCTTTTGGCAAATGAAATGACGCTTAAACCTTTTTTAGGAAAATAGTCTATAAGATCGTATTGGAGCATATTATTTCCTTTTGTTTTCCAGCTCAGGAGTCGCGTTCTGAGGCTATCCTTTACAAGCACAACAGGAGGCTCTATTTCAAAACCTCCTTGCGATGCTATAACATTAAGTTTATGATTCAACACCATGATCTTGTCGTCAGCTCCCGTTACAACCACCTCCTTTTTCACGCCGCCATCTAAATCCGCGACTCCTCTGACATTCACATAAGAATTATTTTTGAAGAAACGCTCTTTCTTCTTTTTTAAGTCTAGGGAAAATATTCTGATCCTACCGTCGCTGTTCCCAGCAATGATTTCCTCTTTACCGTCATTATCAAGGTCAGCAATTTCCAAACCTCGGAAATGTCTGCCGTAACGTTGCAAATTGTCTATGCTTCCATTTAAAGCATTGATTATCATAATGGCGTCTCCAGAATCAGCGCCTGCTTCTTGTTTTTCTTCCCAGCACAAGATACGGGGGTTGCCGTTAGAATCAGGATTTATCATTTTAATATAAGCTCCAGAAAATAAGCCTCCGATTGGGCTCTGCCATAAGAGTTTTCCTTTGCGGTCAAAGGCCATTATATAAGTATGATAATCATCTGTTTCATTAGCTTTAGATCCATTCGCTGGAGCATAAGTACCAATGATAATCTCCTTTCTCCCATCACCATCAATGTCTGCAAAGCAGGGAGTTTGCACTTTCGGCCCCAACCAATAATGCCACAACTCTTTACCGTTCTTTAGATCATACGCTGCGAGTCCGCGAGGATACGTTGGAACACCAGTACTCCAAGCCCCTACAAGCTCGTCTATTCCGTCATCGTTAACATCTAAGGGCTGATATCCTATAAATTCTCCGCTCCAGTCCGGGTGGGTATGGTCCTTCAACAACGGTCGGACATCCAACAATACTGAGCGTGTATTTTCATTTATGCGTGCTCTTAGAAACAATGAATCGCCCTTACGGTAGGAATATATAAACTCCCTTTCCACCCCTGCTTTTGAGCTGCGAACAACCACGAGTGCGCTGACCATTCCGCAGATATTATTTCCAAGATGGTCTGTCCATTTGGTCATTTTGTTCTGGTCCATTAATGTCATGTCACCAGAGTTGCCACAGTCAGCTACGATCAAAAGTTCATCGGTGCCATCTCCATTATAGTCTATTGGATGTACCTCTCTTCCTATATAGCTAAAAGCTGTGATAAACGAAGGCTTATCAGCGTCGCTCGCTTTTAATTTCTGACTAAAAATGGTTAAACCAATTAAAGCAAGAATTAAAGGTAGCATTTTTAAGTTTTCCCTAAAGCACCCTTGAGAAAGCATAAAAAGTGGGCGGCCATTAGGGTCGTCCTTTTATGTTAGTATATTGAAATGTACGATGGTAAAGGTGCATGCTTATATTTCGAGAGCATCGGCCCATTCTTCGAGAATGCTTTGCATTTCAGCTAAGGCTTTGTGTGCTTTCGTACGATCAAGTTTCCCGCGATGGTGGGCTTTATTTAAACCTTTATATACGTCTAACATATGATTAGCTGATGCAACCAAGGTTTTGGCCCTTGCTTGGTCTTTGACATGTTTTGACGCAGCGTAAAGGATTCTCTCCTCTCGCCAAACTTTATTACCATCGCCCTTCCGCTTCTTTGTCCAATATTGCGAGTTACGAACATCATCGTCAGGGGCGAGTTTGCTTAAAAGGTGGTCAAAAGCCTGCCTTATTAAAAATAGTGCACCCCTTTCAGGACCGGAGTCTGTTCCAAAAAGAACCTCCCATATTCCTTTATATGTCTTTCCTAATTCAGGATCGAATTGTGAGAACCGCTCAGCATATTCTTTGTGACGTTCCGGAGTTATAATATGAATAACATTTTCTGAACTTGGCGCAAATGAAACTCCCGGAACATAGCTAGCGGTCGTTCCTGTAGCGTTGACAGCGGTAGCAACAGATCCTAATAGTTGATTAAAGGAACCAGGAATCTGTGCGACAAGGTGCATGCGTTCATGCACCTCATCTCTAATTGCCGATAGAAAAATACTGCCACTGGCGTATACTTGTAACGCTGTTGGGTCAGCTATTTCCGCGATCTCAATTCTAGCCCAAGCTGGACGAATTTCACGAAAGGCCTCAATGGCATACCCGACACTAGTTGCACCATCGACTAGCGACCGATGAACACTGTCAAGGCAATCGATAATGTCATCAATCACCTTCACTGGTTTTTCTTCTGCTTCTGGCTTATTTTCTTCGTTCTCAGTCATTTAAGCGGTATGATCTGGGACATTTCCACGTAAACCCGACCTCGGGCATGGCGTATGTCCTTGGAGTACTTGGCCAAGGTCGGACCATCAAGAAAAGCCTTATACTTGGTTCTGACCTGTATCGAGTTACGGAAGAGCTTTGAGGAGATCTTTCACGAGGGACCGGGCTAAGAGGATTGTCTTGATGCTTTTGGTTCTCAGGAGGCCTGAGATTTCCAAGGCCAGGAGCTCTTTCTTGGGAATAGGAACAGAGACTGTTTTGTCTGACAAAAGCTCAGAAGGCGAGATTCCGAGGGCCGCGGCGATCTTGGTTAAAGTTCTAACAGTTGGAGAGGTTTTGGAGTGCTCTATCTTGGCTAGAAAAGAGAGATTTAAATCAGCTCTCTCTGCCAACACTTCTTGGCTAAACCCTCGGGCTTTCCGAAGAGTGCGAATACGTTTACCGAGATTGTATGTTACAGTTTTCATTGGATTCCTCCTTTTGTTTATATATTAGAACAAAAAGAGGCTTGAAACAATATTAAATATAAGTGATTTGACCCCTTGACAAATAACTCCTATATGAGTTATAATATTTTGGCCCAAAGAAGCAACGAGCATAAAAAACCTTAAAGCCTAATGGCAGGAAAGGAGCAAGAGATGAAAAAGCTACTGTTTTCAGTGTTCGCGGCAGTTGCCGTTGCTGTCTTTGCAAGCAACGGGATTGCCCAGACCGGAAACGCCCGAGTCACTGTTTATAACTGGGGCGGCAGCGGAGCAGGAGCAGGGAAACAGGTCGTAAGGTTTGACTCGCTTTACAGGCCAATAGACTCACTCGCAACAAGCTCTTCCAACCAGGTGTACTGGTCCAACATCCCGGCTCAGCTCTACTGGTTCGAGGCTTATGACTCGACAGGCAGGGCCATCTGGGGATCAAAAGCTTACTGGGGCAACATGCAGATGAGGGTTGTTGCAGGCCAAACAGTTAACGGAAGCATCACCCAAATAGAACCTTACATCGAGCAGACAAGGATTTTCAACCAGCGAGGCCGCACACCGCCTTTCAACCGTGGCGACACAGCTTACTTTGAATTCACAGTCAGAAACAGATTTACCGGCACAAGAACTTCAAGCGTCTATTGCCGGGCAGACATCAATCGGAGCTCGCCCTGGGACTTCGACGAATGGAGCGGCTGGGTCAACATTGGAAGTGGAAGTAGCCGTTTGTTCGTTTTCACTTTCCCGATTCCACGCACAACACCCTTCGGAACAGTGTATAATTACACTGCTCGCGTTGGCACCCAATATCCTGGTTCTGGCTACGATGTCAGCGACCAGAAGTATTGGATGGGAAGCTTTCTGGTTGGCGTGGCCCTTGAAGAGCCTGAGAATCAAGTTATGAAACAAGGCTTCTCAATAAGGCCAAATCCATTCTCAAGCAGCACAACCTTTTCCCTTAGCTTGGCGAAAGAGTCGTACAGCTCAGTTTCCATTTACAACCTTGAGGGAAGGATTGTAAGGACCTTGAGCCTTGGAAAGCTAAAGGCTGGCGAGCATGTGATTCAGTGGGATGGCCGAGATCTCAGAGGGCGAGTTCTTTCACCCGGAGCCTACTTCGTCCGGGCCACTGCCGGAGAGTTCACGGCAACAGAGAAAGTCGTGATAACAAGATAAGCCTGTAAACTTTTATGGGAATGAGGAGGGCGTTTTCGCCCTCCTCTTAGCCTTTTTATAGCATTTAGCTGTTAAAGATTACATTTGAAAGGAAAGTTTGCCATGAAACCATTGAAGCTTTTTGTAATGCTCTCTTTGGCAATAGCTGTTTCTGCGCCAGGACTTCGGGCAGATGGCTTTGAAGAGATAGACAAGTATGCTCTCAAAGCTCCTGCCGCGGTAGAACAAGATATAGAGACCCTAGCTGCATATTTAAGCAAGCCTTGCAGTGATGATAGGGAGAAAGCGCGAGCGATCTTTCGCTGGATTACAAGTCGAGTTTCATACGATGTTACAGGGTATCTAAAAGGAGAGTATGGAGACTTGAGCGCTTCGGGAGTGCTTAAGAGCCGGTCAGCTGTGTGCTCTGGATATGCAAACTTGTTCGAGGAGCTTGCAAAGCAGGCAGGGCTTGAAGTTGTGACAATCCAAGGCTACGGGAAAGGCATAGGCTATGGTCCTGGCCAGTCAATCCAGGGGCCTACTAATCATTCATGGAACGGGGTCAAGATCGAAGGTTATTATTATCTTCTTGATTGTACCTGGGGTGCTGGCTATATTAATGGCCAGAGCTTTGTCGGGGAGTTTGTACCTTTCTATTTCCTTACATCACCAAAAGATTTTATCTATTCGCATTTTCCCGAGGATGAAACCTGGCAGCTTCTTGAAAATCCTGTCTCAAAGACAGAGTTCGAGCAGCTGGCTTTTCTCAAGCCTGGTTTCTTCAACGCTGGCTTAGGATTAACAAGTCATATGTCGGCTGTTATTCAAACAGACAGCCAGCTTAATCTATCTTTCTCTGCTCCTGATGATGCCTTGCTCATAGCTAACTTGTTACAAAATGATCGTAACCTCGATGAAAGCCTTGTTTCTGTTCAGAAGTCTTCGGGCGTTTTCAAGATTCATGCGCGGTTTCCGGGCCCTGGAACCTATACTCTAAGGCTGTTTGCTAAAAGAAAGGCTGAAAAAGGCATGTACGAATGGGCTGCTGATTTTAAGATAGAAGCGCAAGCAGAACAACGATGAATACACTTCAAGAGCATTAAGAAGAAATATGGGCATCCAGCAATCCCGTAGGATTACTGGGGAACATTTTATTTATAATATCAAGCAGTACTATTTAAACTTTTCTACGCTATTGGAATTTGAACAAAATTATATAAATCCCACATTATTCTATTTCATGGGATAAAATGCAAGAAATGCCCTCAACTAAAAACTCTATTAAAGAGCTTCAAGAAGAAAGCAAGAAGCTGCCGAAGGTTTCTGTAGCTAAGTTAAGAAAGAAAATAAAAGAACAGGCAGCTTTAGATCTCAATCAGGCCTGGAAGCAGGTTGAAGAAGGAAAGTTTGCGCAGTTTAGCAAGAGCGAAGCTTTAAAGAGGCTGAAGCACGGCAAACTGTAATAAATTTGCGCCCTTATCGAAATAATAGCACCAGATGTTTGAGTCGATCAAAAGCATTTTACTCCCAGATTCTTTTTAGTTCTAAAGGCTTTATCTTGGATTTCCTTACGCAGCCTTTTAGCTTCGCCAGGGTTTCTGTGACTGTTTTGGTAGTAAATTGGGTTGTATTCATTCTAGTCCTAAATGCTCGGACTTTTTTAACTTATCGATCACAGAATGGATACAGATAAAGCTCGGGATTATTTTGAGGCTGCGGTCGAGAAGATAGCCTCGTGGAAAGTGAAGTTAGGCCAGATGGGAAGCATAGAGATCTGGGCTCATTATTCTCTATGGCTTGTAGGGTTGGGGCTTTTGGCTTTCCCTGTTTATGAATTCTGGAAGCAATGGGCTGAATGGAAATATGACCTCTTTTACCTATGGATTGGCTGCTCATTGGCCTTGGCTGTTCTTGCTCATGAAATAGGGCATGTTGTAATGGCCAAGGTCCTGGGCTGTAAAAAAGCAGCGCTTGCTTTTCATGCTCTTGGAGGCATTGCTTTCTTTGATAGGGAAAGTCTATCAGCTAAGCCTTGGAAATTGCTCTTGGTTTGTGCTTCAGGACCTTTAGCTAATCTTGGCCTATCATGTTTATCCTGGTGCTCGATGGACCATATGAACAAGGATGGCCAGCTCCTCCTTGAGATCTTCGGTGAGATGAATTTAATTCTTCTTGTAAACCTCTTGCCCCTATATCCTCTTGATGGTGGCAGGATATTTAAGGCATTCATGGAAATCGTAGGAATATCACAAAAGATTGCTTGGAAATCAATAATGTGCTGTTCATGTATCGGCTATCTTGGGCTGCTTTGGTTTTGGGTAACAATCAGCGAATGGCTTGGAGTAGCTGAGCTCGTTATTCTTGCTCCTTTGCTGGGATGGATCACTTGGGTGGATTTAACTTCGGCATAGAATAAGACAAGGCGATGAACGGCGAGGATAGTTAGATGAGGAGATATTTGGAATTTTGGGGGCCTGGATAGCCAGGTTCTTGACAAACCGTGGATATAGGGGTAAAATAATAACAAAGTTACCTCTTCACCTCGGAGAGACATGGATACTAGCAGACATCTTCTGATCGGACAGATTCTGGCAGATTTAGGGTATTTGAACCTGAACCAGGTGAACGAGGCCCGGAGAAAGCAGATGGCGTATCCTCACCTCAAGCTCGGAGAGATCCTGGTTGCCATGCAGGTCCTGGCCCCGGAGCAGCTGGAGCAGGGGCTTCAAGTTCAGAAGAAAGTAGAGTGAGTTTCTTGCTAACCGTTAAAGAAAGCATTCCATGAACCCCATTTCCATGGATGCTTCGAAAGTCCCCGTGTCCGGGGTTCAGGGGAACGATCCGGCTGAGGGCAGCAAAAAACCTTCTCCCGGAGAGGCCAAGGTTCCGCCTGTCTCAGAAGAACACACGATCTTGGTGGTGGACGACGAGGCCGTAATCTTGGAGGTGGTCGAAAAAGAACTCATCCAGTCTGGTTACAAGGTCGTCACTGCGAGGGACGGCCAGGAAGCCCTGGACAAGATTGGCCAAGCCTCTGAATGGGGCTCTAACCGGGTTCCGGACCTGATCATCGCCGACATCATGATGCCTGGGATGGATGGTTTCGAGTTCTGCCAGCGGGTCAAGGCAGACCCTAAGCTCAAATCCATCCCGTTCCTGTTCCTGACCGTGAAAAATACCCCTTCGGACAGGGCCCGGGCCTTGATCCTTGGCTGCCAACGTTACGTCCTCAAACCCTTCACCCGCAAGGATCTGCTCCAAGCCGTGAACGAACGTTTGGTGGACTTCTGGCAGACTCAATCTCTCCTGGCAGAGCATGACCGCGCCTTCGAGGGCGACCTGACTGAGTACACGGTTCTCTCTTTGGTAGACTTATTCCTGATCGGAGGCTGGAGCGGGACACTTACGATCCTCGCCCAAGGCAAAGAGGGCCGGGTGGACTTCGCTTCCGGGGAGGTCGCCAAAGTCCAGTGGGGCGAAAAGGAAGGAGAGCAAGCTCTAGTCGAAATCCTGGCCCAGGAGGACGGAATCTTCGTTGTGGAAAGAGCCCATATTCCGCCCTCTTAGCTATCCTTTTTCTTTAATTTAATATATGATTTCGCCTAAGGATTGCGGATAGCGACAGGAATTATCTTAAAAATGAAAAGGCGCCTTATGAGGCGTCTTTTTTGCTATAGGATTTTGATAAGCTCTATTGAACCTTACGGGCCTTCAGCTTGGTGCGCAGGAAAAAAGCTTTTGTAAGTTGGTGGGGACGAGACTGGATCAGCGAGGGGCAGAAGATCTGCAAAGGCAAATCCGTCCCGCTCGACAATCTCGCCTGGCGTAGTCGCAATAGGATGCCGGAACATCGGGCCGTCCCAGGCAAAGGTGTGGAATTCTCCGTTCTCTCCGCAAGGATCAACAGCCAGAGGAAGATCCTGGAGCAAGGCTTTGTCATAGGCACGTCCGGAAAAGCTGGCTGGAAGTTTTTTGAGATCCACGCATGTGATTATAGCGTGCAGGCCAGAGGCAATCATTTCCATGGCCAAGGTTGCAGTGTCGCGCTTCCAGAGAGGAAAGTAAGCCTGCATACCGACCTCTGCGAGCCGGGCTTCACGGTAAGCGCGGCAGTCCTCAAGGAACAGGTCCCCGAAAACGACCTGATTAATACCCTGTTCGCGAAGGTGTTTCATGGCAGTGGTCATCTCACGCTCGTAGACCTCGTTCGGGCAAGGATAAGGAATCTCGATCTTGAGGCAGGGTAGCCCGAGGGCCTCAATCTGACGGTCGAGCAGAGCAGTGCGTACTCCGTGCATGGTGACGCGGTCGAAAGGTTGGGTTACAGTGGTCAAGAGCCCTACAATCTCGACCTGTGCTGTACGGCGGGCTTCCAAAAGGGCAAAGGCGCTGTCCTTGCCCGTGCTCCAAGCTAATACTGCTTTAGGTGTCTCAGTCGAAGATTTCATCGCACATGTTTCCAAACGACAATACTCAACAGCATTCTTGCTTTTTCGAGGGAGGTCTCGGAAGATGTAAAAATAGTTCTTTCTTTTCGTCTTCAATAATTAACATAATCTCCTCCCAAATAACACGGCGACACATCCATTGTAATTTCCGAAACAAAGAACGCTCTTCCATGGTAAGCTTAGTGTGGCCTCTATGGACAATCTTTGATCTGACTTCGTATATTTTTTCAAATTCTTTAAGGATATCTTCTCGTTCACTGTGGCTTTTGCCTATTAGGTAAGCACACCTATTGCTCAATAGTTCCCCAATTCCGATGATATCAGATTTTGCCTTTTCGCCCAACAATATTTCCAGTGCTACAATTGTCTGAACAAATGATAACAATTCATTTTGACTAGTGTAGCTATCGAGCAGCCATTGCCCAGCTAACAATATCTTTTTGGTTTTGGGTATATTATTGAAAACCCGAGATATTAACAGAAACACGCCTCTTATCAATTCTCCGGTCTCTGTAGCTTCTCTTTTTGTCTCAAGTTCAGTAACTTCTAATATCCGAAGGAGCTCCGAAACATCCTGCGGTAGATCAAGCCTTGTCCATGGTACCCACTGTTCACCTTCACGTTTATGTACAGTCAGATAACTTTTAACACGTCGCCCAAAACCCCATCCGTAGGTTCTCTCCCTAACCCTCAAAATATTAAATGCCAAGCAAAGGCCAAAGAATGCTTTAAGAGAGAATATAATTTCCTCAATTGGCGTTGACTTTTCGTACATCCCAATGAAGCCATCTGTATCGAACCGGAGATATGCTGTCTCTTGGTTCCATTCTGCCTTTTCTGTACTAGTGAATAGAAAATCATACCTGCTAAAATGCCTCTTGTCCCTTTCTTTCACTCCAGACATTAGCGGGAATATCTGGTCGTGCTTTGCATCGGGAGATACTATCCGAATTTTATCGGAAATGGCATGTTCTGGTACGTGCTCCCTTATAATTTTACCGAGTGCAGGATTTAGTTCGAACCAAACAACATATTTCCATGGGAGAGACTTAAATGCCTCAATGAGGTGTCTCGCAGTAACGTTCAGGTCTGCAAAACGAGGATTGCTACTTAAAGCTGAAGACTCACTTTCTAAATTGTATTCTCCGTTTTCGTAAATTTCTCGACTGAGTGATTCAAAGATAAAATCATATAACGGCGTATCTCCGATATATTTGTCCAAAACCTTTTTTTCTTTTCCGGTCTGCGGTAGTATTTTATCACAATCTAAAATACCAGTCATCGATCTGGTATCTAAATAAACCTCGTTGTTTACTATTACTTTTTGCAGTTGATCCGCGATGGATTCAACGAGTCTTTTCTGGCAGTCTTGATGAAGCTCTAAAGACATCGCTATTCTCTATTTCCGTAATCACCTGATGAAGGTTTTGAAGTTTTCTTGATTCAAGCTGGAGCAGTCTTGGAAAAAGGGTTTGTTACTCAGAGGGTTGAGTGGTTTTCTTGGCTCCCTGATTCAGTACTACTCTTGTATTATCGCTGTTTATTATAAGGCGCTTTTCGGAAAATGTCAAGGAGGAGTGGTTGATTGGTGGTCATGTAAGTAGAGTTTTGGTGGGAGTGCTAATGGGTCTGTGTTCAGATCTACTTATGTTTAGTACTTGGGCCATGGGGATAATTTTCTGAGGGATGAAGGTAAAATCATAAAAGTCGCTTCACGTGTTCAGCTGAACTTTTAAGCCTTTCCCTTCCAGTGCTCCGCTCGCCAGAGGAAAATCCTCCAGATGCAGGTTTGGATACTTCGTTCTCAAACCTGCTCGTCTGATTTTCAACTCGGCAGGAGGTCGCCCTTGTCAGGGCGATGAGGTATACATAAAGGGTATATATGGCGAGGTAACGCCAGATTAGAGGTCGGAGCTTCCTTTTGTCGTTGAAAGGGAGCTTTGTTGTTCGAGTAAAGAGCCTTCCTGGGTTCATGAATGGCCTTGTAAGGGGAGTTCTAGGTCCTGGATGAGTAATGGGCTTACCCGAGCTTTCCACTGCGTTCCTGGGGGTTTTTGTGGATTAGGAAACTATATGTTTCCTTTTTTGTGTTTGATTAATTGTTTCTTAAGTTTTATTTGTTTCTGGTTTCTAAGTTGTGTGTTTGTAGTTTGTTGTTTTGATTCTAATAGGTGGAGAGGGGAGAATGAGCAGCAGAATCAAATAGAATTCATTGGTCTCCTTCAATTACTAAACATATCAAAAAGTTTTTTCTCGATCACTTCCAATTCTTCTAAAGCTTCTTCACAAGTTACAATGGCTAAAGGATAGTTATCTTGATCGATTATTTTTCGAAGAGCCTGTTTTGTTTCATAATCCTCGACAACAATTTTTATCAACCCCAAAACATCTCCATCTTTGTTTATCGCAAACTGGGTTAGTCTGAAATTTTCCTCTCCTCTTATTTCAGCAGAATCCTCTGGAAACGCAATATTTTTACCTAGCTGCATAAAACCTTTAAAGTTTATGGCGTACTCTTCCTTTTGAACTTTATCGAGGATTTCCTGGGTTGTAAAAGTTATATGCGTTCCTATTTTCTCTCTAAATCTAATATTGATCAGAATCGCTTTTAAGACAAATTTAAAGGCGGGGTTTTTCTGTTGCCCCGCGTTGTCGTAAACTGATTTTGTTAAATAAAATACGGAGAAAGGGTATATGTTGTTCATAAGGTTTCACCTCATCGGATTTCTTCTGAAATACCTTCCTTGAGAAGTTGAAGAAAAACCGTCTCATTCTTTTCATTTAAAATCTTTGCGTCCAATATCTTCAATCCAGAACCAGGAACCACTGTTAGAGCCAATACATCCCAGGGACCGGCACTTTCGATTATCGCTTTCGGGGCTTCGCTTACAAAGGTATATTTGCTTCTAACTAAAACAAAATCTCTTTTTGCAATTAATTTCAACCTTGGTCTTGCAATATCGTCAGTCATATTTTTTTGTATAAGAATGATGTTTTTAAATTTATGTATAAAACAACACCTCCTTTCATCATTATAACTAATGGTTAATACAATAATTCTCAATTTAAATATCTTTCGTCTGAAACCTATTTTTAACTAATCTTCTTTCGACCCATTCCCAATTATCTATCAACTCGTAATGGTGTAACTCTTGAGTGACGACAAAAGGAAAGGTATAAATAGCCTGGGCGAGTTACTTTTCCCCTATGGAGGCGCGATACAGATTGCTTACAACGCACTTTAAGCGCTCTCCAAGCTCTAAGATGTGGTCCCTGACGTTACATCCAAGGCAAAGCAATTGAAGATCCTCACCTATTTCTATAAGCCTATGAATCCTGCTGAAATGAAAAGAGCCACAGAGATTCGCGGAAATTATGTAAACTATGCTTTCCGAGAGTTCATAGAGAATGGCGTTGTCAAATGCCTTGTCTCTTCGGCCAGGACTGGCAGGATCTTCGGACTCACAGAGAAGGGTCAGAGACTTAGAAAACGCCTGATTAACAGGACCAAGCTGCCTGAGAAGGTTCCCTTTGAATACAGAGAGCCCAGGGGCCTAGACTGGAAATTGTATGGCTGGGTTTTGGCTGGGAAAGGAAAGAGAGAATATCTGAAGTTAATGGCTCAGATAGCAGAGCAAAAGAATGAAGTGTTCAAGGCGAGCGATGTTTTTACGACTTTCAGAATGGATGGGATCAAAAGTACTCCAAGGACAGAAGTTTATCGAGCTTTGAAGCGGTTTGCTTGGAAAGGGATCGTGGTTCGGGTTCCTGAGGGAAAAAGAGGCGTATGTTTTAAGCTCGCGAAAAAAGGCTTAACTATTTCTTCGCTGCTCTCGTTTTAATTGGATTTCAGGGAGAAAGATAAAGGAACATCAGATTTCGAGAGCATTCGCTTGATAACCTTTACTATTTCTTTCTTAACTTCAGGGTTATTGTTAATTGCTTCAGAAGTGATCTTGCTCGTAAGGTTCAATTTCTCAACGAGTTTCCAGATGTTCTGGTTTTCCTCTTTGAGCCGAGTCAAATCTTCCCTGATCTCTTGGTTTTCCTTTCTCACCTTTCCGATTTCGTCCCCTTTTACTAACTCTGCCGTTTCTTGTTCGTTAATGCCCTCTCTATCAATATATCTTGCCGGTTGTGAGCTGACCATGCTCCAACCATATCGATAGCATAGCTGATATGGGGTAAGCTTATTGCAGTAGTAGGTTACGGATGAATGTCTCATTTGGTGGACCGTCACATGTTTGTTCAATGCTTTTTTCCCTAAACGATTGATAGTCATTCGCACATGATCATAGCTCATCGGAAAGAGTTGGGCCTCTGGTTTTTTTCTTGCAGGATGCTCTTGAAGCCATTCTTCAAGCAGTTTGGTAGACATCGGAATGCTGATAGTTCTCGGCTTAGTTTTAGAGAATTCTATTCTTACCATATAGTAATCTTCTTTCTTTGTGAGATGTTTCATTCGGATGTTCAAGAATTCTTCAATCCTCGCGCCAGAATCAAACAGAGCAATGACTAGAGCCTTGTCTCTTGAAAGAGATGCCCTATTAATCATTTTATCTACTTCATTCCTTGTTAAAGCTGAGACCTCTTTTATCTGTTGGTATGTTTCCATAAATGAAAAATCAAGGTTGTTAAGCCCTTTCGTTTTCATCCAATTCCCAAACTTTCTAAAACCGATCTTGTAATAGTTCTTTGTACTCTCGCTAAACTTTTTCTTGTTCTGTTTCTTAAATTTGTCGCTTTCAAAGCCGAGGATGAATGTTTCCATTTCATCCTGTGAAAGCTTGTCGAATCTCTTGTTGGTAGAATTAGAAATAAATTTTAACATATCAAGAAGACGGTTGCATCGCGTCGGTCCTATTTTTTTCTTTGCCTTGTTCTTGATAGTCTTACCGGTCTCACAGTCTTTAAGAAATTCCAAGATGATCTTTTTGTTTTCAACTATTATCTTCTTATCCAATTCTAAGAGTTCAAGAGCTCTCGCATATTTCTCTCTACTATTGTGTATGTCTATTTTGCCTTCGGGAAACTCGGCCATGGAAACCAATGGCAATGCACCTATTTAAAGGTTTCTTCTTCCGAACAAATATGTACAGCGCCCCGGAGATACCCCGAACGATTTTGTTCTATTATTGGAAACATGTTTTTTGTTCTACGCCACTGAAGAACGTCGAACAACTTGTTCGACGCTCCACCAGGGACTTGAGCGCCCCGGAGACACTTCGAACGATTTTGTTCTATATATGGAAACCCAGTTTTCCCGTCGATATCTCTCCGAAACTATTCAAAGACTCTCTTTTTAATAAATCTTTCTAAATCG
>Ga0315274_10004657_pt1 | contig 20117 bp, 18 predicted proteins | sample YL17G02_20_MG_FD_203700 | JGI IMG/M metagenome (GOLD analysis project Ga0315274, IMG submission 203700) | Sediment microbial communities from Yellowstone Lake, YNP, Wyoming, USA - YL17G02_20 | ecosystem: Environmental > Aquatic > Freshwater > Lake > Sediment | place: USA: Wyoming | collected... | reverse complement strand
GGATCCTGGTCCGGAACGGGCCCCAGGGCGGTCGTCCCTCGGACACCAAGCTTCTGAAAACGGTCGTCGCGGGGGCGGACGCCGCCGCGGTCGACGCCATGGGGGCCACCTTCCTCGAGATCCCGCCCGCCGAGCTCCCTTACCTGAAGTTCGCCGCGGCGCGCGGGCTCGGACGGATCGATGTGGAGAAACTGGCGATTGAAAAAAGAACGGTCTAAAAAGCACCGGGCTCTTCAGATTCTCCGGATCGCGGTCCAGACGGTCTTCCTCGGCCTCTTCCTCAAGCTCCTCTTCGGGACCCATTTCACCGGCGAGGATTATATCGGGAACGTGGAGGTCTTCTTCCATTTCGACCCGATGCTCGCGATCGCGACGTTCATCGCCTCCCGCCAGGTCCTCGCCTTTTTCGGACTAGCGGCGGTGACGGTCGTCGTGACCGCGCTTTTAGGACGCGTCGTCTGCGGGTGGGTCTGTCCCCTCGGCGCGGTCCACCAGTTTTTCTCCTGGCTGTTCAAGAAGACCAAGCTCGCCCGGCCGAAGAGGCCGGCCGAAGGCGGACTGTGGGTGAAGTATGCCGTCTTCGTCTTTGTCCTCGTCGGGGCGCTCTTCACCCTCGACCTCGTCGGGCTCTTCGATCCCCTCTCCTTCCTGACCAGGACGCTCGTAACGAGCGTCATCCCGGCCTTAGCCCAAGGGGCCTCGATGGCGATCGGGTTCGTTTATTCCTTGAAGCTCGAAGCCTTCGGCGACACCCTGACCCAGGCCGTCGAAAGGCTGACCCTGAACGCGACCTTTCAGCAGGGCTTCTTCATCGGCCTCGTCTTTCTCGGTCTTGTGATCCTGAATATGTGGAGGGAACGGTTCTGGTGCCGTTCGATCTGCCCGACCGGAGCGCTGCTCGGCCTCATGAGCCGGTGGAATCTCTTCAAGGTCAAAGTGGACGAAGCGAAATGCATCAAGTGCAACCTCTGCTCGATCCACTGCGAAACCCAGGCCGTCCCTTATCCGAACGACCGGTGGAAAAGCTCCGAGTGCGTTTATTGCGAAACGTGCGCCGCGATCTGCCCGACCAAAGCCGTCACGTTTCCGCTGCGCTGGAAGAGGGAACGGCTCCCGGCCGTCGATTTTTCGCGGCGGAAAGTCCTGGCTACCGCGGCCCTGGCCTTCGCGAGCGTCCCCTTTTTCCGGATCTCGAAGGCGCGGAAGCGGGCTCATGAGAAGCTCATCCGGCCGCCGGGCTCGCTCCCCGAGCCGGCGTTCCTGGCGAAATGCGTCAAGTGCGGCGAGTGCATGAAGGCCTGCCCGACGAACGGGCTCCAGCCGGCGCTGACCGAGGCGGGACCCGAGGGGTTGTGGACGCCGGTCCTCGTCCCCAAAATCGGCTACTGCGAATATTACTGCTCGCTCTGCTCCCAGGTCTGCCCCACGGGCGCGATCAAGGAGCTCACGATTCCCGAAAAAGTCAACGTCAAGATCGGCACGGCCTGGATCAACAAGAACCGGTGCCTTCCCTATTTTTTGGGGAGGCCGTGCATCGTCTGCGAGGAGCACTGCCCGACCTCGCCCAAAGCGATCAAATTCGTCATGGTCGAAACCAAGCTGCCGGACGGGACGACGGCGACGCAAAAAGCGCCGGTCCTCGACCTGAATTTATGCATCGGCTGCGGGATCTGCGAGACCAAGTGCCCGGTCGTCGACGACCCGGCGATCTATGTCACCAGCGTCGGCGAGAGCCGGTCACCTAATAATACTCTACTTTTGCAAATTACAGATTTGAAATAAATTATACTATTGACAGCGGTAGTTACTAGTAGTATATAGTATTATAGATAATTTACATGCCCATATTTATTATTATTGGAGGAGGAGGATAGTAACAAGGTCAATGAATAATTTACTTGAATTAATTGACATAAAAAAAATAATCGGTGAGAATATCGTTCCTCTTGGTGAAGAGACTATTCGAAGATATTTTAGACGAGGAGTTTTCCATATACATAAAAGAAATCCCAAAGACGGGACCACAATTTTAAGCTATAGAGGGAGTGTGTTTATTAGGTACCGCGTATTCGAAAAAATTGCACGACAAAACAGTCTTCGTCGTATTTCGATAGAAGATATGGGTGACGTTATGACAAAAGCAAGCGGCTACGAAGATGATTTTATTCTGAATAGAATTCAAAAAGAAATTCCGAAAGATCAGATAATCAAAGAATATTCTGATGAAGTCAAGAAAGCTCTTGCAAGAAAAAAGATATAGTAAGGAGGGGAAAATGTCGTTAAATGAATATTTCGTCCAAAAGTTATCAAAGCTACTCGGTGTTCCGCCGGAAAAAATCACGGACATTTATCTGTTGGAATATGCTAGAACGCATTATAAGAAGCTTAATCATTATGACTCTTCCAAAATGGGGGGGCATGTCGCGGCTCGGTTTCTTAAACACGTCGACGAATCTGAATTCCTTAAGATGCAAAAAGAAAACGATGACTTCCTGGCCCAATTAGAAAAAGAAGATGAAAATATTCATAGTTATTCGGCTTCCCCATAAAATAATCGAAAAAGTACTCTAAGGAAGGGGGAGTTATTATGTGTGATGACGGAAATATACGAGGAATCGAGATAGAAATAATAGAAAATATTTTAAGGATGATTCAAGAAAAATATCCGGTTTTTAATAAAGGAACATATTACTTAGCCTTCAAATTCGGAATCGACAATGATATTGGTTTTCATAACCTAAGAGATATGCTCACTCATCTAAAAACAACAATCGTAGATTGCAAAGACCGAAAATCAAGAGAAGATCAAATTTTGTTAGCCGAAGAACACTTGAGGAGAGCCCTTGTAGAACCATATGAACTTGGCGCAAACGAGACTCTAGCCGAAGCGAAAAATCTTTTTGATGAATACGACGAGCTAATCATTAAAACAAAAGCGAAAGAGAAAGAATTTTTTCCAAGCGCAATCGACGAGACAATAAGGCATAAATTTCGCGATATTCAAATTCTGATGACTTCTGGAAGAGAAAAAAAGACTGCTAATCTTTGGAATAATGAATGGGAAAAAGCAGTGGAAGCTTTTACGGATGCAGCTGATAAAGCATTTGACCTCAAAGACATTCTTAAAATAAGAATCGAAGTTCTAAAAAGAATTCATACTGATCGACGCAGCAAAATCTATTTCATTTGGGCTATCGTAGCTACAATAATAGTTGGTCTGATGGGAATCTTTATAACCTTAATAGTAGCATCGTGAAGTAATAGCGTAACAAGTTTTTATTCTCTTAGAAGCAAAGAGAACTCGTTTTTGAGGGCCGGAATGACGGCGAAAAGATCGCCGACGATGCCGTAGTCCGCCACCTTGAAGATCGGCGCTTCGGCGTCTTTGTTGACGGCGACGATGATTTTCGAGGAGGACATTCCGGCCAGGTGCTGGATGGCCCCGCTGATCCCGAAGGCCAAGTAAAGCGTCGGAGAGACGGTCTTGCCCGTTTGTCCGACCTGGTGGGCGTGGCCGATCCAGCCCGAATCGACGGCCGAACGCGACGCCCCCACGGCCGCACGCGGGAGGACTGAGGCGAGGTCCTGGAGAAGAGCGAAGTTCTCCGGCCCTTTCATTCCCCGGCCTCCCGAGACGATGATATCGGCTTCGGCGACGTCGATGGCTTCCCCTTTTTCCCGGACAATCTCCACCACGCGGCCCCGGACGGCCTCGTCCGGAATCGCGAAGTCCTTCGCGACGATGTCTCCGGCCGGAGCCGGGGCCGATTCGACGGCATAAACATTGGGCCTGAGCGTGGCGATGAGCGGGGCGGACTTCAAGGTCACGGTCAAGAACGCCTTGCCGGCATAGATCGGCCGGGTGAACACGAGCGTTCCGTCCCGGACGGCGACTTTCGTGCAATCGGAGGCCAGAGCGGCCCCCAGCCTGGCCGCGAGCCGCGGGGCCAGATCCCGGCCCATGGCCGTTCCGGAGATGAAGACGGCTTGGGGAGACGTTTCCCGGACAAGCTCGGCCAAAGCCGGAGCGAATCCCTGAGCCGAATAGGCGGCTAAGGCCGGCCCGTCGAGATGGAAGACCTTGGCGGCGCCGTATCCGAAAAGCTCGGAACCGGCCCCGTCCGCCGCCGGCCCGACGAGGGCCGCGCCCGCCGCGAGGCCCAGCTCGCCGGCCCGCCTTTTGGCCTCGGACAGGGCTTCCAGGGAGCTCTTTTTGATTTTCCCGTCGCGCGTTTCGATGAACGTCAGGATCATGGCCGCCTCCTCAGATGACCTTCGCTTCGCTTCGGAGCAGCCCGACGAGCGCCGTCGCGGCCTCCTCGGGCGGGCCCGAGAGGATCTTGCCGGCCTGCTTGGCCGCGGGGGTCTCGAGGGCCGCGACGACGACCTGGGGCTCCAGGTCCGCCGGAGCGAGCCCGAGCTCGGCCGCGGGGATGACGGGAATGGTCTTTTTCTTGGCCGCCATGATCCCCTTGAGCGTCTCATAACGCGGGTCGTTCAAGCCCTTCTGGGCCGAGACGACGGCGGGGAGGGTGAAGGCCACCTTTTCGACGGCGCCTTCGATCTCCCGGTAGGCCGTTCCGGCCGCGCCGTCGATGGCGAGCTTGGTCACGACGCTCGCCTGGGGGAGGCCGAGGAGCTCGGCGACCATGGCCGGCACCGCGGCGTTGTCCGCCCCGACCGACATCCGGCCGAAGAGAAGGAGGTCGGCGTTGGGGTGTTTCGTCCGGGCGTAATGGGCCAGGATTCGGGCCGTCCTGAGGGCGTCGTACGTTTCTTTTCGGTCGTCCTTGATGAGAACGGCCTCGTCGGCGCCCATGGCCAAGGCTTTCCGGAGCGTCGTCAGGGCCTCGTCGAGGCCGAGGGTCACGACCGTCACCAGGCCGCCCTTGGCTTCCCTCAGGCGCAAGGCCTCTTCGATCGCGTACTCGTCGTTCGGGCTGATGACGAAATTCAGGCCCTCCTCGACGACGGTCTTGGTTTCATAGTGGATCCGGATCTTCGATTCGGTGTCCGGGACGCGCTTGATGAACACGAGGATATGCATGGCGGCCTCCTTGAACCTTTTTATCCCCCTTTTTTTTATCCGTCGAAGCGACGGAAGAGCAGCGACCCGTTCGTCCCTCCGAAACCGAACGAATTCGACAGGGCGTAGACGATCTCCGCCGAACGGGCGACATTCGGGACGTAATCGAGGTCGCAGGCCGGGTCGGGATTCTCATAATTGATCGTCGGCGTCATCGTCTGGTGCCAAACGCAGAGGGCCGTGATCGCCGTCTCGATCCCGCCCGCGGCGCCCAACAGGTGCCCGGTCATGGATTTGGTCGAGTTGACCGCGAGCTTGCGGGCATGCGGTCCGAAGACGGTCTTAACGGCCGCGGTCTCGATCCGGTCGTTGATCAACGTGGAGGTCCCGTGGGCGTTGATGTACTGGACGGCGTCCGGGGGGATGCCGCCGTCCTCGAGGGCCCGGCGCATGACCCGGATTGCTCCGTCCCCGTCTTCGGCCGGGGCGGCGGCGTGGAAGGCGTCGCCGGTCATCCCGTAGCCGACGACCTCGGCGTAGATCCGGGCCCCCCGCCGGAGGGCCCGGCCCAGTTCCTCGAGAATCACGATCCCCGCGCCCTCGCCCATGACGAAGCCGTCGCGGAGAGCGTCGAACGGCCGCGACGCTTTCTCGGGAGCGTCGTTGCGTTCGGAGAGGGCCTTCATGGCGCAGAATCCGGCGATCCCGAGCGGGGTGATGGCCGCCTCGGCCCCGCCGGCGATCATGATCTCGGCCTCGCCCCGCTGAATGAGACGGAACGAGTCGCCGACGGCGTGCGTCCCCGACGTGCAGGCCGTGACCGTGGCCGAATTGGGGCCCTTGGCCCTGAACCGGATCGAAATCTGGCCCGCGGCCTCATTGATGATCGTGGAGATGAGAAAGAACGGCGAGACCCGCTCGGGACCTTTCTCGATCATTTGGCGGACCTGGTCCTCGATCGTCCCGATCCCCCCGATCCCCGAGCCGACATAAACGCCGCAGCGATCGCCCTCCAGCATCGCCCGGGGGACGCCCGCGTCCTCCGCCGCCAGTTCCGCCGCGGCGAGGGCGTACTGAATAAAGGGGTCCATCTTGCGGACCTCCTTGCGCTCGATAAAGTCGAGCGGGTTGAAGCCCTTGACTTCGCCGGCGATCTTGGTGGGATGGCGGGACGCGTCGAACTTGGTGATGAGCCCGATCCCGCTCCGGCCGGCCCGGAGGGCCTCCCAGTTGGCCTTGACGCCCATGCCCAGGGGGGTCACAAGCCCCCCCCCGGTGATGACAACCCGTCTCTGCGTTATGGTTTTCGCATCACCCGGATTACTTGACATGGCCGACGATGTAATCCATCGCTCTGCCGACGGTCGTCAGCTTCTCGGCTTCCTCGTCAGGGATATCGAGCCCGAACTCGTCCTCGAGGGCCATGACGAGCTCCACGGTGTCGAGCGAATCCGCGCCGAGGTCCTCGATGAACGAGGCGTTCTCCGTGACCTGATCCTCGCTGATGCTCAGCTTGTCCGCGACGATCGCCTTCATCTTCTTCAGTAATTCGTCTCTGTCCATGGTGACCTCCTCTGAATTTAGGGGATGACCCTTACATATACATGCCGCCGTTCACGTTCAGGACCTGCCCGGTGATGTAGGCCGCGTCGTCCGAGCAGAGGAACTTGACCGCCCGGGCGACCTCGATCGGCTCTCCGAAACGCTGGAGGGGGATGACGCCGAGGAAGGCCGTCTTGACGGCCTCGGGCAGGCCGGCGGTCATCGGCGTGGCGATGTAGCCCGGGGCCACGGCGTTGACCGTGATCCCGCGGGAAGCAACCTCCCGGGCAAGCGACTTGGTGAAACCGATGAGCCCCGCCTTCGAGGCGGAGTAATTGGCTTGGCCGGCGTTGCCCATGAGCCCGACGACCGAGGAGAGGTTCACAATCCGCCCCGTCCGGGCGCCGATCATGCTCCGGATGACCGCTTTGGAGAAATTATAAATGCCTTTGAGGTTGACGGCGATGACGGCGTCCCACTCCTCCTCCCTCATCCGCATGAGGAGGTTGTCGCGGGTGATGCCGGCGTTATTGATCAGGTGGTCGATTTTTCCGTGAGCCTCGAGAACGGCCTCGGCGACGGCCGCGGCCTGGTCGAATCGGGCGACGTCGGCCTCGCGGACCTCCGCCCGGCCGCCCGCGGCGGCGATCGCGGCGGCGACGGCCTCGAGTTTGGCCTTCTGGACATCCACCAGGACGACGAGGGCGCCCTCCCGGGCGAATTCATGGGCGATGGCCTCGCCGATGCCTTGCGAAGCTCCCGTGACGATCGAGACGCGTTGGGTGAAGATCATCCGAGGCTGACTCCTCCCGCCGCCCCGGCGAGTTCCTCGCGGATCCGGTCCTGGACCCGGCGGGCGACGAAATCCCGGGCCAGGCGGACGGCGTTCTTCACGGCCAGGGAGTTGGATCGGCCGTGGCCGATGATGCAGACGCCGTTGAGGCCGAGCAGTTGGGCGCCCCCGTACTCGGCGTAATCGAGGCGTTTGTACAAACGCTTGAGGTTGCGCCGCATGAGCAGGAATCCGATCTTAGCGAAGAAATTCCCCATGATCTCGCGGCGGGCCATGGAGAACAGGTGCTCCACGACGCCCTCGGTGACCTTGAGGGCGACGTTGCCGGTGAAGCCGTCGCTGACGATGACGTCGGCTTTGCCCGAGTAAAGGTCCTTGCCTTCGACGTTGCCGATGAAGTTGAGAGGCGAGGCCGCCAGCCGCTCGAAGGCTTCCTTGGTCAGGTCGTTGCCTTTGCTCTCCTCCTCGCCGACGCTCATAAGACCGATCCGGGGCTCCCGGAGCCCCAGGATCTGCTCCATGAAGACCTTGCCCATCCGGGCGAACTGCTCGAGGTCTTCGGGCCGGCAGTTGACGTTGGCGCCGACGTCGAGGAGCAGGGTCAGGCCGCCGACGCTCGGGACGAGGAGCGAGAGGGCCGGCTTATTGACGCCCTGGAGCGCTCCCAGGATCTTGCGGGAGATATAGACGACCGCCGCCGTGTTCCCCATGGAAACTAAGGCGTCGGCTCGGTTGTTTTTGACGAGCTCGGCCCCGACCCGGATCGAAGAGCGGCGCTTACGGCGGACGGCGAAGATGCCGTCGCCCATGCCCACGGCCTCGGGGGCGTCGATGATCGTGATCCGGGAGGCGCCGCCGCCGAGGCGGTCGAACTCCTTCTTGACGAGCGACTCGACGCCGACGAGGAGGATGTCCAGATCGAACTCGCGAACGGCTTGGAGGGCGCCCTCGACGGCGATCCGGGGGCCGAAATCGCCCCCCATGGCATCGACGGCGATCTTCATGCCGGGCCTTCCGAGGTCAATCTTCGGCTTCCTTGATGACCTGGCGGCCGCGGTAGTGGCCGCATTCGGGACAGGCCTTGTGGGGAAGCTTGGGGGTCCCGCAGTTCGAGCAGGCGGCGAAAGAGGGGACGGCCATCCCGTCGTGGCTCCGGCGGCGGCCCTTGCGGGAAGGAGAGTGACGGCGTTTCGGGTTGGGCATTTATCTGTCTTTCTTAAGGGATTTTAAGGGTTCGAGGCGGGCGTCGGTCTCGCGGACTTGGCAGCCGCAGTCGCCGTCCCGGCGGACCTTGCCGCAGACGGCGCAGATCCCCTCGCAGTCGGGGGAACAGAGCGGCTTCGGGGGGAAGGTCAGGTTCAACTGCTCGAGGATCACCTCCCGGACATCGATCCGGCGGCTCTGGTAAAACAGCCGGTCGATTTCGCAGTCGTCGAGCTCCTCTTTGAGCTCATGGAGCTCCTCCGGCAGACAGACCAGGTCGAAATTGGAGTCGACCGGAAACTCGTAGGGGCTCAGGCACCGGCCGCAGACGAAACTCAGGACGGTCGTGATCCGGCCCTTAACCCAGATCTCCTCGCCGACACGCTTGAGGGTCGCCTCGGTATGGACGGGCTGAAGGAAGACGGCCTCCTCCTCGACCAGATCCAGGCTCGGAAACTCGAAGTTCCGACTCAGGGACAGGCCGTCCCTCGGCAGCTTATCTATATCAATAATCATAGGTTGCGTCCTTCGGAAGTCGCTTTATTATACCCATTTGGTTTTGGATGTCAAATGAGCCCGGAGGCCCGTTCCCCCCTTGTATCCGAAGCTAAAAACGACTATAGATAATCGGGAGGATTCCGATGGCCGGATCGACGACCGAGATCATCCGCAACGGCATGCCGTTCCTCGTTCAAACCCAGGACAACGGGCCCCGCGCCCAGGCCGTCGAGACGCTCGTCTACCGTCGCGGCCGCCTGGTCTATTCCCGGAAAGCCTCCTGGCAGGATCTCCTCGGAGAGCCCCACTTCGAGTCCCGGGTGGCTCGCTTAATCATCGACCAGCATCGGGAGGTCGGCGAGGAAATCTCGGCCGGACGTCTCGACGCGTTTCTTTTCCGGGATTGAGAATGGCGGCTCCGGTCCTTTATCTCATCGACGGCAACTCCTTGCTCTACCGGTCGTTCTACGCCATCCAGGGGCTCTCCACCTCCTCCGGCTTCCCGACGAACGCCATCTACGGCTTCGTCATGACCCTCCGCAAACTCCTCGCCGAGGACAAACCCGAGTATCTCGGGATCGTTTTCGACGCGCCCGGGGCCAAGGTCCGCCGGGAAATGTTCAAGGACTACAAGGCCCACCGCAAACCCATGCCCGACGACCTCCAGAAGCAGATTCCCAAGCTCAAGGAGGTCCTCCGGGCTTTTCGAATCCCGCTCCTCGAGAATGACCGGTACGAGGCCGACGATGTCCTGGGCAGCCTCGCCCGCCGGGCCGAGGCCGAAAAATTCCGGACCGTGATCGTCTCGCCCGACAAGGACCTGCTCCAGCTCATCGGCCCGAAGACGTCCGTTCTGAACCCGGCCAAGGATCTCCGGCTCGATCCCTCCAACGTCCGGGACTATTTCGGGGCCGCGCCGGACCAGGTCGTGGATGTTTTATCGCTCTGGGGCGATCCTTCGGACAACGTCCCGGGAGTTCCCGGGATCGGGGAAAAAACGGCCAAGGCCCTCATCGCCGAATACGGAAGCCTCGACAACCTGCTCCGGAGCCTGGACAAGATCCGCAATCCCCGGCTCCGCGAAGCCATCCGGGCGAACCTGGACACTCTCGAGACCAGCCGCCGGCTCGTAACGATCGAACGCGGCCTCGAGGTGGACTTCGATCCGGCCGCCCTGGCCGTCGAGGAGCCCGACGCCGACGAGCTCGCCCGCCTTTTCCGGGAGCTCGAGTTCGGGACCTTGCTCGCCGCCTACGCGCCCAAGCCCGCCCCGGTCGAAAAGCGGTACCGGACGATCGCCGACGCCGGGGAGCTCGAAGGCCTGGTCGCCCGGATCGAAAAAACCGGGTTCGTCTCTCTCGACACCGAGACGGACAACATCTTCCCGACCCGGGCGCGTCTCGTCGGAATGTCGTTCGCCCTCGTCCCCGACGAAGCCGCCTACCTCCCCCTCCGGCACGATTATCTCGGCGCGCCCGAGCAGATCCCCGTCCCTCAAGCCCTCGAGATCCTCCGTCCGATTCTCGAGAATCCCAAAATCCGGAAGATCGGCCAGAACATCAAATACGACCTGATCGTCCTCCGGCGCGAAGGCATCCGCCTCGCCGGAATCGACGGCGACACGATGGTCCTCTCCTACCTCCTCGAACCGAACTGGGGAAAGCATAATCTCGACCGCCTCGCCCCGGCTTACCTTCAAGAGACGGCCATCCCCTACCGGAACGTCGTCGGCCGGGGAAAGGACGAGATCACAATGGACCGGGCGGCCGTGGAGAATGTGACGCCTTATGCCTGCCAGGACGCCGATTTCGCCCTGAAGCTCGAGAGCCGGCTCCGGCCCAAGGTCGAGGCCGCCGGCCTGGCCGGGCTTTACAGCGGCATGGAGAAGCCGCTCATCGAGATCCTGGCCGAAATGGAGATCGCCGGGGTCCGAGTCGACAAGGACGCCCTCGGGACGCTCTCGCGGGAGCTCGCCGCGGACATGAATCGCCTCGAAAAAAAAATTTACGAGCATGCCTCCGGCGAGTTCAACCTGAATTCCCCGCAGCAGCTCGCCGTGGTCCTGTTCCATAAACTCCAGCTTCAACCCTCGAAGAAAACCAAGGGAACGAAAAGCTACTCGACGGCGATCGAAATCCTCGAAGAGCTCCGGGACCTCCATCCCATCGTCCCCTTCGTGATCGAATACCGCCAGCTGGCCAAGCTGAAATCGACCTACGCCGACGCCCTGGCCTCGCTCATCGATCCCGCGACGGGACGGATCCATACCTCCTACAACCAGACCGTCGCCTCGACGGGCCGGCTCTCGAGCTCGGATCCGAACCTCCAGAACATCCCCGCCCGGGGCGAGATGGGGCGGCGCTTCCGCCGGGCCTTCATTCCGGAGGAAGGCCGGGGACTTCTCTGCGCCGACTACTCCCAGATCGAGCTCCGGGTCCTGGCTCACCTCTCCGGGGATCCGGCCCTCGTCGAGATCTTCCGGAAGGATCAGGACATCCACGCCGAGACGGCCGCGCGCGTCTTCGGGGAGGACGCGGCCCTTTTCCCGGAAGAGCGCCGCCGCCGGGCCAAGATCATCAACTTCAGCATGATCTACGGCGCCTCGGCCTTCTCCCTGGCCAAGGAACTCGGGACCTCGAACCGCGAGGCCCAGGAGTTCATCGACCGTTATTACGCCCGCTTCCCGAAGGTGAAGGACTATCTGGACCGGATCGTCGAGGAAGCGAAGGCGCGGGGATACGCGGAGACGATGTTCGGCCGGAAGCGCCAAGTCCCGGAACTCGCCCAGGCGGACAAAGCCGCCCAACAAGCCGGCCGCCGGATCGCCCTCAATATGCCTATCCAAGGGACGGCCGCCGACATTATGAAGAAAGCGATGATCGATGTCCGCAGGGACATGGATCGGCACGGGCTCGCCGCCCAAATGATCCTCCAAGTCCACGACGAGCTCGTCTTCGAGGTCCCGGAGCAGGAACGGGCCCGGATGGAGAAGCTGGTCCGCGCCCGGATGGAGCGGGTCTGCGACTTCCGCGTCCCCCTCAAGGTCTCCCTCGGCTGGGGGCCGAACTGGGCGGAAGCGAAATAACGGCCGCATTTCTTTTTTGATTGCGTCGACCCGGCATCTGTGCCAGAATGAAAATCTCGACGGCGGTCTCTTGCGGGAGGGCGTTTTCATGGTCAGAAAATTCAATCTCTGCGAAAGCCGGATCGAGGAGTGCCCGGCCGAGGACGCGCCCATTCAGTTCTACATCAGCCCCACCGACGAGGAGAAACGCTGCCTCGTCGATGTCCTGAAGATCGACGAGCACACCCTGGCCTCGGCTTTGGATCCCGACGAGCTGTCCCGTTTGGAGTTCGAGCCCGAGCACGCCGCCCTGATCTTCAAGCGGCCGAAAAACTATTCGGCCGAGGACCTCTTTCTTTTCCGGGTGACGTCGATGGGCTATTTCCTCTTCAAAGACAAGCTCATCTGCCTCCTCTCCGAGGACATCCCCCTCTTCGAAGGGAAGATCTTCGCCCGGACAACCGGCCTCCCGGAAGTCATGCTGAAGATGCTGTACCGGACGATCTATCATTTCATCGAGCATCTCAAGATCATCAACCGCATCTCGGAGGAGCTCGAGCACAAGATCAACCGGGCCATGGAGAACCGCTACCTCATCAACCTCTTCACCCTGGAGAAGAGCCTGGTGTACTACCTCAACGCCATCAACTCGAACGCCATGGTCATCGAGAAGATCAAGCATAACGCCGGGAAGATCGGGTTCGGCCCGGACAGCATCGAGCTTCTCGACGATATCCTCGTCGAGAACACCCAATGCTTCAAACAGGCCGAAATCTACTCGAACATCCTGACCGGCCTCATGGACGCCCGGGGGACGATCGTCGGCAACAACCTCAACGTCCTCATGAAGACGTTGAACATCATCACCATCGGGATCATGGTTCCGACCTTCGTCGTCAGCGCCTTCTCGATGAACGTCCGGATTCCGTTGTCGGGCCATCCGCTCGCCTTCTGGATGATCATCGGCCTGGCCGCTGTATCCCTCGTCGGCCTGATCCTCTTCTGGAAATTCAAGAAGTGGTGAGGGAAACGAAGGCCGGCCGCTTTCTCTACTTCTCGGAATTTCTCGGCTGCGGGATCCTCGACCCGGAAGGCGCGGCCGTCGGAAGGCTGGCCGATCTCAAGGTCCGGATGGGCGAGATCTACCCGAAGGTCTCGGCGATCGCCGTCCGCCGCCGCGGCGAGAAGCCCCTCCGGGAGCTCGACTGGACGGACGTCGAGGAGTTCGACGGCTCGCGGATCCGCCTCAAACCGGGCGCGACGGCGCGCTTTCGCCCGCTTGAGACGGCCCAGGACGAAATCCTCCTCCGCGACGAGCTTTTGGACAAACAGGTGGTCGATACCTCCGGGGCCAAGATCGAACGGGTCAACGACATCCATCTCCTGATGGTCCATGAAGACCTGCGCCTCGCCCATGTCGACTTCGGAGCGCGCGGCCTCCTCCGCCGGCTGGGCTGGCTCCGCCGGGTCGACCGGGTCACAAACTGGCTCTTCGCCTCCCAAACCGGAGAGAAGCTCATCTCCTGGAAATACGTCCAGCCCCTGCCGAGCGACCCGGTCCGAAAGAACCTCAAGATCAACGTCACCTCCCGCAAGCTTCATGAGCTCCACCCCTCGGACCTGGCCGACATCATCGAAGACTTGGACCGGAGAAGCCAGGCGGTCCTCTTCCGCTCTCTCGACACCGAGACGGCCGCCCTGACGCTCGAAGAAGTCGACGATCCGAAGGTCCAAGCCGCCCTCATCAACTCGGCCCAGGTCGAGCGCGCTTCGGACATCCTCGAGGAGATGGCTCCCGACGCCGCGACCGACCTTCTGGCCGACCTCCCGGCCGACGAGAAGGACAAGTTCATCCGGACCATGGAGCCGAGCTCCCGGCGCGCCGTGATCGGCCTTCTCCAATTCAAGGAGGGGACGGCCGGGAGCATCATGACCAAGGACTTCTTCGCCGTTCCGAAGGAGACCACGATCGGCCGGGCGATCGAGGTCTTCCGGGAGACGACCCTGCCCCTTGAATCGGTGGCCTACCTCTATGTCACGGACGAGGATGGGACGCTCGTCGGCGTATCCACGATCCGCCTCCTCGTCACGGGTGACAAAGAAGCCCGGCTCGAGGGACTCATGAACCGCCGTCTCATCACCGTCGGGCCAGAGGACGACATCGAGTCCGTCGCGGCGATTTTCAAGAAATACAAATTCCTGGCGGTCCCCGTCGTCGACGGGGAGCGGCGGATCGAAGGGATCATCACCCTCAAGGATATGATGGAGATTTGTTTCGAGGAGTGACCATGGCGGGACACCCCTTCAAGACGCGCTGGCGTTCGTTCCTTCTCTTCCTGGCCGTTGCCGGGCCGGGGATCATCACCTCGAACGTCGACAACGACGCCGGCGGAATCGCCACCTACTCCATGGCTGGCGCCCATTTCGGCTATGGGCTGCTCTGGTCTCTCGTCCCCATCATGGCCGCCCTGATCGTCATCCAGGAGATGAGCGCCCGGATGGGGGTCGTCACCGGCAAAGGCCTATCCGACCTCATCCGCGAGAGGTTCGGGGTCAAGATCACGGTTTATCTCCTTGCCGCTCTGGTGCTCACCAACTTCGGTAACGTCGTCGCCGAGTTTGCCGGAGTGGCCTCGAGCCTGGAGCTCTTCCACGTTTCGAAGTATCTGTCCGTTCCCACGGCCGCGGTCGCGGTCTGGCTCCTCGTCGTCAAAGGGACGTACCGGTCCGTGGAGAAGATTTTCCTCGCCGCCTGCCTCTTCTATGTCACCTATCTCATCGCCGGCTTCCTCGCCCGGCCGGACTGGAGCCTGGTCGGCCGGGCCGTCCTGGCGCCGAGCTTCCGCTTCACCCCGACGGGGACGGCCATGGTCATCGGCCTGGTCGGAACGACGATCGCCCCCTGGATGCAGTTCTACCTCCAAGCGGCCGTCGTCGAGAAGAATATCGCCCTCAAGGACTACAAGCACTCCCGCCTGGACGTGATCGTCGGGAGTTTCGTCGTCACGATCGTCGCCGCCTTCATCATTCTGACCTGCGCGGCGACGCTCTTCAAGGCCGGGGTCCGCATTGAAACGGCGGCCGACGCGGCCCAGGCCCTCCGGCCGCTGGCCGGGAAGTACTGCTCGGCCTTGTTCGCCTTCGGGCTGCTCAATGCCTCGCTCTTCGCCGCCTCGATCCTGCCCCTCTCCACGGCCTTCGTCGTCTGCGAGGCTCTGGGCTGGGAATCGGGCGTGAACCGGAAGTTCTCCGAGGCCCCGCAGTTCTACGGCCTCTACTCCATCTTGATCATCGCCGGGGCGAGCGTCGTTCTCATCCCCCGCATCCCCCTCTTCCCGGTCATGTACCTATCTCAGGTCGCGAACGGGGTCGTCCTGCCCATCATCCTGGTGTTCATGCTCCGTCTCGTGAACAACCGCAAGCTCATGGGCGAGCACGTCAACTCGCCCGGGTACAACATCCTCGCCTGGACGACCGTAGCGGTCCTCGTCGCTCTGACGCTCGTCTACCTCGGCCTTCTCCTGGGGATTTAAAGGTTCTTCGTGTAAACGCGGAATTTTTTATACAGGATCCCGCCCATCCGCTCCATCTCGCCCCGGACCTTGACATTCGTTTCCATTTCGTGATGGGTGTCCATGACCTCGAAACCCGCCTCTTGAGCGGACTTGATCTCGGCCACGCCCATCAGAACGTCCAAGCCGATGCCGCGGTACGACTCCTTGATCCCCCCCAGAAGAAGGTCGAGCTGCTTGGTCTTCCGAGACGCCCGGAGGATCCGGATGAACCCGAAGGGAAGGAGCTTCCCCTTGGCCTTCCGGATGCCGGCGGTCATGTCCGGGATGCCGATGATGAAGGCGACGAGCTCGTCGCCCTTCTTCACGACCTTGACGAACCGGGGGTCGACGACGGGGAGATAGCGCCGGGCGAGGTCGTCCATTTCGGTCTCGTCGAGGGGGGCGTAGCCGTAAATGTTGCTGTTGACGTAGCATTCGTTCATGAGCGAAAAAACGGGCCGGATGTAAGGCTTGATGTCCTTGCGCTTCCGGAACTCGACCAGGGTGTAGGTCCCTTTGCGCCGGATCCGCTCATAGATCTTGAGATAGAACTCGGGGAACGCCTTGGGAACGGGGATTTTATAGACGTAATAATCGATGTCCTTCGCGTAGCCTTCGGCCTCGACGAGCCCGGGCATCCACTCGAAGTTGTAGTAGGTGGCGATCGTCGCCCGGTTTTCGAAGCCCTCGATCAGGAAGCCCTCCGGGTCCTGGTCGGTGAAACCGTAGGGTCCGATGATCCGGGCCATCCTTTTCTCCCGGGCCCACGACTCGACCCGGGCGAGGAGGGCGTGGACGACCTCGGGATCGTGGACCGCCTCGAGGTAGCCGAACCGGGCGATCGGTTCGCCCCGGTGTTCGTTGAAGCGGCGGTTGATGATCCCCATGACCCGGCCGACGGGCTCCCCCTCCCGGAAAGCCAGCCAGAGGACGACGTCGCAGTAGCCGAAGGCCTTGTTTTTCGCCGGGTCGAAGTATTTCCGCTCGTCGGCGTAAAGCGGCGGGACCCAGAAAGGCCGGCCGGCCTGGAGCTTGGCGGGGAGGGCGATAAACGTCTTCCGATCTTTCTTCGAGGCGACCGCGCGGATTTCAAGGCTCATGCTGTCTCCTTGCCGGCTCCTTTATCCTACATCGCCGTGAAAAATGCAATCGCCTCGGCTGGTTCCGGACAACATTTCTCCCATCGTTTTTATAGGATAAGTATGTGATAATCCTGTGGATAAGCGGTGGATAATTCTTGACATTCCGGGGGGCGAAAAATATACTGAGCCCTCCAAAATGAACGCCGAACTCACAACCCTCCTCACGGTCTTCGTTCCCATCGTCGGCTCCCTGACCATCCCCTTGGCGGGCCTCCTCGGACGGTCGGTCCGGTCGGCCTGGGCCGTGCTTCTCGGCGCGGTCACGGCCGTCCTGCCCCTCTTTCTCATCCCGAGAGCCCTCGCCGGTGGGGAGACCATCCTCCGGAAGGAGTTCCTTCTGGGCCTGGACTTCATTCTGGTGATCGACCCCCTCTCGATCTTCATGTCGGTCGTCTCTTCGTTCGTCGGATTCCTGATCATTGTCTATTCGCTCGGCTACATCCGCGACGAGGAAAACCAGAACGAGTACTACCTGATGGTCGTCCTGTTCATCGGGTCGATGATGGGGCTGGTGTACTCGGGGAACATGATCTTCATGTACCTCTTCTGGGAGATCATCGCCATCTGCTGCTGGCGGTTGATCGGCTTCTCCCGGCTCAAGGAGCACATTCTCCGGGCCGATAAAGCCTTTCTCGTCACCTTCTTCGGCGCCGTCGTCATGCTCCTGGGCTTCGTCCTGATCTATAACCAGACGGGCACCTTCGACCTGACGGCGATGCGGGGGACGGTGATTTCCGGACCGGCGGTCCTGCTCATCCTCTTCGGCCTGTTCTCCAAATCGGCCACCGTCCCGCTCCACACCTGGCTCCCCGACGCCGGCGTGGCCCCGACGACGGTCACGGCCCTGCTCCATGCCGCCGTGCTCGTCAAGATCGGCGTCTACGCCTTCGCCCGGCTCTTCCTCTACGCCTTCAAGCTGCCGGGTTCCTGGCCGGACGCGATCCCCTGGATCGCCGTGGCCTCGAGCCTCATCGCCGCGGGGGCGGCCACGATCGAGACCGACTTCAAGCGCATCCTGGCCTATTCGACGGTGAGCCAGATCGGCTACATCTTCCTCGGCTTCAGCGTCGCCACGGAGGCAGGGATCACGGGCTCGCTCCTCTTCATCCTGATGCACGGCCTGGCCAAAGCCGGCCTCTTCCTCTGCGCCGGCATCGTCATCCACGCCACCCACAAGCGGGACATCCGGGACATGGGCGGCCTGGCCAAGAAGATGCCGATCACCGCCGCCGCCTTTCTCCTCTGCGCCTTTTCGGTCATCGGGATCCCGCCCTTCGGAGGGTTCTTCTCCAAGTTCCTGGTCATCATGGGGACCGTCCGGGCCGGATATGTCGCCGCGGCCGCCGTGGCCCTCTTCACCGCCGTCCTGACGATGTTCTACCTCCTCCGGACCTTCAGCCAGGTCTTCCTGGGCGAAGGCCGCGGGGACGCCCACCCCGAAGGGACGCGGTCCATGGTCGCGGTCGTGGCGATCCTCGCCGTCCTCTCGCTCGCGGCCGGCATTCTGATCGCCTATCCGGCGGCCTTCGCCGAGGCCGCCGCAGCCTCGATCATGGGGTGGTTCCAATGACTCCGATAACGCTCCTCTGGACGATTCTCCTCCCGGCTTTGGCGGCCGCCGTCCTCTTCCTCATCCCCAAGACCGTCAAGGCCGTCCGCGAGGCCCTGGCCCTGGCCGTCTCCGGGATCATGCTCTATCTGGGGTTCGCCCTCTTCGCCGCGAAAAACCTCGAATGGCGGGTCCCTTGGTTCGGAATGGGGGCGAAATTCGAGCTCCGGCTCTTCCAATTCTCGGCCTTCATCCTCCTCGCCCTGGCCGGGTTCCTGTTCCTCATCACCCTTTATTCCATCGTCAAGATGAAGGGGCATTCGCGGGTCCGGGAATACTACGCCTACGTCTTCCTCTCCGCCGCCCTGGCCAACGGCGCGGTCCTGGCCGATAACTTCGTTCCCCTGGTGTTCTTCTGGGAAGGCCTCCTCGTCACCCTTTACGGCCTGATCTCGATCGGCGGGAAGGAGGCCAACCGCACGGCCCTCAAGGCCTTCATGATCAGCGGCTTCTGCGACTTCGCCATGATCCTGGGGATCGGGATCCTCTGGAGCCTAACCGGCACCTTGACCCTGTCCCAGATCTCGGTCAAGCCCGAAGGCCCGGCCGCCCTGGCCTTCATCCTGATGATGATCGGGGCGATCGGCAAGGCCGGGGCGATGCCCTTTCACACCTGGATCCCGGACGCGGCGGTCGACGCTCCCGTGACCTTCATGGCCTTCATGCCCGCCTCGTTCGAGAAGCTCCTGGGGATCTACCTCCTGGCCCGGATCACCCTCGACCTCTTCACCCTGGAAAAGGGAAGCGGGCTTTCGATGCTGCTCATGATCATCGGCGCGGCGACGATCGTCCTGGCCGTCTTCATGGCCCTCGTTCAGAAGGACTTCAAGCGCCTCCTCTCCTACCACGCCGTCAGCCAGGTCGGGTACATGATCCTGGGCATCGGCACGGCCGTCCCGATCGGCATCGCCGGCGGGATCTTCCACATGATCAACCACGCCATGTACAAGTGCGGGCTCTTCCTGAGCGCCGGTTCGATCGAGCACCGGACCGGCACGACCGAGCTCAAAAAGCTGGGAGGCTTGGCCCGGGAAATGCCCTTGACGGCCGGGGGCTTCATCGTCTGCGCCCTGGCCATCTCGGGGGTCTGGCCGCTCAACGGCTTCGTCTCCAAGGAAATGGTCTTCCACGGCGCCGTCGAGACCGGCTCGATCGTCTTCGCCGTCGCCGCCTGGGTGGGGGCGATCTTCACCTTCGCTTCGTTCCTCAAGGCCGGCCACTCGGTCTTTTTCGGACCCCGCTCGAAAGAGGTGGCCCGGGTCAAGGAAAGCCCCGCCGCCATCGTCGTTCCGATTCTCATCCTCGCCCTCCTCTGCCTCACCTTCGGCGTCTTCAATAAGCTCCCGCTCACGAAGTTCATTCAGCCCATCCTCGAAGGCCGGGCCGAGGCGGGCGAGCATCTCGACTTCTCCGCCCACGCCCTGGACCTCTTCAACGTCATCGCCGGGATCTCGGTGGCCTGCCTCGTCGCCGCCCTCCTGCTCCACGCCTACGGCTGGAAGCGCGGCGGAAGGAAGGCCTACCTCGCCTCCGAGCCGGTCCACAAAGCCCCGGGCTTCAAGCAGATGTATGACTGGGCCGAAAAGCGTGTTTTCGACCTCTACGAGCAGGGCGTCAAGTTCCTCCGCGGCCTGTCCTGGGTCCTGTTCAAGGGGATCGACCGGCCGATCGACGCCCTCTACGAGA
>Ga0315274_10004656_pt1 | contig 20124 bp, 19 predicted proteins | sample YL17G02_20_MG_FD_203700 | JGI IMG/M metagenome (GOLD analysis project Ga0315274, IMG submission 203700) | Sediment microbial communities from Yellowstone Lake, YNP, Wyoming, USA - YL17G02_20 | ecosystem: Environmental > Aquatic > Freshwater > Lake > Sediment | place: USA: Wyoming | collected... | reverse complement strand
GGATTTCCATAACCTGAAAACTGTATAGTATACCCTGGACACCGCACAACATGTCTTTGACAGCTGGTCATTCGGGATATATAAACGGTCTATCTAACTGACAAGCAACACTCGTGAAAGCAAGATACAGTGCTTGCTCTTGCAATGTGGAAGGAGGTCAGGTTATGTCGATCAAGATCAATAAGTCGAAGTGTATTGGCTGTGGCTCGTGTGTCCTGTTCTGTCCCACCTATGCCCTGTCTGTCTCCTGCGACAACTTCCGGTGTAAGGTCGACCAGGACCTGTGCAACAAATGTCTTATTTGCATCGAGTACTGTCCCACAGAGTCGATTGAGGAGAAAAGTTGAGATGGAGAAAAAGAGCTGCGATGCGGTAGTTATAGGCGCAGGTATAGGTGGCTTATGCGCTGCCGCCAGGTTAAGCCATGCCGGATATAAAACCATAATGCTAGAAAAGTTGCCCATTCTAGGTGGGCGCTATACCTATGTAGACTACAAAGGCTTTCACCTTAAACGCGGTGTTCCTGCCCTCTATTATGGCGAGAAAGATCCAGCGTTGGTTACTCTTAGAGATGTTCAGGGTGATACAGACTTCGAGATGAGACCGATACCTCTACCTAAATGGCGAATTGGCGGGCAGGATCGCGACATGCCGACTAAAGGAATGTTGTGGCATTTGATCTCCCTGACTAGCCGGGACAAACAAGAGGAAGAAAGGGTGATCACAGCCCTCAGGCGTATCTTCAAGTGGCGTGAGCCTTCAGACCGCATTACCTTCAGCGATTGGCTACTTGCTTTGACTGACAACAAAGCTATTCATAGAATCCTCAATGCCTGGGTTGTCCAGATAGTGGGTGTAAACTCATGGGAGATTTCCGCCGGTGAGGTGGTCAGAGACTTTCTCCTTTTCCGCGCCGCAGGAGAGCAACTTATTCCCAAGAATGGCCTCACGACCATTGTTGACTCCCTGGCCAAGGTGATCACAAAACACAAGGGTGAGATTCTGACCAGGGTAAGCACCCAGAAAATAGTGGTTCGTGATGGCATAGCTAAAGGGATCGAGGCTAAGGGGCCAGGCGGTGATTTTCAGATCGAAGCCAAGGTGGTGGTAAGCAACGTTGGGCCTCAGAGGACAGTGCAGCTCGCCGGAGAGCACAATTTCGATCGGGGTTATGTTGAGGAAGTTAGAGACCTGAAGCCGTTATCGGGATTTAACATCTTCATTACCAGCAACGGGCCGTTGTATGACTGGCCAGGAGGGCTTTATACCTTTGAGACGCGGAGGAGTGAGGTCTGGATAGATTGGACTCTGATCTGGCCTGAATTTGGCCCCAAAGGCAAGAACTTGATGTCTGTCTATATCAAGCCGGAGCAACGCACCGCATATGACCTGAGGAAGGAATACGAGGCATTTATGGCCGATTTGGTGGAGACTTTCCCCCGCTTCAAGGAGCGGGGAGGTGAGATACTGCTGGTTCGCCACTATGGGGGAGAGTGGCCCTTCCTGCGTGCTCTCCCAAGCTCCGAACGCCACCAGAGAACACCGGTGGAAAACCTCTACAATGTTGGAGATGCGGTAAACCCGCCGGGCTGGATTGGCGGCGCAGGTGCTGCTGAAGGAGCCAGGGTGGTAGCTGGAGACATAATAAAAAGAACCAAGGTTTAAGCGGTCGGGACCGGGTTGCCATGGTTAGCTAGGGCATATCAGAGGACATCCTCCATTTAGGCGCTGACAAACCGGACTGGTGCTTAGCTACACCAATCGGCGCTATCTGGAGCACTCTGACAGCTTGGTCATCCAAAGCTATACATCGTTGCTCTGACCTATGCAACTGAACACTAGACTTTAAGCGAAGAGGATATCTGTCTCTGCTTAAGACGCAACCACGTGAAAGCTATCATTTAGTCTGATGGTACCTAATGATTTTGTCGATAGCACTGGCTGCGCGCTGGATAGAGGGATAACAGGGCAGCCCAGCGTCGAAGCACATTTGTTGCACCTTGAGGAACCCTTGATAGGACTCAACTGAGTAGACAGCGTGTACTACCAGCGCAGTCGGCTTATTCACCTCTTTGGCAGCGCCTATGAAAGCTTCGGCAAGGGGCTCCAGCAGTTTTTGCTCCACCAGGCCGGTATCGGTTAACTCGACTCTCAAGTGCAAAATGAGCAGGTCTACTCCCGGCCAACTGCCCACTATCCTGACAATCTGAGCCATCTTTTCGGGAGAAAGGTAGAGCAAGGTGAAATCCACGGGGTTTATGAGGATATTGCCAGTTACTGGGATGACCTTCTTGAGTTCATCCTTGATTGTCTGTGGTAGGGGTGGCAGGAATAACTCGGCTCTGTAGCAATCGTCGGCTGCCAGAACAGTTGCCCCACCACCATACCCAATGACGGCCGCGCTTCTGCTGTGGGGCGGTTTCATGAGGAGCAAAGCTAACGCTATGTCCAAGCACTCCTCAATACTGTAAGCCTGGATGGTCCCAGCCTGCTTAAGGAGACTGTCCCAGATCTTCCTGGCGCCGGCGAGAGAACCTGTGTGCGAAAATGCGGCCGCAGCGCCAGCCTCGCTTTGTCCACCTTTGAGCATTATTACTGGTTTGGCCTGGGCCGCCGCCTTGAGTGCCTGGAAGAACCGTCTTCCGTCTTTAACACCCTCAACATAAGCGATAATGACCTTGGTTTCCGGGTCCTCAGCAAAGTATTCCAGCAGGTCGGCCTCGTTGATGTCTGCAGCATTACCGTAGCTAATTATTTTGCTGAAGCGGATGCCGCGCTGTACTGCTGAGCGCACCAACTGAATAGAGTTGCCACCACTTTGGCACAGTGCACCCACTGTCCCGCTTTCCCGTGGCGAGCAGGCGCAAAAGGTGACACGGGCAGCAGGGCAGTAGAATCCCATGCAATTAGGCCCCAGGAGTCTAACTCCGCCCTGGCGAGCTATGCTCACCAATTCCTGCTCCAGCTCAGTGCCTCTCTCTTTATCACCCTCACTAAAGCCAGCGGAGAACAGAGCTGCCAACTTCACGCCTTTGGCAGCGCAGTCCCTAATCACCTGAATGGCTGCGTGCGCGGGCACTTGAAGGAAAGCGTAGTCTACGGGGCCGGGGATATCTTTAACAGAAGTGTAAGCCTTTAGACCCAGCACCTCCCTCCCACTAAGGTTCACAGGGTAAACTTTGCCTTGAAATCCATACTCGAGCAGTATACGCATCATGAAAGCGCCAGAGATGTCGGCTGAGATCCCAACCATCGCTATTGAACTGGGGTGAAAGAGGGAATCGAACTTGTTGTAGTCCACAACTATTTCGGCCATGCTAAATAATGTGCCTCAGGAGAAAAGGCAGGAGTCCCGCCTTTTCTCCCGCTTCTCTTCTAGGTGATAAGTCTGAGTTCAAATCCGGCCAGGAAGTTGCATAGCTGGGTGGAGCGATAATAGCCCTGGCCCAGCTTACCCAAGGTCTAACCTTTGGCCTTAGTGGCGGTACTTGCGCTGCCTTCTCTCTTCTTGAGAAAGCCCTTTAAGCCACTATCCTTCTTTTCCTTATACAGATTGACCTCATCAGGTCTGAAACGGACGTATTGCAGCGCCAGATGGTCTGTGTAGTGGCTCCTGTGGGCAGCGCCAAGCCCGACTATATCCATCATGCCATGGAACCACTCTTTATACATGGCTATAACCTCAGTAGGTAGCTGTGCCATCGCTCTGGCCCACTTGAGCGCCTCCGCCTCTAACTCCTCCGCCTTGACTACTTTGGTAATAAAGCCTGCTTTTACTGCCTGCTTACCACGTATCACGCTGGAGAGCTGCCCTCCCCAGAACTTATTGGATTCAGCAGGCCAGAAGCACGGCCAATTGGTAACGCCCAACGTCATGCGGCTAAAGCCCTGCACGCCGAACGTGGCTTCCTCTGTGGCTATGATGACATCGCACATGGAGGCAATCATCTCGCTAGCACCGATGCAGTATCCATGAACCTGGGCTATGATAGCCTTGGGGTAATGCAGGATGTCTTCCTGCTTGCCGCAGCGACGCCGTTCAATACCGTAATAGTCCACCAGGGTGGGGTTGAGGCTGGGATGTATCGGAGGTGATTCCTCCCCCGGAGGAGAACCCAGGTCGTGGCCAGACCCGAAGCAGGGGCCGCTGCCTCTGACTATCAACACCCTTACCTGAGGGTCATCATTAGCCTGGTGCAGGGCAGCCAGAAACTCATTGTACAACTGGTCGTTAAGGGCGTTTCTCCGCTCCGGTCGGTTAAAGGTGATGCGGACAATACGTGGTTCGAGTTTCTCGTAGATGAGTAACTCGTACTCCCTGCCCCGGTACTCCATGTCCTCCCACTGGTTCTTCTGATATTGTGTCTTAAACGTCCAGCCGAAACCGGTAGGCATCTTTTTCCTCCTTAGTCCAACTCAGGGAAAGGCTTGTCTCTGGCCTCAATGGCGGCCTCCAAGCCCAGCTTGTCTCTGGCGTTTTCAAAGTTGAACTCACCAGGCCGGCGAGTCCGCTGCTGCATCAGCAGCGATACATCGCTGGTGAATTTCCAGGCGGGGCCCACTCCTCTGGCCTCCATTGCCGCATTGATAGAGTCCTTAGCCACAGCCAGGGCATCAGAGTGCAATAGTGAAATACCTTTGGCCATATTGGTGACCTCAGCCTGGAGTTTGCCTTTGGGGACGGCATTGTTTATCATGCCACTCTCCTCAGCTTCCCTGGCAGTGAACTGCTTGCCACAAAGTAGCATGGCGCTGGTGCGCTTCACCCCCACCAGCCAGGCCAACAGAGGGAACTCAGGCAGGATGCCCATGCGCAGCGAGGGATCACCAAAGACGGCATCATCGGAGGCGATAGTCAGGTCACAGGCCAGCGCTAGATATAGACCTGCCCCCAGACAATTGCCATGAACTTGGGCGATGGTGGGCTTGCACAGGTTGAAGATATATTCCCACCGGCGGTTGCGGCGCCTGGCGGCCTCCAGGGAGGCCTTGCTGGATAGTCTGCGACGGGGGCTGGGAGGCAATATTTCGTCAGTGCCCACCCCGCTTAAGTCCTGCCCCACGCTGAAGGCTTTCCCTGCTCCCTTGATCACCAGCACCTTGACATCCAGGTCCTGCTCTGCCAGCTCAAACATGTTGTCCAACTCACGGAGCATGTCGTCGTTTATGGCGTTCAGCTTATCCGGCCTGTTGAGGGTGACCCAGCCTATGTTGTCCTTTATCTCATAGATGATGTTCTTATAATTTGCCATTGGCCTCTCCTTGTCGCTAAGTGGTCTTGGGCTTGGGGAAGTAAGACTCAAAGGGCTTATCCCTCTCCTTGATGGCTACTTTGAGTCCTTTTTCCTGCCTTATCTTATAGAAATTGAAGCCACCGCGTCCCATATAGCTGCGCTCAGGCCGCTGGAAGGCACTCAGTGTATAGAGATTGCTGGATAATCGCCAGGCAGCGGAAAGTCCGGCCAGCTCGAAGACCGACTGGTGGTTCTGCGTCCAGGCGGCCTGAAGGTCAAAGCCACCGATGGTGCCCGAATATGCTTTGGTGCTAGCCTCGGTCTGCACGGTATTTTCCAGCTTTTCCAGGGGAACTGCCTTCATTATCAGGCCTATCCTCTCCGCTTCCCGGCCATCTACATACTTCCCGGTGAGTAGCAACTCCTTGGTCTTCTTGAGCCCCACTCTCCATGTCCACAAGGGGTTGGCCGGTGCAAACCCCATTCTGATGGATGGGTCGCCAAACACAGCGTCTTCAGAGGCTATTATTGTCTGGCAGCACAGGGCCAGGTCGCAGCCAGCCCCCAGGCAGTAGCCATGAACCTGGGCGATAGTGAAGCGGGGGTAATCCAGTATTGAGCGCCACCTGTGGAACTGGCGGCGGGCAAACTCGTAGAACTGGCTTTCGTAGGGTTTGCCGCGCGGGTCAGGGGGCATAACCTCTGAGGTGTCCACTCCGCTCAGGTCCTGCCCCACGCTGAAGCTGGAACCTTTGCCTTTTATGATCACCACCTGGGTGTCCAGCGCATTCTCTATCTCCTTGAGAGCCTGCATGAGCTCTGCCAGGAGAGCGTCGTTGATAGCGTTCAGCTTCTCAGGGCGGTTCAATGTGATCGTAGCTATTTTGTCCTCTATGGTTAGCTTTATGTTCTGATAAGGACTCATTCTACCTCCTTTCGGTTAGTTAGGGCGTCGCAGCGTGTGTGACCAGATGATCGGCTGGTTTTCTCAAAGAACACCGCCCTGCTGAACTGGACGGTGTCTGGCGTAATACCCTGGCTTCTTGAGGCACGAATTATTAAAGCACGGAAAGGCATGTCCTGTCAAGCGCCAAGAGAACCGTGTTTCGATCGAACAGGAGCCTGCCCATAACCAACAGGTTCAGCGGGTAGTCGAGGTCAGAAGAATATCTGGCGTATGTATCTGTAGTTGCGCTGAACCTTGTCCCTGCCCTTGAGCAAGTCCATGTGCCCGGGCAGCAAATACTCCACGTCTAGCTCTGAGAGGCTCTCTATGCTTTCCTTTAGCTGGCTGAGGCTGCCCCCCGGCAGGTCTACCCGGCCCACGCTGGAGGCGAAGACCGCATCGCCGGTGATGAGCGCTTTGGCCTCTGGCCAGTAGAGGCTGATGCTGCCTTGCGAATGGCCCGGCGTGTGAAATACCTGAAGCTTGATCTTGTTCTTTACTCCCAGTTCCAGTTCACCCTCGGTGAGGTAAAAATCGGCCTCGAAGTCAGGGCCTTTCCCCATAAACATGTGGAATATCCGCTCCATGTCCTGTTGCTCTGCACTATGATATGCCAGTTTAGCCTGGCTCCTTTGGAGCAGTGGTTGGTTGGCCAGGCAGTGGTCGGGGTGGGTATGGGTGTTGATGATAAGATCAATGTCATCAGCCTTGAAACCATCCTGCTCCAGTCCCTGAAGCAAATGGGACAGGCAGTCCTCCCCTAACTCATCCAACACCATGCCCGGGTCTATCAGCGTAAGCACTTCTCCTGCGATGAGATAGCTATTGCTGTTGTTACCTGCGCCTTGCCAGATATAAGCGTAAAGATTATCACTTAACTTCATAAAGTCCCCGCCGTGCGAATGTAGAAATTATAGCACAACTTTGCATAGCCTCAAAATCCTCTGCTATAATACTAATGACATGGACAGGATTAAGAGCGCCCTTGAAATAGCTTTGGAGAAGACAGCCCACCTGGAACGGGCCTCAGCCGAGGAGCTTCGCCGGCAAAAGGAAGAAGAGCTTGTCACCCTAGCCGGAGGCATCGTCCAAAAATACCTCAGGGGCGAATATAAACTGAAAGATCTGGCCAGCGCCCCGGAACGCCATCCAGAGAGGGAACTTATGTCTCAGGCACTCTGGGAGCAACTGGTGACCGCCATCAGCCTGGAGAACTGTGAGAGTGTGTTTGAGGGGCTGGAGTTCCTCGCTACCGACAAGGAAGCGGTGAGGCAAGCGACCACCAGAGTCAAGGAGATCAGCCAGGAGTTCCGTTTAGAAAAGGAGCGCCGCCTGCGTGTCCTGAAGGATGTGGTGGAGCAGAGCATCAGACAGGAGCTGTCTCAACAGGGCATCGCTGGCAGTTCAGTGGAGATTAATGTGGAGTCAGCCCCGCAGTGGCGGCAGGGCCTCCAAGAGCTTGAGGCACTCTTCCAGACCAGGCTGGAGCTGGTCAAAGAGAGCCTTAACCAGCCAGCCCCAATAAGCCACAATTTGTTGCTAAAGGGACACAAATGAGAACCGTCAAAACCGTCGTTAAGCTCCGCGAGGAGCCACAGTTAAGGAGCCCGGCTCTAATAGCCGCCTGGCCAGGTATGGGCTATGTGGCGACTGGGGCGGCAGGCTATCTCAAAGATGCCCTTCAGGCCAAAGAGTTAGGCGACTTGACATCATTTGAGTTCTTTGAACCCACTGGGGTGGTTGTTGAGAGGGGAGCAGTCCGTGCCCCCAGACCGCCTCGGAACAAGTTCTATTACTGGCGTAATCCAGGCCAGGGCAATGACCTGCTCATTTTTCTGGGAGACGTCCAACCCACCACCAAAGGCTATCAGTATGCCAATATTATCCTGGATGTAGCCATAAAATTAGGTGTCAGCAGAGTATATACTTGTGCCGCCACCCCGGCTTCCATTCACCACAGAGAGCGGCCCAAAGTGCTGGCAGTACCTAATCACCCTAACCTGAGCCAACTCCTGCGCGGCTACAATGTAGTGCTTCTGGAAGAGGGTCACATTGGCGGTATGAACGGACTGCTGATCGGGGCAGCCCGTGCCCGTAGAATAGAGGGCGTTTGCCTGCTGGGCGAAATTCCCTACTACGCCGTGGGCATCCCCAACCCCAAAGCCTCCAAAGCTGTCCTCCAGGTTCTGGCCAAGATGCTGGACATAGAGGTTGACCTGAGCGAACTCGATTTTCTGGCCAAACAGACTGAAGAGGAGTTGGAGCAACTGGCAAGAAGTTCAGAGCAGATGGCTCAACTAGTGGCCAGCCTGGAATATGAGGAAGATGGCTTAGAAGAGGAGGTGGCGGGGGTGGAGCATTCCCTTGAGGAGGAGTTCAAGATGCGCCGGAGGTTGGAGAGGCTCTTCCGTCAGGCGGAGAGGGACCGCTCCAAGATAACCGATCTTAAGGTTGAGCTTGACCGCAGCGGCTTGTTCCAGGAATACGAAGACCGCTTTCTGAACCTTTTCCGCAAGGGCAACCAGTAGGAGGGTAAGATGCCAAGTAGTGAGTCAACAACTCAGGCCCTGGAGATAGCTCTTAAAATGGAGAAAGAGGGCCGCGAGTTCTACCTCAAAGCCGGACAAAAAAGCCAGAACGAACTGGGGCAAAAGCTGTTCCGCTCATTGGCCGATGCTGAGTTGGAACATATGGAGAAGATAAAGCAGATTCACGCTGCCCTCACGGGCACAACCCGTTGGCCTGAGGGGGAAACCTCATTTGCCAAAGGTAAGCTTCCCCACACCATTTTTGCCGAGGCGCTGGATAACCTGGGGCGACTGGTGAAGGCCACCTCAGATGACCTGGAGGCGCTCAGGACGGGCATGGATCTGGAAAATAAGGGTCTCCTCTTCTATCTTGACAGAAGTGGCCAGGCAACCTCCAGCGGAGAGAAGCAATTCTACCAGGCACTGGTGGCCCAAGAGCGAGGCCACTACATGTTGCTTTTCGACTCCTACGAGTATCTGCTTGACCCCCAGGCGTATTTCATCAGAAAAGAGCACCACGGGCTGGACGCCGGGGGCTAGCCCCTGCACAAGTCAGCCTTTGGGAAATGGGATCCCGCCCAGAGTTGGTAGGGTGGGTGTAGCGCAGCACAACCCACCTTCATATCTTGAATCCTGATGGCGGGTTTCGTTTCACTTCACCCACCCTACGACTTATGCAACCAGCCACTGGTATCTTCGTAGTCAGCCTTTGGGAAATGGGATTTTGCCCAGACGTAGCACGCTGTGCAGCGCCTTGTATTTCAGCGCCCTGAGGATGAACTCTCCGTGCCAGTCAAAGGAGAAATCCGGTGAGTTGAGCAAGGCTTGGTGGATGCCATCGGACTGGACCAGGCCGAAAATGTGGTCTATCTGACGGTCGCCCAGGCGCTCAAATAACCCTCGGGCGAAACGGCCTATCCGTATCTCCCGGCCAAGTCTCTGCTTCCATTCCTTCTGGTAGCGGCTGAACTGCCTGGCTGAGAAGTCGCCACTGGAGAGAGCTTGATTTAGCACGCCAGCAGCTATCTCAGCGCAGACCAGGCCGTAGTATATCCCACCGCCGGTGGTGGGCTTCACCTGGCCGGCTGCCTCACCTACCACCAGCAGCCTGGGTAGGTAGGTGTGGGGTAGCGGCTCCAGGGGCACCCGCTTATAGCTAGGTGTGGCCTCTGGGGAGGCTATCTTGCCCTGTTGATAGAGCCTGTCCAGAAGATTCCTCAAATACAAATTAGCCTGCCGCCGGCAGAAGAGCCCGGCCAGAGCCCGGCCGGGGCTGGTGGGCACCAGCCAGGCGAAAAAACCGGGGGCGATTTCTCGGCCCACATAGAGCTCTACCTCATTGACCTGGCTGGCCACCTCTGCCTGAGCACCTATGGCGAAATCGGTGAGATCACCCAGCCCCAGCCGCCGCACTAATCCGGAGCCTAGGCCGCTGGCTACTACCACAGTCCGTGATTCCAGGCTGCCGATGTTGAGTTCCACCTTGACATAATCTTTATCAATTTGAATATTCCTGACTGGGCATCCCGTGAAATAGCGAACACCCCTTTGCTGGGCCTGCTCAGCCAGCCAGCGCTGAAAGGCCTGACGCTCGATCACGTAGGCCTGAGGAGTCTCCTTTTCGATCCGCAGAGTTCTCCCAAAAGGGGAATAGAAGCTGGCGGAGAAAGCCTCGCGCATGATGAACTCATGGGGCAAGGGGAAGGCCTCTAGGCAATCCTTGCCCAGGATACCAGTACAGCAAACTGTCTGAGCAACCTCAACCTGTTGCTCCAGCACAGTTATTTGGTAGCCCAGCTCGGCCAGCTTCACGGCCAGGTGGTTTCCCACTGGGCCAGCCCCGATCACGATGACATCATCCATAGTTCAGCTTGTTAAGCACCCTGATTTGGGACTGATCACTGCGGCAGGTTTGGTGGCCATCATTTCACTTACACTCTTGGGGGATTTGTGAAGCTGGGGGATACCCCCAGGCCCCCAGCAGGATGTATCCTGCACCTCTTTTCAGAGACCGCCGACCAGCCGTTTGTATGTAGCCATTATACCACTGATGATGGTATTCACCGCCATAGCAGTTCTTAAAGTAGCTGAGGCCATTAGTTAAACAGGAAGGGTATAACTAGAAACAAGCCAATATTGGTTAAGCTGTGGCTCAGGGTGACTCCAACGAGTGACCCTGTTCTTTTAACTATCCAGGAGAAAAACAGAGCTATTGCAAAGACAAGGGGCACGTCCCATACTGTACGGTGCCAAACCCCTTGGACATAGCCAACGTGTAGTATGGCGAACAGGACGCTTACGTAGACTATTCCTCCCCAGTCACCCAGTAGCCCGCTTGAGACCTTCTGAAGCAGTCCACGGAAAACCAACTCCTCGACGAATCCGGTGAATATAATCAATATCAAGGCAGGCAGTATCACACTGGCCAGGGTAAGCTCCGAGATCAACGGGTGAGGCTTCAAAATGACATATTCGGCTATGCCTAGAGCTACTCCGCTGGTGGCCAGCAACAGTTGTGAACGTATTTGCTGCCGCTTAATGGTCAGACCGACTTCGACTGGGCGTATGTTCAGGTGGCGCATTACCAAAAAGGTGGCCACCAGCAAGGGGGTGTATATGATGGGGTACCAATAGATCTGACGCAGCTCACCCAGGGGGATGGAAAAGCCGACTACCCTCACCAGTGGAACCAGACAGAGCGCCAGCAAGAGGCTGCGGAGTGAATTGTCTCTGGTCAGCGAGGAATGCGCTATCAGCCCGATCAGGATAAAGGTGAACAAGGTGATCCCGCCTTCGGTGTCAACGAAATTAGTGATGAGTTCAGCGGCGATGATGGTCGCCAGATAGAGCAGCCCTATCAGCCGGCCCCGGCTCAGCCAACTCTGGCATCGAGCAACAGGCGGAATCGGAGTTGAGCTATTTGTGGGCTGTGTCTTGCTTTGCCCCTCGGTATCAGAAAGCTCAGTGAAATGCGCCGGGTAGGCTTGAGCTATCATTTCGGCCATAGTATAAGGCAGCTTAAAACTGAAGGCAACAGACGGGTTGCCCACGTCGATCTGGAACTGCTGGCCTTGCCCCTTGAAAATTGGCGCTTCATCGTTGTAAAATAAGGTCTAACATCAATTGAGGAAAAATATGGCTCTGATAGTTCAGAAGTACGGCGGCAGCTCGGTGGCCAACGCCGAGAGAATCAGGAATGTAGCCCGGCGCGTTGTCAGGACCAAAGACCAGGGAAATCAGGTGGTAGTGGTGGTCTCAGCCATGGGCGACACCACCGATGAACTCATTGAGTTGGCCCAACAGATAACAGACCAGCCTGACCCCCGTGAGATGGATGTCCTGATGTCCACAGGCGAACTGGTGTCCAGCACGCTGATGAGCATGGCTCTGCGCCAGATGGGACACCAGGCTATCAGTCTCAGTGGCGCTCAGGCGGGCATTCGCACTGACTCCAGCCATCGGCGGGCACGTATCCTGGGGGTGGAAGCGCATCGCATAGTAAAGGAGCTGGAGGCGGGCAAAATCGTCATAGTGGCTGGATTTCAGGGAACCACCAGCGATATGGATGTTACCACCCTGGGGCGTGGTGGTTCCGATACCACGGCAGTGGCTCTGGCCGTTGCGCTCAAGGCAGACAAATGCGAGATATATACTGACGTGGAAGGTGTATTTACCGCTGACCCAAGGATAGTCCCGGGGGCACAGCAACTGCCTGAGATTGGCTATGAAGAGATGCTGGAGTTGGCCACCTATGGGGCTAAGGTAATGCACCCCCGTGCGGTGGAGCTGGGCCAGGTATATAATATGCCGATACTGGTGGCCTCCAGTTTCAACGACAAGCCAGGCACTCTGATTCACGGAGGAATCACGATGGAAGTGCGCAATAAAGTAAGTGGCATAGCACATGACACAGATGTGGCGAAGATAACAGTCGTGGGCGTGCCTGACCGTCCTGGCATCGCCACCCAGATATTTGAGCCTCTGGCCAAAGCGGGCGTCAGCGTGGATACCATCGTGCAAAATGCCAGCATCAACAAAGTCACCGACCTCACCTTCACTGTAGCTCGGAGTGATCTGGCTGAGGCCATGCGCTTTGCGGAGCCGGTAGCCCGCCAGATCGGAGCCCGGGAATGTACCAGCAACGCCAAATTGGCCAAGGTGAGCATCGTGGGCAGTGGTATGCAGAATGCCCCTGGCTATGCCGCCAAGATGTTCCGCACCCTCTACGAGGCAGGCATCAACATAGAGCTGATAACCACCTCAGAGATAAGGATAACCTGCATCATAGACGAAGCCAAGGTTAAAGAGGCGGTGAAGGCCCTGCACCAGGCCTTTGAACTGGATAAACGAATGACCGGGATTTCCCATATAAAACTGCGCGCATAGGTTGGTTCCTACGATAGAATGGCTTCAAAACAAACAAGGGAGGCATCACGCCTCCCTTGTTTCATGCCTGCTTTATGAGCCTTAGACCGCCACCACCTGCTTTATCTCAGGCACCTGCTCCTTGATCACCTTTTCTACGGCGTTCTTCAGAGTCATGGTGGACATTGGGCAACCACCACAAGCGCCTGTGAGTCTCACTTTGACTGTCCCACCCTTAATCTCCACTACCTCGACGTCGCCACCGTCAGCCCGCAAGGCAGGGCGGATTTTGTTCAGGGCCGCCTCAACTTTTTCCTTCACGAATTTTCTCCTTATTGAGTTATACTTTAGGCTAGCACAAGGCAGCCGATTTGTCAAACGCCATTCAATCGAGAGCGTTTAGCAATTCTTTTCAACCCCCTTGTATCCCCCAAGAGTGGGGGATTTTTTGAATTTGGGGGGACACCTCCAAACCCTGGCAAAGGGGCTTTGCCCCCTTGCAACCCCCATTTGCCAAACGGTCTCATTCAATCCAGCCTGGCCTTAACCACCAGGCGGTGGCTATAGACAAAGTCGGGCTCACAGGTAATGAGGATGAGGCGAGGTTGGTCGATGGGGGCCAGCACGCTGATGTCATTTTTATCCGCTATCTCCACCTTGTCCACCCGGTAGCGATACCAGTTGTTGGCCGTAGCCACATAGATGGGGTCGCCCAGCCCTATTTTATACAGGTTGCGGAAGACACTGCCTTCTCCACGGATGTAGCTGCTTTTATGGCCATACATGATCATATCCCCAGGCTGACCGGGATTGGCCGAATTTCTGTAATGCCCCACTGCCCAGGTCAGCTCCCCTCTTTGCCACTCAAAGTCCACCTCTGCCACCGGAGCATCAATGTCCAGGCTGGGGATGGCCAGCCGCATCGGTGGGGGGAACTCGCTGAGGGAATTCACTGGCACAGAGGGACATTCTACCCAGGAGGGCAAGAGTTCAGATCTGAGTGGGGGCAGAGGGCCAGATTGCTCTTTCTCCAGGCTTGACAGGTGAGACTGGGCCACTGCGGCATAGGCGTAATAGGCTATGCCCATGCTCAGCAACAGCCCGCCTACAACAATGAGGACAATTCCCAGGCGGCGAGAGAATATGTGGCCACTGGAGGACTTCACTGGCTGTCCTTGTTACTGAGTGAGCTCCCTGAAAATCAGGACTCCGTTGTGGCCGCCGAAGCCAAAGGAGTTACACAGGGCCGTCCTCACATGGGCCCGACGGGCCTGATTGGGGACATAGTCCAGGTCGCATTGGGGGTCGGGAGTTTCATAGTTAATTGTGGCTGGCAAGACCCCGTCACGGATGCTGAGGATAGTGAACACCGACTCCACCGCGCCGGCCGCTCCCAGACAGTGCCCGATCATGGATTTATTGGAGCTTATGGGAATTTTGGCGCTATGCTCGCCGAAGACAGTTTTAATTGCGGCTGTCTCTGACAGATCGTTGAGGAGGGTGGCAGTGCCATGGGCGTTGATATAGTCAACCTCGGCGGGTGATATGCTGGCCTCACGCAGGGCCATTTTGATACAGGAGGCAGCTCCCTCCCCACTGGGCGAGGGAGAGGATAAATGGTAGGCATCGTGGTTTATGCCGTAGCCTATGACTTCAGCATAGATTCTGGCCCCCCGCCTCAATGCCGTCTCCAGTTCCTCCAGGACGACTATGCCTGACCCCTCAGCATTGGCGAAGCCATCGCGGTTCTTATCAAAGGGTTTAATAGCTTTTTGAGGCTCCTGGTTTGCTGGGGTGGTGACGCGCAGTGCTTCCATACCGGCGCAGAAAAGGGGGGTGAAGGGGGCCTCCGAGGCGCCGGCCACCATAATATCGGCTTCCCCCCGCTGGATAATCCTATAGGAATCGCCGAGGGCATGAACCCCGGCAGCACAGGCGGTCACCGGACATCCGCATGGACCTTTGGCACTCAGGCGTATGGCCACCTGAGTTGCGGCCATGTTGGCGATAAAGCCCAGCACAAAGAAAGGTGATATCTGGTCAAAGGCGCCTTTAAGGGCTAGCTCGTGATTTCTCTCATAGGTTGCAAGGCCAGCCAGTCCTGTGCCTATCATGACACCCACTCGCTCAGCCGGCAACTGCTCTGGTTTGAGTCGGGCATCCTCTGCGGCCATGCTGGCGGCGGCCACGGCGAACTGGATGAAGCGGTCCATGCGCCGGGCCACCTTCTTCTCCATGAAATTCTCGGGGGCAAAGTTCTTTACCTCGCCCCCAATTTGTGTGCGCAAAGGGCTGGGATCAAACAGGGTTATCCTGGCCACCCCAGATTTGCCCTGGCACAAAGCCTGCCAGCTTTGCTCCACCCCTACGCCCAGGGGAGATACCAGCCCCAGTCCAGTGACTACCACTCGCCTCTTCATGGGTCTACTTACTCTTCATCCCCCTGTGACTTTTTAAGGTTAGACTACACCCTTGCATGGTGTAGTCTTTGGTCAGGCAGATTACTTCTCCAGGATTACCCTGGCATCCACGGCTACCGCCCCATCTTTATAAGCCAAGATGGGGTTGAGGTCCAGCTCTTTTACCTCAGGGTTCTTCTCAGCGAACTCGGAGATTTTTAGTAGCATATCCTCCAGATGAGCAAGGCTGGCTGGCTCCTGGCCTCTGTAGCCCTGTAGCACAGGAAAGCCCTTGATGTCGTGGATCATCTCCTGGGCATCCCGCTTGGTCAAGGGCACAATACGGAAGGAGACATCCTTCATAATCTCTACGAAGATTCCTCCCAGGCCGAACATAAGCACCGGGCCGAACTGGGGGTCTTTGGACATACCGATGATTACTTCAGTGCCGGGGCGAGCCATCTTCTGTACGGCCACTCCCAGTATCTTAGCAGAGGGGAACTTCTGCTTTATGGAAGCCAGGATGGCATCATAAGCATTGCCTACCTCGGCCTCGCTGTTCAGGTTGAGCTTCACCCCGCCAGCGTCGCTCTTGTGGAGGACGTCGGGCGAGACTATCTTCAGCACTACAGGAAAGCCCAGCGTTTTGGCTACAGCAGTGGCCTCCTGCTTGCTGGTGGCTAGCTTGGTTGGCGCTACATTGATGCCTGCCTTGGCCAGAAGCTCCTTGGCTTCTACTTCAGTAAGGGCCACTCTGCCCTCATTCTTGGCCTGGGTGATGATTTGGCTCACTGAATCATTTCCTCCTTTCAGTGTCTAGACAAATATGTTCAACAGCTTGCTATTGGCCACTCATTATAGGTCATTGTGGCGCTGTTTGTAAAGTTTGACTCACACCGGCAATGTCCAACGAATTCCGGCTCATTAGCTCGTTGGCAGAGAAGCCAGGCGCTGAATTCGCTTGAGCATGTTGGGATGGGTGCTGAGTATTTCCATCATCTTGCCGGCTGTGCCCACATGTATTTTGGCGTTGCGGACTGCCGCCAGTTCGCCGGCGTCAATGGTGCCGCTCATGTCGCGGTCAATCGCCTTGAGCTCGGTGATCTCGTTTTTAGCTTGTGAAGGGTCGTTGATGAAAAAGGCCTTCATACCCTCGGACTTTCGCACCTCCTCTTTGGGGGCTCGAGCATTGGCATAAGACAGTCTGTAAAGGGCAGAAGCCAGAAAATGTGGTTTGTTGCCTATCTTGACACTACCCTCGTCCGCATAGTACTCACGTATGCGAGACCCGTAGAGAACCAGCAAGTTGGTAATGAAATAGAGAACAAAAGCCCCGACACCGATAAGAATCAGATATCCGGAGCTATCGCGGCGACGGCCACCTAACATGCTTGACCACATGATACTCATTGCAATGTAGTAGCAGACCGATGGCACCAGGCTGAGGGCTGTTATTACAGCCATGTCGCGGTGCTTAATATGACAGATTTCATGTCCCAGCACCGCCCGCATCTCATCTTTACTCAGGAGTTTTCTGAGACCCTCGGTGACACATACCCGGGCATCGTGGCGTGTCCTGCCGAAAGCGAAGGCATTGGGCACGGATATATTGGAAATGCCTATCTTAGGCTTGGGAATGCCCGCCTCTCTGGCCAGTTCCGTTACCACACGGTGCAGCTCAGGCTCCTCCTTTTCGGATACATATTTCACCTTCATCATCAAGCCAACCAGGTAGGGACTCAGCAGGTATTGGAGTAACACCATGACAACTGCCAGGACTATGTACACGATTACGCTGGTCCCGCCGAGGACAGTGCCTATTGCCAGAATCAAAGCAAACAGGAGGCCAAAGAGCACTCCTATCAGCAAATACATTCGCATTTGAAGCCACATAGATTAAACACCTCCTATTTTCATATGTACAAAAGTAATTCTAGCACTTTCGGCCTAAAAATCAACTTACATTGACGGTGGTCCCTCGCTCAGCAAGCGCAGCCTGGTCTCGTCAATGATGGTGATGCGGCCTCGACGTGAGGCCACTATATGCCCTTTGCCCAGGCGGCTCAGTACTCTGATGGCAGTCTCAGTGGTGGTGCCTGCCATTTCGGCGATCTCCTGGCGGGTGAATGGTAATTCATCTCCCAGTTTGGATGCCAGCATGAGCAACAGGCTGGCAATGCGCTGCTCCACGCGCTCTCCGGCCAGGTCGCGCAGGCGGGCGTGGGCCTGCCTCAGGCGCTCCCCCAGCACGGCCATGATCTTGAGCGACACCGCCGGGTTTTGTCCCAGGAAGTTCAGAAGGTCCTGACTGCTGATGCCCAAGACAGTGGTAGGCCCCACCGCCTGGGCCGAAGCGGGGTAGGGTTTACCCTGGAATACGGCTACCTCGCCGACCATCTCGCCTGGGGTGAATAGCGAGATGATGAACTCTTTGCCTGAGGCCGCCTGTTTTACCACCTTGACTTTGCCCTGCTCCACGATATAGAACCACTGAGGCTGGTCACCTTCCCAGAGGAGGAACTCGCCATCATCCAGGTGGCGTCGGTGCGCCAGCTTGGCCAAACTCTCCAGCTCCTCATCGCTGAGAGGACTGAGGATGGGCGTTTGTTTGAGTATCTGGGCTATGTTCATGTGTCAATAAGTCTAGGGTGCTAGGTGATGCCTGTCAACTCGTGAGATAGCGACATTAGTCAGAGATAAGCAAACATATATTAGCTGTGTCACCTTTGACTACAGCTTGAAGGTCAATAAGGCGCTGCTTTTATGCAGCTTGCCAGATATTTGCCAGTCAGTCAGTTGGTGCCTAAGCTCACTACTTCCTCTTTACCTCTTGTTCCTTTGGTTTTTCTTCTTTCTGCTTCTTGGACTTCTTCACATTCTTTCTGCCTTTAGTTCCCATACCGTCCCTCGTTTCTCAGATTATCATGACCACGAACCAGAGTGTGTGGGTATTCATACTACGGAACTGTTGTATTTGCCCCACATTGTGCCGCTTCCCAATGGCCTATTCCTCTTGGTGCTGATAATATACCCAGTGCATTGGGCTGTCAAGACCTTTGGATTATCGCTACGGAGCCTCTGGTTAAATCCAGGTTATTACTGAGGCTTGCCTGAGCTTGACGTAAATCTGTTACAATTTCAGCCTTTTCCCGCTTAGTGCTAAAATGGTGCTATGAAGGTACAGGTCTTAGAGGAGAGGCTGAAGGCCCTGCCTGCCAAACCGGGCGTTTACCTCATGCGTGATAGCAGGGGGGAAGTCCTCTACGTGGGCAAGGCGGTTAGCCTGCATAACCGCCTCAGGTCGTACTTCGGTTCTCCCTCCAATCTGCCACCAAAGACCGAGGCGATGATGTCCCAGGTCAGCGACTTTGATTTCTATGTCACAGACTCGGAGCAAGAGGCCTTAATCCTGGAAAATAATCTGATCAAGAAATACCATCCCCACTACAATGTGCTCCTCAAAGACGACAAGAGCTATCCCTATCTCAAAATAGACCTGACCGACCCCTGGCCTCGTGTCTACATGACACGGCGTCTGGAGCGAGACGGCAGCCGTTACCTGGGACCCTTTGCCAGCGCCCACTCTCTAAAACGTACTCTTAATTTGATAAAGAGGCTGTTCCCCTTTCGCTCCTGTAAAAAACCCATCGAAGGCACTGATTCCCGGGCTTGCCTGGAATATGATATTCACCGTTGTATAGGCCCTTGCACCGGCAAAGTCAGCCAGCAGGAGTATCGTCAGGTGATCAAGCAGGTCATCCTGTTCTTGGAGGGCAGGCAGGAGGAAGTGGTTCGCAGACTGCGTCGCAATATGGAGCAAGCTTCCGAAAAACTGGAGTTTGAAAAGGCGGCTCTACTGCGGGACCAGCTTCAAGCGGTGGAGCAGGTGACCCAGAGCCAGAAGGTAGCCGGTCTGGGCAAAGGTGACCAGGACATTGTCGCCCTGGCCCGCTCTGGCGACCGCGCTTATGTGCAGGTGTTCTTCATCCGCAATGGCAAGCTCATCGGCCGGGACAATTTTACTCTGGAAGGCACACAGGACGAAGATCTCGAGCAGATTATGACCAGCTTCATCCAGCAGTTCTATGCCTCTGCTTCCTCTGTGCCGCGTCTTATTCTGCTTCAGCACCCTGTTCTGGATAAACAGCTTATCTCCGATTGGCTGGCCAGTCTGAGGGGGGGGCCGGTGGAACTCAGAGTTCCTCAGCGGGGGAAGAAGCGAGCACTGGTTGAGATGGTAGCTGAGAACGCCCGCCAGGGGCTGGAGCAACTCCAGATCAAGGAGTCGCCGGAAAAGCTGTCTGCCGCCCTGACGGAACTCCAGGAGGTGCTCCAGCTGCCTCGGCTCCCACAGCGGATAGAGTGCTATGATATATCCAATATCCAGGGCACCTCGGCGGTGGGCAGCATGGTTGTCTTTGAGAAGGGGCGGCCCAAGACAGCACATTATCGCCGCTTCCGCATCAAAACCGTGTGCGGCGCTGATGACTATGCTATGCTTAAGGAGGTGCTGAGACGCCGCTTCAAGCGGGTGATGGAGGGTACCTGGGCTGTGTTGCCCGACCTGGTGCTCATTGATGGCGGACGAGGGCAACTTAACGCTGCTCTGGAGGCTATGGGTGAGACAGGGACTACCTCGGTGCCGGTGGCCA
>Ga0315274_10004655_pt1 | contig 20124 bp, 17 predicted proteins | sample YL17G02_20_MG_FD_203700 | JGI IMG/M metagenome (GOLD analysis project Ga0315274, IMG submission 203700) | Sediment microbial communities from Yellowstone Lake, YNP, Wyoming, USA - YL17G02_20 | ecosystem: Environmental > Aquatic > Freshwater > Lake > Sediment | place: USA: Wyoming | collected... | reverse complement strand
GTCGACTTTTGCAGATATTTGTTTCCTATTCTCAATAATCCGAGGTAGCGCTTGGCGTCGTTCAGTTTCCGATCTGAGAATTTATTCTCGTCATTACGGATATCTTCACTAAGGTTGACCAGCTCGTTATTCATTTCATCAGCGGTTAATGTAGATTTTAACTGGCTTTGATATTCTGCGTAGTCGTCAAGTGTTGGGGCGCATTTGGCGAGAGACTGATAGGTCAATTCGGCGTCTGAGGCGAGAGCGTGAGTCATCAGCGGAGACAGGAAGATTGCGCCGCTTAGAATGAATTTGGAACTGCCGAAACGGAGAGTCACTTGATCGTTGCCTCCAACTCGATGCGGCGACTGCGTTCGCAGTCATAGATGCCGCAAGGTCCAACTTGGTTATCGACTCTGGAAATAGGGTTGTCCTCACCACGCCCTTCGATTGAAAGATTAGAATTCGGCCAAATCTTTGAGTCGCTAAGGATGTTTCGGATCATGGCAGCGCGCTTGCGACTGATGCGGCGGTTGGCATTATGAGTCAAAGTATTGTTCGAATCCGACCTGGGATTTGTATAACCTTTGATGGCGATGTGAATGGCGTGGGATTCATTGTTCAGCTCTAACAGTAGAGTTTCCGCGTATAATCTCACCAATTTCTGCACCACTTCCTGGCTGGCTTTAGTCATTTCAGAGGATCCGGAGGCGAAGTTGACTCCGCTATCAGGATTCAAGATGAGATGGCCGTAATTATCAATGGCTGGCTGATAGCCAGAGTTGCCAAATGCTATTCGCAAGGCTTGGATATATTTGTCCGGTAAAGATCCGCTGCGGATACCCTTCTTGCGGTCCTTCGAAACCGTCGTGCCAGGGGCGCTTTTTTTACTCTGCTGAGTCAAAGATGATGGCTGTTCAGCCTGCTTAATATTTATATTTAGGGATGGCGCAGTTACTAATATAGACGATTGATTGGGCGTCAATGCTGGGGCTGAATCGATCGGCACAAAAGCTAAGCTGTTTAGGTCGGTATGAGCAGCGAGCCCCCGCTGGATCTGCATTGCTTTACCGCTGAAGGCGCCAGACGTGATAACGTCCTCTGGATCTATCGCGGTGTCGGTGAAGGTACCGTTTGATCTTGACGCGGTGCTCGATGCCTTGGTGATTGGCGTGGACATAGACATGGATTTGGTTGTGGTTGTGGATGGATTATGTGATTGAAAATTGCCTTGTTCACCTTTTGCGCCGATACCAGTGTTGGTAGATGCGCGATCAGCAGCGGTGGACTCCTGGCGTCTATACGGGGTGTCCTCTTGGATGCCTTTTGTACTAGATGAAATAAGACTGTGTTTGCATGAGCTGATGATGCTCGGCGTGGCGCATACAGTTATAGCCAGCAGATGATAAAAAAGAGCCAATCGTGAGGCAGAAAAAATCGGCAAGGATATATGTCGCCGATAGCAGGATCGCTGATCACAGCATGTCTGTTTCGCCACGCCCCTGGCTGCCATGACCGCCCTCGTTCGTATTTTAATGTTTCTTTTATTATATGTTTTAATGGAAGGGGGGGCAACACGCCCGAGGCGTTAGCGAATATCCCGAAACAATTAAGAAAAGATGCCAATTTCTTGCCAGTGGTGACGCTTGTGTGGGACGGTGGCTTTGTACTGCCGGATCACCGTCACTTACTCTGGAAGGATAGAATTCATGTCCCAACAACAAGTTCAGAACTATCAGTTCACTATTGATGGGATGACCTGCGCTGGTTGTGCATCGAGGATCGAGAAGACTCTTGCCGGGGACGCTAAGACTATACGTGCAACAATCAATTTCGCAGCAAAAACTGCCACTGTTGTCAGTAGTCGTTCAGCGGACGAGATTAAGGCCATGGTGGCTGCGATAGGCTACGCCGCATCCGAGACTTTAAATATCGAAGCCCTAGAACGCAAAGAAAACACACAGCTGAGAAGGGCGCAGCGAGAACTTATATTTTCCGCCTCGTTAGCAATACCGGTTATTGTGCTAGGTATGTTCGCTCCTGAAATCAAAGGGTCTGGTGTCATTCAGATGCTACTGACTGCGATTATTCTAATAGTGCCTGGTCGCGGATTTTTCATTCGTGCGGCAAAATTACTTCGTCACGGGGATTTGAGCATGGATTCCCTTGTGAGCCTAGGTACGGCAACTACCTTCGCTTTTTCCGTTTATCTATTGGGCTTTGGTCATCAACATCTTTATTTTGAGTCCGCTGCGGTGATCATCGGCTTTATTTTAACGGGTAAATATCTTGAAGAGCGGGCACGTCAGGCTATATCGCTAGCACTGCGGCAGCTGCTTAAATTGCAGCCATCCGAGGCTACTCTGCTCGTGGGTATTTCCGCGGCGGAGGAAAAAGAACAACGCGTGCCGATTGCTGATATCAGACCCGGATCGTTGCTTTTGGTGCGTCCAGGTGACCGGTTTCCCGTCGACGGCGTGGTAAAGCGCGGTGAATCTTCGGTAGATGTGTCAATGCTGACGGGAGAACATCAACCGATTGAGGTGGATGTAGGCGTAAAGGTCGCAGCCGGGACGCAAAATCTGACCGGACCATTAGTCATAGAGACGACTGGGGTTGGTGCGGCAACTGAATTGTCTCGGATCATTGCTATGGTTGAGGCAGCACAGGGCACTAAAGCGCCGATCCAAAAGCTTGCGGATCAAGTCGCTGCTTGGTTTGTGCCCGTTGCTGTTGTTGTCGCGTTTATGACTTTTCTAACCTGGTGGATCCTGGACCATAATTTAACCACATCACTGACGGCTGCAGTAGCTGTCTTAGTCGTGGCTTGTCCATGCGCGCTTGGCTTGGCAACGCCAGTGGCTTTAATGGCGGGAACTGGTGTAGCCGCACGTCGCGGCATTCTGGTTCGTGATGCCGCTGCGTTAGAAGTCCTGCATAAGGTCACCACAATTGTTTTTGATAAAACTGGAACTTTGACCACTGGTAGACCAGAGGTCAAGGAACTGCGATTGTTGAGTTCTGCAGGAGTCGCAAGCGAACTGGTGCTGAACTGGGCGAGAAGCCTTGAGCACGGTTCAAATCATCCGTCTGCGCAGGCGATCGTGCGGTACGCTGATGATTTATTGCCCGCTGAGCTCGACCGGATTTCGTTGCAAAATATTCGAGAGACTGCAGGTGTTGGGGTAGCAGCTGAAGCTAGGTCCGACGGTCATACCCAGCAAATTCGCATCGGTAGTCTTAAGTTTTTTCAGGACCTCACCAATCTAGATCAGGCGCGTGTATTCGTGTCAGATCCTTGTTTTTCAGATGCTAGCTATGTAGGGTTGGCCCGTGATCAAGAGATCGTCGCTGTATTTGCGCTCTCCGATCAATTGCGCCCGGAAGCGGCAGAAAGTATCCAGGAATTGGTTAAGATGGGGATCAAGCCAATCATGGCCACTGGTGATGGTGAGCAGGCGGCTTCTGCCGTGGCGACAGCTCTAGGCGTCTTGGATTTTCGCTGGGGTCAGTCTCCAGCCGACAAAGCATCATTGATCCAGGAGCTGCGCGGTCGCGGAGAGGTTGTAGCCATGGCAGGAGACGGCATCAACGACGCTCCAGCTCTAGCTGCTGCGGATGTTGGGATCGCTATGGCAAGTGGCACCGATGCTGCCATGGCTGCCGCAGGTGTGACGCTTAAAGACAGTTCGATTCAGAAGCTGTTAGAGGCGGTACGTCTGTCGCGAAGGACCTTTCGTAATATTAAAGAAAATTTGTTTTGGGCCTTTGCTTACAATATCTTACTCGTTCCTGCAGCAGCACTAGGGCACCTTTCCCCTATGTTAGCTGGGGCTGCTATGGCGCTATCCAGTCTGTTTGTGGTCGGGAATGCGCTACGCTTAAAACTCTGGTTGTGAATCGAAAGGCCGTTTCGGGGTAATATTGGGGTCACATAACCACACGTAATCACTATATTATAAAAAAAAGCGAAAGTTTTTCCCAAAAGTGACGATGAGCCTTTTATGTAGGCAAGGTGAGTATTACCTCGTCGAAAGGAGGTTCGTGTATGGCGATAAAGCATCCTCGTGAGGATTTGCGTGCAAATGAGGAAAACTACTTTCATAAGTTGGATTCCGAGTTAATCGAACAGATTCGTGAGCGGGAAAAAACCAAGGCCGAGGAAGCTGAGCGGGCTGCTCATCGCGGTCATTGCGCTGATTGCGGTGGGAACATGGTGTCGTGGTCGCTGTATGGCATGCAGGGATTTGTCTGCTGCGACTGCGAGCAGGTGGAAATGCAGCTGCAAACTCTCAAGATTCTTGTCATGAGCAGTGATGGCAGAGAAGTGCTCAAACAAATTACCCAGGCTGTAGGGAAAGCTGTACTTAAGACAGCTTAAGTTGCCTGGGGCCAATAAATCACGTGAAACGGCTTAAAGCTGAGAAGCTTTTCGTCCGATTTCCCGTGGTTATTGTTTTTTTTCGATTTTTTTTTCTAATTAACTACTTTAAATCGCAGCTTTAACCAGTTGCCTACCCGTGCATAACTTGCTTCGACCGACCCTGAAACTTTATAATAAAAACAGAGGTTAGCAATAACCGCCCGGCCACTTCTCACGACTCCCACTAAAGTTTCACCAGCACCTGTCGATCAAACGACGTAGAAGTCTAATTAAACCGTAAAAAGTTTATTTTGCATCTTATACCTCGAGCATGGAGACCAAGGCAATGAACGAAGCGCCTAAAAGCAATGCGGGATTGAACGATACGTTCTCTTCCCAATCAGCCCCTCAGTCGAATCCGTTTACGGCGGATCTTAAAGGGGAATTCACCAGCAACTTCGGCACCAATACCAATGCGGTGTCGCAGATTTTTAAAGAAGGTGGATTCGCAAGCAACAACAAGAATAAGTACATGGTCTATGGCGGCTTGTTTATAGTCGCTCTGGGTCTTGGCTTACTATATTTCATGAGTGGTGATGAAAGTAGCACCTCTGGTGACGATGTCGCCGGAGAAACTGAATCGGAAGGCGCGACAGACGACGCCGACGAAGATGCTACTGCTAGTGCAGCTGGCGAGAAAACCACGTCAACAGCTGTGGACACTGCGAAAGTAGCTGCGCCAGCCGTCGCGGCAACGTCGGCTCCTGCTGTAGCACGCAGCGCTAAAAGCAGCTTTTCGGGTGGTAGCGGCCAGATCTCTCTCGGCGAACCCGCTGATGGATCGAGCCTAACCTACGACGAAACTCAAGGTCCAGCCGTGTTCTCGTGGACCGGTGGTGGTGGCTATATCATGTTTTCGCGGAACTCTAGCATGAGTCCGGCGACTATGCGTGTTCCTGTCAGTGGTAACTCATATAACTTCAAGCATCCATGGCCAGGCACCTGGTATTGGAAGGTTGAGAATAATACAGGAGCGACCGAGGTCCGGTCCTTCAAAGTTATGGCTGCACCGCGACGCAACATAGCACTGCAACAGCCGGCTAGTGGCGGCAGTATTGCGGGTAGCGGTGGTACGGTCTCATGGCAAGGCGACTCTAAAGTAGCGCACTACCGGGTCGAATTTACTTCTGGAAGCTGGGCAAATCCTCAGTACCGGTTTGCTTCGTCTGGTAACTCTTTGCAACTGCAAGGCGTACCAGCTGGTCAGTTCCAAATGCGTGTAGGCGCATTTTCGGAAATTGCTGGTCGCTGGGAATATACAGCACCAGTGAGCGTTACGGTTCAATAATTAGCTATTTGCTTTGCGAAGTTTCCAGTTTTAGAGGTATTAAACTAGAGCCCGCTCAATGATTTTGAGTGGGCTCTTTTTGTTTTTTCAGCATCTATTTTCGATGCTTTCCCCCTTTCCATATAATTGGAATGAAAGTTGCGGCGTTGAATACAGATAAGCAAATGCTGCGGATTCAGATGTTGCAGAGGCGGGCTGCACTGAGCCGCGACGAGCTTAAGGCGATTAGCGATGCCATTTGTGGGCACTTAGAAATTTGGCTTTCATCGCAAAAAATTACTGAAGTATTCACCTATACTCCAGTTCGAGGCGAGGTGGACCTTCGAGCTTTGAAACAAAGGTTGCCCCAAGTTGCGTTTGCCCTCCCATTGACAGGCGATAAGCAGATGAACTTCTTTCGCTGGTATGATGAGGACCCACTCAAAACTGGTAGGTTTGGTATTCCAGAGCCCACCATATTGCGTTCTCCGATGCTGCCAAACCAGAGCACAGCTATCCTGGTTCCCTGTTTAGCGGCGTCGCTACTTGGCGTTCGATTAGGCTACGGGGGTGGTTTTTTTGATCGATATCTTGCACGATACAACGCAGTCACAGTCGGCATACTCTCAGATGCGTTTGTTGCAACCGCTCTGCCTAGAGAGCCTCACGATCGCTTGTTAGATTGGTTGGTGACAGATTCAGGCATTAAAGCTGTGCCAGTTGCTTCGCGCTGAATATTCATCGTGAACTCAAAAGAGATCACGCCTGCATATTTTTCAGAATGTCATCAAACTCATCTAAAGTCCTTAGGAAGCGTATCTTATGGCTTAGTTTAGCGCCGTCTAAGTCGATGATAGGACCGCCAACCCAAATTTCGCAGAATGCGGGTAATTTTTCATCGAGATCTAGTAGATAGGCTTGTTCGCTCACGGGTAAAATTCCGGGTGGTAAAGCATTTAAACCGATGATTACATACTTGGATTGGAATGCCAATACTGCCTCAGTAAGTGCTATTACCGGCATATTCGGACCTAGGAAATAATTTGTAATTCCCCTCAGAGAACAAAGTACACTTGCAATTAGAATACCAATTTCATGGAAGTTGCCTTCCATAGTAGTGACAGCAAAATTTAATTCTTCATCATTTTTATCGGGTATCCGGCGAGGAATTTCTAGCATCATCATCGACAGATGAGCCCTTACGATGGCACTTAGAGCGTGTTCGTGACCAATAGTAGTACGACCCGATAGAGTCATCCAGCCGACTGACTCCATTAGCGGTGATATTAGGTTCAGGACAAATGAGCGGGCACCCATGAGGTAACGAGATTCTGTCAGAGTAGATTGAATCGTGGTTAGGTCGTAACGCAGGAGTGCGTCTTGAATTTTATCCAATTGGGACTTCACTTGCGCCGCTTCTGGATCGTTAACAGAGTCCCTTTTAGACCTTGGGCTGCTGGCCTGATCTAATTGCAGATTTTCTGCTAGCAGCTGCGCGAGGTCGAGGTCTGAAAGTTTGGCGATGCGGCTGATAGCAAAACCGCGTTCAACTAATGCGGCTATGTTGCGCAATCTTTCAACATCGAGGCGCGAATAGACACGTCTTCCATTTTCACTGCGTTTTGGTGTGACGGCTCCGTAGCGACGCTCCCAAGCTCGGAGAGTGTGCTCATTCAGCCCGGTGAGTCTGGTCATGGCTTTTACGCTAAAACTGTCTTCCGACATAAGTTTCACAAGAAAATTTAAAGGTTAGGGGGGTACCTTCGTGTGTCACTTAGTTAAAAACTAGCGCAACTTTACTATCATACAAAGCTTGCTCCCACAGGTCCACCAAATCAAATCGGATTTAATGCTGCTACTCGCAGATAAAATGCAATGGCGAGAGACTTGTAACCCACTGATAATACTAGAATGATTATGTTTTTCTTAAGGTTTTGCTAACTCTGACCGAACCACTCCTCGTTGATTTCGTCGGTGGTCTTGGCTGCCGGCAACCAATGCACACCGTATGGAGGAATAACATTATGTTTCACGATTGGGCAAAAATTTCTCGCGGCACTGTCGTTATGGCGACAGTGACTGCTCTGACTGGCTGCGGCGGTCTCGTCCGCAAAGGCCAGACAGGCAGAGGCGGTGGCAACGAGGTTACTACGGCGCCACCGCGCGCTTATTACGATCAGTTGTTCGCTACGAAGTTAGCTTTGCTCGATGATAGTGCGACGGCGGCATCAGCACCCGCGACTTCAGCAGTACCAGCGACTGACGTAGCAGCGACTACTACACCAACTACGACTCCGGCTACATCCTCAGCGCCGTCGCTAGGTAAGGCTGAAGTCATGTGGCTGAACTTTGGTGGGGCGGCTGTCGAGCGCGGCTACTTAAAAGGCCAGTCCTTCCTGGTATGCTCTGAAAAGGCAACTATTCCAGCTTCGGCAGCCTTAACCACTGCAAGCCAAGAGGAAATCGTAACAAACGTCCAGGGTTTCTTCACTGCTGCAGGAGCCAACCTGACAGTTACCGGCACTAAGCCGTTAAGCGGTGACTATACGACCGTGATTGTCGGTGGCTCGCTGACTGATCTAGGGTGCAAAGATAGCGGTGAGTTTGGCGCATCGCCACTTGATATCGGCAACGCGAACCATAACGACATTGCCTTTGTTTTCGCTGCTAGTGGAATTAGCGACAAACAACTAGCTGTCAACATCGCGCATGTATCTGCTCATACCTACGGCTTAGGAAATGTTAGCGATGCCACTGACATCATGGCCGAGAGTCCTTTGGACACCGCTGTCGGCTTCGCGGTCGGCAAACTTGTGGCTACCGGTGCGGAGCAAAATAGCCCGGCACTTCTCGCGGAAGCCACCGGTGTAGCAGTATCGTCACGTGATGCTTCTGGCGCTGATGCAACCAGCGCAGGTAGCAGCGGTTCCGCAGTTCCTGCGACTGACGCGTCATCAACAGCACCAGCATCGCCGGCCCCAGTGGTTCCGGCTAAGCGCGGTGAATTGTTGGTCGAGGAGCTCATCTCATTCTTACCACGCAACCCAACTGCTAGCAGCCAAATCATTCCGCTGCTTAAGGCTTTATTGCCGGTAGCTGCGAAGCTCGATCCGGCAGCGGTGGGCGAGTTGGTTAAGGCGTCTGGTTTTGGCGGTGGTGCGGGTTCCACCACGACCTCCACCACTACGACTAAGAGTGATGGCACCACGATTACCTCTACCACCACGATCAACGTGAACGTCAACATTAACATCAGCAATGTCTGGAACGGTGGCAGCGGTAAATGGAGCCAAGAGGGTAGTGATGGCAAGAAGGACGAGCCAAAAATTTGTTTAACGGGCGACCGTTGTGCAGATGCCGTTGGCAAACCAGTGTCGCCAGTTGCAACTTTGCCAGCTGACAAAACTGTCGCTAGTGCGCCGGAGACATCTGCATCGGAGCCACCAGCCAATCCAGCAGAGGCAGCGAAAGTGATCAATAGCGTCCAGCCCATCGTGAATATCATCAATATTAACTTCAACCATTATGAGGGAGCAAAGCTACGTCCGATGATGAAGATGGGATGTCTGCAGAAATACTTAGCCGCTCGCGGCAAGTAAGAAAAGTAAGATCTTAGAATTATTAGAGGAAAGGTTATGCCCAGCCTGGTGACAGGCTGGGCATAAATTTTTACGTTAGAGAGATTGGTCAGCACTTACATTTAATGCGCCGTTAACCACATCCACGACTAGCCGAGATCCTTCCGTGACGCTTCCGGCTATAAGTTGGCGACCTAGTTGAGTCTCCAGTTCGCGCTGAATATAGCGTTTGAGCGGCCGGGCCCCGTAGACCGGATCATAGGCAGAACGTGCGATGAACGCCTTGGCTTCCGGCTTAAGTTCAAGCTTGATCTGGCGCTCTGCAAGTCGCTGTTTCAGGCCATCAATGAGTAGCTCGACAATATTTTCAACCTCACTCTGGGTTAGTGGTTTGAACAAGATGACGTCGTCTACGCGATTGAGAAACTCAGGGCGGAAATGCCCTTTCAATTCCTGATCAACCTGTTTTGTTGCGCGCTCAGAAATCGCTCCATTCTTATCGATACCTTCCAGCAAGTATTGAGCACCTAAGTTGCTCGTCATGATGATGATCGTATTTTTGAAATTGATCACCCGACCTTGATTGTCAGTGGCCCTACCATCATCCAAAATCTGCAATAAAACATTAAAGACATCCGCGTGAGCTTTCTCGATTTCATCAAACAGGAGAACCGAATAGGGTTTGCGCCTGACCGCTTCCGTGAGCTGGCCCCCTTCCTCGTAGCCAACGTATCCCGGGGGAGCCCCGATTAAACGCGAGACCGAGTGCTTTTCCATGTATTCCGACATGTCGAGGCGAATGACCGCGTCCTTGCTGTCAAAGAGCGATTCTGCCAGGGCTTTCGCTAGTTCTGTCTTCCCGACCCCGGTTGGGCCGAGGAATATAAAAGAACCAATCGGACGGTTTGGATCTTTGATGCCGGAGCGAGCGCGGATGACCGCATCTGCCACGAGCTTCACTGCGACTGCCTGACCGATCACTCTCTTATTTAGAATGGAGTCGAGATTTAGCAATTTGTCGCGCTCGCCCTCGACCAGTTTAGTGATAGGGATGCCCGTCCACTGGCTCACAATGGCGGCAATCTCGTCGGCCGTAACGTCCTCACTCAGGAGTGAATCACCGCCACTTTTGGCGGCAAGTTTCTTCTCCTCCCTATCTAGCTCAGCGGTAAGTTGCGGTAACTTACCGTGCCGTAGTTCGGCGGCGCGGTCGAGGTTGTAGTCACGCTCGGCAGCACTTATTTGTTGCTTGGTTTCTTCTACTTTCTCGCGGAGCTCAGAAACTTTATGCAGTTCCTGCTTCTCCGTTTGGTAGCGAGCGCGCATTATGTCGGCGCTGCTTTTCGCCTCTTGTAGCTCTTTCTGCAACTCACTAAGGCGAGTTTTGCTGGCGGCATCTTTTTCTTTTTTGAGGGCAGCTTCTTCGATTTCTAAGCGCATCACTCGTCTTTGAGCCGTATCTAGCTCGGCTGGTAGCGAATCGATTTCGGTGCGTAACTTAGCGCAGGCTTCGTCAACTAAGTCGATGGCTTTGTCCGGCAAGAAACGGTCGGTGATATAACGCTGCGAAAGCACCGCTGCCGCAACTAGTGAGCCATCGGCAATTTTAACGCCGTGATGCACTTCGAAGCGTTCCTTGAGCCCTCGTAGGATTGAGATCGTGTCTTCAACTGTGGGTTGGTCCACCGTGACCGGCTGGAAGCGGCGTTCTAGGGCCGCATCTTTTTCAATGTATTTTCGGTACTCATCGAGAGTAGTCGCTCCGATACAGTGTAGCTCGCCACGGGCTAGCATCGGCTTCAGCATATTGCCGGCGTCCATGGCACCTTCGGCTTTGCCGGCGCCAACGATAGTGTGTAGCTCGTCGATAAATAAAATTGTCCGGCCTTCAGCTTGTTTCACCTCGTTGAGGACAGCTTTCAGGCGTTCTTCGAACTCACCGCGGTACTTGGCTCCAGCCACGAGCGAGCCCATATCCAGAGCAAATACTGTCTTGTTTTTCAAACCTTCAGGTACGTCGCCACGGACTATGCGATGGGCAAGGCCTTCGACAATTGCCGTCTTGCCGACTCCTGGCTCGCCGATGAGCACGGGGTTGTTTTTGGTTTTGCGACTGAGGATACGGATGACGCGGCGGATTTCTTCGTCGCGTCCGATCACAGGATCAAGTTTACCGTCACGCGCCGCTTGCACCAAGTCACGCCCATACCTTGTCAGGGCTTCATAAGTATCTTCTGGGTTGGCGCTCTCAACTCTCTGATTGCCCCTTACCGAGGTCAATGCCTGCAAAAATCCCTGGCGATTGAGGCCAAAGCTGGTGAGTAGCTGCCCCACTTTGCCTTTATCGGCCAACATTTCGATGAAGACGTGTTCCACCGAGACATAGGCATCTTTTAGACGCTTTGCCTCTTTTTCCGCGCTGACTAGGAGTTGTGACAATTGTTGAGTGATCGTGATTCGGTCTGGACTAAAGCCTGGCCCCGAGACACTTGGTTTCTTCGCTAAGAGTGCCTGTGCATCAGTGAGTGCAGCTTTATTATCGATATCCATTTTATCGAGCAGGCGTGGAATCAGTCCTTGCTCCTGGGCAAGTAAGGCGCAGAGCAAATGCTCGCTGCCCACTTCGGTGTGGCCATGCTCTACCGCTAAATTTTGTGCGGCGAGCAAAGCTTCTTGGGTCTTTTGCGTGAGTCGCTGCATATCCATAGAGTTTTACTCCGGTAATAGAAAGTCAGGGCAAATCAGAGGCGATTGCCTTCTTCTGCAAGAGTGTGGCCAAATGAGAGCATGTCAAGGCGGGCTCACCGGCATTCTTAGTTAGTCGCTGGCGCTTTTCGCGCCAGCGACTAACTAAGAATGCGCGCAATCTCCTGGTATATCTCGAGGTTGCCGCCAACCATGCTGCCTATAGAAAATTCCTCAGCAATGTGAGAGCGACCAGCCGCATTGAGCTTCTGTCTTAAGGCTGGGTCACGGATGAGGCGTGTTAGATTTAACGCTAATCCATCGGCGTCGCCGTCAGCGCTGAGCAGCCCGGTTCGATCAGCCTGGATTACCTCTGGAATGCCGCCCACAGCAGTGGCAGCGACGGCCAAACCTGCGGCTAAGCCGTCGAGTAGTATCGTGCCTAGACCTTCGAAGTGAGAGGACACGGCGAGGATATCTAGGGCGCTGAGGAATGTCGGCACTTCCTTGATAAAGCCAAGAAAGGTGACATGGTGCTCAAGGCCGAGTGCCTGGCGTTGTTGTTCTAGGCTCAACTGCAGGGGGCCATCACCCGCAATAAAGATGTGAAAGTTTTCGCCTTGGCGTTTCAAAATGGCGGCGGCGTTGATGAGGACTTCATAACCCTTTTGGTGGGTCAGTGCAGAGGCGTTCCCAATAAAGGTAGCCGCAGGGTCGATGCCAAAGTTTCGCGCCAGTTCGGCGCGCGCGTCGGCCCGTCTTGAGTCGTCGTAGCCATTTGTTTTAATTGCGCTTCGAACCACACTGATGCGCGCCGATGGGACGCCGTAGGCGGTCAGAACGTCAGCGATCGCATGCGATATAGCAACGTATCGGTCCACTTTGGGTGATAGATACTTGCGCTGATTCAGCCAGCCCCCGTGGGGTGCATAGTCCACCCGGCGGTGGACGACCAGACGCGGTCGCGCGTAAAAACGTCGGATCAAAAGCCCGAGCATATGGGCGTTGGCAGTGTGGGCATCAATGATATCGATCTGATGTAAGCGGCAGTAATCCGCCAGGCGCCAGGCAGCGATTGGGTCAAAGCCTCCTCGCATCGGGACTAACACCTGCTGGGCCAGGCCCTTAAGGCGGTCTGCCGCTAGGCTGCCAGGACGCAAGGCAACGTAGTTCTCGATGTCGCTCGTGGCTAGGCCCTCTAGCAGCAGGCGGAGCTGATTTTCACCGCCACGCCAGGTCATCTCGGTATCTATATGTAGGATCCGCATTCCGGCTCCCTTAGTTGAAGCCACCGTCAATAGGGGCTCTTTTGTAGGTGCAGCTGCCGCAAAAACATTCTATCGTCGCATGTCCAGGCAGTTGCTGGCAAAGAGACTTCATAAGGACAGCCCATGAACAGCGAAAAATCGCGCCTAGCTATGCATGCAGCGCGGGCGGTGATTCCAGGCGGCGTCAATTCGCCAGTACGAGCATTTGGGTCAGTAGGGGGCGATGCTCTCTTCATCGATCGGGCTACAGGCGCCTACGTCTACGACATTGATGGCAACAAATACATCGATTATATCGGTAGCTGGGGCCCGGCGATTGCTGGTCACGCGCACCCAGAGGTGCTCGAGGCTCTAGGCCAGGTCATGCAGCGTGGGCTTACTTTTGGGGCTCCGACCGAGGGCGAGACGCGATTAGCGACAGCAATTCGCGACCTCTATCCGTCGATGGAGCGGGTCCGCTTGGTATCCAGTGGTACCGAGGCCTGTATGGCGGCACTACGGGTCGCCCGAGCGTTTACCAATCGCGATAAGATTTTGAAATTCACGGGCTGTTACCATGGCCACGCCGATATGCTGCTAGTGAAGGCTGGGTCTGGCGCTTTGACCCTTGGCCTGCCTGACAGCCCCGGTGTTACCTCCGCAGCAACCCAAAATACGCTAGTAGCACCTTACAACGACCTCGATGCGGTCAAATCCGTATTTGCCGCTAATCCAAATGAAATTGCAGTCATTATCCTTGAGCCTATCGTTGGTAACGCTGGCTTCATCAGGCCGTTACCTGGTTTCCTCGAAGGTCTCCGTGAACTGTGCACCAGCACGGGAACCCTCTTACTGTTTGACGAAGTCATGACTGGATGCCGGGTGGCGTTAGGCGGCATGCAGGCGCTGACTGGTATCAAGCCTGATTTGACTACACTCGGCAAAGTTATTGGTGGTGGTCTACCTTTGGCAGCCTATGGTGGTCGGCAGGACATCATGAGCCTGATTGCACCTGAAGGACCAGTTTACCAGGCTGGGACTTTGTCCGGTAATCCGCTGGCGGTCACCACAGGCCTTAAGACTCTTGAAATTATTAGTAGACCAGGGGCTTTCGCGGCATTAGCCGCACAGACAGCAAAGCTGGTCTCTGGTCTGAAAGCAGTGATGGCAAGTCGCGACATTCCGTTCACGGCGGACAGCGAAGGCGGCATGTTTGGCTTCTTTTTCCATCCCGGACCGGTGGCCTCGTTAGAGCAGGCAAAAGGCGCCGACACCGCTCGATTTAAGAAGTTCTTTCACGCGATGTTGCAACGTGGCATTTATCTGGCTCCCTCCGCTTTTGAGGCGGGATTTGTCTCGATGGCGCACAACGATGCTGATATTAGTCGCACCTTGGAATGCGCCGAAGAAGCGGTGAAGGAGTTGTAAACTAATGGTGCAGTCTTTCAAAATCACGCCGAGTCTGCCTCTGCGACTTGGCTGGATTCCCTACTGGAACCTTTTGCCTTTGCGGCATGAGCTGGAGCGGGCTTCTGGTCATGAGATTGAGTTCCATCGCGGTCATCCAGCGCAAGTGAACCGCTGGCTTGCCGAGGGCAAAGTACAGCTCGCGCCTAGTTCGAGCGTATGTTTGGTAAAGAACAGCCAGATGGAGATTGCGTTCCCTCTGGGGATTGCCTCCACCGGTGCCGTGCACAGTGTTTATTTGGGCTTCAGTCATGAAGAAAGTGGACTCATCGAAGTCATCAAGCAGCGGCAATTGTTACTGCGCGAGATCATTCGTACAGGGATCAGTCGCTTTGAGACCGATGCGCGTAAAGCTGCCAGTTTTATCTACAAAGCTGCAGATCAGCTGCCACCCCTAGATCCTGAACTTGCCGCACCTTTAGCAGTGACGCCGACGTCTGCGACTAGCACTCAATTGGCGCGGATCCTTTATCGCTTATGGTTTGGTGAAACTAGCTATGAACAGCGGGCGTCCGGGACAAATCCACTAGGCGCGGCCATGTCGCCACGGCGGCCGATGGAATTACTGATTGGTGATGAGGCTCTGGTTAAACGGCCGAATTATCGGGCGATCATCGACCTTGGTGACGCTTGGCGCGAGCTGACAGACTTACCTTTTGTTTTTGCGGTCTGGCAGACATCGCGTAAGACTATGAGTCCGTACTGGCGGCAGAAGATTATCGAGGCTGCTGAATTGGCTCAGGCGCGTATGCGGGTCGAGCCCAGCCACTACTATCCAGATCCAATGGTGACCGATGTCCATGGCCGACCTATAGACCTGGCCGGATATTGGCGCTGTATTCAATATCGCCTTGGCCCCGCTCACTTTCGTGGCCTAGCTCTGTTCTTGGCAATGACGCGTTGCCTACAGCCCGAAGCCGTTGACGATCAAGCGATCGTTAACATCATGCGCTGGGAATCATTGGGTCAGGCCTCCTCTGGGTCACGCTAAATGTCCGGCGATGTCTGACGGTGTCCGTGGCTTTTAGTCAGCCATTAAGTCTAGGGTAATCCCGCTCTTCAGTATGATTGCGGGAGTCTAAAGATGGTGGCTGTGATTTTATTCTGTTCGGCTTGGCTATTGATGTGGCCGCGCCGTGGAGCTTTTGGTGCGACCGAACTCACCGATCTCGCGGACTCGGTGAGTCGGATCCAGCAGCATTTACGTATGGGGCATCATCACTGGTGTCCCGACTCTGCGCCGCTGTCACAGCCAGCACTGCGTGAGTGCCTTGACTATGCTTGGCGGGATGGCCTGCCTATAGTTCCTAGTTTGGCTGCATTAACTGAGGCCGTGAGTTCGGCTTTAGAACTTAGTCTTGGGTGCAGAGCATTATGTTTACTGCTCTGGGGCCGAGTTGGCATAGCTATTGCTGCTGCTGCCCTAGCTTGCTGGTTCTTAGTGGCACCAACGGATATTTTTATATTTAAGACTGAGCAGGTTACTGCGGCATTCGTTGCTGCTGCAGTATCTTTGACTGCCCATGTGATGCTGCAAAAAGTACTGCCAAGGCCGTGGTTATTATGTGGTGGGCATTTGAGTGCGCAGATGCCGCTTTGGTTAAAGGCTCATATTGATTGCCAAAAGGTCACTGGTCTTAGCGTGGACTCAGATCTTCGTGCTCTAAGTGAGCGAGAATTTAAGTTTGGCATCAGTTTGCTACAAGAGAAGCGTAATTTAATCGCCTCCTGGAGTCAGGGACAGCTTGCGGCCGGCAGACTTAAGATGCAACGAATTCAGGATTTTTTACCACTCATTGAGCTGTTCGGTGTTGGGCTGCCTTTAACCATCCTGATCGCTCTGCCTACCAAGGCGTTTTTAGCCACCGTTCTGGCCTGAGCTTGCGTGGTGATTTTAATCGAGCGCTACAATGTAAGGTTATTACCTAAGACTACTGATTGAAACACTCACAAACTAAATCTATATAAGTTGAGTTATCTTTTAGCAGCTTGCTTTCGATATAAAAGGAGTCTTCTTATGACGCACCGTCACTTAAGTGCTTTGGCTCTTATAACAGCCACGCTCGCATCTGCCTCGTCAGCACTAGCTTATGAGGGCTCTTCGGTAGACCAGGTTTGGGGTCAAGTGACTTCGGATCCTTACGAAAAACCACATTACACTGTAACACTAAAGTCATTGTTCTCGTGGGGCCGTAATCTGATTTTGGAAGCAGGCCAGCGTACAGTTTCAGATCGAGAGGACCTGCTGCCTCGCTTCAATAAGTTAGTCCATAGTAACGGCAGCTGTCTCAAAGGTGAGTGGAATGTCACGGAAGACTCTCAGTTCACAGGACTCTTCGCCAAAGGTGCGCGCGCTCTAATCATTGCGCGTGCCTCCACTGCTTTTGGCGATACCGAAGTTGGTAAATACCGAGGCTTTGGCTTGGCTGGTAAGTTGTATCCCACGTTGAATCCAAACGAGGTCGTAAAGACAGCCAACTTCTTTGCGATCGACGACTTGACGGGAACGCTGACGCCACACTTTCTCGATGCAGCATTGACCAACGAGCCGGCGCTTTCGCTACGTCCTGACTTAATTAAATTGGCTCCCATAGCAGCAGCAGTGGGTTCAGCATTCGCACGAGCAGATGTAAATCCAAATATTAGGCAAGTGTATGAGCTGTCTGAATCTGGACTGGCAGCCGGGGAAACTGCGGTGACCCCTCGCTGGATGCAGGTAGTTGGCAGTGTAGATCAGGCGCGAGTCGACGCTGCTGACTTCCGTGATGAGCTTTTAGTGACCAACTATCCTGAGCAAAAAGTTCGTTTTGACATCTCGGTAGCATCAGAAAAAGATGCTGCAGGCAAAAAGAATTGGCAGACCATTGGCTACATAGAGTTCACGGATTCAGTAGTATCCGACAGCTGTGATCACGCGTTGCACTTCCATCATCCGATCTTTAAGGGGGTCAGGCACTCACGCTAAGTGCTTGAATGATCGTCACTTGAGCTTGGTGCCCGTGTCGCGGGCTAGAGATTTATGGGGGGAGGTGTGGCGCTTGTCCGCACCCATCTCCCTCCCTCACCGTTAATCTACGGTAGCGACTTCACATTGAGCATCTTCGACACGTTCGTAGGTGTTCCAGCCAATCTCTACGGAGTAGACGCTATTGTCTTCGCGGAGTTTATGGTTTGTCTGTACATGCACCCAGCGCTCAGCGTTGACTTGCAGGGTATTTGACCGCGATAAATGATCGTACGGACGATCTTCGTCTCGCCGCGGTTTTGCTGCCTGGGGCGTGGTGCAGCTCCACTGATTCTGCACCCATAAACCGCTGCATGTGTATCTATGGTCTCCGTATGGTCCTTCAACTTTTTGCTGCCATTGGTCGTCAGCAAGCGGAGTCCATTCCTCGGACCAGTGCGGTTGCATTAAGGTACCTAGGATTAGTGTTCGTTTGATCACCAGCGGATCGCTAGAAATGACGTCAGCCTTTTCTAAGACCGGTTCGTATACTTTGTCGTGAGTGCCGTCTTCGACATAGTGAAACGTGACGGAGAAGCAGCCCGCCATCTGCTTAATCGTCTCACTAGGGTCATTATCAGCGCGGGCATGCGTGGCACTGAGAGCTGCAGTTAGAATCGCTGCCCTGATTGCCATGTTTTTTGATTTCATCGCTGCCCTCCTTGAATAACAGCAAAATTTGGTTGCTTGCGATGATCTGCTGCGGCGAGTTTCGCAGCGGCAGCTTGGATCACTTCCGCTACATTTTCAAAACTACTGCGGTCCAACCTTACGGTCATGGCACCAATCGATAGATGCACTAAACCGCCTGGGCATTGTTGAATACGAATCAGTGGCTTCATGGGGCTGCTCCTTTGGATCTACTTTCCGTCGCGGGTCTACTTAGAACAGCCTGACATGTATGATAATGATAATCAATATCAAAATTAGATTTGAGCTTTATGTAGAGATCTCATTGACTTAAGGACCTGCTTGGTAGCGCACGATGACGATCCCGCTGCCACCACCAGACCCGAATTAGCGCCCTTAATTAGTCGCTGGCGCGAAAGCGCCAGCGACTATCCTGAGCGAAAGCGAAGGATCGCGACGATTACACATCGGACGGCCGACCGGGAATCTCATCGGATAGGTCGCGGAGTTCGGGATTGACTGTGTAGACAAACGCGTCCTTTTTAGCACGATTCAGACCTTTCAGCCTGCGCTCTCGCTCCCGGGCAGCTCCCATATCCGGTAGTTCTTCAAAATAGATAAGCCTGTGGACATTGTACTTGCGCGTGAATCCTGGGATCAAGCGACGTCTGTGAAACACAAGTCGCTTACGCAGATCGTTTGTACTGCCAATATACCGTAAGTTTAGCCGATCACTTTGATGCTTATGCGGTGTTCGAATATCTAATCTAAAGGAACTGGGCCGTCGTCCGGCGGATATCCGTGCCTTGCGCATATACGAACGCATGAGCGACGCGCACAGCTTTAAGCTTGATGCTGAATGGCGCCGAGCCGAGCGCTTAGCTCTTGGCTTGCCGACGATCTTTGATGTCCTTCAGCATGGCAAGGGTCTTGCTGATCGTGTCTTCAAAGACTAGATGCCAATCAGGTGCGAGAAGTTGGTTGCAGGCCAGGCTTGGATCGGCGTCTCCCTCAGCGAGGTAATATATTGTGTTTCGTCCTGCTACGAACCGATTGAGATACTGATCCGATGCGAAGGTGATGATGTGATAGGCTGGATCACGCCGGACAAAGTTCAAGAGAATATCTGATTTCTCGGTGAAAAATCCTCCCGACATGTTGTCTGGCTCTAGGCCGAGACTTAGCAGTTCCTGCCAATAATTTATCTTGCCGGTTCGCTCGGCAAAAGCGACGCCGTCGGTGAATAGCTCCGGGCTTGGCTTGGCGGTGGCTCCCACGTTGATATCCTTATAGATTGGATCATAGCTTCACCAACACCTTTCGGCCGAATCCCAAACATGCTTTAGCCGGCGGCGGTCGTTGGTCACACCGGACTCTCGAATATCAATGTTTTCAGGATATTCTGGCGTAGGAGAGTGTAACTGGCATCCGATATCCATGTCGTAGCAGGTCTTTCCGCGATTTGATTCGGTCGCGGTAAATCCTTCTTCTGCAAAAAAGCTCTAGTGCCGACTGATTTATTGGGTAGTGTCGTCTGCCGCGAGCAGCAGGTAGGTTGCCGACCGTGTTAGTCAGCCCGACGTACGTCCCTGCCGCGCCGATTGGTGATTGGGCTAGTGAGATGATATTACATTAACTGTAAGTAGGCCCTGCGTCGGGGATGTGGTGCCAATCCCGAAATGCCCTACGTTCTACCTAGTCTGGGCTGCGTGCAACTTCCGCCATTCCAAAGTTTAGTGTAACTGATCGCAAATTCGGTTTGCTTCGTACATTACGATGGCCTGATCGGTCAATTTTTACAAGTTTTGGTGGATAAGCGTGAACTTTCGATGGGACAAAAA
>Ga0315274_10004654_pt1 | contig 20128 bp, 18 predicted proteins | sample YL17G02_20_MG_FD_203700 | JGI IMG/M metagenome (GOLD analysis project Ga0315274, IMG submission 203700) | Sediment microbial communities from Yellowstone Lake, YNP, Wyoming, USA - YL17G02_20 | ecosystem: Environmental > Aquatic > Freshwater > Lake > Sediment | place: USA: Wyoming | collected... | reverse complement strand
TGGGCACGGGGAGCTGCACCAGGATGCCGTGGAACTTGGGGTCCTTGTTCAGCTTATGGACGAGGTCAAGGAGCTTTTGTTCCTCGGTGTCCACGGGGAGAACTATGGTCTCCGACAAGATGCCCAGCTCCTCAGCCGCCTTGCCCTTGCCTGTGACGTAGGATACCGAGGCAGGGTCCTCGCCCACACGCACGAAGACCACGCCGGGGTGTATACCCTTCGTCTTGAGCTCTTGCACTTTCACTTTAAGCTCAGCGCGGATCTGTTCCGCTACTACGGTTCCTGATATTATCTCTGCAGCCATTCTTTGGCCTCCTTTATTATATAGAAATTACCTTATATATATCCGTTACCGGCCTTTGCTCGCCTGATGCAGGAGCGGGCAAAAATGGGAGGGTTGCGCACTTGTCTGAGGAGTCAGCGTGTTGGAAGAAGGAGAGACGTATTCTGGTAATGCTGAAGAGGAATGCCAGATTGTGGAGGCAATACTAGGTTCAGGCTTGAGGGTATCGATTATGGGAGCGACCTGCAATTTGCCCTCCAGACCGTGAAAAATTATAGCATATCCTTATCAGGGGTGCAATCGGTCAACAGGCCTAAACTCAGTAGGCAATTCTACGCATTCCGTCCGCATGGTGGAACTTTTTAGGGCAGTATACCGTCTATGTACTAGGGGGATGAGGGGCGAAGCCCCCTTTGCTGTTTCGCCTATGGCGGCTGGGGTATCCCAGCGAGGTTTTCAATGTCATTGCGAGGGGGTTGCAAGAAGATTATTGAACAACTTTCTCAAAAGGTATTGACAAGCGCGATAAAAAGTGGTAAAAGCTTTACAGTCCGAAATTGCTGAGTTGAAAATGGACTTATCGGTCTCGACAAATTGGGCTGATTCGTAGTCCGTTAGTCCATGTATCCTGACGGTGGCCGTGGTGGGGGGGCGGGCTGAAGCTCATCTTTAAGGAAAGGGATAGGGAAATTACACAAAACTGCCACAAAGGGGGCTTGACAAGGGGGATTAAAGGTGTTTACAATGAACAAAAATGTTCAGGTATAGATATTTGCGCCCGGAGAGACAAGCGGGGTATCTTGTGCTATGTGCGTCTGGGAAGCTTTCACCTCAGAAGCCCCCCGGGAGCAGGGGCAACGGGATCCCCGATACAAGCTGAGTGATCAGGGAGAGCACAAAAGGTTATGAGTAATACACTACGCAAGGAGGTGGGTTATATGTGAAGAAGGACATGAAAAGATTGGCAATGAGTTTTCGGTGGCAAGGCATTAATCCCAAGAAAGGAGATACTAGATGAATATAAAGTTTCGAAAATTAGTTGGGCTGCTGGTGGTGCTGGGAATGGTAGCCAGCCTGGTGACTTTAGTCGCAGCGCCAGCGAGCGCCATCGATGGTGTTGTTGTAAACAATGACCCTACCGCAGCAGGCGCGGCAGCCAAATGGACAATTTCGTTTACCGCTCAGCCTACTGATGGTGATGCAGTCTATACGCCGGGGGCTGACACTTTCACCATCACTTTCCCGGCTGAGGTGACGATGCCTGCGGGCACCACTATAAGTAAGAGTGCTATAACGGTAAAGGCCGCAGATTTTGCTGGTAAACAGGGTACTCCGCCCATTGACGCAGATATAGATGGGCAGGAAGTGACCGTCACGTTACCTGCCGTAGATTTGGCCGGAGACGCATTCCCTGAGATAGGGTTTGACGGGAACGTTACCATTATCATCGCCAAGGGTGCCGGAATAAGGAACCCCGCTGCGGTGAATGTGGACTGGGAGCTTAGCGTTTCCGGTTCTTACACAGGTGGTACTGAGGCTCTGGCAGATGGCACTTTTGACACAACAGTGCCACCTAACAAGATTACCCTGACCCCGGCCAAAGGAGCCAGGAACTCAAGTGTTAAAGTTAGCGGTACCGGTTTCGCCCCTGGCTATACAGCGAAAATCTCCGTCGAAGGCGTTGTTCTGGGCTATGCTGATGTGAGCAGCACCGGTACGTTCTCCAAAAGCTTTATAGTGAGCAAGCCCCCATTCATCACTGGGGATAACACAATTAGCGCCGAGGATGGCAGCGGCCTTCCGGCGGCTACAGCCGAGTACGGCCTAAGAGCTGGCGTAACCCTTAAACCTACCTCGGGACGGCCCGGTGATTGCATCAAAATCATCGGTACTGACACGGAGGGCAGCGGAGAACCTGTAGTGATAGGCGGAGAGCCAGTGGATGATTGTGATGAGAATCCCCTTTTCGTTCCGGTTGGTGCATGGGATGGCGCTGAAGAAGCGATAGAATTTACTATACCGGGCGGACTGTCGCCGGGCAAGGTTAAAGTCATGCTTTGGGACAATAATGGACCGGGTGAAGACGGACTGGTCACGGCCGACCTCACCATCCTGGGGATGCCTGTTACCGTTGAACCCGATAGCGGCGGCCCTTACACCAAAGTGGTGATATCGGGCAGCGGGTTCAGCAAGGACAGCGAAATTGACGAAATACAGATTGGTGGTCAAGACTGGATGACCGGAGATGTACTCACTACGTCGGCGGGCACCTTCACGACGCAGGTCACGCTGACTCCGGCCATTTGGGATGAACTACATGCAGGGAATTGGTCTGTGTATGTGGAGGATGAGAACGGACGCGTTGGCCTATCCGAGTACGAGATTCCTCAGCCCACTTTGACCCTAAACATTGAGGAAAGCGGCATAGGTTCGACACTCATAGCCACAGGCACTGGATTCAGTGTCAGGAAGATGTTCACCATATACTACGGTGGAGATGAAGACACTGGAGAGATGGTTCTTAATGGGACCACCAGTAGTACAGGGACATTCACTGCAGGATTTAAGGTGCCTGCTACCTATGGCCCCGATGCCGAGGATGTTATGCCTGGTGAAGAATACCAAGTATATGTAGAGGACACAGTGGGGGTGGACGCGATCGCTACGCACACAGTTTCAACCGGCACGGTAGCGGTGACCCCCGATAAAGCACAGTGGGGTGCCACGATAACCGTTAGCTTGTCAGGCTTCCAGCCGTTCGCGAAGGTGGTATGGGCGGAGCTTGACGAGAAGGACATCCTGCCTGGGGCGGACCAGTGGACGGATTCCAAAGGCAAGGTGACCTTCACCACTAAGCTGCCGGGCTCAGCAGCGATTGGCCCAACTGTTGTGATGGTGGGGGTTGGTGGTGATGATGGTGATACTACTTCAAGCACGGCGTTCACGGTACTGGAAGCGCCTGTTACTGTCGCGGACGCCCTCGAATCCATAATTAGCAAAGTGGTCATTGTGTGGGGTTATGTAGACGGGACGTGGTACATGTACGACCCGACTGACCTCCCTGACAGCAGCCTGACTAGCCTGCAGTCCGGCAACGGCTACTGGATCAAAGTCAGCTTGGATTGCACCCTGATCTACGGCGCTTTCAATAAGGACCTTAAGGCGGCTTACTGGAACGACGTTGGCTGGCCCTAAAAGAGGATAGCGAAATGCTTCCCTGAGGGGCCATGCGATGACCCCTCAGGGAGCCACTAAATAAGGAGGGAAAAGTATGACCAAACTTAGATTGTTAGCTCTTCTGGCAGTGGTAGCGCTTGTCCTCTTCCCGGCCATAGCATTCGCTCAGGACACAGGCGTACCAGCACGGCCTTGTACCTTCCATGGCACAGTGCTAGTGAGTGGACAAAATGTGTCCGATGATACGGTCATAACAATCACCGTAGGGAATGATACGTATACCACTACCACAACAACCGAAGCAGGCGTTTCAAGATACGGGAAGCTCATAGCTCCACCTGAAGGGGCGAGTTATGACAGCACGACTACTGTGGCTTTCGCAATCGAAGGCACTACCGTAGCCGATACGACGGCCACTTGGCTAGACGGTGGCAGTGTGGTGCAAAACCTGAGCATAGGGACACCGATAGAACCAGGTGGGTGTACTTGTATAACTAGCGCGAAGCTAGGAAATACTACGAGCGTTAGCAACGGTGTCCTCACCATAAACCAGAATGCCATCAAAGGTGCCGCAGGTGCCGCAGGCGCCGCAGGCGCTGCTGGTGCTGCTGGTGCTGCTGGCAAGGACGCCAACAATTTGCTCGGCATTTTGGGCATCGTCCTCGGCGCCATCGCTTTAATTGTAGCGGTGGTGGTGATGATGATGAGGAAGCCGCAAGCCGCTCCACCCGCGCCGAAACCCTAAAGCGCTTGCTGCATAGAGAGTGTTCAAATGAAGCTGCTCTCCGCAAGGAGAGCAGCTTCTGCTTTTGGTCTGAGTCTCAGTGTGACTGCTAATTCATGGGGCAATTCTGCTGTCACCGTTCGCCCTGAGCCCTTTGGCGAGTTCAGGGCAGGCCTGTCGAAGGGTGAGCGGACCGTTCATGGTTCGACAAGCTCACCACGAACGGGATTATCTACATTCGCCAGATAAATATTTTCGTGCTTCGTGGTGGCTGCATCCGAAGAGTTGTTTAAAATTTTAGCGTGTGGCGTGCTTCCGATTATCCGGCTTTGCCCGGTTCCGGGATGCCCTCTCTGCGGTAGTCCAGCACCAGGACCTTGATCTCAGGCGGCAGGGTCGATTTGGTGACATTGAGCTTGGGCTGGGAGACGACCTCCTTCAATCCCATAACCTTGATAAAGTGTTCCAGAGGCTCCAGTTCCATCTTCACCACCTCTGTTTTGTAGTGCATGGGTATGACCAGCTTCGGCTCGAGCAGGCCTATGGTCTCCGCTGCCGCCGCGGCATTGATGGTGGTGAACCCGCCCACAGGCACCATCAGGATATCCACGCCGCTCATCTGCTCAATCTGTTCCGATGTCGGCACGTGCCCCAGGTCTCCCAGATGGCAGACCTTCACCTCATCGATCTCCATGAAGAAAACTGTGTTCTTGCCCCGGGTTGCCCCCTTCTCGTTATCATGGAACGTGGCGATGCCGTTGATGAAGACATTGGCTATGTCGTATTCGCCGGGGCGGCTGACTACCCTGGGATCGCCCCCAACGCCATCCACAAAGCTGTGCTGGGGATGGTTATGGCTCACGGTGACGATGCTGGCAGTAGGTTTTCTCAGCGGATAGCCCAAGGTTTTGTCGAAGGGGTCGGTGACGATAGTGGCCTCCTTCCCCCTTATCCTGAAGCAGGAATGCCCCAGCCATAATATCTCCATTTTCCTACCCTCTAATCACCGCGAAGCCCGTGCAGGGCGCGGAGTTTTCCGGACTGATAATCTATTATAAACCTTTGCCGCTCAAAGCAAGCTTACATTCGCCAAGTATATCAGAGCAGCGGATCGGGGTCAACCTGACGGGGGAGTGGGTACTTCTGCAACGAAGTTGCTATATAGTTCCAACTATTTTACTCTTCGGGGAAAAGCTTGGAGGGTGAAATGGAAGAGGACATAATCTGGATAGAAAAGGTAGGTAAAAGGCGGATGGTTAAAAGATATGTGTTAGAGGATTTCAAGTGCAAATATTGTGGTGGAGCGAATCTAGTCCTATATGGGAAGCAAAAAAATAAACAACAGTGGTGGTGCAAAGATTGCAAGCGCAAATTCAGTCAAGGGCTTTCGCTCCCCAAAATGAGGTCGCCAGTAAGTCATGTAGGCTCTGCCGTTCAGCAATACTTCGATGGTCAGTCCCTCAATGAGATTTGTCGAAACATAGAACAGCAATATGGCTATAAGCCCAACAATTCAACAATCTACCGATGGGTTGATGAATTTACCGATAGGGCTATACAGGAAACAAAGGATATACACCCGAATGTGGGAGATACGTGGATTGCGGACGAGACTGTTATTAAGGTTGGCGGAGTCAACTACTGGTTCTGGGATTGCATAGATGCGGAAACAAGATTTCTTCTCGCATCCCGAATGGTGACTACAAGAGGCACTAGAGACGCTAGGGCTTTAATGGAGTTGGCGGAGGAAAGAGCAGGCAAAACTCCAAAGGTGGTAGTGACTGATAGGTTAAATAGTTATCTGGATGGTATAGAGCTTGCCTTTGGCTCTGATACCAAGCATAAGCAGGGTTCACCATTTGATATAGAGGCTAATACAAATCTCATTGAGAGGTTTCAAGGTTCGCTAAAGGATAGAACAAAGATACTCAGAGGGCTAAAGAAGCCCGAAACAGCGAGACGTTTTCTTGAGGGTTGGCTTGTACATTATAACTTCTTTAGGCCACATCTTTCGCTTAACGGCAAGACCCCCGCCGAAAAGGCAGGCGTGAAGTTTGAGCATAAAGACTGGCTAGACCTTATCAGAAGCCCAAGGGACACAGCTAAGATAGATGTGTCAACCGAACCTAAACCAATCCTGAGACTACACCATCCGCCAATACCCCGAATGTCCTATAGACCTCGCTATAAACCTCACAAGAGAGAGGGGATGATAATTCATCCCGATGGACGGAAGGAAAGGCAAAGGAGAGGGACGATAATATGAATTGGTTTGCTAAATTATTATGGGCTTTTGTTCGATTTGTACTGGAGAAGTTGAGGATATTTTACCTTTTCTATCTGAACTGCGGAAAATTTCGAAATAGAAATCTGGAGTGTGTTTCTGCAAGTCGGGAGATTTCAAAAGCACCGCTATCCATTTATGAAGGCATTGGTGTGGGGGTATATGAAAAGGAATTTGTAGTGATTCGGAAGTGGGTAGGCGGAACTGATAATCATCAGATGGTAGTCTATAAGCTACTTCGGCAAGACCTTGATGATATACCCGAGGAACTAATTGTAAAACTATATTGTCTGTTGTGCTTTTTGGCTGCAAAGAGCCAACGGACTTGCTCAACGAAGACGGATTTTCGAAAGACAAATGGACTAAAACTAGAGCCATGTCCTGATGGACACGCTGTATCCCAATGTCCAATATACTCACTTTTAAATTAGGGAGGATAAGGCGAATGTTCCATAAAATTCCAACTAGAGCTACTACTGGCATTACCCAGTTAGGAATACTCCCTAAATCCAAAACGGAGCTATTTTGTATGGCGAGGGAGTTAGTTGGCAACACTTAATTTCGCTCTCTTTTTTGCAATATTCGTCTTGCTCGGCTGTATTATTGCCTGCCTGAGACGAATATCTGTACTACGGCGAGAATTACGCCAATTACGACAAACAAGACAGCTAGGCCAGTTTGGTCAAGGAGAGCAGCAATAATAGCAGCAATAAAAGACCCAAAGGAACCACCTATTACTGGATGCTCAATGAAAATATTGAATATAAAATCAAACATGGTCTTTTCAAGGCAAATAGTTACTAGAGGTTAAACCTGTGATTACGATATTCTGCAAATTTCTCGTGGCAGTTGGGATAGTATCGCTTCTCTTGGTGCTTATAGAAAAATTCAGTTTCTCAAATGAAGCTAAGGGCACTATTGGTATGTCCATTGGATGGTTATCAATAATAATTGACATTTTTTTGGCAAAAAAGGCAAGCCCTAGAGTTCAGAGATTTTTTTCCTTACTTCCCGAGAATAGCACGACCTACTGCCGCCACAAAAAAACCGCCAACAAACAAACCAACAGATGCAGGCCAACCCCACCAATACCATATAAAGAAGCTAACCAATACCATCAGAGCACCTATGAAGCGGAACATACTAGCAAACATCCACTGAAGGATGCTTCCAATAAAATCTATGATTGCATCCACGGGTTTCTCCTTTATAGGTCTCTTGCAGGATTATATAGGCTAGTCAGGAGGCTGTCAACTAAAATGCAGAAGAACCGGGGAGTGCAGAGGGGACTTACCCCTCTGCCGGGGGTTTGGGGGTGTCCCCCAAACCCTAAATCCCCCAAGATTGGGGGATTTAGGGGGTTGAAAGAACATTAATAACCAAACCTCTTGACAAGAATGAGCGTAAAGTGATAGAGTTATCCTATGTATTAGCACTCTAACGTCGAGAGTGCTAATGAACGGAGCGCAAAGATGCTCACTCGAAGAAGGGACAGAATCCTCAGCATCATCATCGGAGAATATATCTCCAAGGGCATTCCCGTGAGCTCGGATGTCGTAGCCAAGAAGGGCCTGGGCGTGAGCTCGGCCACTATTCGCAACGAGATGATCGAGCTTGAGGAGGAGGGCTATCTGGTCCAGCCCCATACCTCTGCCGGGCGCATCCCTACGGATAAGGGGTATCGCCATTATATCGAGTCCCTGATGAGCTATGCCCGCCTCTCCCGGGACGAGCAGTTCCTCATCCGCCACCAGTTTCACCAGGTGGAGAATGCGGTTGAGGAATGGACACGCCTTGCTGCTGCCATCCTGTCGGGCATCGTGCACAATGTAGCCCTGGTTACCCTTCCTAAGCCTGTTGAAGCAAGGCTCAAGCACCTGGAGTTGGTTGCTCTTCAAGAGTCCCTCGTTTTGTTAGTGCTCGTTCTCAAAGAAGCGAAGCTCAGGCAGCAGATGATGACCCTGGAGGGAAATGTCTCCCAGGAGGAGCTCAGTGCGAGTGCACGAAAGCTTACTGCAGCTTACGGGGGGCTTATTGCGTCCGAGATAGCTGATAAGGAATTGAAGCTTTCCCCTGTAGAAGCGCAGGTGATGAAAATTGTGTCTGAGTTAATGCGGGATGAAGAGGGGGAAGAATACGAAGAGCCCTATATCGATGGCCTGCGCCATATGCTCAGACAGCCTGAATTCGCCTCAAGCGACAAGATAGCGGCGATAATGGAGATGTTGGAGCAAAAGAGCCTGCTCAAGTCGTTCTTGCCCAGGGTGCTCACGGGCGAGGGGGTGCGGGTCGTCATCGGCAGAGAGAACAAAGAGAACATGATGCGGGACTGCAGCGTGATTCTCACCAAATATGGTATCCCCGGAGAAGTGGGTGGTGCCATCGGCGTGATGGGGCCAACCCGGATGGAGTACCAGCGCGCTATCCCCACTGTCAGCTTCCTGTCTACGGTGATGAGCGAGATGGTAAGCGAGCTGTACGGATAAGGCTGGAGGTGTGGGAGTCTTAACAAGGGGCTTAAGCCCCTTGTCTGTTAGGTAGGAATCCTGGTCTCTATGCTTTGTGACATAAGTCGTATCACCTGGTGTAGCAGACAATTTACAATTTGATTTTGGAATACAAGCGGGGGGATGTAGTTTGGCCAAGAAAGAGGGACGCTCCTTCAAAGATGAGGAAAAGGTCGAACAGGAACAGGTTGAGCAGGCGGAGGATATAGAATCGCTCCAGAAAGCGCTTGCTGAGGAGAAGGAGAAGTCTGAAAAGTATCTGGCAAACTGGCAGAGGGCGCAGGCTGACTTTATCAACTATAAGAGGCGGAACGAGCAGGAACGGGCCGAGGTAGTCAATTACGCTAACTCTACCCTTATCCTGAATATGCTCCCAGTCCTGGATGATTTGGAGCGAGCCTTAGCCAGCGTCCCTGAAGAGTTTGCTGAATCGCCCTGGGTCGATGGTATCAGGCACATATATCGCAAGCTGCAAGCGATCCTCGAGGCCCAGGGAATATCTGTGATCGAGGCCGAGGGCAAAGACTTCGACCCGCATTTTCACGAGGCGGTGATGGCTGTGGAGGGCGAGGAAGGGAAGGTTGTCGAGGAGATAAGTAAGGGTTATAAGTTGCGCGATCGTGTGATTCGACCCACCAAGGTAAGGGTGGGAAAGGGGGGCGAATCCCCGAGCAATAATGGATAACAATAAATCTATCCGATTGATGGAGGTGGAACATGGCGAAGGTAATTGGAATTGACTTAGGAACGACCCTGAGCGAGGTAGCTGTGATGGAGGGTGGCGAGCCTGTGATCATCACTAACGCTGAAGGCTCCCGGCTCACGCCTTCTATCGTCTCTGTGAGCAAGAACGGCGAGCGGTTGGTGGGACAGGTTGCCAAGCGTCAGGCGATCACTAACCCTGAGAACACTATATACAGCATTAAGCGGTTCATGGGACGCAAGTGGGGCGAGCCGCCCGGACGAGAGCTGCCGGTGGAGGAAGATGCCCGCCGCAAGACCTATAAGGTGACGCGTGGCCCCAACAACGAGGTGCGCGTGGTCATGGGGGGCAAGGAGTACAGCCCGCCGGAGATCTCGGCCATGATTTTGCAAAAGCTGAAGGCTGATGCCGAGGCATATCTGGGCGAGAAGGTAACCGAGGCTGTGATCACGGTCCCGGCCTACTTTAACGATAGCCAGAGGCAGGCCACCAAAGATGCCGGTGAGATCGCCGGCCTTAAGGTGCTGCGCATCATCAACGAGCCCACCGCTGCATCGCTGGCTTACGGACTGGACAAGAAGAAGGAAGAGACCATTGCGGTCTACGACCTGGGTGGCGGCACCTTCGATATCTCGGTCCTGGAGTTAGGCGAGGGTACCTTCCAGGTCAAATCCACCAATGGGGATACCCATCTCGGCGGAGACGACTTCGACCAGCGCATCATGGACTGGCTGTGCGATGAGTTCAAGCGAGACCAGGGCATAGACCTCAGGAAAGACCGCATGGCCCTGCAAAGGTTGAAGGAGGCTGCTGAAAAGGCGAAGATGGAGCTCTCCACCGTGATGGAGACCGAGATAAACCTTCCCTTCATCACCGCTGACGCCAGCGGGCCCAAGCACCTTACCATTAAGTTGACTCGGGCCAAGCTGGAGCAACTGGTGATGGACCTTGTAGATAAGACCATCGAACCATGCCGGCAGGCGGTAAAGGATGCCGGGTTGAACACGAACCAGATCAACGAGGTTATCCTCGTCGGTGGTCAGACCAGGATGCCGCTGGTGCAGAAGAAGGTCAAGGAATTCTTCGGCCGCGAGCCGTCTAAGGGAGTCAACCCTGATGAGGTTGTCGCCATGGGGGCGGCTATCCAGGGGGGTGTGCTTAAAGGCGAGGTCAAGGACGTACTGCTCCTCGACGTTACCCCTCTTACCCTGGGCATCGAGACCCTGGGTGCAGTGATGACGCCTCTTATCCAGCGCAACACCACGATACCTACCTCGAAGAGCCAGATATTCAGCACGGCTGCTGATAGCCAGCCCAGCGTGGAGATCCATGTCCTTCAGGGAGAGCGGCCTATGGCTAACGATAACAGGACACTGGGACGCTTCATGCTCGATGGCTTACTTCCTGCGCCTCGCGGTATGCCCCAGATCGAGGTCGCCTTCGACATTGATGCCAACGGCATACTCAGCGTCAAGGCCCATGATAAAGGCACGGGCAGGGAGCAGAAGATAACCATAACCGCCTCCAGCGGGCTGAGCAAAGATGAGGTCGAACGCATGAAGCGCGAGGCTGAGATGCATGCGGCTGATGATACCAGGAAGCGTGAGGAAGTCGAAGCCCGCAATATGGCGGATACCCTTGTCTATACCGCGGAGAAGACCCTGCGTGAGCATGGCGACAAGGTGCCTTCTAACTTGAAAAGCGAGGTTGATGCCAAGATAGCAGCCGTGAAATCTGCGCTGCAGGGCGGCGATGTTCAGCAGCTCAAACGCACAACTCAGGAGCTGTCCGACGCCATGCAGAAAGTGGGTGCGGCTGTCTATCAGCAGGCAGGCGGAGGTCCCGGCGCAGGGGCACCACCGCCGCCACCTCCGGGAGGCGAAGAAGGCCCGGGCAAGAAAGACGAAGGCACCGTAGAGGGCGAGTTCCGCGAAGTGTAACCAGCCTCACCTGCCACGAACGTTTTAGGGGCGTCCGCCTTAGGCGGACGCCCCTCTACATTATCTATAAAGTCGGCATGAATGCACCTCCCTAACGCCTCTTGGGAACTGCTTGACTTTTCCACCACCCCTGTAATATAAGCATGTATAGTTCTAGAAGATTCTTGGCAGTCTACTCATGGGCATCAAAAGAAATTTGAAGGCACGGAAGCGAGAAAAGCGCTGTGCTTTCCAGAAAGGAAAAACAAGATGAAGAAAGAGTTGAAGGACTACAGCGGCCCCTACGAGCACCACCTGAAATGGGATGATTTTTCCAAGGAGTTCCTGGTCAAACTGATGAAGTCCTGGCAGGGCGCCTATCTCGGCATTCAGGGGGCCTGGATCCAGGTCGTCTCGGAGAAATTTGGCTCTGATGTCGCCGACGACTGCGCTCTGCAAGCCCTGCTTATTCAGGCCGATAGAATGATTCCCGTGTGGGTCGAGTTGGGGAATATTAAACTAAATACCGTCCTCGATTCTCTGAAGGTCATTCAACTGGCTCCGGACGGCCACACCGAGTCCGAGCTCTTCGGCGGAGAAGTCGATATCAAGAGCCCCAATCACGTCATATCCACTACCACCAAGTGCATCACTTGTGAGTTCCTCGAGGCATTCGCCCCTGAAAAGATACAGCAGCTTTGTTACAAGATGGAGCAGCCGGTAATGGAAAGGTTCCTCCATAACCCCAAGATAAAGGTAAAACCCCTGGAGCGGCCTCCTCGCAAGAGCCCCAACGAACCCTTCTGCCGCTGGGAGCTCAAGATTGAGGAATGAAGGCACAAAACGACACGCCTTGCGTTTCCGCCTGATTTTGAAAGGAGGTTATCGTGAAGCCACAAAGTGATGCCCTTATCCTGCAAACAGGGGACACCCAGTCCTTGCCTTTCTGGAAGGACAAATCGTGGAAACATTACCCGTTCTCATACAAGGGCGCTGAGGAACAATTTACATTGCCCACTGCCATAGGATGGCATCCCGGATACGAGTCTCAATCCTGGGACATCGAAGCATATGTCAAGGCCAAGGAGAGCGGCAAAATATACACCTTCGTCCACATCTACAGCTACAACGCCATGGGCAAGCTTTTCGGCTTCAGTTGCCGCGTACTCAATGTGGCTGATATCGCTGAGAAGAAGCGCTACGTTGATAGAAGATACCATTTCCGTCCGCTCCCCTTCGTCTACAAACCGCCTTTTGACGTCACTGAGGGGAATATGGACATCACCTATCACCCTCGGGGCAGCAATGTAGACCGTTGGTACCCAAAAAAGGATTCCAGCGGCAACGCGCTTCCCTTCGAGTTCCACCTCGAAGCTTCGAGCAATCCCAAAGCAGCTGTGCAGACGAAGCTTTCCGTCGACATCGAAGCCCTCAAGCCGCCTCTACTGGATGGGGGCATGGACTACCGCGGCACGCTCACCATGTTCGGGCAGCCTGATACCTTTGCCTTTTGCTTGAGCCCCCGGGTCAAAGTGCAGGGCACTCTCGAGATCGCAGGCAAGACCGAACACATTGAAGGCGTGGGCAAGGTAGGGCTGCAGTGGGCCCCCAAACAGTTCGGCAGCCGGAACAAACCCATAAAAAGAATCAAACACCAGTATCTGGGTGGAAACCTCAGCAACGGCTGGGATTTTGGTCTGTGGCGACAATACGACACCCTGAGATACAACCGCCTCCTGCCCTTCTCCGGCATCTTCGCCCTTTCTGAAAATAACACCATGCTGTCCACCAACAACTATACCTTCGAGCCCATAAGCTATTACCAGAATCGAACGTGGCCCAAGGAAGCGGGGCCCATATTCCGCACGGCTCCCAAGAATAGCTACATTCCCCATGCTGTCAGACTGATTGTTCCCGAGTGGGACGCTGACCTTGTCATATCGCATGTCCTGGAGGACAATACCCAGGCAGTTTTTGTGGAATACTTCTTTGGCCCGGTGGAGATAACCGGAAAGGTTCGTGGCAAAGAGGTCTACGGTTTGGGCTTCCTGGAGGGCACCAAGCTGTTTTATCAGGAGCACGAATTCACAGAGATGATGCGCAATACCCTCAAGAATCTCCCCGACCAGGCCTTCATGGGGACTCGGTCTGAGATTCAGCGCAAGCTGAACAACGACCTGGAAGAGGTCCTGACCGCAGTTCAAGTAGGCGACAAATCTCGGGCTAAAGAACTGTTAAAGGCCGATTTGGCGTTTATTTCACAGAACATCAAGGTGGAGATGACAGCAGCGCCAGCCTCCAGCCTCTCCGACCTGTGCCAGGACTTCCTGGGCCGCCTCTAAGGTCCTACTAAGAACCCAGGTGGCTAGAAAAACGGGCGGTGGGTCCAGCACGTTAGGGGCGGTTCGCGAACCGCCCCTTTTGTGTGTCGTTGTCGGCCTGTCACATCGACGTAGACAACATTGCATTACCAGTCGCCGCGCGATAGAATGAAATCGTGGGGAGTAGAAGATGAGAAAATCGAGCACTGCAACAAAATGTTTGCTCATACTGGTGGCAGCTTTGGTGCTCCTCCCGTTGGCATGCAAATCGCAATCGGCACCGACGCCGACGCCGGTTGTCTACTCTGCACCGGAGCTTAAATACCGCCTGATCTCCAATTTCGGCGGTGTGTTCTACTGCGACCCCGATTTATACCCCGTGGCTCGAGAGGGACAGGAAGAAGCTAACGCTGTGGAGCAGTTCCCTATCATCAGGGCGAATGCCGCCGAATTCTCTGCAATCCTCGAGCATCTTGGCCTGCCCGACAAAGCTGAGTACACTGATCAGGAGAAATTGCTTATCTATCGGGAGCATAAGGAACTCACTTATGGGGTGGAGCTGACTGCCCCTGGAGATGTCTACGACTTCACTTTGCGCGTGGGCGAAGGCCAGGGATATCGTATCACCGGAACCATCACGCCGTCCGGCACGATAACAGTGCTGAAACAGGAAACGAGCTTCAATACCTGTCCTATTTGCCTGGCGAAGGGTACCCTCATAGATACGCCTTCAGGGCCGGTCCCGGTGGAGGAGTTGCAGCGGGGGATGGCTGTGTGGTCAGTGGATGACTCGGGAAGGCGCGTACTAGCCGCGGTGGTCGAGACCGCTGTGACCCTGGTGCCGCCTTCTTTCCAGGTGGTGAGCGTGAGACTTAGCGATAGCCGTGCCGTGACCGCATCGCCGGGCCACCTCACAGCAGAGGGCCGCCTGCTGGGCGACTATCGGGTGGGCGACAGTCTTGATGGGGCTCTGGTGACAGCCGTGGAGCGCGCATCGTATGAAAACGAAGCAACCTATGACCTCTTGCCTTCTGGCACGACAGGACTGTATTGGGCAAATGGGATTTTGCTGAGAAGCACACTGACCGACTCTCCACCACCTCATCGGTGATTGGCGGAGAAAACCGCACTCTTGATTTCATGCCTTGATGCGTGTTCGGGAGATAATCTCGCGTTTTGCGGCCTCGGGAAGGTCGTCAAAGTACGCGCAATAGCCCGATACCCGCACCACCAATTCGGGGTACTTGCCAGGATGCAGGCGAGCGTCTTCGAGCATCTCAGGGTCTAGCACGTTCAATTGCAGCTCCATCCCGCCTAAGCCAAAAAATCCTCTCACCAGACCGACCAGTACGTTCACGCCCCTATCCCCTGCCAGAGTCTCAGGGTCGAAACGAAGGTTCAGAGCATAGCCGTTAGGTGAAAGCTTGGAGTCTACGCAAGCTACTGACCTGAGCAATGCAGTTGGGCCCAGACGGTCGCGTCCGTTGGCTGGACCCAGGCTGGCTGCAAAAGGTTCGCCGGCTCTTCTGCCGCTGGGCAGGGCGCCCCCCTTCTTACCGAAGGCAACGTGGCACGTGACCGAATAGAATCCTGGCACGTAAGGGCCTCCTCGTGTATTGCGGTGCTTGGCCAGAGCCTCATGAAAAATCCGCGCCACCGAGTCGGCATACCGATCAGGCATAGAATGGTCATTACCGTACTTGGGAGCTTGCAGCAAATCGGCATGGATTTGGGGAGCGGAAGCGAAGTTGCTGCGCAGCGCCTTAACTACTTGCGACATAGTGTGCTTCCCGCTCTGGAACACCACGTAGTCGAGCGCTGCTAGTGAATCAGCAACATCTGCCACCCCTACACCCTGGATACCGCTTGAGTTATAGATGGCCCCTCCCTCAGTGACGTCTTTTCCCGACTCAAGGCAGCCTTCAACCAGCATTGACGAAAGCGGAGTGGGATGATACTCGCGATTGCCTTTCTCTATCACCTGCAGGTCTCCAATCATTCGTCCAACCATGTATTCCACTTGTGCTCGAAATGCGTCTATAACTTGATCGATGGTGGTGAAGGAAGCGGGGTTTGGCGTCGCTACGCCCACCCTACGGCGCCTTCCTAATCGTCTGCCCTGATTTAGCGCCAGCTCTAGACATAGGGGGAGATTGAAAAGCCCTGCGTCGGTGGAGAAAAAGCTTTTCCCGGGCAATGCCAGTTCCACGCATCCCACAACTGCGTAATTACGAGCTTCCTCTAGAGGATAACCGTGTGCCACCAGAGAGTTAATTGCAGCTTCGTCACTGAACAAAGCTGGCACCCCGTTCCCTTTTCTAGCGACCTCTGAGACCCTTCTTACGTAGCCTTCCGGAGAACCGTAATGAATGCGAGCTTGATAATTAGGGTCTCTCAAACCTGATTCTTCCATCACATCCAGGAAGAGGTAGGTGAGCTCATTGACAGCATCATTGCCCTTGAGGTCCATTCCTCCTACTATTGCCGCCTGGACGACAAGGTAGCCGCCATGATACTGGCTTACCTTCTCTGAAAGCAGGAAGATATGCTCGGTACATTTGGCGGAGAAGCAGAGCAGAAGCTCTCGAGCAAAATCGCGAGTCGATTTGCCTTGTTCCAAGTCACGCTGGTAGTAAGGGTCAAGATACTGATCCATCCTCCCAAAGGATATAGCGGAGTTCAGCCCTTCCAGGTTCAGAGCCATGTGGGTCAACCACAGGGACTGCAAAGCCTCGTAAAAGGTATCCGCAGGGTTATGCGGCACTTTATGACAGATGCGAGCTATCTCACGTAGTTCAGCAGAGCGAATCTGGTCTTTCTCCTGGGCAGCGAGGCGCTCAGCTTCCTGACCAAAGCGATTGGCAAACTCCACCAGCCCCTCGCAAGCAATTCTGGCAGCGCGATAGAGGTCTCCATCTTTTCCTTCAATAGTATCCAGATAGCCCTTAACACCGAGCTTGAGCATCTTTTCGTAGTTTGGCAGGAAATGTCCAATCCCTCCTGCCTCATTGACCAAGTAATAGGTAGCATCTAGCTGCTCCAATGCGAAGCGTAGAAACTGGCGGACATGAGGGAAGAAGGCTCGAAACGGCATATTGCGCAGTAGCCAATAAGGGTAGACCCCTGACAGCAGCTTGAAACGGTCTCGCCACGGCATGCGCAGAGGATTGGTCTTTCTTCTGTCTATCCATAGGAGCTCTGTGCTCATGAAGACGCCGGCCAGCTCTGGCTGGATCAGGGCGGAGATACGATGGCTGCCCATGTTGCCCGCAATCAATTCGTCAGGGTAGATATGCACCGATTTGTGCCTGAGGATATGCTGTAGTGCCTTGGCTTTGCGGACTACCATGGGCTCTTTTGGATTGTCGTTGTGTTTGAAGTAATCGGTGACGAGGGATGCCCGCTCCGGGCATAAATACACAGGCGTGGAGAGCAGTTCCTGCTTTATGCGTTTGAAGCGTTGCGAGGCTTCTTTTACGTCCGAGGGCTCAACAAGTTGTGCCACTTCTCCCTCCTTGCCTCATAGAAGTTCGTATACATTATTGTACCATATTTCCCGGAGATTCTTTGTGCAGCTCTTGTGCTATACACGTGCCGTCTGTTAAGTGTGTGTGGCGTGCCTAATGACCGTATTTGTGAGATAAGTGCGGGCGATAAGCTGACTCTTGGAGAATTCGAAATAGAAGTTTCGATAGCAGAGCACGTTAAGCTTCCAGGGTTCACGCCTGGCAGGCTACCATATACTCTTAAGCCCCCGTCGCGGGCTCGAGATTATCGTATGGACCATGACTTTAGCTTCTTAATAGTCTCCGGTGGGCATAGGCTGCTCACCGACCCTAGCGAACAGCCCAAGGCTGAGATTCAAACTGATGTGCTGTTTCTTTTCCCCCTTAGGCAGTATCCGTATTACAAATCGCTCATGTCTTGTGTGAAGTCAACCGCTGTGCTTCTCTGTGTAGCCCTCACTTTGAAAAATTATTTCTCCATTTGCAGCTACTAGTCTGAACCTGAACTGCTCTGCTTCATCTATGAACAGCTCAAACTTAGGTTTCTTTTCCATTTTCTTCACCTCCTTTTCTTTGTTGCATATTGGGCGGAGGTTACTATGTATTATAATCATATATCATTGCTCCCATAGTATTTTCCAGTTACCATTCACTTTCTCAAGATTAATCCACTGAGAACTCAGTTCATTCATTATTATAAAATCAACTGGAACTCTAGCAGTATTGCCTGTGACGGAAATACTAGCAGCATCAAAATTCACTAGGGTTATTTCACCCGACAGACTACGTAAGAATACTAGATATGCCAAAGCATCCTGATAGTCATCGTATCCAGTGAAACAAGCTAAAGTATCCTCAAAGTTTGAAGCATTGTATGAAGATACATAACCTCTTATCACTTGCTCTATCGCTACTTTATCCTGAGAAGTATTACCACCACAAGATACGAATAGCAGTGTTAGCAATAGTAGCATAAGCGGTATAATCACAATACTACTTAGTTTCTTTTCCATTTACTTTTTCTCCATTCTATTTAGTTCTATGAATAATCTGAGTGATGGTAGAAGTGGTTGAGCCGATGCCGAGTGCGTAGTTGGCAAAAGCGGGAGTGGCCTAAATGTTACTGTATAGCACTTGTCGGTCAAAAATGTAGGGGCGGGGTGCCCTCGCCCGATTTCTTCTTTTCACTCTTCAACACTCCAGCCGCCAAATCCTCTATGAGTTGATTCAATGCAGGAAGATAATGAATTCTCTGGTGCTGCATCAGTCTAGCTGCTCTCTCAACGATGGGGCTGTTGAGCAAATGACAGCTTTTGACAGCTTCGAGCCCTTTGACTATACGGAGACATTCCTCATATGATAGCTCTGGTTTGTAGTTTAGGTCGATGTTTTGTTCGTAAGGCTGGCGCATTAAATCCTTCTAAAAGACAGATCTGCTCCTGATTTCTATGGACTTCTTGCGCTAGTATACGCTTCGCAGTAGAATGTCGCAAGGGGCAGGATTCTTCTGCTAGCATGATAACCCCGAGGGGTGCAGTATGGGAAGTGGGGAAGACGGGCAGTCAGCGGGAAGGAAAATCCCTTATACTGCAATTCTAGTCATTGGCATATCGATTGTAGTGGGGGTTGTGATTGTCATAGGGCTAATCGCGACTTGTCGGTCGCCATCCCGGAATGCTGGGTTAAATGCTGCGGTGACATTCGATGGCACGCAGTTTGTAATTTCCAACAAAGACGATTTCGACTGGACAAATGTAAAGATGGAAGTTAATGGAGGAGTTGTTTTTCCAGGATTTTCCTATAGTATACCTAAGATTGCTGCTGAAAAAACTTATACAGTTTTCTGTAATCGGTTCTTCAAACCAGATGGGTCGCAGTTCGACCCATCTACAACCAAAATTCAGAGATTCACCATTGCCTGTGATACACCCAAGGGATCCGGTTCCTGGAGTAAGACCTGGCGGTGAGTAACACGAAGGCGGGCACTTCATAAGGACTTAATAGTGAAGCCAGTGTCATACGAAGTATTCAAATCTTTGCCAATTCTTCTTCTGACCTTTTCACCCAGCCATCGGCTCCGCATTCTTTGAAGATATCTATTGCCTTGCTGAGATTTTCTTTAGCCATTGTCAAGTCACCTTTGCGTTTGCAGAGTTCCCCGTAATGAGCAAAGTCTTGTGCCAAGAAAAATCTCGTGCCATTCTTGCTGTCGTCTTCGATGGCTTTTCTAATCCAGCTCTCGGCCTCAGGCAAGTGCTGTTTGTCGATGTTCATCAGAATGGCACTCAGGTACCTTTGCGTGTAACCTTTCCAGGCCTTTGTCTTATTTGTCGCTTGACAGCGGTATAAAGGCTCCAACTCGATATCGACGTCACCGCCCAGGATTTTCACCAGTGCCAGAGCTAACCTTGACACGTTCAGCACTGAAGGAAGAATTCTGGATTGTTCAAGCAGGGAAATTCCTCTTTCCAGAACCTCTTTGGCCTGAACATGCTTGCCCATAATGAGATAGGTCTCGCCCAGGTAAAAGCGGAAACCACCCTGAAGCGCAGGGTCGTTGATGCGCTCGCTGAAATTGATGCCCTTTACCAAATACTCCTCTGCCTCCCGCAGAAAGCCTTTGTGGTAGCACGAATGACCATGATAGGTGTAACCCCATGCCTTTGAATAAATGTCTCCACTCTCTTCGGCAATCTGTAGAGCT
>Ga0315274_10004653_pt1 | contig 20129 bp, 13 predicted proteins | sample YL17G02_20_MG_FD_203700 | JGI IMG/M metagenome (GOLD analysis project Ga0315274, IMG submission 203700) | Sediment microbial communities from Yellowstone Lake, YNP, Wyoming, USA - YL17G02_20 | ecosystem: Environmental > Aquatic > Freshwater > Lake > Sediment | place: USA: Wyoming | collected... | reverse complement strand
CCGGACGAAGACCAGGAAAGCCTAGTCCGCCCGGACCAGGAAAACCCCCCAGAACAGCCGAGACCCCGACCCACCCCTTCGCCGCCAACGGCGCCCCTCTACCTCCGATATCCCCCGGACCAAGTGGTCGTCGGCGCCGTGGGCGAGGACTATGTCCTGACGCGGCTGGAGCTGGAGCGGATCCTCTACCCGAATCCGAACAAGCGGCCCGTGCGGCCCGCGGATGAGATTCTGGCCAACGAGTTCGACCGGCAGCAGCGGGTGGCCGAGGGCCAGGCTTTGCAGGAATGGGCGGTGCTGAAAACCTTGGCCCTCGCGGCAGAGTTGGCGGGGCTCAGGGTGACGAAAGAGGAGGCCGACGCTCGGCTCGCGGAACTCAGTGCGGGCGTAGTCGGAACCGGAGCAGACGATCCCGCGGTGCGCGCTTCGCTCGCCATCGGCATTCCCGAAGAGGAACTGCGACAACAGATGGTGGAGGCCCTTCTGATCGACAAGTTCATCCTGTCCGAGATAGAGAAACTGTTCACGGAACAGAACCTGCAAGCCATCTACAATCGAAACCCCGGCCGCTATGCCACGCCGATGCAGGTGCGCGCGTGGGGGATCTTCCGACAGATCGACCCAAGCGCATCGGACGCCGAGGTCAGAGAGATCCGCGGGAAATTCAACGAGGTCCGCAAGAGGGCCGCCAAGAACCAGGGCCGCGACTTTCATGAGATCGCTCGCGAGGAATCCGATACGCCCAACGCGAGCCAGACCGACGGCGACATGGGATGGATCGACTTCTCCGTACCCATGGACGACAACATCGCCCGCGCGCTGCAGCGACTCAAGGTCGGCGAGGTCAGCGGCATCGTTCGCTCGAAAGCGGGGCTCCACGTCCTCCGAGTCGCCGAACGGCGCGAAGCGACGGGTTTCACCTACGACGAGAGCGCCCGCAAACGCGTCACCGACGAGCTCATCTACACGTACAAGAGCGACAACGCCACGCGGATTCTCAAGACCGCGCCCTTTCCCGTCCAACTGAACCCGAGCGGACTCCGACTCGTCGGCGAGAAAAGCGCTTCCGCCGGGCAGAGCGGGCCCCGCTCCTCGTCGAAACCCGCGGCGGACGGTCCTCCCTGAAAGAGGCTCTTCTCTTTCGCGCCGCGCGCGCGGCGCTCGCCGCTGTTGTGAAATCGCCTGTAGCCAATCCCTTCACATTCCATCCGGAAAAGCGTATAGAGTGAGAGGACCACAATCGGGGAGGGTGTCCTATGGCGTCAGACTCTACTGCCGAAAAAGAAGGGCTGCAAGCCGAAACGCGTCTCGGCTGGATCGGCGCCGGGGTCATGGGTTTTCCCATGTGCGGCCACGTCATGGACAAAGGCTACGCGGTAACCCTAACCACCCGCACCAAGGCAAAGGCGCAGGGGCTTCTCGACCGGGGCGCGACGTGGGCCGATTCGCCGCGCGAGGTGGCCCAAGCCTCAGACGTCGTCTTCACCATCGTGGGATTTCCCTCTGACGTGCGTGACGTCTACTTCGGCGAAAACGGCGTTCTCACGGGCGCCCGCGCGGGGGCAGTCCTCGTCGACATGACCACCACCGAGCCGAGTCTCGCCCGCGAGATCTACGACGCCGGGAGGGCGCGCGGAATCCACGCCGTCGACGCGCCGGTCTCGGGCGGCGACGTCGGCGCGCGGAACGCCACGCTGTCGATCATGGTCGGGGGAGATCCCGAGGTCGTCGAGCGCATGATGCCGCTGTTTCAGGCCATGGGGAAGAACATCGTCCATCAAGGCGGGCCCGGGGCGGGGCAACACACCAAGATGTGCAACCAGATCGTCATCGCCGGGACCATGGTCGGGGTGTGCGAGAGCCTTCTCTACGGGTACAAGGCCGGCCTTGACCTGGAGACCATGCTGCGCTCAGTCAGCGGTGGGGCGGCGGCGTGTTGGACCCTGGACAACCTGGCGCCTCGCTGCCTCCGACGCAACTTCGATCCGGGGTTCTTTGTCGACCACTTCATCAAAGACATGGGCATCGCTCTGAAGGAAGCCGAACGGATGGGGATCGTCATGCCCGGTCTGGCGCTCGCCCACCAACTCTACCTCGCCGCCCAAGCCCAGGGACTCGGCAAGAACGGAACGCACGCCCTTCTCAAAGCGCTCGAGCATCTTTCAAACGTCGAAGTGTGAGGCCCGGAACGACCCGGTCTCGGACCAAGGGGGCAGACCGGCGCTTTCCTCGCACGTCTCGTTGCGCCCCGGGCGCGCCTTCTCGACCGCTTCCCGCAACAAACGCCGGTCTCGGCGCGTTGCGCTTCGGCGCTCGCCCTTGCGAGCGGGTCCCGCAACGCGGAGACGGCCTAAGTCGGCACGAGGCGCCCGTGGTCGTCGGCAGCCAGCCGGCGCGAGGCGAGAACATGGTGCGCCTGGAAATGCTTGAGATTCAGGAGCGAGAGAAGCCACGACAAGGTGGATTCGGCGCCTTGGTTCTCGTTGACCCCGTCCGGCATGAGGCCGTCGCAGCAGCCCCCGTTCAGATCGTTGTACAAAGGGGCATGGAAATCGTTGTGCCCGAGAAACCAGCCGAAGCAGTCCAGAGCGCGTTGGGTCCACACATCGTCGCCGGTGACGTTGAAGGCCTCGAGGCACGCATCGATCGTGACCTGCGCTTCCACCGGCTGCTGGTCGAAACGCGCCCGCTCTTGCCCGCGCGGGTGCCACCCGGCGTTCCCGACGGGCGCGAAATGCCCCTCGGCGAAGTCCCCTTTGAGCAGCCAATCGAGAGCCTTCAGGCCCATCTGGACCATGTCGCCCTGCTGCATCCACTGGCCCGACAGAATCAACGCGTGGGGCAGGGACGCGTTGGCGTAGCTCAGGATGTTCTCCGGCCAGAACCAATCGTTGGAGGCGTTCGCTTTCAGCTGAGAGAAGAGGCGGCCGGCCAGGACCTCTCGTGTCCCGCGGGCGTCGCGGTCGCCGGAATACCGCCGCAGGTAGGCGTGGATTCCGAGAAGAGCGAAGGCGATCGCGCGTGGGCTTCTGAAGCCCTCAGTGGCGGGCAGCCCGCGGTGAAAGAGCTCGGAGGAGAGCGAGATCAGACCGAGATCGTGGAGGTACCCAACCGCGACGCCCAGAGCCCACATGGACCGTCCGTGCCCATCCTCGGAGTCGACTTCATCGATCCACTGGCGTTCGTAGTTCATGAAATTCCGGAACCGGGCGGTCTCCTCATCAAACGCGTGTCGCAGGAAAGCCAGGTACCGAGCGCAAAGGTCGAGGAAGAACCGGTCATCATGATGGAGAGAGCCGGCCAGCGCGGAGACGATCAGGGCCCGCGCGTTGTCGTCCGTGCAGTAGCCGTGAGACCGGTGGGGGACCGTGTATTGCGCGTGCTGCAGAATCCCGGTGCTGTCCGACAGTCGAAGCATGTGGTCCAGCTTGACTTCGGGCAGGTCGGTCAGTTCGATGGCCTCGACCCGGGCGGTGCGCGGGTGCACCGGCAGGATAGGCTCATGGACACGGGCCTCTCGGACCTCCTCGAAGACCTCCAAGTAGCGTTTGGCCACTTCCCGCCAGACCGCGTCGCGGCAGAACGTATAGGCGCGTTTGCGCATGGCGTGGCGTCCCACGTCGTCGCTCAGGAGGCTGACAACCTGCTTGGCCAAGGCGTCGGGGTCGCGGAAGGGCACGAGACGCCCGCGGTTCTCCGCCAGCATTTCACACGCATACCAATACGGCGTGGAAACCGTCGCCTTGCCCGCCCCCATGGCGTAAGCCAGCGTGCCGGACGTGATTTGCGCTTCGTTCAGATACGGCGTCACATAGACATCCGCGCAGCCGATGAACTTGCAGAGCTCCCCAAGGTCGACGAAGCGGTTGTGGAAAATCACGCGCTCGTCGACGCCCAGCTTTCTGGCCAGCTGTTGGAGACTCAACCGGTACGCCTCGCCCCATTGCCTCTTGATGTGCGGGTGCGTCGCCCCCAGGACGATGTAGGTTACGTCGGGATGTTCTCTCACAACGGCGGGCAAGGCGTGGATCATGTACTCGATCCCCTTGCCGGGAGACAACAAACCGAACGTCAGCAGAACTTTCCTCCCCTCGACGCCGAAGAGGTCCTTGTGGTAATTCGGGTCGACAAAGGGCATGTCCGGGATGCCGTGATGGATGAAAACGATCTTCTCTCTGGGTACGCCATAGATCTCGGTCAGGAACTCCTCCGCTCGGCGACTCATGACGATCACGCGGTCCGACGCCTTGGCGATCTCACAGAGAATATCCTTCTCGACCGGGCTCGGGTCCTTCAGGACCGTGTGCAGCGTGGTGACCACCGGCATGCGCAGGTCGTCGATGAGCTTCAGAACATGGCTTCCCGAGTTGCCCCCGAAAATGCCGTACTCATGTTGCAGACAGGCCGCGTCAATATGGTTGATGTTGAGGTACTCGGCCGCCTGCCCGTAGTCCTCCAGACGGTTCTGGGCGATCTCAAAGCACACCCGGGGCGGGTAGCAATAGCCTTCGGGAGTGTCCGTCATCGCCACCAAGGAACAGGCGACGTGCGGGGCTTCGGCGGCCAACGCCTCGATCAGGTCCGTCGAGAAAGTGGCGATCCCGCAACGACGCGGCAGGGAATTGCCGATCACGGCGATCGCGCCGATCTTGTCGCGCTCGGTCCGTCTCGGTCTGGGCATCCGCGATCCTTCGGCAGGCGAGCTGGGCAATGGAGTCCTCAAACGACGGTCACCCTACGGCGCGAACCTCCCGCCCCAGAGCGAGAAGTCCAGAACCCCCGATCCATGGCGCGACAGTTACCAGGAATGAACGTTCTGTGTCAAGCCTCGCGTGTCAGAGCGGAGGAGGGCGCACGCGCGGGTTCCTCTGCGGCGACTTCTTCGCGATGTCGCCTGGAGCCGCGCAAAGGATCCAGAATCACATACAGGGAGGGCACCACGCCCAGAGTCAGGAGCGTGGCCACGCCCAACCCGAAGATCACGGCGACCGCCATCGGCCCCCACCAGTCGCTGCTCTCGCTGTCAAGGCTCAAGGTGAGTTCCCGGAAATCGAAGCTTACGGCGGTGGCCATGGGAACCAGCCCCAGGATCGTCGTGATCGCCGTCAGCAGAACCGGTCGAAAGCGGACGCAGCACGCGCGGACAACCGCTTCCCGCAACGGCATTCCCCGGGCGCGAAGCTTCTCCGTGTAGTCAACCAGCACAATCGCATTATTCACGACGACGCCCGCCAGGCTGATGACCCCGATGCCCGTCATAATAATGCCGAACGAGGCGCCCGTCACGATCAGCCCGAGGTAAACGCCGATCAGAGAGAGAATCACGGATGAGAGGATGACGATGGAAAGCGTCAGGGAGTCGAACTGCATGACCAGGACCATGGCGATGAGAAAGGTCGCAACAACGAAAGCCTTCATGAGAAACTCCTGCGATTCCTTCTGTTCCTTGTTCTGGCCCGTGAATCGGTACGCGCATTCCGGAGGGAACGGGTTCTCGGCCATCATCGCCTTGGCGCGGGCCAGCAGCGCGTTCTCGTTGTAACCTTCGGCCGCCTCCGCCGTCACCGTCACCGTGCGGCGCTCGTCCACCCGCGTGATGCTCCCCAAGCCGCTGGCCCACTCGAAGTCGGCCACCGACGAAATGGGAATCTGGATCCCAGACAGGTTCGGGATTCGCAGACGCTCGAGCGTATCGACCTCGCTGCGGTTGGGCTTCGGCAGCCGGACCACCACGTCGTACTCCTCGTTGCCCACGCGATAGACGCCGGCCTTGGTCCCTTGAATGGCCGTCCGGACCATCTGGCCGACCATGTTGGCCGTCAGACCCATCAGAGCGGCCTTCTCCTTGTCCACGCGGATGCGCAACTCCGGCTTTCCCACGATGTAATCGTCTTTCACGTCGACGACCCCGTCGATGGTTTTCAGACGCTCGCGAGTTTCGCCCGCCAGGAGGCCGAGCGTCTCGAAGTCCTCGCCGGAGATTTCAATGGAAATCGGCTTGCCCGTGGGGGGGCCCTCCTCGGCTTTCTCGACGCGGATCTCCGCCCCGGAAACGCCGCTTAGGCTTTCCCGCAAACGGTCCGCGATGCGCGAGCTCGGGATGCGCCGGTCCGCGCGGTCCAGAAACTCGATGGTCACGTCCGACTGGTTGGCGCCGCCGCCGCCGCTCCGACCCAGAGGATCGCCTCCGGCGCCGCCGCCTACGTTCGCCACCACTGCCTTGCACTCGGGATACTGGAGCGTCGCGGCCTCGGCCAGCCGCACGACTCGGTCGCTGGAATCCAGGGAGGCGCCCTCCGGGAGTCTCACCCGCACGACCGCTCGATTGGGCTCATGGTCCGGGAAAAACTCGGTCCCCAGTCCGATGGCCGAGAACCAGCGAATCATCACGACGAGAGATCCCATCGCGAGGAGAACGGTGGACCAGCGATGGCGCAAGACCGCCGAGAGAAAAGCCCTGTAGGCCCGCACAATGGGCGAATTGGCGAAGTCGCGGGAGTTCCCTCCAACCTCCTTTTTCATCAAGACGGCCGCGGCGCACGGCGTCATGACCAGCGCCACGAAGAGAGACGAGGACAGGGTGATGATGACGGTTTTCGGCAAGTAGCTCATGAATTCGCCCATGATACCCGGCCAGAAAAGCATCGGGACAAAGGCGCAGACCGTCGTCAGGGTCGAAGTTGTAACCGGCCAAGCCACCTCGCGCGTCGCCACGCTCGCCGCCGCAACGCGCCCCAGACCTTCCTGATGGTGGCGGTGGATGACCTCCACGATCACGATGGCGTTGTCGACCAGCATTCCGACGGAAAGAGTCAGGCTGAACAGCACCACCATGTTCAGGGTCATCCCGAGGAAGCGAATCGCGGCGAAGGAGATCAACATGGAGAACGGGATGGCCAGAGAGATGAGAATCGCGTCCCGAAAGCCAAGAGAAAGAAAGATGATGAGCGCGACGAGGATCAAGCCGCTCAGCAAGTTGTTCTCCAGATCGCTCACCATCATCCGGATGTCCTTCGACTGATCCGCCGTCAGGGAGAGCCGGACCCCACTCGGCAACTGCGGCCCCGCGCGCTTCAGTATCTCCTTCACCGCGTCGCAGATGCGGATGATGTTCTCCCCGGAACGCTTTACGACCGACAACGTCACGCTCGGCTCGCCGTTCAGACGGGAGTAGGAGGTCTGTTCCTTGTACCCGTCGATCACCTTGGCCACGTCCAGGAGATAGATGGGCCGGCCGTCCCGGATGGCGATGACGATGTTGTTGATCTCGTCGGGGTCCTGGAACTCGCCAGGCACCTTCACGTTGTAGTCCGCCTCGCCCAGCTCGAGCGACCCGCTTGGGACGTTGAGATTGTTCTGGCGAATCGCCTCGATCGCCTCCTGAGCGTTGATGCCGTAGGACGCCAGCCGGTCCGGGTCGAACTCGAGCCGGATCTCGCGCTCCAGGGCCCCGAGAACGTCCACGTTGAGCACGCCCGGGAGCGCTTCAATCCGGTCTTCGAGAGCGTCGGCGATCGCCTTTAACCGAACCGGATCGTCGCCGCCGCTCAGGTTGACCAGAAGAACGGGCATGTCGGCGAAACTGAATTCCGTGATGACGGGCTCGTCCTCCAGGTCCGCGGGCAGTTCGCTCTTGGCAATGTCCACCTTGTCGCGCACCTTTTGCAGCGCGTCGTCGATGTCAACCTCCGGATCGAACTCGATCATGATCGACGACATCCCCTCCACCGAGCTCGACCGCATCTCCTCGACGTTCGTCAGAGCTTTCAGTTCCTTCTCGATTTTCATGGTGACCAGCGTCTCCATGTCCGAAGGAGCGACGCCTTCGTAGGTCGTCGTGACGCCCACGTACGGAATCTCGATGTCGGGGGCCGCCTCGCGAGGCAGAACGATGTAGCAATAGGTTCCTATGACGGCCACGATTGCCATCATGACGAACACTGACGTCCGGTTCTTCAGAGCGAAATCCGTTATCCCCATGTCTCTCGCCGCCCCTAAGGGGCCGCTACTCCTTCCCCTCGACCACCCGGACCGGGGCGCCATCGCTCAACGCGCGTTGGCCAGAGACGATCAGACGGTCTCCCGCGCGGAGTCCTTTGGTCACTTCCACTTCCATGCCCCGTCGAATGCCCGTCTCCACGCGCCGAGCTTCGGCTCTGCCGTCCTTCTCGACGTAGACCAGGGGCCCCTCCGGCGTCTGCAAATGGGCGAACAGCGGAATGACGATGGCCCGCTCGCGGGTGCGACGCACCAATTCGACCTTCGCGATCATGCCGGGACGGAAGACGCCCCGCGGGTTGTCAACGGTCACCTCGACCCGAAAGGTCTTCGACATCGGATCGGCAACCATGCCGATCCGAGTGATTGTGCCGGAGGTGAACCCGCTTACAAGCTCCGGATACCCAACCCGGGCGCTCTGACCCGTGTTGAAGAAGGAAATGTCCTTTTCCGGCACGTTCGCGATCAACTTGATCCGCGAAACGTCCACGATGCGGGCGACCGTCTCGCCGCGGTTCACGAACTCCCCCACGTCGGGCAGGATCTCATCGACTACGCCCCCGATGGGCGATAGGAGCGTCGCATCATCGTACGCTTGCCGCGCGATCGCCCGCGCGGCCTCCGCCTGCCGGCATTGCGACTCCATCCGGTCCAACTCATCCTGACTGGCAACGTCGGCCTTCCGGAGGTTCGCAATCCGGTCCCGGTTCACTCGCGCCAGGTCCGCCGCCGCCTGAGCGCTTTCCAGTTGGTGCACCAGACTATTCGTGTCGATCTTCGCAACGGGATCTCCCTTGCCGACGTGGCCTCCCTCCTGCGGACCCACCCAGTCCACCGTCCCGTCGTCCTTCGCGGCCAGTTGGATGTCCTCCCACGCCTCCGCCGCCGCAGGCAAAGTCAGAACGTCCCGCATCGTCGTTTCCTCGAGCACCCTCACGCCGACGTTCGTGCGGGCGGTGTCCTGCAAGGTCCCCGTGGCGTCGTCGTCTGTCTCGTTCAGGACCCCCATCTCGCGCGCGAGTTCCGACACGCGGTTCATGACGGCCCGATCATCCTGACGACCGGAGTTCCCCTTGTCCAACTCGCCGAGGAGATCCCGCATTTCAGCGGCCATCGCGGTTTGGCGCTCCTGGGTCTGCTGACGAATCTCGCGCCGCTGCGCCAGGAGGTCCTGCAGACGACGCTCGTTCTCCGCGATCCGGGCATCCAGCCCCGGGTCCACAACGCCGCCGACCAGGCGCCGAGCATGCTCGGCGTTGCCTTGCGACTGGCCGTTGAACTCCCCGAGAAGCCGCGAGATCACCCGTTCGCTCTGCTCCTTGCGCGCTTCCGCGTCCTGCCGCAGAAGCTCCGTTCCCGCCGTGATCTTCTGGATCTGCTTCTCGACCTCCTGAGCCCGCGCCCTCAAAGCCGCGACCCCGCGCGGACGGTACCTGGCGCTAACGAGCGCCAAGGCGCCCAGGATTAGCAGCAACGAGACAAGAAAGACGGCTATCTGAACGATTGGGCTTTTCCTCTTGTTCATGTCCAGCACCTCAACTCCCCGGAACCTGCGAACGGGCATCCTCGGGCAGCCTGTCCCGTCCGCGGACGCCGTCCAAGAAGAGCCCCACGATGTTGCCGGCCAGCTCGTCCCCCAATTCGTCTCTCAATCCCAGAGCCTGGCGGGTCACGTAGATGTTGACCAATCCCCCGAACTGAGTGACCGAGAAATCGCTGACGGCCGAGGGGGGGATCTCGCCCGCTTCCGCCCCTTCTCGCAACACGTGAAGAATCAGCGATCGATCCTTGTCGACATACTTCCCAAAGTCAAACTTCGGCGTCTCCGACGTCATGCCGAAAAGCGCCCGGTAGAGGAACACGGCCAGAAGGGGCGACTGGATCGCCCAGCGGAAGTGCAGATTGACAATGCCCCGAAGCCTTGAGACGGCGGAACCAGGGGCAATGGCGATTGCCTCGACTTCGGAGTAGAAGGTTTCCAAGGCGCTTGTGACCAGATGCACATAGAGCCCGTCCTTGCTCCCGAAATAGTAGTAGAGGGTCGGTTTCGTTACTCCCGCCGCCTCGACGATCTCACGAACCGATGTGTCGGCGTACCCCTTGGCCGCGAAAAGATCGAGCGCGCTTCGCTCGATCCTCGCCTTCACGGGCGCATCCTGGTCACCGGGTTGCATCTCTTCCCCGCCTCCTCGAAGTCCGAGCCGGCCCACGACCGGGCCGATCGTCAAGGGATCGGCGTTCCCGCTCTGGGCCGTCCCATAACTACCGGTAGGTATACTATTTGCCCCCCGTTGTCAAGCCTTTTCTCCCTCTTCCTCGTCTTGAGGCCCTTGCAAAATGGGGCGCTTTGGGCGGGTTCACGGACCCCCCGTCCGCCAATGGCGGCGAGGATGGGGCGGTCAGAGGGCCGGTTCACGGACCCCGTCCGGGCACCTCTTGCGGAGGGGGGGGGCTGGGCGCGTGTCGGCGGGTTTGGGCGGTTTCCTCGGGTCGGCGGAAGACCGAAAAAACTTCCCAAGAACCTTCAGGGCGCAGTTCTCCCTTGTCTGGGGAGAATCGGGCGGGCCGGTGCCGTCAGGCCGCCGGAAAAAAAGCGCAAAAGTCTTCCAACGAAATCGCCATTCTGACACTAATGTGAGAAAGGAAGGGATTGCGGGTAGCCTTCCGGTTGGCGATTTGGGATTATTACGAGCATTGGCAGAGGCTGGAGGAGAGCCAAATGAAGAAGCGCTCATACTGGGTCTGGGGCTGGCTGGAGGCGGCCCTGCTACTGCTGCTGGCGATTGCTTATGCCTGTCTGTCCTTCGCCCCAACGGGGTACGGGAGTTTTGTGGAGACAAACAAGGGGACGATCCAGAGGGTTGAGGATATCCTGAACCCCCGGCCGGCGCCTCCCACTTCCAAGACTCCATCCATCACTTCATGGAGCCTGTCCGTAGAGACTCCTTCTGAATCCCCAACGTCCAACACCCTTGTCTGCGACGAGCGATTCTTCAAGGAAAAGGTCTTGAGCCCTTGGCGGCGGAACATGCAACTGAGGGGTCTTTTGCCGTCCGGTTATATGGTGGAATGGAGCGACTGCCATTTCTTGGCTGAGCATTTCGATGTCTCAGCGCAGATGACCAAGGAGACGGTCATCAATGACAAGCGGTTGGGACTATTTCGCCGCCCCCGATCCGAGGTCGCAGCGCCGGAGGAGAGCGCGGATAGGAAGAATCTCAGTCAAGACAGGATCGCCTTCTACCGCGGGTCATTCCGCGGGTCATTAGAGCCAATCCTCAGTAATCTGGAAACCTGCCTTCTGAACCAACCGCTTGCCGCACAGAACCTTTCTGGTCAAAAGGAATCGCAGGATTTTCTCGCATCCGTGGACGGCGGCTGGTTGTGCGCCGCGGCCATTTTGCGGGCGACGTGGCGTGGAGACGGCGACAAAGCCGCTCGCTTGCTCGAGAGTTGGCTCGAAGGAACACGTTTGGCTCACTTTCGCGCGTACCCGCAAGGCATCTATGGCGATTCGTGGAGGCCCATAATTCTGATCCCTCTTCTTTTCGAACTGGTCCAAACAGACCAGTTCCCCGCCGAGGGATTTGCGCGCGTTCAGGCCGTTCTGGAGCGCACTCTCCTGGACGAGAAGGCTCTTGCCGATTTCCGCGTCGAGTATGCGGTCCGCTGGGCCGAGGTTCTCCGACCTGATCTCAAAAACATTCGCCCGGAAGAGAACGCCTGGCATTATTTCTTCAACGGGAGAGTTGAGGGGTTCGTGAACGCCGCGTTGCGTCCCGCGCTCGCTCGCCAGATAGACAACCTTGCGGTGGGCTGGGCGCAGGGGGACATTGCCCGGATTGAGAACGCGGAGAACAAACTAAAAGCGCTGGCTTGGGGCCTGAACTCCAAGAGTATAGAGGATTTCTACTGGCGGTTCTATGGCCAGGGCGCCATATCCACCGACGAAACCCCATCCTCAGTTGCGCGCCTGAGCAAGTCTGAGATCGCGTTTCGCAAACGGCGCGAGAGAGAGGAAAACTACTCCAAAGGACTGGGGGCGCGCTTTAATCAGTGGGTGGATATGGCGCGTCTGGTTTGCGCGTCCGCCCGATTCCGCCGCGCGCAGGGTCGCTGCCCGGAAAGCGTCGCGGAACTTGTGCCGACGTACTTGGACGCGGATATGGCTCGAACATCCTTTGGGGAAACAACCGGCCCAAGCGCGTCTAATCGCCCGTTCGATATCTACGCCATATACAAAGCGGAGTCTTTTGAGGCCCTGAGAGCGCCAGACGGGCCAAAAGATACTCGTAGCGCGCTCTTCCGCGCCGTGATGATGTTTGCCCGGGATCACCCAAAACGTTTCCTTACCTCAGCGGAGGAACTGCGGCCCTATGCCGCCGATGATGCTCAGTTCGAATCCTTCCGGAAATGCTTTGTCCCGATTCCGGCTATCCCTCTGTTCTGTCGGTTCCATCTGAACACCTGGCGCCGAACGAGTCAACGGCTTCCCGCTGAAATCGACGAAGGGGCAAACAGCAGTAACGCTCAGACCGCCCAAGAAACCCAGGAAGCGAAAGAGGGCCAGCGACCGCTAGAGGAAAATCCCAACTTGGTGGACGGCCTCACCGCCTGGCCCCCGGCCTCATGGCCCGCGAAGGAACTCATAGAGGTTCTGTTTAGGGAAGAGGGCAAACGCTGAATCCGATGGGATAGGGAGTCTTCATGATCGCCCCATCTTCCCGCCCCGCCGACGAAATGGACCTGCTGATCGAGGTCCGCCGCATCCTCGACAGCAGCACGGACTTGCGCAACGTTGTGGAGCCGGTTTTGGGGGTTATTGCGCGGCGCATGGGCATGCTGCGCGGCGCCATGACGCTGCTGGACCGCGAGATGGGTGAATCGACCATTGAGGCGGCCTATGGCCTGTCGCCCTCGCAGCGCCGGCGTGGGCGAAGCAGTCGCGCGTGTCGATCAAGGGGGAGATCTCGCGATCGTCCCACCCCCCCAGATCTCTGGGGTAAGCGGCTTTCCCGCTCCCGCCAAGTCTCCCTCCCCGCGCCGGCGCCCTCATTTCGCAAGGGCCTCTCTGCGGTGCAAAGGAATTGACCCGCATCATCGTCGTACGTACACTGTCAGTATGGGTGAGATGCGCTTTGAACCCCATGGCAACAAGAACCGGAAGAAGAAGCGTGAGTAGGAGTCCCCTACGAGGGAACCCAGACGGCATTCTGCGACAAGAACGCTGTCGCGAAAGGAGGTGGAAGAGTGGCAGGCCTTAGGCAGAGGGCCGTGCAGGCTGTGGGAAACGACAAGAGCTGTTAGCGGCCGATTGCCCAGATCCTGGCGGGGGATCCCCGCCAACGGGAAAAGGACGCGGGCAGGCGCACTCGTCCACGTTGGAGGCGGAGATCGGCTCCGTCCATGGACATATTGGGAATGTCGGCTCAGAAAGAATGGAACTGGAGGCAACGCCATGAGAAACACGAATCGATTGATCGGCGCGATGGTGGGAGGTCTGGTTCTGATCAGTGCGACTTGCGCCTTCGCACAGGATTGGCCCCAGTGGCGAGGGGCCAGTCGGGACGGGAAGGCAACGGGGTTCACTGCGCCCCAGAGCTGGCCCAAGGAACTGACGCAGAAGTGGAAAGTGACGGTGGGCGCGGGCGATGCGACGCCCGCGCTGGTGGGCGACAATCTTTATGTCTTTGCGCGGCAGGGGGAGGATGAGGTCGCCCTGTGTCTGAACGCGGGCAACGGAAAGGAACGCTGGCGGAACCAGTACGCAGCGCAGGCCGTGACCGGACCGGCCGCCCGGCACCCGGGACCTAGAAGCTCGCCCACCGTGGCGGATGGAAGGGTTGTCACGCTGGGCGTTCGCGGGATTCTCTCCTGCCTGGACGCTGCCAGCGGCAAGGAGGTGTGGCGCAAGGACGAGTTCCCGAACGTGGCGCCCCAGTTCTTCACGGCGATGTCGCCGATCATTGTGGACGGGATGTGCGTTGCGCACCTCGGCGGCAAGGACAATGGGGCGATCATCGCTTTCGACTTGGCCACCGGCAACCAGAAGTGGAAATGGGCCGGCGATGGCCCCGCCTACGCCTCGCCCGTCCTGATGACGGCGGAAGGCGCAAAACAGATCGTTGTGCAGACGGAAAAGAATGTCGTGAGCGTCGCCGTGACGGATGGAAAGCTCTTGTGGCAAGTCGCGTCCCCGCCCCAGGGAAGGTTCTACAACTCCGCCACGCCGATCGTCGAGGGACGAATGGTGATCTACACGGGGCAGGGTCAGGGCGTCAAGGCCGTGATGGTTGAAAAGCAGGGGGATGGCTTTGCCGCCAAAGACGCATGGAGCAATGCGCAGCTCGGCACGGGGTTCAACACGCCGGTGCTCAAGTTCGGCGCGCTTTTCGGGTTCTCCGACGCGAGCAACCTCTTCTGCATGAACGCCACGACTGGCCAGGCGGCCTGGACTGACCCGACCAAGCGCGGCAACGGCAACTTCGCGGCCATTGTGGACGCCGGCTCGGTTATCATGGCTCTGCCGAGCAATTCCGAACTGGTCGTTTTCAAGGCCGACCCCAGCCAGTACAGCGAGATCGCGCGATACAAGGTCGCCGACACGCCGACCTACGCGCACCCGGTGGTGGCCGGGAACAGGATTTTCGTGAGGGACCAGGAGACGGTGGCCATGTGGACCATCGAGTGAGGCGCGCCGGCGCGGAGCATGTGCGGCCCCTTCGACAAGGCGATCGACCTTCTGGCGCGGCATCCTTTCCCTGTGGTAGAACCCGTCACGGAGGACTGCCCGCTCGAACAGACCGCTCGCCCCATTGCGCGCGCGAAGGAAACGTCGAAAGTCCTGATCCGATGCGCACGATCACGCGATTGACCGCGACCGGCCGCCGGGCCGCGCGCACGACGATCGAGCTCGACGGCGAGGAATGGGCCGCCGTCGACACCGAAGTCGTTCTGGCTCGCGAGCTCTCACGAGGCGACGTTCTCGACGAAGAGACGTGCGAAGCAATCCTCGCCGCCGACGCCTTCGTCCGCGCGCGCCGCGCCGCGGCGCGCCTTCTGCAAACGCGCCCGCGTTCCGTGGCCGAACTCCGCCGCCGCCTCGAGGAGCGGAGATTCGACGAGAGAACGGTTGATCGCGCCGTCGCGCACTTCAAGGAGAAAGGCGAGCTCGACGACGCCCGATTCGCCCGCATTTTCGCGCGCCACCAGTTCAAGACGAAACCGGTCGGTCCTCTGAAGGTCCGCGCGCAGCTGCGCCAACTCGGCGTCGGCGAAGGCCTCATCGATCGCGCTCTCGCACAAGACCCGGCCGCCGCGCCGGCCGAGCAGGAACGCCGCGCGCGGCAACTTATCCGGCGCCGCCTCAACCGCCTCGCCGGCGACGACGATCCGGTCCGCCGCCGAGGCAAGCTCCGCGCCCTTCTGCTGCGCTCGGGGTTCGATCCCGAAACGTTGCGCCCCCTTCTGGACGAGGCCGCCGACCGGGACGATTGAGAGCCCGCGTGTCCGCAGCGGGCGGGTCAGTCCGCGTCGGATGGAACCGTTTTGCGGGCGCAAGCAAGAAATCCTTGTCCGACAGCGTTGGGTAACGTAGGAAGAGGCGACCCAGAGTCGGCGACGCCGGCTCTGCGACGGGCTAAGGTTTGCGCGCGACGTGCGCCGCGCTCGGGAGGAAGACAGAGATGGCTCTGTACGTCAACAACGAGAGGATCGAGGACGAAGAAGTCCAGAAGGAGATCGAGCGGCTCCGACTGCGCTACGAGCAGACCTTCCCCGAGCAGAGCCCCGAGGAGCAGCGGGCGCGGCTCGAAGAATGGTCGCGAGAAAACGTTACCGAGCGCGTCCTCCTGCGCCAGGCCGCCCTTCGCGATCCGGAAGAAATCCCCGCCGACGGAATCGAGAAGGCCCTCCGGACGCTCATCGAGGAGCACGGCGGCGAGGAGCCGTTCCGCAAGGCGTTCGGCGCCGAAGCGGGGGGCGAGGACGCGGTTCGCAAGGCCGTCGAGGAAAGGCTGCGGGTTGAGCGCATGATCGGAAGGATCGCGCGCGACGCGCCGGAACCCACGGAAGAGGATCTGCGCAAGTTCTACGACGAGAACCCCGACCAGTTCATGATCCCCGAGACGGTTCGCGCGTCCCACATCGTCAAGCATCTGGCCCCGAACGAGGAGTCCGAAGAGATCCTCGAAGAAATGAAGCGGATTCTGAAGAAGCTGCGCAACAACGAGAACTTCGAGGAGATGGCTCGGACCTACTCGGACTGCCCCGACCACGGAGGCGATCTCGGAGCGTTCCCACGCGGGCAGATGGTCCGGGAATTCGACGACGCGGTTTTTGCGCTCGAAGAGGGCGAGATCAGCGGCGTGTTCCGCACCGAGTTCGGTTACCACATTGCCAGGGTGACCGAAAAGCGCCCGCCGCGGCCTTGGCCTTTCGAGGAAGCTCGGGAGACCATCGCGCGGGATCTTCCCGGGCGGATGCGCCAGGACGCCATTGACGCCTTCGTCGACAAAGAGAAAGAGAAGGCGACAATCGAGGAGCGGGACGAGTAAGCGGAAGGCGCCCGGCGGCACGTCCCGGCGCACGAGGGTTCCCGCCGCCACCCGCGAAAAACGGGGCATTTCCAATCCCGCACCCCGCGAATTGTGAAGGTTGGGCTAGCTGCCGCCGGCGCCCCCGAAGACGGATCCCAAGGGGTTGTTGCTGATCCGAAGCAGGTCGCCGTCGCTCACGGTGCCGTTCGTGGGATCGTAGATACGGTCAATGTTCCTCTTGTTAATGCCATCCAGCCCTGTGTTCTGACCGCTCAGGACCTGGTCGATCGGGTAGCCAAGTCCCCAGAACTCGAAGATCCAGTGGGCGCTGTCGTAGTCTTGATCGGGCCCATAGCTGTCCAGCCCCCAGCAGCGCACCACCTCTTTTCCCTCCCCCGCCCCAGGATTGTCTATGGCGCCGTCCTCGGACTGATAGTAGTGGTATGCCCGCGTTTGGGACCATTGGCCAGGATAGGAGTACTTGGCGCCAAAGGGGTCAAGCGGGATGGAGGTCAGGTAGGCAATGGGAGTAGTGATGAGATTGAGGGTAAAGGCCGTGTAAGACAGATCCGGGGACACCCCAAGATTGGTGACGGCGGCTTTGCGGCTGGGATACTGCCCCTGATCCACGGCGTAGCTCTCAATGCCCGTCGCCATGCTGCGCATGTCGGACTTGACTCGGGAGACCTTCGAGCGAACCTGGGCCTCCAGGAAGTTGGGCACGGCGATGGCGGCGAGAATGGCGATGATCGCCACCACAATCAGAAGCTCTATGAGGGTGAATGCGGCCTTTTTTTCCGTCATGATCTGCTCCTTCCTCCGGGCTAGGACTCCTTCCGGCGAGCCCCCGTCCCAAGTCTGGTGAACTCACGAGCGCAACGTAAGGCCGGGCCGGGGGGAAATCAATCCGGTTTCACCGTTGCGCATTCCCAGGGGAAGGCGAGGATCTCGGGCGACTGGAGGCGCCTCCCTCTTCCTCGGAACGCTTCTCACGGTCCCGCGCGGTAGAGATCGCCAAGGCTCCTCGTGCCGTTGGTGGCGTCGTAGAGACCGACCGTGTGAATATTGACGATGAGGTCGGGGCCGATGCTCCAGAGGAGCCAGAGTTTGCCTTGGTCGTACAGATTCCTGGCGAACGTGCGCCCCGGATCGTCCCATCCAAAGAAGGCGTGATTCGGAAGGTCCTCCATGTGGTAGTTCATGGCGCTCATGCCATAGAGGTCCTCTCTCTTGTTGAGGACCTCGGCGAACGGGCACTGAGGCACGGACGTGATGTACGCGATCGGGGACGTGAGGGGGTTGAACTCCCAATGGTCGTTCCTGTGCGGAATGTAATCGTTGTGGTCGAGGCGGTACGCTTCGAGGGCGACGCCCAGGGAGCGCATGTCGTTCTCGGCGCGCGAGATTTTGGCGCGCGTCTGGGCCTCAAGAAAATTGGGCACCGCGATGGCGGCAAGTATCGCGATGATGGCCACCACGATCAAGAGTTCAATGAGGGTGAATGCACGCGTCTTCTCGGTCATGACGGTTTCCTCCCGGTCGTTAGGTCCCTCGCGCCCCACCGGCGAGTCGGGCAGGAGGCAATCACCATGGGAACAGGCTACCGCGCGAGTTGTGGAGAGTCAACCCGGTTTCCGGTCAAGGCCTCCGGTGAATTCCGCCTTTCTTTTTCGTGGCTTCCGCGGTTGCAGTGTCGTATAACCGCGTGGCAGGCAGTTGGTTGAGCACAGCGACGCCCGGGACGCTTCGCGCGGGAACGGGACGGGATTCGGACTCCATGAAGAGGGCGACTTGGCGGCGAAGAGGCCGGTCCTGGACGGAACGCAAGGGTAGGTCCCGCGGCGTGCGGCGCCGTGCCGCGGGACTCAGCCCCGGAGATAGAAAGAGCCGGAAACGAGGGCCGTCGGAACCATGAGAATCGAGATTTTCGCAACGAAAGACGACATGGCCCGCGCCGCGGCGAAGAGGGCCGCCGAGATTCTCCGCACGGCGCTGGCGGCAAAAGACCGCGCGCGTTTCATCGCCGCCACCGGCGCCTCGCAGTTCGAGTTCCTCGAACACTTGACCGCCGCCCCCGGAATCGACTGGGGCCGGACCGTGATGTTCCACCTCGACGAGTACGTGGGCCTTCCCGAGAGCCATCCCGCGAGCTTCCGCAAGTACCTGCGCGAACGCTTGGTCGAGAAGGCGCATCCGGGCGAGGTCCATCTCATCCAAGGCAATGCGGCGGACGCGCACGGCGAGAGCGCGCGGGTGGGAGCGTTGATTTCCCAAGCGCCCGTCGACGTCGCCTTCGTGGGCATCGGCGAGAACGGCCACCTCGCCTTCAACGATCCGCCGGCCAACTTCGACGCCGAAGACCCCTATATCGTCGTCGACCTCGACGAGGCGTGCCGGGGCCAGCAAGTCGGGGAGGGCTGGTTCGCGTCGATCGACGAGGTCCCGACCCAAGCCATCTCCATGTCCATCGCCCAGATCATGAAAGCGGAGCGGATCATCTGCACCGTTCCCGACCTCCGCAAGGCCGAGGCTGTGCGCGACTGCCTGGGCAAGCATGCGCCGGTCTCGAACCGCCATCCCGCCTCGATCCTCAAAAAGCACGAGCGGGCCTTCGTCTTTCTGGACGCCAAGGCCGCGTCGCTCCTTGACAAGAAGTGATGGCGCCGGGCTTCGTCGACCTCCAAGTGAACGGCTTCCGCGGCGTGGACTTCAGCAGCGAGCGCCTGACGGCGGAGGCCGTCGAATCGGTCAGCCGCGCCCTGATCGAGTGCGGAGTCATCGCCTACTGCCCCACCGTGGTCAGCGCGTCGCGCGGGGCCTACGCGCGGGCGCTTCCTCTCCTGGCGAAGGCGTGCGAGAGGCGGGATGGGGGCGCCCGCATTCTGGGGATTCATCTGGAAGGACCCTTCATTAGCCCGAACGACGGCCCTCGCGGCGTCCATCCCCCGGAACACGTCCGTCCCCCGTCCATCGAGTTCTTCGAGTGGATGCGCGAGCTTGCCGACGACCGGATCGCGCTGCTCACCGTCGCCCCTGAAGAGGAAGGCGCCGTCGACCTCATTGGTCACGTCGCCGCGTCGGGCAGGACCGTCGTCTCCCTCGGCCACCACGCCGCGGACGCCGAAACCATCCGGCGCGCCGTGGACGCGGGCGCGCGCGCCTGCACCCACGTGGGCAACGGCCTGGCCGACATGATCCACCGCCACCTCAATCCCCTTTGGCCGATTCTGGCCGAGGACCGCCTCACGGGGCTTTTCATCAGCGACGGCCACCATCTGCCGCCCGAGTTCTTGCGGGTCGCCTTGCGCGCCAAAGGCGTCGAGCGCTTCATCGTGACCAGCGACATGTCGCACCCGGCCGGAATGGCCCCCGGCGCCTACACTTTTCAGGGCGCGAGAGTGGTCCTTGAAGAGAACGGCCGCCTCCACCGGGAGGGCGCCTACCAGCTGGCCGGCTCGGCCTCGACGATGCTGCCGTGCATGAACGTCATGGCTTCGCTGGGGGAGCTTGACGAGGACGGTCTTCGTCGCGTCGGCTGCCAGAATGCCCTCGACCTCCTAGGTGTCCGGGACTGGGCCGAATCCCTGGCGCCCA
>Ga0315274_10004652_pt1 | contig 20131 bp, 16 predicted proteins | sample YL17G02_20_MG_FD_203700 | JGI IMG/M metagenome (GOLD analysis project Ga0315274, IMG submission 203700) | Sediment microbial communities from Yellowstone Lake, YNP, Wyoming, USA - YL17G02_20 | ecosystem: Environmental > Aquatic > Freshwater > Lake > Sediment | place: USA: Wyoming | collected... | reverse complement strand
TTGGCCGAGCAGAACACCGTACTCTGGATCAACTATCACGCCTCCCGGGCGCCGATGGCCACCGTGTCGGACCTCAAGCACGTCGCCAGGAAGCTCCGGCAAGTCTTCCAGGGCCTGAAGAGCCCGCGGAAGAACGTCTTTGTTCTGACGCCACTGGTCATCCCGCTTCCCGGCAAGGCATGGGCTCGGAAAGTCAACCGCTGGCTTCTGATTCGGCGGGTCCAGCGGGCCCTGAGGCAGGTCGGGCATGGTCCGGTCCAAGTGTGGTCATTCACGCCCGACATCAGCTACGCGCTTGGCCACTTTGGCGAGGAGAAGGTTGTCTACTACTGCGTTGACGAGCACGCCGCCTTCTCGGGGTACGACAGGGAGCAGGTCCTGCAGGACGAGGCGGACCTTTGCCGACGGGCGGACCTTGTGGTCACCACCTCGCAGGCCTTACAGGAAGCCAAGGCGCCGTTGAATCCCAATACCATCCTGGTCACGCACGGCGTCGACTACGAGCACTTCTCCCGGGCGGTGCGGGAGGACCTGGCGGTGCCGGAGGACGTGAAGGACATCCCGCACCCCATCATGGGTTTCTTCGGCCTGATCCGCGACTGGGTGGACCTAGACCTTCTGGCCGAGGTGGCCCGCCTGCGGCCGGACTGGCATATCGTGCTCCTGGGCGATTCGACGGTCGGCCTCGCACCATACCGGGGCATCCCGAACATGCACTTCCTGGGCCGCCGGCCCTACGAGCAGTTGCCGGCCTACTGCAAGTGCTTCGACGTGGGGCTAATTCCGTTCAAGATCAACGACCTGACCCGCGCGGTCAACCCCATTAAACTGCGCGAATACCTCGCCGCCGGCCTGCCGGTCGTCTCGACGCCGCTGCCGGAGGTGAAACTGTACAGCGGCATGGTTGAGACGGCCGATACGCCGGAGGGGTTTGTGCGCGCGGTGGAGGTGGCCAAGGCGGCAGGGCCTGACGGACGCGGCATCCGCGCCGCTGCAATGGCCCGGGAAACATGGTTGGGTAAAGTGGACGGGATCTGCCGACGTCTCGGCGCGCCAACGAATCGTGGGCTGCTATGAGGACCTCTTGTCCGTCGGGGCGCTGTGCGAGTCGCCGTAGGCGGAATCCGCGCCGCCGCCGATCGTTTCAGGGGGCTCGATGATGGCGACGAGTGCTGCTCCTCGCCGGGCGGCGCTCCATGTTGTGGTCAGAAAGGATGGGGGATAACGCAATCCGAATGAAGGATCAGAGCCAGCGCGCCTGCTGTAAGGTATCGAGCCGCGGGCCCATCCAGGCCCGGCAGGGGGTGCCACCGGTGCACGCCGAACCGGCTGACCCTCTCTACGTCCTCTTCACCGTGGATGTGGAAGTCCGGTCCGATGGTAACGTCGAGCGGGACATCTGGGGCGTACTGCCGTGTTCGCCGGACAAGCATGGCATCGACCAGGTAATGGATACGCTCGAACGTCACGGGGTGAAAGGCACGTTCTTCGTGGACGTCTTCGCCGCGGCCAAGCACGGCCAGGAAGCCGTGGCCGCGGTGTGCCGACACATTGTCGCCCGCGGACATGACGTTCAGCTCCATACTCACCCCTCGCCCGTCTTCGGCTTGGACGGCGTCCAGGATGCGGACCTTGACACCCAGGTGAAGATTCTCAGGCAGGGCGCCGAGCTGATCCGCGGGTGGACGGGTGTCGAGACCATAGCCCACCGGGCAGGCGCGTACATGGCCAACCTTGACACCTTGGCCGCCTGCCGGGCGACCGGGCTCTCGCTGGAGCTTTCCTACAACGGCGCCTCGCATGAAGGTCAGCTCAGCCGGACCGGCCTGACGTGGAACGCTGCCTTCGCGCGCGACGGCCTGCTTTGCGTCCCGGTCACTTGCCACGTCGAGGTGGGCTTCGGGCCGTGGAAGCGCCTGCGGTTTCTCGACATCGAGTCCAGCTCCCTGGCCGAGATTCGCAATGTGCTGGCGAACCTGCATCGGACCGGCGTCCGCACCGCCGTCATCATGGCGCATAGCTTCAGTTTCTGCCGCGGCGGCAAGCCCCACCGCCAAATCTGGCAAGCCTTTGACGGGCTTGTGGCCGGCCTAGCGACCGACCCGCGGTACAAGATCGTCACCGCCCACGAGCTGCACGCCCTTTGGCAGGCCGATCCGCAGGCCGTCCTCGGACCCGACCACCTTCCCAAGACGGGCTTGTGGACGACGTACTGCCGCGCTTGGCGGCGGATCGGCGAAGGCTGGAAAAACGTGGCCGTGGCCCTGCTCCCGTGGGTCGCCATCGGCGCCGCCGCCCTCGCCGCTTGGCTGCACCTGAGGATGGACGTTCTGGGCTTGACGCTCTTGGCCGCCGCCATCCTTGCACTGTTGATCTGGGGCGGCTCTCGGCGGCACTGGCGGCGGTCCACGGCCGCGCCGGCAAGAGGCACCGTTGCAGGGATCCCCTCATTCGCCCCGGCGCCGCCGGCGGCACGGGTGCCCGTGGATTCGCAAGGGGCCTCAGGCGGTGTAACCGAGGCCGAGTTCTGGGACCACGCGATTCAGGTCGACGCACGGGTGGATCTCCTTGGCCCGGGGTTCTATGGCCTCGCCGTCGAGGAGATCTGGCGGCATATCTTCGCCCAACTCGGTGACCTGGCAGGCAAACACGTGCTGTTTGTTGGCTGCGGAACGAGTTCGTGCGCGGCCAAGGAGATGGCCCTTCGCGGGGCCGACGTCTGGTGCCTCGACATCTCCCCCAAGTCCATCCGGCGACTCATGGAGCATCCGTACGGGGCCGTGGCAGGCCGGATCCACCCCTACGTCGGAGACGCCGAGAACACCCCCTTCGCAACCGGAGTGTTCGACGTGGTCATCGGCAAGGACATCCTCCATCACCTAGATCTCGGCCGGTCCATAGCCGAGGTCTTGCGCGTTTGTGCTCCCGGCGGGCGGATTGTCTTCTCCGAGCCGCTTAACGGCAACCCCTTCATCCGGCTGTTTCGCCGACTGACGCCCCGGCTGCGGACGTCCACCGAGCACCCGCTCACGCGGGCCGACCTGGCCGTCATCGCCCGGCTGTGCACCGAGTGCCGGGCAGACTATCATTTCCTCCTGGCCCTGACCTCCATCCCCTGGTTTTTGCTTCGGATGCCTAGGATCGGCCGAGCCGTCTTCCGGCTCGGCCAGACGTTGGACCAGGGTCTGATGAGAGCCTTTCCGCCAGCCCGGCGGTTGGCGTGGAGCGTTACGCTGGCAGGCCGCTTGAACGCCGACGTGCAGGCTGCCCGCGTGGCGCTGGGGGGCGTCGTATGAGCAAGATACGCATCTACGCCCGCAACCTCGCCGCCAACTGGACGGCCTACGGCGTCAACATGGCCCTGACGCTCGTGACGTCATGGTTCGTCTTCCACCTCCTGGGGGACATCCGCTACGGCGTATGGAGCCTGATGATATCCCTGACGGGCTACCTGGGAATGGCGGACCTGGGGCTTCGCCCTGCGCTCTACCGCTACTTCAACTGGCACCTGGGCCGGGGCGAACGGGGCGAGGTCAACAAGGTCCTGTGTACGAGTCTTGCTTTCTTTGCCGCCGCCACGGTGGTGCTTCCGGTCGCCGGCATCGTCCTTGGCGCCCTGTTTGGCTCCGTCTTTCCCAAGACGCCGGCGGAGTACTTGGATGAAGTCAGCATCGCCATACCTATCGTCGCGGTGAACATCGGTTTGTCCATGGTTGCCGGTGTTTTTCACTCTTTGCTTGAGACGCACGAGCGCTACGATCTGAGCAGCCTGTTGGACATTGTCGCCGTGGTCCTCAGGTCGGCAGGTTCTATCCTCGTGCTCTCGCTTGGGTTCGGTCTGGTGGGCCTGTCGGTGGTCGGCGTGGGCGCAACGGTCGCGGGAGGACTTGGGGGATACTGCCTGTCGAGGTGGGTCTTCCGCGACATGCGCGTGCGCTACGCGCTTGTCAGCCGCGAGACGCTCCGCGAATTGATTGCCTTCGGCATCCCCTGTTTCTTCAGCGGTCTCGGCATTCGGATCATCTTCTACTCCAGTTCGCTCATCATCGCCTGGCTCATAGGCATGGCTGAAGTGGGTTACTATTCGCTCGCGGTGATGCTCCTAGACTACGGCCGCAACCTGAGCCAGAAGGGCGCTACGATATTCACGCCGCAGATTCAGCAGTCTCTGGCCCGAGAAGACCGCGCCGGCCTTCGGTATTTCGTGCCGCTGGTCACCCGCGTGACGATGGGCGTAGCGGTACTCGTTATCGTGGGCATTATGACCATGGGGGAGGGATTCCTGCGGCTGTTCTACGGCACGAAAGCCAGCGAGGCCGCAGGGCCGCTGCTCGTTATCCTCGGGATAGGCTATCTCGCCTCGTGCGCAAGCATGCAGTGCGCTGGCGTCCTGATCGGGGCAGGCAAGGTCCGGTTCATGGCCCTAATCATGCTGGCCGAGGCGCTGCTCAACCTGGTCCTCACGGTTTCTCTTGTCGGCGCGGCACAGATGGGCCTGAAGGGTGTCGCTCTGGGCGCTACTCTTCCCGCGGTACTGTTCAGCGGCATTGCCGTGTCTGTGGTGGGCGTTCGGGGCATCGGCATGGGCGCAGCGCGGTTCGCAAGACAGACGGCGGCCTATTGGCTTCCCGCGTCTGTTCTGTTCTGGCTCGTGTGCTTCGGCCTCACCCAGACAGTGGGCTCTTTGTCCTGGGCATGGTTTTCTGTCAAGGTGGCCGTGGCGTCGGCCGCTTATATACCAGTGGCGTGGTTCATCATCCTGCCGCCGGATCAACGAAGGAGAGTTTTGGCCTGGTTGTGGGGCGACGGCAAACGCCCGGAGGAAGGGACGGTTCAGGACGCCGAGAATCTGAAGGCGCCACAGCCAAAAGGGGACGGTTGCCATCGCTCATGAGTGGTGAATGAAGGTGAGGCGTGTTTACATGCCCATCACATGGACAATCGGGCTGGGCCGGGAAGGTGAATCGCGGTTGTGGGTGCTCTCTACGGGACGGGTTTCTCACAAGTCCCGCCGTATCGGTTGAGGGGTTGGCAAGAGAGATATTAATAGGAGTGACCCCAACGTGCCAGTAATGCGGCGTGTGGAGGATTATTACAGCCAGCCTGAGCTGTGGGAACTGGATCGTTACCAAGTCGATCCGGGCCAGCGCCTTCGGGCTCGGGTAATCGCTGCCCTTGTCGAGCCAACGGTAGACAGCATACTCGATGTTGGGTGCGGAAACGGCTTCGTTACACGACATCTCAAGGCCAGGCAGCGAGTAGTGGGGCTTGACCCATCCGAGACAGCTTTGGCCTGCTTCAATGGCACCGCTCTTGTTGGCAGTGGAGACTATCTTCCGTTTCCGGATGGCTCCTTCGACGCTGCGGTCTGCGCGGAGGTGCTTGAGCATCTCCCTCCAGAAGTACTCGCCGCGACCGTAGCCGAACTGAAGCGCGTAACCAGGAAGTTCATCGTCATCGGCGTTCCATGCCAGGAAGACCTGCGAAGCGGCATGACGACGTGCTCCCAATGTGGGCAGCGCTATCACATTTACCTTCACCAGCGTTCATTCAGGAACCCGGAAGATATCCTGAGGCTGTTTCCCGGTTGGGGGCAGGAGGCGCTCGTTTTTGTGGGCACACGCGGCGAAGGGCGTTTTGCGGCTCTGCGCTGGATCCGATGGCTATTGCTGGGGCCTCATGCGACATCTTCGCTTGCCCAGTGTCCTAATTGCGCGGCGAAGGGCCCGCTTGACGGAGACATGTCGCGCAGGCGGCTAAGCAGACGGATTCGTGAAGCACTGGCGTGGCGTCTCCCGCAGAGAGCAGCCCCGCGGTGGATGATTCTGTTACTTAGGCGAGATGAGAAGCGCAATAGTCGCGTATAGTCGGGAGCGTCATCAACGGAATCGGCAAACATGACTCGCAGGCACTCGGTGATGATTACCTCTAATACATTTCCGCCTGATATCGGTGTCTGTGTGCGCAGAGCAGCGGGACTCTGTCGGCACCTCGCTGGCCTGAGGTGGGATGCCAAGGTGCTGGCCCCTCGGGCAGTTGAGAGCGCCGTGTCGGACTTAGACGTCACCGAAGGGATTCCCGCCACGGTCCGGGTCGTGCGGGCGCGTTGCGCGGACCTGCTCGGCACCGCGTCGACGGCATACAGGCGGTCTGCGTCGTTTGATACCTAACGTAGGTTGCACAAACATGGATCACCACAGATCGGTGTTGCTGATCAGCCGGTGGTTTCCCCCGGAGGTAAGCGTCGGGGGCGACCGGCCTGCGGGCCTGGCCAAGCACCTCGCCAGGAGCGGCTGGCAGGTGACCGTGGTGTCGGCCGGGCCGGCGCCCGACGCCGCCGTGGACCCGGGCCGCCTGGTGCCGGCTGAAGTCGAGGTCTTGCGGCCGGCCTCACCCGACCTGCCTCGTCTTGTCAACGGCTTGATGTTCTGGCGGGTTCCGCAAGAACAACGGAAGCGCGCGCGTGCCCGAGCCCAAGCCGAGCAGATGGGCCCCGGCGAGTCATCGACCCTTCGACGGATCATCGATTGGTTGTCCTGGTGGCTCCAGGTGCCGGATGGGTACACCGGCTGGCTTCTTCCGGCCATCCGGGCCGGCATAGGAGCGGCTCGGCGGCACCGCCCTGATGTTATCTTCAGCACAGGTCCGGTGTGGACGGCCCATCTGGTCGGCCTCATCTTGTCGCGGCTGCTCCGGCGGCCCTGGGTGGCAGACTTCCGGGATCCGTGGTCCGACAGCGCGTTCCGGGAGGTTCCCTATGCATCGCACCGGTCGGTGACCCGCCTGCTGGAGAGGCTGGTGGTCTTGCGGGCGGCAAGAGTCACCTGCGCGTGGGACGGCATCCGCAAGCACTTGATGGCGCACTATCCGCACAAGGGGTGCGACATGGGCACGGTTCTGAACGGGTTCGACCCGGAGGAACTGGACCCGATTGCACCGGTGCGGCTCGACGCCGGACGGTGCGTGCTCCTTCACGCAGGAACTTTCTATGGCCCCCGCAGCCCCGTCCTGCTACTGGAGGCCCTCGCGCGGCTGCGCTCCGACTGCCCAGACCTAGCCAGTCGGTTGCACGTGGCGCTCCTGGGGGAGCCGACATACGAAGAAGAGCCGCTTAACGAACTGGCCCGACGGCACGGCGTGCCCTCAATGGTCCATGTGATGCCGCGCGTCCCACACCGCCAGGCCATAGCGATCCTAAAGGGTGCCGACGTGGCCGTACTCTTCGGGCAAGGTGGAGACGCAGACTCCAGACCCGTTGCAGCCAAGGTGTATGAGTACATTGGCATGGGCAAACCAATCTTGGCCATCGGCGCCGGCCACGAAGCGCTCGATATCATGCGGCGCGGAGGGTGCAGAGTCTGGGCTCCACTGGATTCCCACCTGCAGGGCATTGCCGCGGCCCTCAGAGAGATCGTCGAGGCCCACGCCAGCGGCAACCTGATTGGCGGCGGGAACTCCATCGCCAGGCTGGCCTTCACGCGGTCCCGCATGGCGGAGGAACTGACGTCCGTGATCAATGAGGCCATTATGGGGGCCCGTAAGTGCCGATAAAGAGCATCCTGTTTCTGGGCGCCTTCGGGTTGTGCGCCACTGGTGCGCTCGTGGAGCCGATGCTCGGCGTCCTTGCCTACATGGCCCACTATTGTATCGGCGCGGAGAATCAGTGGTGGGCGGAGCCGATCCGTTCCTGGGGCATCCGGTACTCTTTCATCCTGGGCGCAACCACGGCCGTCGGCCTTCTGCTTCAACACTGGAGACTCCGCTTCGGTGCATCGGCGCTGGTGGGCCAGGAGATCTTGGCGCTCGCGTTCCTCGCGGTGGTGTGGCTTGGCGTGGTCTGGGGATGGGATTCCTCGGGGCAGGAGATGCTCGCCGGACAAGACCCCACGTGCTGGAAGATGACGAAGGTCATCTTCTTCGCCCTCATGTTAACGCACATCGTCACGACCATGGCGGACCTGGACTGGATTGTATGGGTGCTGATCGTTACGGCGTTCATACTTGGCTTGCAGGCATTCGATACGCCCTATGAGGCGTTCAGCAGCCAGGGCCGGCTGGAGACCGTCGGGGGACCGGATTTCAGGGATAGCGTCATTCTGGGGGGCTACCTCTCCGCCATGTTGCCGATCATCGGGACGCAGTTTCTGCGCTCAAAGTGGCTGGGGAAGCTGGTGTGTGTGATGGCCGGCGCCTTCGTGACCAATGCCGTTGTCCTGACTCGCAGCCGAGGAGCTGTCGTGGGACTGGCGGTGGGGTCCGTTGCCGCTCTTCTGTTGGCGCCGGGGAAGCACCGCAAGAAGATCTTGGTGGGGCTGGCGGTGGCCGTGGCAGGAGGCCTGTATCTCGTGGATCGCGGGTTCGTCGAGCGAGCGCAGACCATCACCGCGTCGGAAGAAGAGAGGGACCGCTCGGCACAGAGCCGTATCGAGATATGGGAGGGTGGTGTGGAGATGTTGCTGGCGAACCCTTTGGGCGTTGGGCCTGATAACTTCAGGAAGGCGATCGGGCACTACTCCCTCCAGAACCCCGACCGCGACGCCCACAACACCTTCGTCCGCTGTGCCGGCGAGTTGGGGTTCCCGGGGATCCTTCTCTACGGTGCCCTCATCGGTAATGCCTTCAAGATGCTTTGGGGAATCGTCAAGAAGGCTCGGGATCTCCCAGCAGCGGAGCGGGACAGGCTCACCTATATGAGTTACGGTATCGCCATCAGCATCATCATCTTCTTGAGCGCAGGGCAGACGTCGTCCATGGTGTATATTGAAGGGCTGTGGTGGCTGCTTCTGTTGCCGGTTAGCGTTGAACGCGCCCTGGAAAACGCCCGCGAGGATTTGCGGCCGGCACGGGTGCAGATAACGCCTGGCCCGGCGTGCATCCCCGGCAACAAGCTGGCGGGCGGATGATGATGGAGCCATGGGTTCGAGTTGCGATACTGTCCTGACGAGAGTCGTCACAGGAGTAGTCGGAAATGCCAACAGGGGAAGCCCGTGAGTCCAAGGAGGGCACCGCCCATGAGCCCTGGGGGCAGAGGGACCGCCCTGTCCGGCGTGTGGCGCACGTCGTCGTCGGCATGCCGCCTGGAGGTAAGGAACGGGTCCTCATGCATCTGTCCACCGCGCTCGTGGCACACGGAATCGAGACCACGGTGATCTGTCTCACCGACAAGGGCACATTCGGAGAATGCCTATCGGCTGATGGCATTCCGGTGGTGGCCTTGCACTCCTGCAGGAGATGGGACTTGTGGGCGGTGTGGCGACTCGCCAGGCTGCTCTGCCGCTTCCGACCCGATGTCATCAACGTCCACGACCAGACGAGCCTCCGTTATGCGTTCCTGGCCAATCGATTGGGCGTCGGACGTCCGATGGTCCTTTCATGTTATGGCCTGCTTTGGTCCGAGCGTCACACGCCCTCCTGGCACGAGCGAGTGGCCTTGAGGGATGTGGCGGCTGTAACGTCCGTGTGCGAGCCGACTGCAAGGGAATACGCCCAAGCCATGGCTTGGCTTGGAGAAGTAGCCATCACCGGTAACGGCGTGCCGTCGGTTGTCAAGGCAGCGGATTCGGGGCGGAGGCTGCGCGCTGCCCTGGGGCTGAGCGACGAGAGGTTTATTTTCCTGGCCGTGGGCGGCATCATCCAGGAAAAGGGGTACGAAGATCTCTTGGCGGCGGCTTCGCTGTTGCGGGAGGTCGCGGGGCCGACCGATTGGGTCGTCCTTGTCGCGGGCCCGCAGCGAGACAAGGACTACGGGGAGATGCTCGCCCGCCGATTGGTTGAGTTGGGCCTTGCCGAGACCGTGCGGTTCCTCGGATACCAGGAAGACGTGCATGCCCTTTACTCGGCGGCGAACGCCTTTGTCCTCTCCAGCCGACAGGAAGGGCTGCCGACGGTTGTGCTGGAGGCCATGGCTGTTGGCCTACCTGTGGTGGCAACGGACGTAGGGGGCGTCGCGGAAGTCCTTCAGCGTTCCGGCGGAGGACTGCTGGCCGAACCCGCCAATCCGGCCAGCCTTGCTGAGAAGATGGGCATGCTCCTCCGAAGCGACACGTTGTGTGCCGATCTCGGGGGGCGAGGCGCGGATGCTGTGCGACAGTACTACAGCGCGGCGGCGATGGCGGAGCGCTACCTAGGCGTCTACCGGCGGGTGACTGGCGCGGGCGGGTGAGCATGGGGACTCCGAAGATACTGATGCTGACGCGGCTTTTCCCAAGCCGAGAGTTCCCGGCCTTGGGGACTTTCTGCGCCGAAAGGGCGCGGGCGCTGGCGCGCTATGCGGACGTTCGGGTCATGGCGCCCACGCCGTACTTTCCACGGTGGATGCCGGGGCCCGAGGCCTGGCGGCAAGCGGCGCAGGTCGAGCGGTACGGCGAGACGCCGGAGGGCATACCGGTGTCTTATCCACGGTATCTCTCGGTGCCCAAGGTGGCCACGTGGTCGCAGGGGATCGCCATGGCGAGCAGTGTGTGGCGCGAGTTCCGCCGTTGCCACCACGATTGGGTGCCTGATGTCATTGACGGACACTTCGCCTTCCCCGACGGCTATGCCGCAGTGCGACTGGCGCGGCGATTGGGATGCCCGTCTCTGATCACCTGTCACGGATCCGACCTGCGATTGTATCCGTCGTTGCCATTTACGGGATCGATGCTGCGGTGGGCCCTAGGTCAGGCGGACCGAGTCCTTTCTGTGAGCACGGCACTAAGGGAAACGAGCGTTCGCCTTGGCTGTCCCGAGGCGAACGCCGTCTTCCTGCCCAACGGCGTCGACCCCAGCCGATTCTTTGTTCAGGACAAGGCGGCGTGCCGCCGGCGACTGGGGCTGCCGACCGACGGCTGCATCGCCGTTTGCGTGGGTTACCTGATCGACCTGAAGAATCAGTCGGTGCTGATCCAGGCGCTCGCGGAGATCATTCGACGGGGCGGGACGCCTCCTCGCCTGGTTCTCGTGGGCGACGGGCCGAACCGGGACCGGTTGGCGGGCGAGGCTCATCAACTCGGCGTTGGGCCGTATGTGCACTTTGCCGGATCCCGGCCGTACGCCGAAGTGCCCGACTGGATAGGGGCGGCGGACTGGCTCATCCTGTCGAGCCACTACGAGGGCTGGCCGACTGTGTACTTCGAGGCGATGGCCTGCGGCCGCCCCGTGCTGACGTCGAACGTGAGTTCGGCCAAGGACGCGGTCTGCCGGCACGACTACGGCCTGGTTGTGGATCCCAACACGCCCGAGATGTTCGCCGACGCGCTGGCCCAGGCCCAGGCACAGGCATTCGATGCCGCCGTCATCCGCGCCTACGCCGAGCGGCACAGTTGGGACAACTGGGCTCAGGAAGTGCTTCGGATCGTCGCGCCCTTGTGTGGACGTGAGGCGCGCGGCACTCAGGTGTCGTGATCGGGGGTGGCAGACCGCCGGGTGGCGGCGCGCCGGGGCGAGGGGCAACTCGTTGGAGGGAGAAGACCGTGGTGCGGTGCTCGCGCTGCGTAATGCCGGCGTCGACGCCCGGCCTCAGCCTCGACGCTGAAGGTGTGTGCAGCGAGTGCCGCGCGCACCGGAAGATCATGTACAGGGGCGAGGAATCTCTTGTGCGGCTGCTTGACTCCTTCCGGGTCCCCGACAACAAGTACGACTGTTGTGTGGCGCTGAGCGGCGGACGCGACAGCACCTACGCTTTGCTGAAGGCGGCGAAGGACTACCGCCTCCGCGTCCTGGCCGTCAACTACGCCAACCCGCTGACGCATCCTCGGGCCACGGCGAACATGGAGAATGCCGTCCGCATACTCGGCGTGGATTTCGTGAAAGTGGGCCCGCGGCCGGGGTCCTTCGAACGCTGTGTGCGGAACAACCTGCAGGCGTGGCTTCACCGGCCGTCCCTGGCCATGGTGCCGATGCTCTGCGTTCAGTGCCGGACGATGGACTGGGACATTGCCCGAGTGGCTAGGCGTAACGGCATCCGATGTTTAGAGCCCCTAACACAAAGAACCATTCAGGCACCGATGACAAATCAGGATACAGCCCAAGGCCATGAACGCTTCGTGGATGTCGTCGCGCCGTTCGTAGCGGATGCGGAGGCGGCGATGCTGATGGAGCCAACTGAGGGACCGCTCCACCACCCAGCGGTAAACGCCCAGTCCGCTACCGTGCTCGGCGCCGCGTTCCGCCAGCACCGGCCGGATGTGGCGCTCGCGCAGTTGCTGCCGATGCCAGTGCGAATCGTACGCGCGATCGCCTTGCACCTGGTCCGGGCGACGCCGGGGATGACCAACCTTGCCGGCCACGGGCGGGATGCCGTCCACCAGCGGCAGCAGTTGCGTCACATCATGCCGATTGGCCCCCGTCAGGACGAACGAGAGCGGAATGCCCTGGGCGTCGGTGAGCAGGTGGTGTTTGCTCCCCAATTTCCGTCGATCCGTGGGATTCGGCCCCGTTTTCGCCCCCCAAAAACGGCGCGGACACTGGCGCTGTCGGCCACGGCCCTGGACCAGTCGATCTTGCCAGATTCCTGGAGTCGGTCCAGCAGGAAGCGGCGAATCTTCTCCCACGCCCCGCCCTTCTGCCAATCCCGCAGCCGCCGCCAGCAGGTCATCCCCGAGCCGCAGCCCATCTCCTGGGGAAGGTACTCCCACGGGATGCCCGTTCGCAGCACGAACAGGATGCCCGTCAAGGCGGCCCGCGGCGGCACCGGCCGGCGTCCGGGAAACCGGAACCGCCGGGGCTTCGACGGCGGCAGCAGCGGCTCGATCAGGTTCCATAGGGCATCGTCCAGCAGCGGCTTGGCCATGGGTGGACCTCCTTGTCCATCCACGACTTCGGCCAAACCCAGGAGGCTTCATCAGTCATTCTGTTAGGGGCTCTTAGTGACCGGCGCCAACCCAATCCAAGACGTCTCATTCGTCAGCCGATTGGCTGGCGTGCCGGCCACGGTTCCCTTCTACCACGCCATCGTCCATTCGTTGCCGCACGTCCTGGGAGAGATGGCGCGGAACCCGAGATACCTCAGCCCCCGATGCCTTCCGATGTACGCCAAGAGCTACCTAGTGGCGGCGGCGAACGCGCTGGGGTACAAGCGCCTGCGCGTAGACTTGGTCCAGTTCGGCGTCTTCGGTTTCCTGGGGTGGGACGAACAAGAGGTGCAAGCGCGGATCAGCTCGGAATCTGGCTGGGATCACCCACGCGGCACGTATTCCCAACAGCGATTCGACTGCCCGGTGGCCTATCTTAAGAACTTCATCTATCGGACCGCCCTGGGCGTCTGCAAGATCGACGAGTACTACGCCATGATGGTGCGGGAGGGCCTGGTGGAACGGGCGGAGGCCCTGCGCCGCCTAGAGCAGGACAGCCGCTTCGACGAGGAGCGGGTCCAGGCGCTCCTGGAGCGGCTGGGCATTCGCGAGCGCCCGGCATGGGAGCGGCTACGAGCGGCCCGGACGCTTCTAGACGACGGATGGCCGCGGCAGCACCACCTGTCCGCGGAGGCGGAAGGGCGGACAGGAAGCCGCGCGGCGGGTGCAAGTGAGAACCGGTTCGTAACGGCTCGGTGCGGCGGGTATCCCGTGCCGGGGGAGTCCAGCGGCTTCCCGGGCGCGATGGGCTGAGGGAGGGACGACATGGTAACGCGAAGCGTTGTAGCCCGCTCGGGCCCGGATCTGAGCGAGACGATGGCCCCAAGGCCTGTGAAACTCAGATTCAAGTTGGGAGACATTACGGTTCTTCAGCCGACGTTTGCCTTCATTTGTCTGGAGACTGACGCCGCGCCTCCGCAAGCGAGCGTCGAGAACCCCGGCATTTCGGCGGAAACCGCGCCGTCCTCTGTAGACGGTGTCATGCTGTCGTCCCTGCCGACGGAGGGGCACCTTCCGCGTCTCACCCTGTTATCGGGGTGGATTCGCTACATCCCGGAACAATATGACCGCTACCGGGTCAACCTGCAAGGATCCTTCGAGGAGTACTTGAAGAAGTTCTCGTCAAAGTCGAGAAGCACGCTGAAGCGCAAGGTCCGGAACTTCGCGCGGTTCTCCGGTGGGCAAGTGACTTGGCGCGAGTTCGCCACCGTGAGCGAGATGCAGACCTTCATCGGCCTCGCATCTGCCGTCTCGAAGAAGACGTACCAAGAGAGCCTGCTGCGCATTCCTTTCGTGACCAACGAGCAGTTCAGGCGAGACGTGCTGCAAATGGCCGAGGACGACAAGGTCAGAGGGTTCGCGCTCTTCCATCGCGACGAGCCGATTGCGTTTCTCTACTGCCCCCTGACTCAGGGCATCCTGCTTTACGGCCGTGTCGGCTATGATCCCGATCTCGCACAGTGGTCGCCCGGAACCGTGCTCTTGTATTGTGTCCTGGAGAAGCTGTTCAAGGAGGGCCGTTATCGCGCATTCGATTTCGGAATCGGCGAAGGCGAACACAAGGCCTTCTGGGCGACCGACAAGTCGCACTGTGCCACCATTTACTTCTGGCGGAGGACACTGCGTAACCTGATCATCGTGTTGCTCCACGCCGGCATGGACTCCTTATCCAGATGTTGCGGAAGGCTGATGGGACTGCTGCGGCTCAAGGTCCTGCTGAAGAAGCTTCTGCGCCGATGGCACTGAAAGGACCTGGCTGCTCCGGGATGATGTCTCGGCACGCTTCTTGCGGGGGGTGGAGGGAAACACATGGAACGGTGCACCAGGTGCGTGTTGCCGAAGAGCCTGATCCGTTGTTCGCCGGAGGGAATCTGCGCTCTCTGCCAGGACGACGACGGCAAGCTGAAGTACAAGGGCGAAGAGGCGCTCGCGGCCTTGCTGGAGCAGGCCCGGGCGGACGCCAAGGCCCAGGGGGCGGAGTTCGACTGCCTCTGCGCCATCAGCGGCGGCAAGGATAGCATGTACGCCTTGCACCAGCTCGTGACTCGATATCGGATGCGAGTCTTGGCCTTCACTTACAATCACGGGTATATGGATGAGCAGGCCTGGCGCAACATCGAGACGGCGGTGGCGGCGTTTCAGGTTCCCCTGGTCCGGCACGAGGACACCGGTCTTCAACGGAAGTACCTGAAGCACAACCTGCGCGCCCTGGCGCACCAGCCCCCTGCGTCGCTGGCGGTCCTGACCCCGCTGTTGTGCGTCGGTTGTAGCGTCGGATACGTGAAAGGGGCAAACCGGCTGGCCCGCGAGCGTCGGATCCCCGTCATCGTCCAGGGCGGCGCTCCCGTGGAGCCCGACGTGAAATACCTGTACGACCCGCACACCAGCTATACACTGAACGTCGTCCTTAGGCCCCTGCTTCAGGTTCCGGCCCACGGCGTGTTATGCAACCCCCTGTATCCGCGGAATGCGCTGTATCACGTGTCGGCCCTGCAGGAGTATCTGGGGTCGTGCTTCGGCCGGTTCCTACCTAGGGCGTCCGGCCCGGCGCGGTGCCAGTTCTTCAGCTTTGTAGAATACGACGAATCGCGCATCGTCTCGACGCTGGAAAACGAGTTGGGCTGGCGCCGGCCGCCAGGGCGCAGCTCCACCACGCGCTTCGACTGCAAGGTTCATTGGCTCCGAGACATCTTCTATCATAAGGCGCTGGGCATCACGGACAAGGATGTTGTCTACGCCGCCATGGTGAGGAAGCAGCTGATCTCCAGGGACGAGGCGCTGAGGCGGGTGGAGGTCGAGGAGCGGGAAGAAGAGGCCCTGCGCGACGAGGTGGTGGTCGATGTCCTGCGGCGTCTCGACCGGATGGACCTGCTGGACCGGCTCCGCGCGCTGTATAAGCAATGAGCAGGCCGCGTTTCGGCCCTTGAACGGCCGCCTCGATTGGTGTTATGCTCTGGTAGGCACGCTGGCGCAGCATGGATGATAGGATTGCGGCATGGATGTCCAACGGCAAATTCGAACCTACATAGTCGAGAACTTCCTTCTCGGCGACGCCGGTGACCTGGACGAAGCCCGGTCCCTCTCCGAGGCCGGCGTCATCGACTCCACCGGCTTCTGGTCAAGTTACTACCTTTCCCCCGGCTATGTGGTTCGGTTTCTTGCCAGCCGCTTCTATCACCGCCTCCACATTGCCCAACTGGAGGCCATGTTCCGGGCGACGGGGGAGAGCCTGTTCCTGACGTACTCCAGGCGATGGTCAGCGTAGCTGTCCGCACGGCCGTGCAGGCTTCGGTATTTGGAGCATCGGTTCCTGTATAAGGTGTATTGCGTGCTTTCCGGTTAGTAGGGAGCGTGCCCCTCGGTCCGCGTGGGGCGTGGGACTTGGATTCGATGAGCGCGGACGCAGGGGTTGGCTCGCGCCGCAGCGCGACAGCGGGGGCTTGCCGATGAAAGGCCTCGGGTGGCCGGGAAGACAACTGGGGCTTTACATGAATGATCGCTGGCGCGCTATTGAGCGTTTCCACGGTGTCCGCTTGCTGGTGTTCCACCGCCTTCCGCGTGCCTTCTACGGCCGACACGTGCCGCCCGAGGTTCTCGTGCCGGTCTTCTCGCAGCACGGGCCGGGACCGAAGTACCTGACGCCGAAGTTGGAGCACCTGGCCCGGAACCGATACGAGACGATCAGCACGCGCCAGTACACGGACTGGCTTGCCGGCCGTTGGGCCCCTCGGGCGCCCTCGGTGATGTTGACGTTCGACGATGGCCTTCGAGGCTTCGCCGAACGGACATTCCCCGTTCTTCGCACGTTCGGCTTTCGTTCGGTTCTGTTTGTCTGCCCCGGCCTGACGGACCTCGCTTCCGCGGGGAGTGATGATGTTTCGCGCCTGGCGCGCAGAACGATTCTGACGTGGGATGAACTGCGGGGTCTCCACGAGACGGGGCTCGTCGACGTCCAATCGCATGGCCTCTGGCACAACCGCGTTCTACAGGGCTCTACGCCTACGGGCATAGGGGCGGAACGCATTGAGGATATCATGTTCAACGCGGACCTGTTGCCTCCCGATGGCCGACTCGAGCGCGCCCTCGCCGGCCAAGGACAGGACGTACCTCGCTTTCGGACGGTGCCGAAGTTCATGCAGAGGATGGGGGCTCCCGGTAGCGAGCCCTACACCACTGTTCTCCTGGATCTTGTTGAGGCCAAGCAGCGTATAGAAGCCCATCTGCCCGGCCACCGGGTCCGAGCGTTCGCGTTCCCCTGGTGGAACGGCTCGACGAGCGTGCTGCAAACCGTGAAAGAAGCCGGGTATGAACTTGCCTTTTGGGGTCTGGCGCCAATCTGCCCCAGATGTGGGCGGCAGGCTGTTGATCCGTTCCGCGTGGGCCGCTTGGGCTTCGATTGGATCCTCTGCTTGCCGGGCAAGGGCAGGACCACTGTGAGGCAACTAATCCGAGAGAAGTTGAAGGGGTTGCATGATGAGCGCGCCTGATTCATTGCCGCAGGCCGAGATCTTCACTGACCCAAGTGAACCCGCGTTGGCCAAGTCGTGGCGGGAGATTCAAGAGTCCGCAGTTCGCATGGACCCGTTCGGAACTTCCTGGTGGGCCCAGGCTAGCCAGCAGCACAGCGCGGAGACTGAGCCCTGCATTACCGTGCTAAGGGATATCTCCGGGCCGATCGCCATAGCTACGTTTGGCCTGACGCGCACGGCGAAGGGTACGCGCCTGACAGCATACGCTTCCCGTCACAGAGACCTCTTCGATATGATGGCACGGGTAGACTCTGCTGCAGCAGCGGAAGCCTTATGCGCCGCAATTCCCTGGCACCGAATCCGGGACGTGCGTCTCAGCGGCATTCCAGCCGATTCCCCGCTTGGACCCGCGCTGTACTCTTGCGGCACAAGGAACGGTTTGAGTGGGGTCATGTACAGCAATAACGGCGCCCCGGAGCTCTCTCTACTGGATGAGCGGGGAGTGCGCTATCCTGACTACAAGGCAATCTTGCGCGGGAAAACCAGCAAGCAACTTCGCAGCCGGATGGCCAGGTTGGGGGATGTCCGTTATACTACGGCGTCCCACAAGGATCAGATCCCCCCGCTACTGGACGCGCTGTCATGGCTACATCAGAAACGGTGGTATGCGACGCCATTCCCCAGCTTTTTCACGCGGGGCGAGTCAAGACAGTTGATGAGCGAGATTGCGCAGGCGGCTTTCGACGCCGGGGCCTTGCACCTGAGCGTCCTTTTCGTGGACCAGAGGCCAGCCGCCGCGGCCATGGGTTATGTGGTGGCGACAACTTACTATTACCATTGCGTCGCGCATAACCCCGACTTCTGGAGCTCCTCTCCTGGCCGAACGCTGATGTCGTATATTCTCGATGATCTTCTTCAGGACGGACGCGCCAGCAACTTTAGTTACCTAATCGGCGAGGAGGCGTACAAGCTCGCTCATGTCACTCGAACACGTCCTGTCTGTCGGCTGGAAATGGTGCGTTCGTGCTCCCGAGCAACGGTCCTTCGTCTAGGTGCGTTTGGCGAGAAGACAATCCGGAGGAGCCCTAAGCTGCTAGCGCTGACCCGCAGGATCAAACACTTCCTCCAGCGGCGCCGCCATGCAATCCATTGTCATGTCAGGCGTCTGGCCGGTTATTATAACAGCTTGCCGACGGCCGTCTTCGTTGGCAAGGCGGCCGGCAGGATTGCGGAACTCTTCTACGAAAGACGACGTATGGTGGCCATGCGCCTTTCGGTACTGAACGAGGTCAACGCTGCGTGCGATGTCCACGTGCGCGCCGGCAGCCTTGACGACTTCAACCGTTTGACCGAGATGCGGTATGGGTTCCTCGACCCGAGTCAGGTTGGGTGCTTCTTTGAGCGCTGGCGGCAAGGCATGCGGTACTACGTAGCGTGCATCGATGGCAACCCGGTCAGCAGCGTGTGGGTCCAACTGGGCATGCCCTACACCCCTCCCGAACTCCACTATGAGTTGACCGTGTCCTCTGACCCCGTCCAGGACGGCTTAATCATCGACGTTTGGGCGGATCCGCATATGCGGGGCAGAAGAATCTATCCTAAACTCGTTCAGGAAGTCATGGCCCGAATGTTGGCAGAGGAAGCCTGCGGGAGGTTCATGGTCGCCATCGATATGAGGAACCAGCCCTCGATTCGAGCACATGAGCACGTGGGTTTCAGGCCAGTGCAGGAACTTGAGGTCACCCGCCTTTTCGGCCGAACCATCGCCAAGAAAGCCCAGCCCATTCAGGGCGAGGCGTAGAGGCGGATGCCGATCCTGCGGTTCTGGCCCGCGCGAAATCGCCGGGCTGACCCTGGTTCGGCAAGTGTATCCGGTGCACTTGTGGACTCGAGCACTCCAGTGCTCACCCGGGCGAAAGGAGAATCACCGTGACGATCAGCGGCGGCCGGTGGCAGCAGGCCCAGAAGGCCGAACTCCAGTACTGGCGGGGGTCCGGCACACGGACGTACAGAATCCTCAATGAACTGGTGGAGCATTACTCTGTGGTTGCGGAACAGATTGAACGGTTTCTGCCGCCAAAGAACGGTCTCGATGCCGTCGAGATTGGGGTTTGGGGTCTTGGTATCGGGTTCCTCGCCGTTCACACCCATCGCCATTTCCAGCGGATCATCGGCGTCGAGCCGCTCCCCACCGAGAACATATCGGTGGACGATCCGGCGCCGGAAGACTACGCAAGAACGCTGCAATCCCGCGTTCAGGTTGTCCGAAGCGTCGGAGAGACTCTGCCTTTCGAAGGCGAATCGTTCGACGTGGCTTGTTGTATCAATGTCTTGGACCACACGCGCTCTCCCACCGCAATTCTGCGCGAGATCGGCCGGGTGACAAGACGCGGAGGCATCTTTATCCTCGGGGTTCACACCAAATCACTTCTGGATCGGGCGGGATGGAGAGTGCTCCGTGCCCTGCACGCGCGCAATCCCCTTTATATTGCTCATCCGCATATCTACTCCTGGAACCACCTCAGCGCCGCAGTGCGTGCCTACGGCTTCTCGACGCTCTGGGCCAACAGGCCGTCGATGCTCCGGCGCCTCGCCTGCCGCACTGTCATGTCGTTCTGGCTCTTACAGAAGCCTTGATGAGGCTGGTGCGCAATCCCATGGAGCTAATAAGAGAGCCGAACGTGAGACGATGGGACCTGTGGAAAGGGTTTCAGATAGGGCACACGTCTGGCCGGGACGAGGCGCTGAGGCGGGTGGAGGTCGAGGAGCGGGAAGAAGAGGCCCTGCGCGACGAGGTGGTGGTCGATGTCCTGCGGCGTCTCGACCGGATGG
>Ga0315274_10004651_pt1 | contig 20138 bp, 15 predicted proteins | sample YL17G02_20_MG_FD_203700 | JGI IMG/M metagenome (GOLD analysis project Ga0315274, IMG submission 203700) | Sediment microbial communities from Yellowstone Lake, YNP, Wyoming, USA - YL17G02_20 | ecosystem: Environmental > Aquatic > Freshwater > Lake > Sediment | place: USA: Wyoming | collected... | reverse complement strand
ATGGATCTACGTTCTCAGACGGCGTTTTCGCAACTCATCGACTTCCTGCCCCGGTACGAGTTCAACAAGTGTGTCGAACGATACGAGGGCAATCACAAGGTTCACGACTTTTCCTGTTGGAAACAATTCCTCTGCATGGCCTTTGCCCAACTGACTTATCGAGAGAGTCTGCGCGATATCGAAACGTGTCTGCGCGTCATGTCCGACAAACTCTATCATATGGGCATTCAGGGCATCGCGCGCAACACGCTGGCCAACGCCAACAAGGTTCGCGACTGGCGTATCTACGCCGACTTCACCCAGGCGCTGATCGTCGAGGCGAGACGGCTGTATGCCCAGGAAGCGTTTGGCGTAGAATTGGACCAGACGGCCTATGCGCTCGATTCCTCCACGATCGATTTGTGCCTTTCGCTGTTTCCATGGGCGACTTTTCGCAAGCACAAGGGCGCCGTGAAACTGCACACCCTGTTGGATCTGCGCGGCAACATTCCCAGCCTGATCATCATTACCAACGGGAAAATCCACGACGTCAACATCCTGGACGAACTCACGCTGGAGCCTGGCGCCATCTACATCGTCGATCGAGGCTACGTCGACTTCGAGCGTCTCTATACCATCCATCAGGCCTCCGCTTTTTTTGTGACACGCGCCAAAGACAACTGCGACTCTCGTCGCATCTACTCGCGCCCTGTAGACAAGTCGACGGGCGTGCAATGCGACCAGGTTATCGCGCTCAACGGTTTCTACGCACGCAAGAACTATCCCGAGAAACTCCGCCGCGTCCGGTATTTCGACGCCGTCAACAACAAACGCCTCGTCTTCTTGACCAACAACTTCACATTGTCCGCGTTGACCATTGCCGAACTCTATCGTTGCCGGTGGCAGGTCGAACTCTTCTTCAAATGGATCAAGCAGCATCTCCGCATCAAGAAGTTCTATGGCACTTCCGAGAACGCCGTGAAGACGCAGATTTGGATCGCCATCGCCACCTACGTGCTCGTAGCCATCGTCAAGAAGCGGCTGGCTCTTGTACAGAGCCCCTACACAATTCTACAGATTCTGAGCGTCACGCTTTTCGAGAAGACGCCCATTTTACAGGCCTTTTCCAACAACAACTACGAAAACCAAACCGATGAACTTTGTAACCAGTTGATGTTATTCGACTAACGTTGGGACAGCAGTGATGCTAATGATGTTTGCAGTCTGTCTCGTCTTGGCGGCCGAGGAAACCGCCGGAGCCAACGACATCGAGCAGTTGCTTCAGAACCGCTTTGAACCAGGGCTCCGGAAAACCATGCAGGAACACCATATCCCTGGCGTGGCTGTCGCAGTAGTCAAAGGCGGGAAGTTGGCGTATGCAAGAGGGTTCGGCGTACGGAATGTGGATAGCGGCGAGGCCGTCACGACGCGCTCCTTGTTCCATATGGCCTCCGTGACCAAAACGTTCGTCGCAACGGCGGTGATGCAACTGTGGGAACAGGGAAAGATCTCCCTCGATGCACCCGTTGTGTCGTACCTTCCGTATTTCAGATTGGACGATGCGAGGTATAAGGACATCACTATCGCGCGGATGTTAAACCATACGTCGGGAATGCCGGACGTCATGAATTATGAATGGGACCGCCCGGCTTACGACGACGGCGCCCTCGAGGAATACGTGCGCAGCCTTTCTAGTCGGAAGCTGATCGGGGCGCCCGGTGACCAGCAACGATACAGCAACATGGCATATCTCGAATGCGCTGGACATGAGCCGCTGGGCGCTAGTGAACCTGAACAAAGGCGAACTCGACGGCGCCCGCATTCTCAAGGAGTCCACCTACGACGTCATGTGGGGCCCGAGAGACAAAGCGTTTCCACACATAGGCATTAGCTGGTTCCTGGGCGAGCGCAACGGAAGGAAGACTGTATCGCATGGTGGCGGCGACGTCGGCTTTTCGTCCTATTTGCTGCTGTTTCCCGACCAGTCACTGGGCGTTGTGACTATGGCCAATCTGCATAATGCGCCTGCAAGCACTCTAGCCTTCGCTGCCGCGGAGGCAATTCTCGATCCCCAAGCACAACGCCCGGATTGAAAGGTTTTTGGAGATCCGGTAAGTTGAGTAGCCGCCGTGCCCAGAGTAAGATGGCCCCATATCCTCAGAATGTCGGATTGGAAAGGAGAAACGCACAATGAACGCCAAACAATGGGCCATGCTGCTGCATTTTTCGCTTCTTGCGGGTTTCGTTGTTCCATTCGCGGGCCTCGTGGTCCCGATCATCATTTGGCAACTCAAGAAGACCGAGTTTCCCGAGATCGATGACCACGGAAAGGTTGTCGTCAACTGGATGATCAGCGGGATCATCTACGCGGCGGTTTGCTCCCTGCTGAGTTTCATCCTGATCGGCATTCCGTTGTTGATTGTGCTCGGCGCCCTCGCCATCATTTTCCCCATTATCGGGGGCATCAAGGCGAACAACGGCGAGCTCTGGAAATATCCGCTGTCCATCCCATTCCTCAAGTGACCGCGCCGGTAACGCGGATGGCCGAGGGTATTGGGCGCCGAGTGAGAGAAAGCCGGGAGAGAGCCGCCACCGTTTGGCCACAAGGAACGTGTCCCGGTGGAGATTTGCGAGGAGAGAAACCGGAGAGAAACAGTGACGCTGATGCAACAGATGAGAGCGGTCGGTTTCGTCTTACCCGCCCTGCTGTGCAGCTTCCCGACTACCGCAGCGGATGAGGCGGCGGCGAAGCTAGAGGCGAAGGACCGGATCGCTCGCGCGCGGGAGGTTTCGGAACTGCGGTTTGGGATGTTTGTGTGTTGGTCCTTCAGCACGTTCTCGGGCGAGGAATGGACGCGCGGTGTAACGGACGTCGACTTTTTCAAGGCTACGGGGTGCGACACGGACCAGTGGTGCAGCACGGCCAACGAGGCCGGGATGAAGTACATCCTCTTCCTGACCAAACATCACGACGGGTTCTGTTTGTGGGACACGAAAACCACGGACCGGAAAGTGACAAGGAGCCCGTTGGGAATTGACGTGTTGGCGAAGCTCAGGAAATCGTGCGGCCAGCACGGCCTCAAGTTGGCTCTCTATTTCTCGGAGGGCGACTGGACATGGCCGGATAACAAGAACGCGGACCTCAAGAAGGCGCAACTCAAGGAACTCTGCACGGAGTATGGTCCTATCGAGTTCTTCTGGATGGACCATGCGCAGAGCGACGGCGGCCTCGACCACAAGGCCACGGCGGAGTGGGTCCACGAATTCCAGCCGGACTGTTTTGTCGGGTTCAACCACGGCCAGCCTGCGGGCGAACTGGCGTTGCGGGAAATGGGCCAGCCGGGGCCTGTGGGCAATGCGGCTGCGTCGAAATACAACAAGGAGGGCGAGGCCGTATACAAGGGGTATCTGGCGGCGGAGTTCACATATCCGATCTTGCCGGAACATGAGGGCGGCGCACAGTGGTTCTACTCGCTCCCCAAGCACGACGCGCTGTGTCTCCCGCCGGAGAAGATTTTCAAGGACTACGTAACCGCGGTACAGTTCGGCAACCTGTTTTCGCTCGATGTCGGGCCAGACTATGCCGGCAGATTGCGTGACATTGACGTGAAGACGCTCAGACGGGTCGGTGAGATGATCCGCGACTGGGAAGCGAAACGCCCCCGGTAACGCGAACAACACCGGCCAAGGTCTTTGATGCGCCCAACCCCTTCAGGACTTAACACAGTCATCGGCTTATAGGCGCCGCCGTGTCGTTTAGCCGCAATGGCATATTGATTTTCATCGTAGGCTGTGAGAACATGAAGACATGACCAAAATCGTCGAAGAGATAGTAGGGCAAGTCAGGTCGCTCTCCGAAAGCGAGCGTGAAGAATTCCTGTCTTGGCTGGGGGAGTACGAAGCTGATCACTTGGACGACTGGGACAAAGAGATCGAACGAGATTCCCACGAGGGGGGGCGTCTGAGCTCGGTGTTGATGCGCGTCCGTGCGGATATAGCCTCGGGAAAGACGAGGCCGCTTGATGAAGTCATCGACGACTCCTGACTTCTGGGCCTCTTATGCTGCCCTGCCGCCCGAGACAAAGAGACGAGCCAGGGTAAGCTATTTGCTGTGGAGTAAACAGCCTCGTCACCCTTCCCTGCGATTCAAGAAAACAGGAGACGTCTGGTCCATCAGAATCGGAGGTGGTTATCGTGCTCTTGCAGTCCTCGAAGGGGATACTTTCCACTGGTTCTGGATTGGAGACCACGATAGCTACAAGAGGCTGATCGCCGGTTTGTGATTGCTCCCGGCTCGCTAGCGGCTATATGAGAGTGGCTTTGCAGCAGGCCGCCTTCGAATCAGGCGACTCCTCATTGACCATCCAGTGGGTCGACATGTACCGCACCGAGTGACAACGAGTGAACAATCACATGCTTGACTATACGTTGACACGCGCCGCACTTCGTCTCGCGTTGGTCTGCGCTGTGATTCCGTGCTGCGGCATAGCGCAAGCGGAGGTCCGCGTCCGGAGCTTCCTTCCCGCGGATCCCATGAGCCGGGCACAGAGACCGGCAGGTGTCGCGGCCGTAATCGAGAATACCGGCGATGCGGCAGTCGAGATTGAAGCGACACTCATCCTTCCTGACGGCGTGCAAAGCGTTGCACCCAGCCTGAGCGCATCCGTCGAGATCGGCGATGCGGATGCCAAGGAGATTCGCTGGAAGGTCGTCGCCCAGGAGGCCAAATCGTATGACTTGTGTCTTGAGGTCCGCGTCAACGACGCCACCGTCGCCACGGCCAGCCTCCCGATGGCGTTCCTGCCGCCGGTTAAGACTCAGAAGCTCTCCTACATCCCCGATCCGGTTCCGATCAAGACCGATGTTCTCGTCGGCGCGCACAATTGCCCCTTGTGGGAAGCAGGCAAACCCGAAATGTGGGCGCAACTGCTCAAGCATCCCGAGCGGACGCCCGCACTGGGCTTCTATGCGCAGGAGAGCCCTGAGGTCGCTGATTGGGAAACGAAGTGGGCCGTCGAACACGGCGTGTCGTTCTTCATCTATTGCTGGTACAGGGCCAGTCAAGGCGAGCCCGTGAAAATGAACTTCAGCAGCGCCATCCATGAGGCGCTGTTCAAGTCGCGATTCGTCGACAAGATGAAGTTCACGATCATGTGGGAGAACCAGAGCCGCGGCATGGCCGGGGTAGCGAATGAGAACGACCTCATGGTGAACCTCCTTCCCTTCTGGGTCGACAACTACTTCAAACACCCGAGCTACCTGAAGCTCGACAACAAGCCCGTGCTCTTCATCTACCGGCCGGAATTCCTGATAGACGATCTGGGCGGCATCGAGAATGTCTCCGCGGCATTCGATCGCATGCGGCAGGCCTGCAAGAATGCCGGGTTCGATGGCCTCTACATCCTTGGAGAGTATCGCGGGATCGATCCCGAGCACCTAAAGCTGATGAAGCGTCTCGGCCTCGACTATACGTTCGCGTACTGCTGGTACGTCCCCGATAATCCGACGCCGGAACAGGCGATAGCCGCGCAGTTGAAATACATTAGGACAACGCAGGAACTGGGCATCATCCCGCAGGTGGTGACGGTCTCCCAGGCCTGGAGCGGCTGGGCTGACGAGGGAACCATCTGGAAAATCCCGCCAAACGACTTCACGACCTTGTTGCGTCGGGCCAAGGAGGTGATCGCAACGTTCCCCGCGAATGAGCTCGGCGGCAAGATGCTCGTCCTGGACAATTGGAACGAATGGGGCGAAGGCCATTACATCGCGCCGTACAGGGAATACGGTTTCGGGTATCTCGACGCCGTCCGGGAAGTGTTCAGCAACGCGCCGGAGCCTCACATCGACCTGCTGCCCGAAGATATCGGCCTCGGCCCGTACGACACCGCGTACCGGGCCTATGCGAAGGGGCAGGAACAGTTGCGCAGGCTGCTTTCGCGGAAAACCGTCAAGCCGGGCGCGCCCGAACAGGGCCTAATCGGATGGTGGGCCTTCGACGAGGCGCAAGACGACCCCGTGGCGCTTGATTGCTCGGGCAACAGGCGTGGCGGAAAGCTACACGACGCACATAGGGCAAAGGGCATCGACGGGAATGCCCTCGTGTGCGAGGGCGGGTGCGTCGAAGTGATGAACGCTCCCGAGCTTTCACCACGTGACGCGGTCTCGATCGAGTGTTGGGTCAAGACTGACCTTGCCGGACAGGATAACACCTGGATCGTCAATCGCGTGTTCGCCGGGGGCACGGATACAGGCTACCGGCTCGGCCTCCTCGAGGGCAAACCCTGTTTCGAAGTGCCGCTCGCTGAATGGAGCCACCACCTCAAGGCGAACGCGCCGCTGCCCACTGGGAGATGGGTGCATCTGGTGGGAACGTTCGATGGCCAGATCGAGCGAATCTACGTGGACGGCGAAGAACAAGGCTCTATGGAACGCCCCGGCCCCATCAAACCCAACAACTTCCACCTCTGCCTGGGCAACTACGAAGTGGGACACGCCTCACACTTCACGGGCCTGCTCGATGAGGTCAGACTGTATGATCGAGCACTGTCCGCAAGGGAAATCGGCGACCGCTACCGCAAGCTGGCGGAACCGCCCGCCGCCGTCTCTCCTGTCCGCAGGTGAACGTCCTGAAGGAGGCTGTGAGCCACCGCCCTTTGAATTGAGACGGTCATGGTAAGAGTGATAGCCTTCGAAACCACAAAGGGGAGGTGAGCGATGGCCTCGTTTGAAACGAAAGAGCAGTTCACCGCGATTCTGACGGCGCTCTGGGATAGGATCGTGCGCACGCCGGAGATTGCGGAGCCGTTGTCGCGCACAGGGCTTCTCGCGCGATTCCGATTCTCCGATCTTGAAACGGATCTCTATGTGGACGCCCGGGGAGACCAACTGACGTTCTACTGGGACCCGGAGGAGAGACCCACGCCCGACGTCGAGATGATCCTGTCTGCGGAAACGGCCCACAAGTTCTGGATGCAGGACCTGAACATCCCGCTGGCGCTCGCGAGCCGGAAGATCATTGCGAAGGGTTCCGTGCAGAAGGCGCTCAAGCTTCTGCCGGCCTTGAAACCCGCATTTTCCGTCTATCCACTCATTCTTCGGGAAATGGGAAAAGCGGACCTCCTTGCCGATGGCGAGAAGGCCGCGCGGAGGCGGAGGTTTCGACTCTTCAGAGGCAGAAGGAGAACGGCGTATGACCTCGATCAGATCCCGCGCGTCCCCATGGAATTCACGTGCGAGGTAGGGGCGGTTTCTCCGAAACCGGCCCCACAAGTGCCGCATCCGATGTTTCCCTCAAAGACGGTGGCTCCGGGAAGCCAAGGGGCCGGTTTTGGAGAAACCGCCCCTACTCAAGCGAGCGTCTCCGACATCGATCTACTTTGGATGATGTACCGAATCCGCTTCTTCGAGCAGCACCTGTCCGAGTCGTTCCGCGCGGGCGAACTCCCCACCGAGGCCATCCATCTCTCCATCGGTCAGGAGGCGATTGCCGCCGCGGTGTGCATGAACCTGCGCGACTCGGACTACCTCAATGTCACACACCGCGGCCATGGCCAGATCCTGGCCAAAGGCGCCGACATGAAAAGGATGATGGCGGAAATCTACGGCAGGTCCGACGGGCTGTGCGGCGGCAAGGGCGGTTCGATGCACGTCACGGATCGCGAACGTTCCATCCTCGGCGCGAACGGCATTGTCGGCGCCGGCTATCTGCTCGCGATGGGCGCCGGCTTTTCGATCCGGCAGGCGCGACGCGATGACATATCGGTCGTGATCGCCGGTGACGGCTCCGTGAACCAGGGCATGTTCCATGAAGCGGCGAACATGATAGGTCTTCTCCGGCTTCCGGTGCTCATTGTCATCGAGAACAACCTGTACGGTGAGTTCACGCCGGTCGAGCGGCATTCCGCCGTCCCGGCGATCTTCAAAAGGGCCGAAGCCTACAACATCGAATCCCGCCGGCTTGACGGGAACAACGTCCGACGCCTCTATGAGAACGTGCGCGAGATCGTCCGGCAAATGAGGCAGGACGGCGCCCCGCGCCTTATCGAGTGCATGACCTACCGCTGGCGCGGCCACATGGAAGGCGAGCCGGAACTCTATCGTTCGCGAGAAGAGAAGGAGAAGTTCATGCTCGATGATCCGATCCTCAGACTCGAGAACGAAATCGTCCAGACTTCGCCTGAACGCAGGGCGGAGATCGAGCGGATACGCAAGGAAGCGGAGCAGGAAGTCCGGGCGGCCGTTGAATTCGCGCGCAACTCCGCTCCCCCGGATCTCTCGACATTGACAACGGACGTCTTCACGCCGGACGACGAGTCCCTGTATGGTAGGGTCGGCTTCTCCGAAGCCGGCCCCGAGCCGCCAAGAGAAGTCTCCGTCGCGGTTGCGGTAAACGAGGCTATTGCAGAGGAGATGGCGCGCGACGAGAAGGTCTTCCTGTGGGGCGAGGACGTGACGCTCGGCGGCTATTTCAACATCACCGAAGGGCTGGTGGCACGCTTCGGGTCCGAGCGGATCATCGATACGCCGATCAGCGAAAACGCGATTGTCGGCGGGGCGGTCGGCGCGGCAATGGCGGGAATGAGGCCCATCGTCGAGATCCTGTTTTCCGACTTCCTGACCTGCTGCATGGATCCCATTCTCAACCAGGCGGCGAAGCTTCGTTACATGACCGGCGGCCAAGTCTCGATCCCTTTGACGATCCGTACGCCGGTGGGAAGCGGCATTGGGATGGCCGCGCAACATTCTCAATCGATGGAGCGGTTCTTTTATGGGATACCGGGCCTCATCGTGGTGGCCCCTTCCGATGCCTACACCGCAAAAGGACTCCTGAAATCCGCCATCCGCTCGAACAATCCCGTGCTGTTCTTCGAGCACAAACTCCTCTATGCCACCGTCGGCAAGATTCCTGATCGCGATTACACGCTGCCGCTCGGCAAGGCGCGCGTCGTGCGCGACGGAGATGACGTGACCATCGTCACGCATCTCCTGGGCGTAAGCATCGCGCTAGATGCCGCTCGACTCCTCGAAAGGACAGGCATCCGCGCCGAGGTAATCGACCTCCTCACCCTCTACCCCATGGACACGGAGACCATCTTGAGATCCATCGCCAAGACCCGGCACCTCGTGACCATTGAAGAGGGCCTAGGAACCGGTGGCATCGGCAGCGAGGTGATTGCCCGCGCCGCCATCGCCGGCCTCAACCTCCTCAAAGCCCCACCCGTCCGAATCGCCGCCCCCGAATGCCCCATCCCCTACGCAAGAAACATCGAAAACGCCATGCTCCCCAAACCAGAGGACATCGCGGCAAGAATCCAGCGCATGTTGGCGTGATGATTGACAAGGATCTGCAAGATCGATTGTTTCCGTTTCCCTTGGTGCTTGTGTTGTGCAACGCGGTGGACCTTCGACGCTTCGATCGGTTACGATGCTCGTGAGGGAGGGTGTTCGTGAAGTTCCTCATTGACACCAACATTCTGATTCCGCTGGAGCCAACTTCTCCCAGCAATGCCGAGGCGACCACGGAGCAGGCTATCCGTCTCGTCCGCCTCGTGGCGGAGAACGGCCATCAGATCTATCTTCATCCGGCTTCCCTGACTGATCTCTCAGGGACGAGAATACCGACCGACGGGATCTCCGTACGCAACTGCTGCAGAAGTACCCTCAACTTCCGCATCCACCGGATGTCTCTAACGAAGTGGAGGCTGTTGTTGGCAAGCCATTGGTTGGAAGCAACGAATATGTGGACAACCTTCTGCTGACGGCCCTGCGAGCGGACGCAATCGACTGGCTCGTCACCCACGATATCCGGCTGCACAAGAAGGCGAAGCGCCTCGGATTGTCAGAACGCACCCTAGGCGTGCTGGACGCTATTCAGGTAGTTGAGGATCTAGCTGCCAAACCATCTAGACCTGTGCCTGTGGTTGAATCTACTGTTGCGCACAGTCTTGACGCAGGCGATCCAATCCTGGAGAGTCTTCGGCAGGATTACCCAGGCTTCGAACTCTGGCTCGCGAAGTGCAAACGGGAACACCGTCAAACCTGGCTGGTGCCAGGCGATGCGGCCGGTGTTGCCGCCCTATGTATCGTCAATCCTGAAACCGCGCCGCCAGAGCCTTTACGCGGCAAGGTTCTTAGATTGTGCTCGTTCAAAGTGAGCGAGCGGTTTCAGGGCCTCAAGTATGGCGAGTTGCTGTTGAAAACGGTATTCGAATACGCCTGTACGAATCACTCCGATTGGATATACGCGACGGTATTTGAGAAACATGCTGACCTGTTAGATCTTCTTCGCGATTGCGGCTTTCGGGAATTGCCGTCCAAAACCGAGCTTGGGGAGTTAGTGCTAGCTAAGCCAATGCGGTCCGACCTGGAAGAACTTGTCCAATTGGACGATCTTGAGTGCCATATCAGATACGGTCCGCATTGCTTTCGGCTGGCGGAAGGCCGCACGTATCTTGTTCCCATACAGCCACGATTTGCCCATTTGCTCTTTCCGGAGTCTGCGACACAACCTGATCTGTTCCACGGACAGCACCCATTTGGAAGTGCCATCCGTAAGGCATACCTCTGCCATGCTTCGATCCGCACAATTGAGCCGGGTTGCGTTCTCGCGTTCTACCGCTCTGAACAGCAGCAGGGGATTATCGCCATCGGTGTTGTGGAACGCGCCGTTGTTTCCAAATCATCGGAGGAGATTGCACGTCTCGTCGCAAGGCGCACCGTCTACAGTTTGGCGACCATTCGAGAGTTTTGTGCGAATGAGGTGCTCGTCCTTCTATTCAGGCAGGCTCTTGTGCTGGACCCGCCGATCTCCGAAGAGGACGCGAACAAAGGTGGAGTGTTCACAAGGGCGCCGCAGTCAATCATGACTATCAGGAAGGAAGGATTGGAATGGCTTCGAGAGAAACTGAGTACGTAGTGCTACTGTCTGTCCATCCCGAGTACGCTGATGCGATCCTGCGGGGCGAGAAACTCGTCGAGTTTCGCAGGACCCGCGTACAGCGCCCGATCAAGATCATTGCACTGTACTCCACCTCTCCCGTCCGCAGAGTCGTTGGCTTTTGTCATGTTTCTGAGGTGCAAGAAGCCCCGCCCCAAACACTATGGCAGCGACACGAGAGGTCGGCCGGTATCGAAAGGTCCCGGTTTCTCCAGTACTTCAACGGTTGTGACAAGGGTCTGGCCGTGATATTGAGTGACCCAGTCCGGTTGGATGCTCCGCTACCCCTTTCCAAATTCTCACGCGACTTGAGGCCCCCTCAGAGTTTCACTTACTTAGCGAAGGATACGTTTCTCTCGGTGCTGACGGAGTATTGCTCTTCGCCTATCTGCGCTCGCGCCAATGCGAGTGCCTAATCATGCTCTCACCAACCGACCTCGAAGATTTTGAGGGGCTCTGGCTATCGCTGGGACCATGGAGAACTTGATGATCCTAATGAAAAGGCTTTGCCGAAGAAAACGAGGTCATGCGGACGCGAGACCTCGCAATATGCGGGTTTTTTTGCTAGATTAGTCACGGAACGGAGGATACTTGGAATGACTGCTGCTGTGCTCTTGATTTTAGTTGGTATTGTTGGCGCGGACGGCGGGTCGGCCGCGGCGGGAACTGAACCACCGGAGGGAGTAGCAATGCTGAAGTTTGAGAAGACTCGGATTGGGACTGTGACGTATGAGGCGGCGGCGATTTTCGATGTCAATAATGACGGCATCATGGACATTGTATCCGGCGAATATTGGTTCGAGGGGCCGGATTTCAAGAAGCAACACAAGATCTGCTCGATCAAGCAGTCCGAGGACTACTTTGACGACTTCAGTGATTATCCGATGGACGTGAATGGCGACGGGTATCTCGATATCATCACGGGGGGTTGGTGGGGTGAGACGCTTCAGTGGCGCGAGAACCCTAAGGGACAGCCGGTCGAATGGAAAACCTACGACATCGAGAAGACGGGCAATATCGAGCGTGCCTGCTTCTGGGATGTCGATCGCGACGGGCAGGTCGAGGTGGTTCCGAACTGTCCGGGGAAACCCTACATGGTTTTCAAGCTGGAACGCGGCGCCGATGGAAAGGGGACGGGCAAGTTCACCAAGCACGTGGTGTCGGATCTCCCGCAAGGACATGGTCTGGGCTTTGGCGACATCTCAGGCAGCAAGCGCGGCGATCTGATCAGCGCGGGTGGCTGGCTCGAAGCGCCAGCGGACCCCTGGGGCGGGAAGTGGGAATGGCGCCCTGAGTTCAATTTCGGCGGCGCGAGCGTGCCCATTCTCGTGCATGACGTGAACGGCGATGGTCTCAATGACATCATCGTGGGGCAGGGACACGACTATGGCCTCGCGTGGTGGGAGCAGCGTAAGGACGGCGATGGCAAACGCATGTGGATCAAGCACGACATCGATACGCGCCGCTCGCAGTATCACGACATGCAGTTGGTTGACATCGACAATGACGGCCAGCTCGAACTGATTACCGGCAAGAGGTATCGCGCGCATCAGGAAAACGATCCCGGTTCGCTCGACCCGATAGGCATTTACTATTTCAAGATCAACGGCGGCAACTTCGTCCGCCACACGATCGATTACGGGCCCGCGGGACAGGCGAGCGGCGCGGGGATCTATTTCTGGGTGCAGGATATCGACGGCAACGGATGGAAAGACATCCTCGCACCCGGCAAGGACGGGCTTTTCCTGTTCAAGAATCTCGGGACAAAGTAGTATCAATTCGCTTTCAAACGTTAGCCAAATGGTGACGCGTACGGGAGGGCGAGGCTCCTGCCGAGCCGCACCTGCGCCAGCGCGAGGCAGTTTTCTTGATAGCCCACTCCGCGCTGAAAGAAGCTCGTGATGTGAACAATTCTCATCAGCGGTTCTTGCGCGGCTATCTCGAAACAGGAGAGCCTAAAGGATACCCGCGGCTTCGAGTCCCTTCGAAAACGCCCTTTTTTCGGGGGCGGTGAGCTCGCGTTGCGGCGGCCGAACCGCGCCGGCGTCAAAACCGCGCAGGCGCAAGCCTTCCTTGTAGTAAGCCACCATCCGCCCATATTGGAACAGCCCGCACGCCGTCGCCAGCTTCACTTGCGCGCTCCATGCCTTCTTCAGATCGCCTTTGCGGACGCTGTTGAATATATCGAGGAACAACTCGGGCACGACGTTCGCAGTGCTTGATACGGACCCGTTCGCGCCGGCCACTAGCGCCTGGAACGAATACTCATCCACGCCGTTGATCACGTTGAACCCTTTCGGAACCCACGCAAGGATGCGCGTGAGGCCGGACATGTCGCCGCTGCTGTCTTTCATGCCAACGATATTCTCGAACCGGTTCGCCAACGAGCAGATGAGCGCCGGCGACAATACGTTCCTCGCGCAGCTTGGTATGTTGTAGAGAAGGATCGGGAAACCCTCCACAGCGTTCGCCACCGCGCCAAAGTGCGACGTCAACGCGTCGTCATCGTATGCGTAGAATCCCGGGGCCACGACGCCCGCCGCGGCCGCGCCTGCCTCCATCGCATGCCGCGTCAGCTCGACCGTCGAGGCGGTGTCAAGACAGCCCGTGTGCGCAATTACTTTGATGCGCTTTCCCGCAGCGGCCACGACGGCCTCAATGAGCTTCTTGCGTTCCTCGAGCGTCAGCAGCATCCCTTCTCCCGTTGTGCCGCAAGGGAAAACCCCGTGCACGCCCTGATCCGCCAGGCGGACGGCGAGCGCGCCCGCCTTCTCGTAGTCAACGTGCTTTCCGATCTTTGTGAAAGGGGTGAGCAGCGCGGGGATGACACCTTCAAGATGAAACTTCATATCGACCTCCGTTCTTCGATTACGAGCACAACCGGTGCATCAGTCAAACGTGTGGAGCGCCTGGACGAGGCGCCCGTAAGTCTCTTTGAATCCATCCTTTATCGCTTTGATGTACTCTTCCTGCTTCGGGATCCACGGTTCGCGCGGGACCAGCGCCGTGGCCCATTCAAAACGGAACGTGGCGCCGAAACCCTCGAGCATGAGCCGGGCCGACGGCGCCAGCATGTCAATCGATGCCTTGTCCGTCCAGAGGTCCTTCTTCTGGAAAATGATGAGATTCGTCCGCGCGAATCTGCGCAAGGCTTCCCTTGGTTCATCCGTGGCCGACGAACCCAATACCATCTGCATCGGGGATATTTTCTTGCCGCCGGGCGATACGAGGTACACGTTAACGCCGCGCAGCCCCACTGCGTCGTAAGCGATGCTCATGTCGGGAAACACCGAGGCGAGATGGCACTCGAACACGAGGTAATTGTCGTTGATGCGCGCTACGGCCTCGTCCAATTTCGGATCGATCTTCTGGCCCGCCGCCACGGACTTCTCGCGCCGCAGCCGAGCCACATCCGATCCGAGCCAGACCGCGTACGAATCCGGTGCAAAAAGGTTTGCGTACGAGCCGCTATCGAGCTGAACCGGCGCAACGAACGTCGCCGGAAAAAACTCCGTCACGAATACCGGTTCGCCTTTCGCCTCTTCTTTCTTGCTTGTCTGGCACGAGACCAAACACACGCTCGACAGCAATGCCGCAACTCCCCAGGCAGCCATTCGCCCAAGTCCCCCTCTGAAGGGGACCATCGGTCCAAGTCCCCCTTTGAAGGGGGATTCAACAAGTCCCCCTTTGAAGGGGGATTCAGGGGGATGTATTAAGCCGTGTATCGCCAACACCGGCATCTCACATCCCCCCAAGTCCCCCTTTGAAGGGGGACTCTGCGGAAATGCGTCCTTGCATCTGGGAATGTACGCACTGAGTCGCGCGATCATTAGGGCTTTCCCTTCGAGGGTTTCGGTGGAGTCGTCCGCTTCGGTTCCTTCTCGACCCGAACGTCCACCTTCACGCCTCCCTCTGCATCCTTGCCCGCCGTCGGCGGCGGTTCGTCAATCACGCTGCGAGCATCCGGGCCGCCTGAGCCGTAGTTCCTCAGCAACAGGTTCCCGTCTTCCGATTTCATCTGCACGATGCCCATCGGGCACACGGATTCGTTCAGCCAAACGTCGATCTTGCCGTTGTCATCGGCCACCTCATAATGCTGGGCATGGACCTCACCGCCGGCCGTGGCAATATCTTCTTCGCCGGCAAGTTTGCGTTCCGGCTCCTTAGCCGGTTCAGGAGCAGTGGCCGCCGCGTTATCATCCTTCTTGCCCTCTGAAGGTTTTGCCTTCTCCTTTTCATCGTTGTTTTCGGACTTGAGCGAGACTTCCTGCTTTTTCTCGAGTCCCTCCCTGCGGAACATCTTGTGGACATTCGCCGGGTCCTTTGCCGGTCCGGTCAACAACATCCTGTAAACGGATGAGTAGCCCACGCTAGGCACATACTCCATCTCGAGCCAATACCCTTGCTTGTCGCGGACTTTCTCTTCGCCCACGATGGCCAGCCGCATTGCACCCAGCCGGATCACACCGCCATCGGCCGTTAGACCCCCGTTGACGTCGTACCACGCCCATGCCCCCACCTTCGGATTCACCAGGCTCCCGGAGAATACATCGCTGATGACACCTTGTCCCTGAGCAGCCGCGCACAGGAATGCAAGCGCGAAAAAGCCGCCCGCAAAATACTTCATCCCTTCGACCTCCGTCCGTGAATCTATCTCGTCGCAATCATCCTATCACAGCGATTCCGATCTTCGCACCCCCAAGAATCAAAAAAATCAGGATCGTCGTCTGCGGGCCTTTCGCTCGCGGACAGCGATCCCGATTCTCTCCGTCATGTGCCGCGTTACGTGCCGGCACGAGAAAAGAACAGCGGGAACACCCTCGGGAACGCTCGACTTTTGGGGCTCGTTTTGGCCCCCGCTCAATGCCCGTGTCGGACGTTATAGCGAGTCGTTCTCGGCGCTATGTTCCCGCTGACATCATCATTATACCATGTTTTCCGGGCTGTCAAGGGGGTGGCGAAGAAAAAACCGCGGCCTCATTGAGAGTGAGCGGATTCGTCATTGCCAAGATAGGCGAGCAGCTTGTCCCAATAGGCCAGCACGATCCACAAGAGGAACGGAAGCGTGATGGCGATGAACCCGATGGCCGTCGGCAACGACGTGCGTCCGGCAACAAAACGCAGCAGTATCGTGGCCGCATGGAACGCGAAGATGATCGCAAACCCGATCCCGAGGACGCGAAGCCGCCTCAACCATCGCAGCTTCGGCGTCGCCAGGATGAGCGCTACGTATGGCGCGACATTGGTCACCAAGTGGCCGACGTCCGGCATGGTGCGCGTGAGGCCGCCCATTGCGTAGACCAACGATGTACCGGTGTTCAGGAGACCGGCCTTCGTGACGGCCACACTCTCGATGGGATACTGAAAGATGTACTTCAGGATGAGCATCGTGACCTGCCCGAGGACCCATGCATATGCGGGCATCACTAGAAGCCACAACACAAGGCAGATCGGCGCTAGGACAAGGAAGCGCAGGCATAGCCAAAGCGCGTCTCGCCCGGGACGGTTGAAGGCGAGGGTCAAGGCGATGGTCAAGGCGATAGTCAAGGCGATGGTCAAGGCGAGGGTGAAGGCGAGGAAATCGCTCATGTCGGCCTCCGTCGCACCAGAAACTCGACCCACGCCATCCACAATGCCACCACGAACACGATGTATATCCCTTGCCATATGTATTCGTGAGTGAACTTGAACCACTTGCCCCCGTGGTCCAAGGCGCCGATCACCGCCAGAAACGCAAGCCGAAACGCGTTGACCCAGTACAAAATCGGAAGGCCCACAAGCATCCCCACGAGGCGTTTCCACCAACGCGCGGGAAAGGCCAGAATCGCCGACATAAAAATCGCCATCGACTGCACCGCGCCGCAATCCGGGATCACGATGAAGCTGAACCCGATATCCCGCTGGGCGTTCTGATCCCCTTGCGCCGATGCATCGGCCTGCTTCGCCTCGGCCTCTAACTGGGCCACTTCCGCGCTCGCCGCCCCGATGCGCGTTTGGCGCATGTCCGGCGGTAGTGAACCGTCGTTCTCCACTTCAGCCAGTCGTGCCTTGGCGTCCGCCAGGCGCCGTTGCGGACTCGCCTTGAACACGAAAGCAACCAACGGCCCGATGTCACGCTGCTTCATCTGAGTCAGCTTCATCTCCGCCGCCTGAATCCGTTGCGTCCGTTCGGGTTCCCCAAGGGCGGTATCCGACTGAAGCTTTTCCAGTTCCTGCTTCGCCTGCGTCATACTCCGCCGATAGGTTTCGGCCTGATATTCCCATGCCTCCCATACCGTCAACGGCGGCTCCGCGTGGATCCCATTTCCAGATGGGACTTGGCTCGTTCCCGGCTTGGGCGAGCCGATGGACTGCGGTTCCGGGGCCTCTTCTCCTCGCCGCCACGCTTCCCGCGAGGCGCGGACCATCGCTTCGCGCCCGCGGAATCGAGCCGCATTCCCCAATTCGCACGAGTAGCCCACCCGTTTCAACAGAAACGACGTGCTTCGCGCCACTTGAAGCAGATACCAGTCATTGGCCTTGCTCCAGCGCGCCAACTCATAACCGAACAGCAGCACAAACACGCTCACCATGAAAACCACGACAAACTTCAAGGTCTTGCGCCGGAGGGCCTTCTTCTGACGCTCATCGCGAGAAGCGCCTTCCGGCGAAACCGGCTCCGGACAGGCCGAGGCGGGCGTGGGCGTTTCAAAGGAATCAGACATACTCCAGAAACACTCCTGTGTGCAGCCGCAATGCAATGCCAGAGAATATCAGGCGCGCAGAGCTCCATGCAACAGTGTTCAACGCGGCGCTCCCGCGGTATTGCAGGGCCAGTCCTGTCGGACAGGTCAGACAGGTGTCGGACCTGTCGGACACGGCGGCCGCGGGCGGCGCGACAAAGCAGGCTGGATTACATACCGAATTTACGCCACTGCACCCGCTTTGCGGACTGATCGGCCAGAAAGAAGAGGCAAAGACTCCTCGCCGACCAGTCCTGGACGACAGTAATGCCAATTCGCCTTCAAACGTCAACCAAATGATGACGCATACGTGCGAGGCCCCTGCCGAGCCGAAGCAGCAAGCCAAACCACGGCTCGGCGGGGGCCTCGCCCTCCCAAAATACGCATACATGGAAACAAACTGGCCCAAGTTGCCGATTGCGCAACGCCCAGTTTGCTTCACAGGTACAACAGGTGACTCAGTTCGTGGAACGATAGGCCCCCTTGATTCACAGGGAACTTGTTGCCTTCCACTCCCTGATACCTCAGGAATTCCACATGTCCATCCATGAACAGCACGTTGCAGCCAGCGGGAGAGGAGGTCCTGGCAATTGATGACCTTCTCGCCCAGGTCTACGCCGACGTAGAAGTACTGGCACGCGGCTTCGAATCCGATCCGGGAGTCGCGTTGCTGGATCGCATGAAGACGGATGGCGAGGTCCTCTTCCTCCCTCACGATCTTCTCGATCTCATCGAGCGACGCAAGGGCCTCTCCGGCCGTTTGCAGTTGTGGAAGTCGATCGCGAAGCGCCACGAAACGCGTCTGGTTGGCCACGCTCCTGAAATGGATCGCGCAAGCTTCCGCGACGCGCATCTCCTCGGCTAGTTCGGGTGAAACGTTCTGCCCGATATTCGCCTTGAGCCTCGCAATCGCCTCATCGAACCCGGATGCCACCCGTTCGAACTGGGCCGCGAATACTTCCGTAGGATACACGCCGCGCCACGCATCGACGTCGTCAAGCGGAAAGCCAAAGCCCATGATGACGGACCCGCGATAGCCCGTCGGTTCCGCCCAAAGAAGGTTCGCGGGCCCCATGTGCACCGGGCTCTGATACAGCACATTCACGGCAAAGGGATATTCGCTGAGCGCCGCGCTGAAGGCCTTCCATGCCTCGATCACGGCGGGCGCCGCTGCTTGGCCGAACCGGCGTTGAGCGACCGCGGACAGCGCTTCGTCCACCGAGGGACGCTCCGGTTTGCCGAGCTCCATGATGGCTTCAAAGCTTGGCGACGGATACCCGCCGAGGGTCCAGCTCAACATCAATCCGTTGACACCGGCATCCCGGAGATTCGCGGCATGTCTTGCGGCGGTCTCGACGACGGGGATGTACGGCACGGCGCCGAGTTCCCATGTGGTGCTGGCCTGGACCTTCGCGATGGTTGCCAGCCCGCGCGCCCGCGCGAGTCCCCAGTTCCGTGTGGCGCGCGGGCCCGGTCCCATGACCGACAACGAGTATTCGCCGACGATGTTCGCGATGCCCCCTCGCGCAATCGGAACATCCCATTCACTCACGCTGATGAGCGAGGCCGGCGCGGGAAGCCGGCGAATGATGCCTTCCACCCATTCCGCCTTCCAACCCCAGTCCCAGACAAATAACCGGGCGTTGCCGCCCGACTGCGCAATGCCTTCCGCGATGCACGCATTCACGCCGGCAATGACTTCCTCAGGTCCGCGCGGGCCGCACCGCGCGCATCGGTCGCCGGAGCCGTGCGACCAACAATTCGTGTAGCTTTCGGAAGCCGTAATGGTGAAGACGCCGGCCAGATCGGGAACGGCCCGGCACACCGAGGCCACGGCCTCACGCAGGTATTGCTCGACCTCCGGCACACTCGTACACAGCGTCGCCACCTGCCCCGGAAGGACGCCCGTGTCCTCGATGCCCTTCAACTCCGGATGCTTCTCGAAGAAGGCCATGGGCATGGGGCGCGGTTCGTTCAGATATATATAGACCCCGATTCCATATCGCTTCGCTCGCGCAACAAGGCGCCGAAGATTCCCGATGCACTCTTGATACCCGTCGCTCAGCGTTGCATCCCAGGGAAACGGCGCAAGCCGGTACAACGGCTCATGAAGCCAAACGCCGTTGACGCCCATCGCGCCCAACCGTGCGAGATAGCCCGCGGGATAGATGCTGTCCGGATCGGACAACGGCGCCCGGAAAGGCCCGAAATACGAGTAGCAGAACCGCGGCGAGAAGACGTTGCTTGGCTTCTCCGCCGGAACCGCCGCGCCCGAAGCGTTGTCCGTCTGAGTGAGACGTTGGATGAAAGCGAAGGGAGGGTCCTCCGTCTTGTCGACGCCTTCGGGAAATGCCTCACGGATCACCGAAGCGATTGCTGCCGCGCAGGTCTTCGCGGATTCCGTCGGCGGGCTGTACTGAAGCGGCGCGACGCGCGGCTTGTAGCCGCCCAGCCACCAGAACAGGCCGTCGCCCTCGCGCAACACGTAGTCCATCTTCTCA
>Ga0315274_10004650_pt1 | contig 20140 bp, 20 predicted proteins | sample YL17G02_20_MG_FD_203700 | JGI IMG/M metagenome (GOLD analysis project Ga0315274, IMG submission 203700) | Sediment microbial communities from Yellowstone Lake, YNP, Wyoming, USA - YL17G02_20 | ecosystem: Environmental > Aquatic > Freshwater > Lake > Sediment | place: USA: Wyoming | collected... | reverse complement strand
ACCGGATCGCCAAGTTGAAGAAACTGGCCACCGAACTCGGATACGATCTGGTTGAAAACCAGCAAGCTGCGTAAGAGTTACTTGGAAGATCCGCCCTACCCAGGAAGGCCGTTTTCATGCGAAGTGGTATCCCTCAGAGGGACGGGGGATTCATGGGGAGCCTTGAACTCCACAGTTTGGACGCACACTGGGGCCATGAACCTGGCAGCGCCGCCACGCCCCGATTTGATTCCCCCGCATCGGCCGGCTTTGCGCTGAGCGTGCAGTTGGGCAAGATTTCAGTTCAAAAAGGCAGGGCAGCGTGGTTACATCCCGCCCGCGCAACGGACCGCCAAAACGATTGCGAGACTCAGGCCTGAGTTGTAACCAGACGAGGGGGGGCAGGTCGGATGTCACGAGATCGGGCCGCGTTCGGCTGACCGAGGGCCGAGGGCTGACTCCGATGCGTCATTGAAAGCGAATAGAGATGGGTAAACCGACCGGATTCATCGAATACCTGCGCGAGCTGCCGCTGGACCGGCCAGCCCTCGAGCGCCTCCGCGACTGGGACGAGTTCCACCGTCACATGAACGAGGCCGGGCTGCGTCAGCAGGCGGCGCGGTGCATGGACTGCGGCACGCCGTTCTGTCACACGGGCGTGATCCTCAGCGGCATGGCGTCCGGCTGTCCCATCAACAATCTCATCCCGGAATGGAATGACCTGATCTACCGCGGGCTCTGGCGCGGAGCACTCGACCGGCTGCACAAGACCAACAATTTCCCCGAGTTCACCGGCCGCGTTTGCCCGGCGCCTTGCGAGGGCGCCTGCAACGCTGCCCTCGTGGCCTCGTCGGTTACCATCAAAGAAATCGAGTGCTCGATCATCGACCAAGGGTGGGACAAGGGCTGGGTCGTCCCGGAGCCGCCCGCCGCTCGCACCGGCAAGAAGGTGGCGGTGATTGGTTCCGGCCCCGCCGGCCTCTGCGCGGCCGCCCAGCTCAACAAGGCCGGCCATTCAGTGACCGTGTTCGAGCGCGCCGACCGCCCCGGCGGCCTGCTCATGTACGGCATCCCGAACATGAAGCTCGATAAACGGCAGGTCCTGTTGCGCCGTCTCGATTTGCTCCAACAGGAGGGCGTCACGTTCGCCTGTAACACCGAGGTCGGCAAGGACCTGCCCGTCGCCCAGCTCCGCCAGGAGTTCGACGCCGTGGTAATCTGCACCGGCGCCACCCAGCCGCGCGACCTGCCCCTCGAGGGCCGCCCGCTCCAGGGCGTCCATTTCGCCATGGAATTCCTCACCGCCAACACTCGTTCGGTGTTGGACGGTCAGCCCGGCGCCGGCTTCATCTCCGCCCAGGGCAAGGACGTGCTCGTCGTGGGCGGCGGCGACACCGGCACCGACTGCGTGGGGACGTCGCTGCGCCAGGGTTGCCGGAGTCTTGTGCAGATCGAGATTCTGCCCCAGCCGCCCTTGCAGCGCGCGCCGGACAATCCGTGGCCCGAGTGGCCCAAGATTCTCCGCGTGGACTACGGCCAGGAAGAGGCCGCCGCGCTGTTCGGCCGCGACCCGCGCATTTACCTGACGACCGTGAAACGGCTCGTCGGCGACAACACCGGGCGCGTGAAGGAAGCGGTGACGGTCCAGATCGAGTGGGAGAAGAATGAGAAAGGCCAGTTCGTTCCCAAGGAAGTGCCGGGGACGGAGAACGTGATCCCGGCCCAACTGGTCCTGCTGGCGATGGGTTTCCTCGGGCCCGAGCAACCGCTGCTGGCGCAACTGGGCGTCGAGCGCGATGCCCGCTCGAACGTGCGCGCCGAGCACGGCAAGTTCACCACGAGCGTGCCGGGCGTGTTGGCGGCGGGGGACTGCCGACGCGGCCAGAGCCTGGTGGTGTGGGCCTTCCGCGAAGGCCGCGGCGCCGCCCGCGAATGCGATCGCTACCTGATGGGCCGCACCAGCCTGCCTTAGAGCCGGTCTGAAAAGTAGGAGCCGACGTGAGAAGGCTCTGACATCCGGCCAGGTCGGCACGTCGATGCTGGGAGATCTGAGCCTCACGTCGGCTCTTACGGCTGCGGGTGGATTCTCAACCACGCATTGAGCCGGCCCCCTGTCGGACTCGAACCGTCGCCGCGTCGGCACCTCGATCTGCCCGCTGGGCGGGCGCTTCAACCCAGGAGCCGAGCTTCTCCGGGAGCAGATGCTTGCCGCAGGAGGTACGCCTCCGCTTTCGGCTGTGTTTGTTCTTTGCGGCAAACATGCGGCCTGATATAGGACCCACAGAAACCCCATGCAAGGTTCCATGCCGAGTTCTTTGGTGAGGGGCGCACGTCTGCGGACGTCCGGAGAGTGGCGCTTCGCTCCGAGGAGGCGCAGGTTCGCGAGGATGATGAGCCTGGCAGTTCAAACCTTCACCCCATGAGCACGCTCGATTGGAAACGCAAACTCGCCGCCTACCTCCACGATCCGCCCAGCGAATGCCTGGACCCAGGCGGCTACGAAGCACGATCAAGCGAGGCAGCCAACCCTTTCGCCCATTGCTGAACCATGAGCACCTCCAACCCTGAATACTGGCGCCGCAAACTCAGCGCCTATCTGCACGACCCCCCTGAGAAGGCTCTCGACCTTGCCTGGCACAAAGACCGGGCGGAGGCCCACCAATCCGGTCACGGATTGGAGGACGCCGAGTTCGTCCACGGCGCGGACCACACGGCCGCCGCCGCCGACCGACTTCCGTGGCCGAGCTACCGGCATCTCGAATGCCGTTTTGACGGCCACGAGAACCATTTTCGCCACCCGCTGGGTCAGGCATCGCTCAAGATCAAGCCATTCGGCACCGCCGATCTGGCGACCGACAAGGCGTGGCGGTCGCGTCCGCTACTCGCGGGAGCCGCCGGCGACCCCGGCTTTGATCATCGCGCACAATTCCTCGCCTATTGGCGGCTCTGGTGTTGGTGGGCCTCTGATCAGCGCGGTCCGCGCGATCCCCGCCTCGCATTTCTGCCGGCGGACACCCGCCTGCCCGACCACACCATCTGGGCCCACAACAGCCTGGTCTCGGGCCTGCAAGGTTGCGTTGAAGATGGGCAGTGCCGGCCCGCTTTCCTCCTCTTCCAACTCGGTCCGGTGCAGGAATACATCGCGCAGGCCAGGCGTACGCTCGACCTGTGGAGCGGCAGCTACCTGCTCAGCTACCTCATCGGCTGTGGTCTGCGGCACCTCGCCCTCACGTTCGGCCCGGACCACGTGATTTTTCCCAACCTCTGCGGCCAGCCGATCTTCGACCTTTTGCTCAAAGAAGAGGTATGGGCGAAAGCTTCCGTGCAGCAAGAAAACGCCGATCCGAAGGCGTCCACCGTCTGGGATTCCCTCGGCTACGGCGGCGACTATGCGCGGCTGCGTTTGCTGACGCCGAGCCTCCCCAACCGTTTCCTTGCCATTGTGCCGGCAGGCCGTGCTGCTGACATCGCCAGGGAAATTCAGACCGTTATCCAGCAGGCTCACGAGGACATCGCAAAGGCGGTCTGGAAACTCGCATCCGAAAAGCTCGCCGACCACGTCGCACCGCACGAGGCTCGCTTCATCGCCCAGTCCAGCCGCTTCCTCGACCTGTCATGGCAGACGCTTCCCTGGCCGCAACTGCCTGCCGCGGCCCTGCCTCTGACCGCTCACCTGCCCGAGCCCGCGGACTTCCAACAGGGGCTGCAAACCATCCTCGACCTTGCCTCGAAAATGCCCCGCGAACATCGCGACGTGCGCAACTTCGAGTGCGAGCGATTCTCCGTCGGCAAGCGTGACGCCAATGGCCGTGACGTCGGGGGCTGGAAGGACAAGTCCAAGCTCAAGGACGATGCGGCGCTCGACAATCCCGGCGCGGCTTGGTCCGCTCTTTATGCCCTGCTCAACTGGCAACTCGATGCCGTTCGCCAGACTCGCGCGTGGAAGGCATGGAACGCGGGCGGCTGGAGCCCCGGCCTCGAACACAACAAGGATTCGCTCAATGGCCGTGAAGAGGCCGTCCTCAACCTGGCCACCGGCGAAGTTTCGGACGCCGACATCGAATCTCTGAACCAGGCGTTGGACGTGCCGCACCTCTTCAAGAAGGGCGAAATCCTTGGCGCTTCCACGCTGATCAAGCGTCTCTGGCCCACCGCCTGGCTTCAACCGGTTCACGGATTCAAGGGCGACTTCTCCATGCCGGACACTCGCGACATCGCCGACGGCCGGCCTTTTGGCATACCGTCGGGCGACGACGACAAAGCCGGCGACGACGAACGCAAGAACTACTTTGCCGTGCTCGCGTTTGACGGCGATGAGACGGGCAAGTGGGTCAGCGGCACGCACCCGAACATGCCGAAGCTCCGCAACCAACTCGCCGATTACACCGAAGGCGGGCAACGCAGGGGAGCCACGGTTTACTTCGGAGAGAACGCCGCGCTCAAACCGCTGCTCAACCAGTCGCGCCCACTAACCCCCTCGTTCCATCTGCAGCTTTCCGAGATGCTGGGCACCTTCTCAAACGTGTGCGCCCGCCGCATCGTCGAAGCCTTCAATGGCCGGCTCATCTACTCGGGCGGCGACGACGTGCTCGCCCTTGTGCCTGCGGATCGCGCGCTTGCGTGTGCCCAGGCTCTTCGGGCGGCGTTTCAAGGCAACCCTGATGTGCTCAAGACCCTCGCCGGTGCCTGGGTGGCTGGAAGACGCGTGGAGGCGAAGTTGTTTGCCGACGAACAACCGGGATTCATTCGCCTGCACCCCGAGGCTCCGTCCATCGAAGGCGAACCGAAAGGTTTCCCCGCCATCGTTCCTGGCCCTGCCGCCGACTCCTCGGTGGGCATCGCCATCGCGCACTTCAAGTCGCCGCTCCAGGACGTGGTCCGCGCCGCCCAGGACGCCGAGAAGCGCGCCAAGAAACAACTCGGCCGCAGCGCCGTGGCCGTGACCCTCTTCAAGCGATCCGGCGAAACCATCGAGTGGGGCTGCCAGTGGGACGGTGGCGGGTTGGATCTGTACCGCGCCATTGCCGATGCGCTGGAAGCGAAGCACCTCAGCGGCAAGTTCCCCTACCGCGTCGCAGAACTGCTGCAACCTTACCTCACCGAAACGAGCCAACTCACCAGGGAAAGCCAGTCGTTGGCCGCCGACGACGGGTTTGACAAGGAAGTGATCGAGATTATCCGACGCGAGTTTGGCACGGCTCTCAGCCAGCAAAGTCCGTTGAAGGGCGATGCCAAGAGAGCGCTGGCGGATGCAATCGCTGTCAAGCTGGGAACTTACCTCGGTCACGTCGAGGAACGGTTCTTGGACGCGCTGACCAAGTTCGAGAAGCGCTGCTCCGAGGGCCAAGCCAAGCCTTGGGAACGCCCACGAAAGCCGGACTATTTCTGCCACGCGGTCATCGGCCTCTGCCAGACCGTCGCCTTCGCCCACCGCACACGCGACGGCGACGGCGATCTGCAATCTGTGATTCCCAATCTGAAATCCCGCACCGCCGAAAGGCAAACCGCATGAACACCATCCTCCTCCAACCCACTGACGTCCTCTTCTTCCGCGATGGACGGCCCATGGGCGGTTCCCTCGCCGGCCACGGCGCGGCCTGGCCGCTGCCCCATGTCATTAACGCTGCCTTTCACGCCGCCTTGCACCGGGCCTTCTGCGACCAACCTGACATCGGCGTCAGCCACGCTCCCGCCCGCCGTGAAAACGGCCAGCGCAAGTATGCCGCGAAGGGGGAGCGCGACCGCCGCTTTGTGGATGTGTGGTCCCTTGGCCCGTTCCCTGTCAACGCCGAGGGCCGCTGGTTCTTTCCGCGCCCTGCCGACGCCCAGGAGGCAGGCACCGCCACCGTCACCTTGCAGCCCGCGCGCGGTCACGGGGCAAACGGGGCGTGGTCGGGCAGCAGCCTGCCGCCGCCGCTTCGCTATGCGGTCGCCAACACCCGCCCGCCTGAGAAGGAAGCGGGCGGCGAACCGTGGCTGAGCGAGCATGCCTTCGCTGCCTACCTTGGGCAGAAGGATATTACGACGGAGAAACCCGATCTCCATTTCCTGAAAGACGACGCCATCTTTGACCGCGAACAATCCATCGGCATTGCCATTGACCCGGCCACGCAGACCACCGGTCAGGGTGACGCCGCTGGAAAGATTTACTCCGCCCATTACCTCCGGCTGCGCGAGGGCTTTCGCCTCGGCACCGCTGCCGGGGACGGTCGCAACGGCGAAGCTTGCTTGTTCGACCATTTGTTTGAGGCGGACCAGCGCATTGTGGTTGGCGGTCAACAACGCGTTTGCACCGTCGAGTCCCGCCGGAGTGAGAAACTCCCGCTTCCCATCGGAGCGACTTCGTTCACCAAACACGCGGCCAGCGGCAAGTGCCTTGTCAAATGGGTGCTCCTGACGCCAGCCATCTGGCCGGAGATGCTCGCCGAGCGGGACGGCAAACCCGTCCGCGACCGCGACGATAGGCCGATCCTCGCTCATCATGGCGGCTGGCTGCCCAACTGGATTGACCTGCAAGGCAAAGTCCGGCTCAAGGCCGTCGAGCAACGGCGCCCCCCCAGAATGCACCGCAAAGAGTGGCGCGACGCGCTCCAGCGCAACCCGGGGATTCAAGCCTCCTTGGTGGCGGCGATTGTCCCCAAGCCGATTCCGGTAACAGGGTGGGCGCTCAATTTGCAGGCCGGTGCCGACAACCCAGGCGCCAAGTCCACCCATCTTGCCGTCTCCGCCGGAGCCGTTTACTACTTCGAGGCCGAGTCCCCGGAGGACGCCGCCAAGCTTGCCGCCGCCTTGAACTGGCACGGCACTACCCCGGGCACGGAGATCAAGAACCGACGCAGCACGCTGCTCGGCGAAAAGGGCTTCGGCCTGGGCGTCTGCGGCACTTGGAGCTTCTTCCCGGAGGCTGCCAATCCTGCCAGGTGACTTGGGAACGCGCTGGAGAGATCCTACGACCATGAATGAGCCGCCTGAGATGCACGACCGCGACGCCGGTTCCGCCCCGCTGCCTGAACCCGCCGGTTCGCCCGCCAGCGCCGCGCCGGAACCGTGGTCGCATCCCTGGCACGACCAGCTCGGCCTTCTTTACCACCGCACCATCGCCGGGAAGATCCGCGCGCATCCCGACCTCCGCAGTGTCGCGGCGGAAAACATCGTCCGCTGGACCGCTCGCAACGACTACCCCGCCAGCGTCCTCCGCGCGCTGCAACATTGGCGCGGGTTGCTCACCGCGGCGCCCTTGGAGGAACTGCTCGCCGCCCTGACCGATCCCTCCGAGCGCGGCCACCAGATGCGACAGAACACTCCCTTCGCCGGGATTCTCACCCCGGAGGAACGCCGGCGCATCCGCGACGAACATGAAAAGGCCGCAACTCATTGAATTGCTCCAGCGCATCCGGGCGAACCATGCCACGACACGCCTGATCTCTGCCAATTCCCCATTCCGCATTCCGCATTCCCGCAACGTCCCCGGACGTCCGCTGACCTGACTTTGAACGACGAACAACCTACAAACGAACCATGAACGAGCCAAATCCAACTCCGCAATCCGCGATCCGCAGTCCGCACTCGCGGATTCTCTACCTGTTCACCCGCACGCCGCTCCATGTCGGCGCCGGCGCCAGTGTGGGCGCGATCGACCAACCCATCATCCGCGAACGCCACACCGGCTTTCCGGTGATTCCCGGCACGAGCCTCAAGGGCGTGCTGCGCGACACGGCGACGCGCGACGACAAGATCAAAACCGACGTGGACGCCATCTTCGGCGAGGGCTTCGGCAGCGGCTCGGACAATTTCAGCGCGGGCCGTGTCTCGTTTGGCGAGGCCAAGCTGTTGGCGTTCCCCGTGCGGTCAGCCAAAGGCAGTTTCGCTTTTGCGACCTGCCCGCTGGCCTTGGAACGCTTCCAGCGCGAGCAAGGCGACTTGGATGCCCTCCACGTTCCCGCCGAACCCAAGGACATGGAATGCCTGGCGGGCGAGACCGTGACCATCGCCCGCAACAGCCAGACAGGGGTGGTCCTGGAGGAATACCGCTTCAATCGCGCTCAGGGCGAAGCAGGCAAGTTTCCCGGCGACTGGGAAGCTGCGCTGCTCGGACTTCTTGACGATCCAGTGTGGCAGGCCGGCAAGGGACGGTTCGTGCTGCTTAGTAACGGTGACTTCTCGCACTTCGTGAAGAATGCCTGCGAGATCAGCCAGCACGTGGGCATTGACCCGCAGAAGGGCACGGCCAAGCCTGGCGCCCTGTTCAACCTCGAAGCGGTGCCGGCGGAGGCTCTCTTCTTTGCCGCACTCACGCCGCTGGCTCGTGCCGGTGACGAACTCGACAAACTGGCCGAGCTGTTCGCCCGGAAACCGATGCTCCAGTTCGGCGGCGACGGGACAACGGGCCTGGGCTTCTGCACCGTCAAACTGAGCTAAGGAGAACGCAACCATGAAGAATCTCGAACAAGTCCGGGCCGCGAACGCCTTGGCCTATGCAGACAGCGATGCCAGGAAGACAAATAGTGATGGAGGCAATGTTGTGAAGAAATTGCCCGCCCTCATCATGTCGAACGGTCTGCTGGCTGCCGCAGCATTCTCCTACCAGAAGCAGGAGGACGACTTGAACCGACAGCGCAAGAAGTTCAAGAAGCAACACAACAGGACGCCGTCCGCACAGGAAGAGCAGCAGTTTGAGGACAACGGCTTCTACACCTGCTTTGACTTCATGGTTCGGCACCTGCAACACGGCGACATGAGGTTGATGCCGCAGAACGTGCAAGTTCACATCTCGGCAGGTCCTAAGCTTCGGCAATTGGATGTTCTTCTTGGCTACCTGACGAGCGAGGAGGCAAGCTCCCAAGATCTCAAACTCGTCACAGAGGAAGCGTTGGCTTGGCTTGCCTACGCGCGCCGGTTCATCCGCAAGGAAGTCGAGAATGGAGGTGACGATGATTCCGCTGACTAAGGGCGTAGCCGCGCTGGTAGGCCCGTGGGCCGAAGGAGTGGAGAACCGATCTCTGCTTCACGAGAAGTTTGCCCTCCCCAAGGTGTGGGGTGCGGGAGAAGGCGGCAAACTGAACGACGCCGGACGCTGGAGCGTGCTCCGCATCGTCACGCGCGGATCAGACTTGCTTCGCGGCGATTCGCAACGCCTCCGCCGGGAGGCTGGCGGACGGAATGTCCACCCGGATGTCGCGGAGCGAAAGGAACGTGACGCGCACGTCGCTGAGAAGATGGCAACCGTCGCTAAAGTTGATGGCGCGCTGGCCAAGGTCGGCAACGACAACGCCCGCCGGTTCCTGGCCTATCTCGACAAATCATTCAAGGGCTCCGTCGTGACCTTCGAGGCCACGCTCGGCTCCCGCATGATGGTCAATCTGGCAGGCGGCGTCGCGGAGAACGCTGGCATCGCCTTGGACCGCTGCTTCGGCTTGCCGCTCATCCCTGGCAGCGCCGTCAAAGGCATCACGCGCGTCCAGGCCCTTTGGGAAATCCACGAAGCCAAAGGCGATGAGAAACTCCGCCTCCTGCGCCTAGCCATGCTCCTGTTCGGATACGGCGCGCACGACCTGCGCGGAGATTTCGGCTGGGCTGGCGGCGAGAGAGAGGCGCAGGCCATCGCCGACGAGATCGGCGCCCAGGATTTCAAGGGCTGCGCCTGCTTCCTGCCGGCCTATCCCACCACGGCGACCACCTTGGTCGTGGACATGGTGAATCCGCACTACCCCAATTACTACGGCGGAAGGAGCCAGCGTGCGGAGGACAACGAAAGCCCAATTCCCAATTACTTCCCCGCCGTGGAAGCCTGCTCGACGTTCGGTTTCGCCGCATTGCTGAACCGGGTTCCCGATTTGCCCAACATCACTGCCACCGGTTTGCTGGCCCAGGTGAAGCAATGGCTGGAACGCGCCGTCACCCGCAAGGGCGTTGGCGCGAAGACCGCCGCGGGTTACGGCTGGTTCGAGTTGGGCCGGAAAGAGACCGTTGCGCCTTCGGCCTCAGCCTCGCAAGCTACTGCGTCCACAACTCCAACGGCGCCCGCTTCGCCGGTTGACCAACTCGTCGCCCTGTTCAAGAACCTGAACACGAAGGACAACTTCCCCGCCGCGCTACCGCAGATGGCCGCGCTTGCGAGTGACGCCGACCTGCGGCGCGCCTTCGAGTCCCTGGTTCCCGCCAGTGAGCGCAACAAGCTCCGCAAGAGCAATCCTTACTGGCAGGCGTTCACTTCCGGCAAAGCTGGGGCCGACGGCCAGAAGATCCTTGCCCGCTTGGGCCTCAAACTGAATTGACCTATGCACTGGAAACGCGACATCGAAGTGCTGACGCCGCTGTTCAATCGCGGTGCCTACCAGGACACGCCCGAACTCCGCGTGCCCTCCATCCGCGGCATGGTGCGCTGGTGGTTTCGGGAACTCGAATATCAGAGCCTGCAAGGAGACGACCGGCAGCAGCGCCAACAACTGGCCACAATCGGTGAAATGGAACGATCCATCTTTGGCGGAGTGCATCGTGGCGCAAAGGCGTCACAACTTGTTTTCCGGGTAAGCAACGTCCCCGTTCAGCGCGCGAATCCCAATCCGCTGACGCTGCCGCACAAGCAAGGCGGGCAGGGCAGCCCGCAAGCCGCTTTCGCTCCCGGCGCTACATTCACGCTCGAAGTCTTCACCCGTTTCGGCGACCTCAGCCCCGAATTGGAGCGCAAAGCGGAGAATGCACTTGAAGTGTGGTTGCTGTTGGGGGCACTCGGACTTCGCGCCAATCGATCCGGCGGCAACGTGTGGCCCCCCAATGGGGCCGCTCCGGCAACTTCAGCCGCGCTCCGGTCACGTCTCACCGAACTCGGTTGCCGTTGGCCTGTCATGCTGGCCGGCCCCGAAGTTGGCACCACGCTCGACCAACTCCGCGCCGCTGCCACCGACACCGTGAACGGCGCAGCCTGGGTATTTGGCTATGCGCGTGGTCGAGATCGCCAAGCTTCCGCACTCAAGTTCAAGATCATCCGCCTCGAAGGGCGTTTACGGCTGCTCGTGTTCGCCCCTGAACCACGAGTTCTGGACGAGGCCCGCCGCGCACTCCAAGGTCACCGCTCCAAACCGGAAACGTGGCTGGCGATATGACCCTCCTCAGGCCCAAGCCTGCCCAGCCGTTACCCTCCCCGCATGAAGTTTGACGAGTCCATTCCTTCGCCCGCGCAGGCTTCCGCCCAGGTCGGCGCCAGGTTCTGGTTCACGCTGGAACAAGGCGCGTATGCCGCGCAATCTTTCGCCGCCACGCTTCGTATCTGCCCCAGCCCAACCTGCGGTTGCGCGCACATCGGCTTTGAGTGCCAGCCCCGGCCCATGGCAGACGATCCCGCTCCCGGCACACCGGGCAGCCCCGCCCCGCTACGCTTTGACCTCGACGTGCTCGAGCGCGTCATCAGCCCCCAGACCAGCGCATCACCCGCTGCGGAGGCGCTCGCCCGCGCGGTGGTGGCAGAATTGCAGGCCACGGATTGGGAAACGCTGGCGGCTTTCTTCCTGGCCACGAAGCGCCGTCAGATGGAGACGATGGACCTCGATACGATCAAGGCGCACTTTCCCCCGGCGGTGCGCAACGAGGGCGCCATGGCCGGCTATCGGGAGGTCTTCCCGTGGGCCGAGTCGCCCCATTTTTCACTCGGCACAGAACGGTGGATGGTGGATGACCAGTATTGCGTCCAGCCCGGCTGCAACTGCACGGAAGCGGGCCTGGCTTTGTATCGTCTGAACGATGACGCGACCCCGGCCAAAGCGCCGACGAAGTGCGCGGTCTTCCTGCGCAACAACTACATGAACGGCAAGACCGAGGTGGAAGAAGCGCATCCCGGCAGTCCAGCAATGGAGCAGTTGATGCAGGCCCTGCGCGCGACGCATCCAGAACTCGGCCAAACTCTCTGCCAGCGGCATGGGCAGTTGAAGCAACTGGGCCGCCGCCTGATACCCAAGTCCCGCCGCCGATCCAAGCGCCCGTTTTCGTATCTCCTGGGCGATGGTTTGGACGCCGACGAATTGCCGATCCCCACGGCATCCGCGCCCGCCGCCACGCGCGCCCCGCAAGTAGGCCGCAACGATCCCTGCCCCTGCGGCAGCGGCAAGAAGTTCAAGAAATGCTGCGGGTCGGTCTCATGCAGGCTTTGACATCCTTTTGCCATGATGGCATTTTGCCAGCATGATAAAGACCCAAGTTCAGATTCCCGACGAGCTGTTTGAGCGGGCCAAGCAGGTGGCGGCGGCCAAGGAATGGTCCTTCGCCGAGATCGTTCGGCGTGGACTGGAATACATGACGCAGGTGAACCCGCCGCACCGGCAGTCCGCCAAGGAATGGCGTCTGCCGGAGCCGGTCCGCTTGGGGCTGCCGCTGGCACCCGAGGAGGAATGGACGGCCTTGAGCCATGATGACGGAGCGCCGGCATGATCTCCTTCGACACCAACCTGGCCGTGTACGCGGCCAACGCCTCGATGCCGCAACACGCCACCGCGCGGCAGTTTCTCGAATCGCTTGCCGCCCGCGATGATGTCGTGGTCTGTGAACTGATGCTGGTGGAACTCTACCTCAAGCTGCGGAATCCCCGGATTTTTCCGACGCCGATGGACGCCGGCACGGCCGTGGCGTGGTGCGACCGGTTGCGGGACCACGAAAGCTGGCTCTTGGCCGAGTCTGCCCCTGTAATGAGCGAGGTCTGGCGCTTGGCGGCCAAGGAGGATTTCGCCTTTCGGCGCATCATTGACGCCCGGCTGGCCTTGACGTTGCGCCATCACGGTGTCACCGAATTCGCCACCGCCAATGTGAAGGACTTCGAAGACTTCGGTTTCGCGCGCGTGTGGAACCCGATCGAAATGACTGGATCATGAAAACGTTGCACGATCTGGTGGCGGACAAACTGGTCCAGGAGTCGATGCCGGAATGTCAGCCCTCTCCGAGTGAGCCTTCCTTCGCCGACCTGCTCGGACGGGCGGTCGCCGATAAACTGGAGAACGACCCGTCGCTGCTGCGGGTTCCGCTGGAGAACATCGACCGCTGGCTGGCCGGCGGTGTCCTGTCTAACCCGGATTGGTTCCTCCGCTGGCGCGAAGTACTGGAATGCGCCCGCGGCGATGCGGCGGCGCTGCGGCGCGTGCTGGAACTTCTGCGATCCGACGCCGAAGAGGCCCGGCGCTGGCGCGATTTCTCTCCGTTTGCGGGCGTGTTGAGTTCCGCTGAACGACGCAAGATCATCCGTCGATGCAGCTACAGTCACTGAAGCATCTCCTGTCGGTCGTTCAAGCGGTGGCGGCGCCGCAGACGATCTATCTCCTTGGTTCGGGGTGCCTGCTCCCGGCGCATCCTGAGTTGGGAGAACCCGGCCAACCGCTGGCGCTGACCCAGGACGGCGACTTCCTGATTGAACCCGTCAACGACTCGCTGGCTGGAATGCTCCAGGAGGCCGTCGGGAAGGAGGCCATCTTCATGGAGCACTTCGGCTACTATGCCGACATCCTGCGCCCCACCCTTGCCGAGGCCCTCCCCGCCGGCTGGGAATCGCGCCTCCATCCGGTTGCGGGCTACGACAACGTCTTTGCCCTCGACGCCTACGATCTCGCCCTGGTGAAACTAATGGTCGGGCGTCAGAAGGATCTCGATCTCCTGCGCGCCTTGCTGAAGCTTGGCATTTTGGAGCCGGCGCGGCTGCGGGCGCATTACCAGCAGACGCCGCTGGGCGAGAATGAGGCCGCCACCGCTGGACGCAACCTGACGTTGCTGCTCCGCGAGATCGGCACACCGTGACGCCCGCTCTCAATCTGCAATCCGCCATGACCCTCCTCTCTCGCCTCCAAACAAATCTGGTCGCAGGTGCTGGGCTTGTTCCCCATTGCCTCTTGCGCTCCTTGCGTTTTTTCGCGGCTAAACACCCGCCGTTGAATCCGAAATCAAGTCCCCATGACCCTCCTTCACCTCGTCAGCGAGCAGACCATGCAGAATCTGCTGCCGTTGCTCGCCCTCAAGCCCAAGACGGTCGTGCAGGTGCGCAGCCGCGATGACCGGTTTCATCAGGCGGCGGAAAACCTGAAGCGCGCCGTCGTATCGCTCCAGAAGACATCATTCTACCGCGACCTGGAGCCGGAGTTTTTCGAGGTGGTCATTGACGAAGCCTCGCCCTCCCCCGACCGAACCCGGCGCAAGGTGGGTGAGTCGCTCTCGCTGTGGCCCGGCGCGGTTGTCAATTTGACCGGCGGCACGAAGCCGATGGCCATCGGGGCGTATCTGGCCGCGGAATATCAGCACGAGCCGGTGTTGTATTGCGACACACAAGCGCGCCGGTTCGTTTCGCTGAACGAGCGCTGTCCGCTGCCGCCGCTGCCCGGCTTCGATGAAATCGCCGCCACGCTGACGGTGGAAGCGGCGCTCGCCGCGCACGGCGTCAGCCCGGACAAGTTGCGTTCGGTCAAGCCCACGGAGCAGCAGTTGAACTTCGCCCGCGGCATGCACGCGCTGCATCAGCAGAGCGGCGAAGTGGTCGGGCGGTTTGCGCGCCGGGTGCAGGAGCAACTGCAGCCCGGCGGCAGGACCATCGCCAAGAGCGCCATTGACCGCATCCTGGCGGCCGGATTGCCCGGGCCAGACAATGACACCGAGCACGCGTATCTGAAGCTGGCGGCAGATGCCGGTTTGCTCACGGAACGGGACGGCCGGTGGTTCTATCGGCTCACCGGCAACACGCTCCGCCCCGAGGACCGTGTGCGCGCGGCCTTGGAGATCAACAAGGCCCTGCTCGGCGGCTGGTTTGAACTGCGCGTCTTTGAAGCCATGCGGGCCAGCGGCCGTTTCGGCGACCTGCGAACCGAAGTGCAATCCCGCGACCGCTCCCAGCAGGCCATTGGCGAGACGGACATCCTGGGCATTGACCTCCACCAATTGGGCTTGGTGTTCGTCTCCTGCAAGCTCTCGGACCAGTTCCTGAGCAAACCGCTCGAGCACGTCTTCGCCACCCGCCATCGCGCGCTTGAATTCGGCGGCACGTTCGCGCAGACGATCTTCTGCCTCCGCGAATTCCGCGATCCGAACAAGCAACGCATCTTTCTGGACGCCTGCCGCGTGGTTCGCGCCCGCTTGCTTGAAGGCGAGCCCGATTTCACCATCACCGCCTGACCGCCCGATACACGCATCACCGCCTGACCCAACACTGGGATCTCATGATGCACCATTTCGGATTTCAGATTTCGGAGTTGAGGCTTAAGCTCCTCCCATGAGCGACGACGAATTCCTGGCCGCCTTCACCGGCCGCCCCGACGACCTGCGCCTGGCCGTCGCCGCGCTCCGCGCCACCGGCCAGCCCTTCTGTCTCATTGGCGGACTGGCCGTGAACCATTACGTCGAGCCCGTCGTCACGCTCGACGCCGACTTCGCCATCGCCGCGGCGACGGGCCTGGTCGAAGCCCTGCGCGCCCGCGGCTTCGACGTGCAGGAGCTCCCGCATTCGATCAACGCCCAACTCCCCGGCAGCCGCCTGCGCCTGCAGATCACCATTAACTCCCGCTATGCCCGCTTCCCCGCTCGGGCGGTCACCGGGACCGTCTTCGGGGTCGAAATGCCGGTCGCCTGCCTTGAAGATCTCGTGGAGGGGAAACTCTGGGCGGCCGGCGATCCGCAGCGCCGCGCTTCCAAGCGCGCCAAAGATCGCGCCGATCTCATCCGGATCTGCGAGTCGCATCCCCGCGTCGTCGCCCTCATTCCTCCCGGCCTCGTCCCCGAGGTGGACGAGATGCGGCCGCAACCCTGACGCTCCCTCCGGAACTGGGCCGCGGCAGAGCCGGCGGAGAGCGCTCTGCCCCACGCCGACCCCACCGCACGTCCGCGGACGTCCTTGGCCTGTTCCCGAGCGGCATCCTCTGTTACAACTCGCCCATGAGACGACACCCGGCCCACCCGCCTGACTCCGGCGGTACCCCCTGCTCCTCACGCTTCGCGTCTCGCCGATCACGGTTCACGCATCACCCTTCCCCCCAACCATGAAAACCAAATCGCGGCCGCGTCCATCCGTGTCATCGGCCAAATCCGCGGTCGAGCCTGCGGGACTCGAAACTCGAAACTCGAAACTCGAAACTGTCCTGCTCGCCGTCACGGGCATGTCCCCCGCCGTGCTCACGGAGACTGTGTGGGCGCTGGCGCACGAGAATCCGCCGGTCATCCCCGACCGGGTCATCGTCGTCACCACGGCCGCCGGGCGCGATTGCCTCGAACGGGACCTGTTCACGCCGAACCCCTCGTCCGGAGGCTGCACGGTCTGGCAGTCTCTCCGCAGCGCCATCCTTCCCCGAACCCCAACTCCGAAATCCCAGCCTCCCCCGCTGACCCTGGTTCCCATTCGCGTCATCGCCTCACCCGACCCCACCACGGGGCGGACGCGGGAACTCGCCGACCTGCGCACGCCCGCCGACAATGAGGCCGCCGCCGATTTCCTGCTCGAACAGGTCCGCGCCATCGTCGAGAACCCCGATACACGCCTGATCGCTTCGCTGGCCGGCGGCCGGAAAACGATGGGCGCCCTGCTTTACGCCTGCCTGACGCTGGTGGGCCGCGAGACCGACCGCCTGACGCACGTGCTGGTCAACGAACCGTTTGAAAGCCTCCGCGGCTTCTGGTTTCCCGGCCAACCCGGCGGCCCAATCGCGAAATCAGAAATCAGAAATCAGAAATCAGAGATCTCGTTCGATCCCACCACGGCCGTGGTCGAGTTGGCCGATGTTCCCTTCGTCCCGTTGCGCAATCTCTTCCAGCGTGAGCTGGGACGGCCGGCCGGGCGTTTCGGTGTGCTGGTGGAGTCCTGTCGCGAGCAAGTCCGCCGCGCCGCCGGCGAACACATCCGCCTCGCCGTCGAGCAGTCCCGCCCCGAGATCGAGGTGAACGGCACCCGGGTGAAGCTGGCGCCGCGCGAGCATCTGGTGCTGCTGTTTCTCGTCAGCCGGGCCAAACGCGGCGAACCGGCGATTGGCGCCTACGCCGAGGCGGTGGACCCCCTCAATCAGTTTCGCGAACAGGTCCGCGCCACCGCCCCGCCCAACGATTTCGCCGACTGGCGCGGTGGAGAGGCCACCAAGGCGAAATTCGATGACGACCAGGACCTCCGGAAAGCCGTTTCCTCGATCCGCGACAAACTCCGCACTGCCGGCGGCAACGCGCCTCTGTTGGCGCCCTGCCTGCCGGAAAAGGGTCGCTTTTCCCTGGCGATGCCCGGCCCGATGATTCACCTCAAGCCATGAATCCCCCCTCCCATCCTGGGATACCACTTCGCATGAAAACGGCTTTCCCAGGTCGGGCGGATCTGTCCTCAGTCCGCCGCCTCGGATGAGGGGATTGCCCGACGGCGCGGTGGGGACACGCGCGCCCTACCCATTTTCGGGGTAACCGGAATGGATTTGGCTGCCCTCATGGCCATGGACTGGGGCCGATCGCGCTCCCCTATCTCCAAACCGTGCTCGCTGTGGACGACGAGCCTTTGATGCTGGCCCTCACGAACGTCCGGCGACGTCCCGCCTTCACCGTGTCGTCCCCCCTTGCGCTAACCTGCTGCCATGAACATTGAACTGACAGCAACCGACGCGGGCCAGCAGCAGTTTGCCGCCGTCGAGGAGTCGTTCCAAGAAAACGGTCTCCCGGCCCGCGCCGCCTGCAACCTGGCCAAGGGCTCCGGCAGAACCTGATCAACTGCTGTCAGCTCGCAATTCGAAAAATCGCAAATCGCAAATCCCCCCATGCCCACCGCCTGCATCAATCATCCCGATTGCCGCATTCACCTCAAGAGCGAGCGCCTCGAGGTCCAGGGGCGCAACGAGCAGACCCAACGCGACGAGGTGTTGCGGGAGATCCCCCTGCGCGACCTCGACCGCCTGATCCTCGTCGAAGGCGTGCAGATCACCTCGCAAGCCCTGGCGGCATTGCTCCGCGCCAACATCCCGGTGAACCTCCTGGGCTGGAACGGCCAGTTCCTGGGCGGCTTCCATCCCGCCCAAAACCAGCATGGGCTCGCCCGCCTCCGACAATACCGCCAGACGCTCGATCCTGCCTTCGGCCTCCAGATGGCCGGACGCATCATCACCGCCAAACTCTACAGCCAGCGGCGCGTGCTCCAACGCCTTGGCGCCTCGCGTGGCGCGAGCAAGGAGCCGCCTGCTGCCGTAGCAGCCGACGTTAGGAGGCTCACTTCTCCCACGGCCGACAAGGATGATCAGAGCCTCCTCACGTCGGCTGCTACGGACGCGGAAGATTGCGCCCCAATCAAAGATCAAGAATCGAAAATCGAAAATGACCTGCGCTGGCTCGACTCCCTGTTCGCCTCCCTCAAGACCAGCCGGAGCATCGACGAACTCCGCGGTTACGAAGGCACGGCCACGGCCCGCTACTTCCAGGCCTGGGCCACGTTCCTGCCCGCGGAATTCCCCTTCGAACGGCGCTCCACGCGCCCGCCGCTCAATCCGGTGAACGCCTGCGTCAGCTTCGGCGCCACCCTCCTCTACACCGAGTCCGTGGCGTTCATTCACGCCCACGGCCTCGATCCCGCGCTCGGACTCCTCCACGCCACCGAGAACGGCCGCTGGTCGCTCGCCCTGGACCTCATCGAGCCGTTCCGCCCCGTGCTGGTGGAGGCCCTCGCGCTGGACCTCTTCAGTCACCAGATTCTCAACGCGCAGCACTTCGAGCCCAGAAACGGCGGCGTTTACCTGAACGAGGACGGCCGCAAGAAGTTCTTCCTCCAGTATGAGCGCCGGATGGAACGCCAATTCCTTTCCGAGTCCGTGGGCCACCGCACCACCCTGCGCCTCCAACTCGAGAACCAGGCGGTCATGTTCAAGGCCGCCTTGGAAGTGCCGGAGAAGTTTGAGCCGTTCCTCACGAACTGATCGCTGATCTCTGATTTATGATTTATGATTTCGAGGACTTGTGGGCGGCGGTGAAGATCGCCGTCAGTTCCGATGCTTCTTGCTTCAGCGCCGACAAGCGTCGCGGCGCCAGCAAGCCCCCTTCCTCGATCAACTCCAGCCACAACAGCGCCTCGTCGGCCTCTTCCAGCGTGCGTCCGATCTTGTCCACCCAGTCGGCGTGGCTGCGCGCCCGGCAGGCGGCGCGGTATCCACTGGCCACAGCGGTGCCTGATCGCAGGATCTGGTCCCCGAGCACCCGCCCCTTGCGATTGTTCGCAAGGGCATCGGTCATGTGCATCACGCGCAGCGCGAACTGCTTCGTCCTGGCTTTTAATTCCTCACGGTTCATGCCCGGAGGCTATCTCCGCACCCTCGTCCAGCGGAATCATAAATCATAAATCAGAGATCATAAATGAACTGCTGGTGGTTCGACGCCTTCCCCATCGTCCCGTATGAGAAATCCCCGCCCGGAGCCGGTGAAATGTTGACCCTCGTCGCTTACGACATCACCCAGGACAAGCGCCTCCACAAGGTCGCCAAAGTTTGCGAGGATTACGGCGTCCGCGTCCAATACAGCGTCTTCGAATGCCACCTGGACGAGGACGAGTTCACCGACTTTTGGCTCAAGCTGCTGGAGATCATCGACGAAGCCGAGGATCGCCTGGTGGCGTACAAGATCGACGCCCGGTCGGCGAAGGAGACCCTCACCGCCGGCACCATGGTGTGCGCCGAGAAAGTGGTCTGTTACCTCGTATGATCACAGCCCCACCGTCCTGCGGGCTCGCGTTCGGAGTCCCGGCTTCAGCCGGCCGGCGTTCCGAATCCAGGTCACGACCTCCAACACACCAATCTCCGCCCCCTCCCGACCTGTGCCCGAAACCCCTGCAACCACCGACCTTGGCCCCATCCTCGGGAGAGTCGGCCGCGAATCGGCAGTTCTCGTGCCACCCGAAAAGAGGGGTCGCGACCTCGCGCACGCTTGCGCTGCTGGCAGCCAGAGCGTTATATGACCGCCGCGACCGCAGCGGTCGCCGCCGAAAGGCAATGGAGACCCGCGCGGAATGCCATTGCCTCGGCCGAATCCTCCGCCGCGACCGCAGCGGTCGCCGCCGAAAGGCAATGGAGACCTACGCGCCGGCTCTCGAATGTACGGACACTCCCATCGCGACCGCAGCGGTCGCCGCCGAAAGGCAATGGAGACGCCGAATAGGAGGCAGAGGAAGGTTTTCATTTGGGCCTGCGACCGCAGCGGTCGCCGC
>Ga0315274_10004649_pt1 | contig 20144 bp, 19 predicted proteins | sample YL17G02_20_MG_FD_203700 | JGI IMG/M metagenome (GOLD analysis project Ga0315274, IMG submission 203700) | Sediment microbial communities from Yellowstone Lake, YNP, Wyoming, USA - YL17G02_20 | ecosystem: Environmental > Aquatic > Freshwater > Lake > Sediment | place: USA: Wyoming | collected... | reverse complement strand
ATTCTGGACAATGGCACTTTCGTTTCTCAGTGCCCCTGTCTTCGGCCACGGTTCCTGGGGTATGTGGGTGCCCCGGCGCGATGTCTCACAGCCCGCTCCCACGGTGAATGGGCAGGTCAGTCAGCTCGAGTACTTCGATGCCTGGCGCTTCAGTCGCATTCTCTACCAACCCCGGGTTTCTTTCGCGCCGGCCCAGACGTATTTCGTTGCGACCCCAACGAATCTATACATCGGCATCTCGGGCTTGCGCCAGCACCTGGGCACTGTGGGCCCCTTTGTTTCGGTAGTCTTCGACGTCGCGCACAACGGCGGGCGCGTCCCTCTGAGCGACGACATCGTGTTCGAGCTCAACGAAGACGGCTCGAGCCGCGCCAAACGCGGAGACGGCCTGGGAGGATTCGCCCTGGACCCGACGATCACCGGTTGGGCGGCCGTTCGGACTCTGGGCGCCACCACCTGGACGGCGGAGCTTCGGATTCCGTTGTCGTTGCTCGGCGGGGGCACGCCCATGTCGCAAATCGGCTTTCACGTCCGGCACAACTGGTTGCGCTACACGGGCGACGACTTCGTCTGGGCGCCGACGGCATACTGGAATGTGCCGGACAGCTGGGCCGATCTTCTGTGGTTTGCCGCCCGCACAACGCCGAGCATCGGCTTGGACCAGGTTCGTATTACCCAGGGGCTCGAGTATGATAGGCAGCCCGGAGTCTTCTACGATTTCGTGGCCGAAAAAGACACACTCGTTCGTGCGCAGCTCTATGCCGACGGACCCATGCGAAGCGTGACTGGCGCCGAATGTCTTGTCCAGTGCGTCGCCCCCTGGCGGCAGGAGCAAAGCGTTTCCGCCGCCAATCAGAAACGTCTTCGGCTCAATCCGATGCCCTACGGCTTCTTCAACGGGTCGCCCGTGTTCGATTTCTGGATTCCGGCCTCGGTTGTAGCCGAGCCGGGGCAGTACACGTTTTGGCTCCGCGTCTATCTGCAGGGGGTTGCCAACCCTTGCACGGCCTACGTGGGCACCCGCGTGTTCGAGCAGACCCGCGACCTGCGTCTGTTGCTGGTCATGTGGGACAATACGTTCAACACCGACTACACTCCGTGGAGTGCCGCGCACATCGCCAACATCTTGCCGGCGCTGCGGCACACAAACCGCATGTTTCCGGTGCGAACCGGCATCGGAGGTTTCCGCTACACTCCCGACACGGCGCGGGGCGGGCTGCGCTATGGTGTGCCCGTCCGAGGCGGTTGCGATCCCGCGGATGCGGACGGCGGGGCTTGTGACGCGCGGGGGCGGCGTCTCGGCAACGAGGCGTTGGCGCGGATCAATGCCGAGATGTCGCGCGCAAGCAATCCAACGCAACGCGATCGCTTCGATTTCACGGTCCTGTTGGCGGGTTCAACGCGGACCGGCGGCGGGCAGTCTCAGTCATGGTGGAACCCCTGGACGGCCGGCTTGGGATTTGACAGTGAAACCACCGGAACGTCGGGCTTTGTGCTTCCCCACGAAGTTGGCCATTGCCTGCGGCAAACGAAAACCACGACGCCGAACTACACCAACGTCGGAGGCAACCACACGAGCAACTACGACATCCCCGTCGGTCGCGGCCTGCCCGCAATCAACATGTTGGACCGAACCCCTCAGACGATGCCGAGAGCGCTCATGCACCCTTACATCAACCATTTCTTCGGCTTCGTTGACGTGCGCACCCAGGCCCCCTGGGTGTTCATGACCGGCTATGAATGGAACGACATGCGGCAGGTGCTGTTGGGGCTGCCGGCCCGCTTGAGCGCGGGGCTGATCAATCGTGAGGCCGGCAATCCGCTATTCCATCTGGCGTTCACCATTGACGTGCTGGATCGCGTGACGATTGAGTATTCGGAGAAGATCGAGAACCTCCCGCTGGAGCAAACGCCGACCGATCCGACCAGCCCGTATAAGCTTGTTTTCCTCGCCGGCAGCACGCAGCTCGCCAGCTATCCGTTCAAAGTGACGTTCATGGTCCAGGACGGCGTCTCGACCCGGGCCGCGATGTTGCTGACAACGCCATTGCCGGCGGGCAGCACTCGCGTCCGAATTCAGAAGAACCAGACCGTCTTGGGTACCGTGGATTTCAGCAGCCAGGCGCCTGTGGTCAAGAATGTTGCGGCGACCCCGTCGGGCCAGGGCGGTGTGGATCTCTCATGGACGGGAACCGATCCCGATTCCACGGACTTGATCTACAACGTCTTCTTCCTTCCCAATCCGAATGCGGTGCGCCAGATCGTCGCCGCGGGAATTCGGCGGACCTCCTTCTTCTTTCCCACAGATGTCGCTCCCGCCACGGCCAATGGGCGGCTGATTGTCGAGGCCAGCGACGGCTTGAATACGGGCGAAGCGATGAGCAATACCTTTACAATCGCCAACCGGCCGCCGGTCGTCGCCATCGTCAATCCAACCACGACGACGCGCGTGGTCGCCGCTCAGCCGATCATGCTGCAAGGCAGCGCCTATGATTTTTCATCCGGTCCTCTGACGGGCAGCCGCCTTTCCTGGAGATCCAGCCGCGACGGCGCTTTGGGGACGGGCGAACTTCTGGAGGTCAGTCTCAATCCCGGCAGCCACCTCATCACGCTCACGGCCACGGCGCCTTCGGGCCTGACTGCCCAGGCCAGAGTGAACGTCCAGGCCCTTGTGGATACGGACGGCGACGGCCTGCCCGACAACTACGAGGTTCTCCATAGCTGTCTGTCGGCCTTCGTTGCCGACAGCGATCAGGACCCCGACGGCGACGGTCTGACGTCGCTGGAGGAATGGGTTCGCGGCACCGATCCCTGCAATTCCGATTCGGACAACGACGGCATCGGCGACGGCGATGAGGCGCGGCTGGGCAGCGATCCCCTCAACGACAAGAGCCTGCCGCTGCCCGACCTGCTCTTCATCGCCGAAAATGTCGCGGATTTGGGTTCCTGTCCGAGTCCTGTGACGCGAACGATCGCCGTCCGGACGGACACGACCAACGTGACATGGGCCGTTCGCGCCGATTCGCCGTGGATTCTCGCCACGGGAGGCGGCCAGGGCGACGGGCAGATCACGGTGAGGGCGACCAACTGGCAGGGGTTGGCTCACGCTCAGTACACGGGCCATTTGATGGTCACGGCCGCCGGCGGCCAGACGCGCGTGGTGGACGTGCTTCTGAATGTTCCCAACCCCACGGCTTCGGACGCCTCGTGGCGGTTGTACAGGTAGGGCGGGACTACTTCGAGCGTCTCCAACACCGACTATCGAGAGCTTTCGCGCTTTTTCGGGGTCTCTCAGTTTTATCTTTGCAGCAGCGCGCTTGCGTTCACTCGATCGGCAACGTCCACTGGCGGTAGTCTATTCCCCAGACCTGCCAGTTTCCGCCATACTGAGCCGCGCGGTCGCGCCTCCAATCGCCGCCCATTTTGTGGAGGTTGCCGTCGCTGACACAGCCGTTGGTCGGATCGTAGGGACGCATGCAAATCTCGCCCGTGTACATCTGGCCCACTTGTCCCGGCTTCGAGTCCATGATCCCGTCGGGCCACTGATCGCTGGCCGTAAACTGGTGCAGGTAGCCCGGCCCCAGCGAGAAAATGCAGTAGGCATACTCGCAACTGGCGGCCTCAAAATGCGGCGCATACTCGGTGTGATGATCGGGATTCGGCATGACGCTGAACGGGTCCACCGGAAATGTGGTCATGTAGGCGATCGGCGTGGTCACCTGCACCATGCCGATCTGCGTGACCTCTCCGTGGGCGGGATCGTTGTCCCAGTCCACCGGAAAGCGGTTGTTGTCCACCGCGTAAGCCTCCCAGGCCACGGCGCAGGTGCGAAGGTCGGCCTTGACCCGCGCGCACTTGGCTCTGATCTGGGCCTCCAGAAAGTTGGGCATGGCGATCGCCGCCAGAATCGAAATGATCCCGACCACGACCAGCAACTCAATCAGCGTGAACCCGAGACGAGATCGGTTCATGACTTCACCTTTCCCTCGCATTCTCCCACAAGAAAACGGCTTCCTCTAACCATTCTTTGCCCGCCGAGTCAACTCGCTTTTTCGTTCCGTTCACCCTCCCCGGTCGGAAAGTTCATCTCCCACGTTCGGACCACACACTCGGACGGAACCGATACGCCCCGCCGCCATCCTCGATGGCGCAAGCAATTGACAGCATCCGATGTTTGGGCATAGAGTCCGATTGCGTAGTTGCGTCCACCATTCCGAAACGGGACAGAACAGTGCCGGCGCACAACCATTCGATTCCAGTCATGGCGATGCTGCCGACCTACAACGAGGCGGGCAACATCCGCTCGTTGATTGAGGCGCTGCTGGCCGTGGCCGACGGCATGGAGGTCGTCGTCGTGGACGACGATTCGCCCGACGGGACGTGGCGCATCGTTGGCGAGATGGCCGAACGCGACCCGCGCGTCCACCTGATTCATCGCAAGGGCGTACGAGGGCGCGGGTCGGCGGGTGTGGCGGGCCTCCGCTACGCGGTCGAAGCCGGCGCGGAGCTTGTCGTCGAGATGGACGCCGACTGGTCGCACCATCCGCGCCATATCCCGGCGATGCTCGAAGCGGCGCGCTCGGCCGATGTGGTGGTCGGCTCGCGCCTCGTCGCCGGTGGGGGAGAGACGGGCCGCAACGCGACGCGACGCTTCGTCACGCGACTGGCCAATGCTTATATTCGGCTGGTCTTGGGATTGAGCGTCCGCGATTGCACTTCCGGCTATCGGGTGTTTCGTCGCGAGGCGCTTGAGCGAATTGATCTCGCCCACATGCGCTCCAACGGCCCCGCGATCGTTCAAGAGATTCTCATGGCCTGCAAACGCGCCGGCTGCCGATTTGCCGAGGCGCCGATTCTCTTCGAACCTCGCCGCGCCGGGAAATCGTCGCTAACGCTGGAGATTCTTCTGAACGGCTTGTTCTCGGTGTTGCGTTTTCGTTTCCGGCTATGAACGAAGGGTCGAACTCGCATCCCCTCCGCCGGAGACGAGAGGCCAGCCGGCTTTGGCCAAGAGCTCCGCAACGAGAGGTTTCTCTTTGGTGATCCGGCTGACACACATTACCGAGAAACCGAGCAGATTTCCTTCCTCATCCACTCGTTCCATAACGGCGTCGTTCTCCGTCTCGCGCATATAGCCCGGCTTCTCCGAAAAGAGGACTTCGAGAAAGTCTCCTTCGGAGTCGTACCAGATTCTTACTTGCTGGGCCATAGATGCACCCCTTTCTTGGGTTTGTCCGTGAGATACGCGATCAGCACAGCCGCGCCGCGGCCACCGCGATTTGCCCAAACGCAATCCCGCCGTCGTTGCAGGGGACCGTCCGTCGAAGCAGGACCTCGAACCTTTCGCCTTCCAGCCGGTCGCAAGCCCCCTCGACCAATACCGAATTGACGAAACATCCGCCCGACAGCGCCACGCGCGCCAGCCCCGTCCGTTCGCGAATTCGCCGGCAGCCCTGCACAATCATCTCGACAACCGTCGCGTGAAACTGGTCGGCGATCATCTCGCGCGCAAATCCCGCCTCCAGGTCCTCGACGATCCCTTCGAACACGCCGCGCAGCTCAATCTCGAATATGTCAGGATCGTCATCGGGACCGACGCTTGCCGCCTTCTTCAACTCCAGCTCGTAGGGCGGCAACGGCTCGCCGCCGCAGAGACTCTCCACGGCAACCGCGTTCTGCGCCTCATACGTGATTTCGGTCGGAAAACCAAGCAAGACTCCCACGGCATCGAACAATCGTCCCACGCTCGACGTCTGCGGCGTGCGAATCGGCCCTTCCAACACCCGCGCGACCTGCGCGACATCCACCTCCGCCGCGACGTGCCGCTTCATGATCTTGCGCGCGCGTTCGAGACCGAAAATCTCGATCAGATAGGCCGCCAGCATTCGCCACGGCTCGTGGATCGAGCGATCGCCGCCCGGAACCGAATGATAGGCGAGCCGCCCAAATCGTCGAAACCCCGCGCGCGTGGCGACCATGAACTCGCCGCCCCAGATCGCGCCGTCGGCGCCGAATCCCGTCCCGTCCATGGCGACGCCGATCACCTCGCCGCTGAAGCCGTGTTCGGCCAGACACGCCGCAATGTGGCTGTGGTGATGCTGGACTTCGATCACGCGCGCGCCCCACTTCGCCGCCAGACGATGAGCGTTTTGCGTCGAAAGGTAGCCGGGATGGAGGTCGCAGGCCACGGCGCGCGGCTTCTCGCCGAACCACTTGCCAAACCGCTCGAGCTCCTCGACGTGGCGCCGAAACGCCGCGGGATACTCGAGGTCGCCGATGTGCGGCGAAAAATACACGCGCTGTCCCAAGCCAAACGCGCAGGCGTTTTTCAAATCGGCCCCGACCGCGAGAATCGCCGGCATCTTCATGTCCAACGTGAGTGGCGTCGGGACATGTCCGCGCGCGCGCCGGACCAACACCGGCTGGTCGCGCTGCACGATCAAGACCGAGTCGTCCGAGGGATTGACGATCTCGCGCGGATGGGTGAGCGCAAAATCCGCGACCGGCCCGAGCAGATCGCGCATCCCCTGTTCCGTATGGCGAATCGGCTCGTCGGTAATGTTCCCGCTGGTCATCACGAGCGCATCGAAATGCTGCGCCAGCAGGTATTGGATCGGCGTGTAGGGGAGCATGACGCCGAGCCGATTGTTGTCGGGCGCAAGAACCTCCGGTAAGATCGGGTTGCAGCGCCGCAGCAACACAATCGGCGCTTCGGCCGTTTGCATCAGTGCGGCCTCGACCTCGCTCACCACGCCAAACCGCCGCGCCGCTTCGAGATCGCGCGCGAGAATCGCAAACGGCTTATGAATCCGCCGCTTCCGACGGCGCAGCTCCACAATGGCCGCCTCATTCGTCGCATCGCACGCCAGATGATAGCCGCCGATGCCCTTGACGGCCACGATTCGCCCCGCCTTGAGAAGATCAACCGTCGCACGTATCGGGTCTTCGCATGCGACCTTGCCGTCAGGAGAGAGCAGTTCGAGATTCGGCCCACACCGCGCGCAGGCGACCGTCTCCGCATGGAAGCGGCGGTCTTCGGACGTCTCGTACTCGGTCTGGCAGTCCGGGCAAAACGGGAAATGGTGCATCGTCGTGCGCTCGCGGTCGTAGGGCAGGCTCTCGATGATCGAATAGCGCGGGCCGCAGATCGTGCACGTGATCATCGGATAGCCGAACCGCCGGTTCGCCCGATCGCACAGCTCGCGCAGGCAGTCGGCGCACGTCCCCTGGTCGGGTGGAATGACGACCTCGATCGTTTCGGCCCCGACACTGGGCGCGATCGTGAAGCGGTCGCAGCCGGCGATGGGGTCGGTCGGCTCGACAACCAGGCTCTCGATGCGTCCGGGCGAGGGAATGGCGCGCGGCAGCTCATCGAGAAATGCGCCAATGGCGTTCTCGTCGCCGCCCAGACAGAGCTCGACGCCGCGCGCCGTATTGCAGACTTGGCCGACAAGCCCGTGTTTGATCGCGAGGCGATACACCGTCGGACGAAAGCCGACCCCCTGCACAATCCCGCTGACCCGCACGCGCCGCCATGTTCTCTCGCTTGCCAATTCTCCGTTTTCCTCCATCGCTGCCTCCCCCTGAACATAACGCATAGTCCCCGCCTGACGCTCAAGTCGAACAGAAACACGACGCCTCGCTTCCACGAAAGCTTGACGCCGACGGCGCCGGGTGGTTCAATTTCGTCGGTCTTGCTTCCGCGTTTTCCAATTCCAAAGGAGGAACCCCAGCGATGAGACAGCTCGCAGCGTTAGTCGTGGTTTGTGCGGCAGTGACTCTGATCGCTTCACCGGTCCCCGCCGCCAACACCGCAACTTCGGAGGGCAGAATGAAGGTCATCCTCGACACCGACATCGGCGGCGACATTGACGACGCCTGGGCCTTGGCCTTTGTCCTTTCCCACAAGGGTTTCGAGCCGCTGGGTGTCACCATCTCCGACGGCAACACACCGGCGCGCGCCAAGATCGCTTGCAAGATTCTTCACCTCACCGGCCGCGACGATCTTCCCGTGGCCGTTGGCCGCAAAACCAACGACGGCTTCGCTTACCAGTTCGCCTGGGCCGAAGATTTCGAAGCGAAAAAGCCGATCGCCCAGCCCGCCGCCGATTTCATCGTCGAGACGATCAAGAAATATCCGGGCGAGGTGACTTTGATAGCCGTCGGGCCGCTTCAAAACGTCGCCGACGCCTTGCGCAAGGAGCCCGAACTGGGGAAATACGTCAAGCGCGTCGTCCTGATGAGCGGCTGTGTCTATGGAAGGGCCGACAATCAACCCGTGATCGCCGAATGGAACGTCGTCGCCTCGACCCCCGACTCGCAGGTCGTCTATGCGGCCGGCCTGCCGCTGACCATCGTTCCCCTCGACTCGACGACCCACGTGCGGCTGAAGCAGGAAGAGCGCGAGCGCGTGCGCAAATACAATTCCCCGCTGACCCGCTCGCTCGAATCGCTCTATCGCCTGTGGCTGACAAGTCCGCAAAGCCAGATGACGTTGCACGACCAGCTGGCCGTGGCCGAGACCGCTTCGCCGGGGACATTTTTCGGGAAGAAGGAAACCGTGCCGCTGCTCGTGGACGACAAGGGCTTTACGCGCATTGACCGCGACAAGGGCAAACCGGCCATCGTCTGTCTTGAACCCAAGCGCGACGAGTTCATGGAGTACTACATTTCCTGTTTGGTGGGCCAGCGTCTGGGGATGAAGTGAGAGGGGCGTCCGCCGAAGAGCGTTCATCAGCGCGATGCCCGCGCAACATCAGGGCTTGTCGGGTCCGGGACGCCCGCCCCGTTCGCGCACGCGCTGAGGTCCAAGTCCGCGCGGCGTGACGCTCTTCGCACCCGGCAACGAAGGCAGGCGTCCGCGCAAGGCCTCGCGGACTTCTTCCATCTTCTTGCGTTGGGCCGGATCCTCGCAAAGCGCCGTTGCGCTGTCAATCTGGTCCACAGCCATCTTGAGACAAAACAGCTGGACGCTGGGGGTCTGGTCCGTTGCCTGCGCCCCCTTGGCCAGAAACTGCGCAAACTGCCAGCGATACAGCCATTCCGTCGGATTATAGGAGATGCTGTCTTGAAAGGCGTATAAGGCGGGCCCAAACAACTGGCTGCGGAGCGGCGGACTGGTGGCGGCGCCTTCCCACTTCTGGACGGTCGAAGTGGCCCTGTCGAACGCCCGTCGGGCCATTTGCGGGTCGGGTTTCCGAGTCTCGTCAATACGCCTCTTCAATGCCTCTTCCAAACCCGGTCTGACCAGTTCGTCACGCTTGCGCCAGGGAGGGCCGGCCCCGGACCCAGCCGGACCTATCGTCGTCCATTGCCGCTGCTGCTCGTCGGTCAGAAAGGGAAAGATGATTTCCTCGATCTCATTGCGCAGTGCATGGACTTGAGGAAGACGCCCGGCCTTCATCTCCTGCCGGATCGCCTCCGTCGCCTTGCGTCGGAGGAACTCCTCGTTGGCCTCGATCAGCCGCCGCAGCCGGTCCGGATCGTCCATCTTCATGTTGCGCATTTCGGCCAACGCTTTGTCGAACGGACCGTTCCAGAATTCCCGCAGTTCCGCCGGCCCTCGCCGCCACGGAAGCCATCCGGGGCGGACAAAAACCGCATAGACGACAACGGCCAGCGCGAGCAGTCCGGGCAACGCCGCCGCCACCCATCCCCAGTTGACGCGGTGGCGCTCGGGCGGCGGCAGCACCGACGCCTCGGCGGCCTCCTCCCATGGCCCCGGCGAAACGGCCGGCGGCGCACTGACCGGCACGAAAGCCGGCGGCGAAACGAACGTGTCGTCCCCCGCCCCCGGAATCGTGACGTTGGTCGTCGCGCCAAACCGCCCGATCGCGTCGCGGAATTCCTCGGCGCTCGGATAGCGATCTTCGGGCCGCTTGGCCATCCCCTTGAGAATCAGGGCGTCCAGAGCCGGCGAGATCGCCGCGTTGAGCAGGCTCGGACGGCGCGGCGGCTCCTGGATGTGTTTCAGCGCGATCATCACCGGGCTGTCGCCCGTGAACGGCAACTGGCCCGTCACCATCCCATAGAGAACCACGGCGAGCGAATAGAGGTCGCTGCGCGCGTCCACGGATTGGCCCCCCGCCTGCTCGGGCGACATGAACTGCGGCGTGCCCATGCTCACTCCCGTTTGGGTGCGCAGGGTCGAGCCGCGCAGACGGGCAATCCCGAAGTCCATGATCTTGACCTGATCGTCGGCCAGCATCATGAGATTATCGGGCTTGATGTCGCGGTGGATGATCCCTTTGCCGTGGGCGTAGGCCAGCCCGTCGGCGATCTGTTCGGCAATCGCCAGCGCCCGCTCGACCGGCAGCGGCCCGCTCTCGCGCAACAGCTCGCGCAACGACCGCCCCTCGAGATACTCCATGACGATGCAGAACCAGCCGTTCTTGCCCTCGATGTCATAGACATCATAGACGTGAACGATGTGGGGGTGAGTCAGGCGGGCAATGATCTTGGCCTCCTGGCGGAATCGCTCGCGAAACTCCTCCTCTTCCACCAGGTTGGCCGACAGCACCTTGAGCGCCACGATTCGATCGAGCGAAATCTGGCGGGCGCGATAGACCACCCCCATCCCGCCGTGGCCGACCTCTTCGAGGATCTCGAACTTTCCCTGAATGATCTGCCCGATCATCCGTGTTCCCATGCGTGCGACGGTCGAATTCGGATTCCCCTGCCAAATCGCGCCCAGTCGCTATCTCATGATCATCCGACCCAGGCCGACCCACAGATGGCGCAGTGGCGCCACAAAAACCGACAGCATCGCGACTACGGTGATCGCGCACACCAGGATGACCAGGAGAGTTTCCTGCCGGGTTTGTCCGCGCGTTCGGCGGCGCCACAAATGGAGATTCATGTCGTTGTCCACCCCTTTGCCCCGTGATCCAGGCAAGGATGGAGCGGCGACGGCCCGCCCGTCAAGAAAAAGGCGGCAGACAATTCGCCGTCGGACGCAGTCCCGGATTTCGGGAGAAGGTTCCATCCCCGTTCGCGGGGAGGGTTAGGGTGGGGGAAGGCAATCGCCGTGAATCCCCCTCCGTGCGGGGGAAGGTGCAAAAGGCCGCCGCAGTTCGTTACCCGTGCGTACGGGGAGAGGAAAGGGGGGTGGAATCCAATGAAATCGTTTCACGTCTGCCTTTTGTCCCAATTCCGGGAGATGCCCCCACTCGCGCCGAACGCGACATAGGGGTTGACTGTTGCGGAAAGGACAACCTGCATCGAGGTAGCAATGAGGCAACGGTCTTTTCCTTCCTCAAAAGGGACATTCGTCACAATAAGGAGCCTAGCATGAATCGCGCAATGACGTTGCTCCTTCTGGTTCTCTCAACCGCTCAATTGGCTGTTCTTGCCGCGCCGCAAGACGGTCAAATCGCGGTTGATCCGAACAATCCGGCGCGCATGGTTTACTGGAACAAAACCGTACTCATAAATGGCCGGCAAGCGGTGAAACCATGTGTTTTTGCAGGACCCGGCGATCCCGAGGATTTTTTCTATAACAATACCGCCGCCAATAAAAACCTGCTGATCTCCCGCGGCGCCCGCTGCACCTATATCATGGCCTATCTCGCCGATTTTGGCGGCGGCAGTCCCGGCGCCGGAACCGCCTTGGACATTACGCTCAACGCATGGGAACAGCACATCACCGACCTTGAGAAGGCGGGTGTAATTGTGTGCTTCTTCTTCTTGGACGACAGCGTACGCCGCCCCCCCAACTGGCAGGATGCGGTGGACAAAATGGTGGCGAAATTCAAGCATCACAAATTGCTTATCTGGTGTGTCGCCGAGGAGTACAGCGAAGCGCTGAGCAAAACCGACGTGGCCGAAGTCGCGGCCCGAATCAAGGCCCAGGATCCGTACGATCACCTCGTCGGTGTCCATCAGCACACGGGGACAAGTTTCGATTTCAATGGCGCCGGCGACCTGGACACGTTCTTCATTCAACACAACGAAAGTGATCCTGCCGCGATTCATGACGGTCTGAATAACGCCTGGAACAATACGGCCGCCAAGAAGGTGCTCAACATGTCGGAGATTGCCGGCCATGCGACCAAAGACAGGATCGCGGCAAGAAAATGGAACTGGGCCGCCGTCATGGGCGGCGCCAGCGCCGTCATGGTGCTCGGAATGGGGCGCGCAAGCGATCCCGCAGCCAACAATGACCCGGGAAAATATGACGATTGCGCCAGGCTCATGGACTTTTTTGAGGCCGCAGATATCAACAGCATGTCGCCGCACGATGATCTGATTGCCGGCAACACCAAATGGCTTCTCGCAAAACCGGGAATGTCCTATATTGCCTATCAGGACAATCTGACCGGCCCCATCGGGATCAAGAGCATGTCGGCGGGAACATACAAGCTGACGTGGTATGACATAGCGAACAATGCGAAGAAGACCGAGCAGAAAACCCTGCCCACCGGAGACCATACTTTTACCCCACCGCCCGGCATCGGGACAGAGGTCGCCGTTTGGATCGCCAAAGCAGAAACGGGCGATTCTGCCGTTTCCGCCGCGTGGAAGGAATTCACGAGCAACGCCGCGCGCCCGCCCGAACTGTCCCCGGGCGATGCCACGAACCGGAATTCCGCCGAATCGCCGACGGCCTGCTTCCCGCCTCCCGATTCGCAAGGCGGCTGGAGAACGCTGACCAACGCCGACGATATTCGTCGCATCGCCGGCATGGACATCAAGCGACTGGACGAAGCGTTTGGAATCGCCGAGGCCAGCACCAAAAACGGCGGGCTCCTGGTGGTCCGCCGCGGCTGGCTGGTCTATGAACGGTACTTTGGCCGAGGCCATCGCGAAGCCACGCCAAACCTGGCCTCTTGCGGGAAGTCGTTCACGAGCATCGCCGTGGGAATCCTGATGGCCGAGCGGCCCGACTTGTTTCCCGACGGCCTCGACCAGAAGGTCTTCACGCCCGCTTATCTGCCGCCCGAAGCCTTTCCGCTGTCCGATCCCGCGAAGGCCGACATCAAGCTGGGCCACCTCCTCGCCTTCAGCGGGGGCATCCGAGGCAACAATCCCTGCACGGTGAACGGAAAGGAAGCGACCATCGAGCCGGCGGGACCCGATGGATGGCAGGCGATGGTGGACGCCGTGGCGCTGGGCAAAAGAGATATGACCGTCGGCGGAAAAAGAATATCGGCGGCCACGCTCTGGTGCCCGCCCGGCGGGGGCTATTCCTACGCAACCGCCTCCGCTCACGTCGCCTCCATGATCGTCCGCCGCGTGACGGGGATGGAACTCGAAGACTACGTGCGCAAGCGTCTGGCCGAACCGATGGGCTGGGGCCGCTTCACCTATGCCTATCGCTACGCCAAGGAAGTCACCCACACTCCCGGAGGCGGAGGGATCGCCGTGCGGGCGACCGACATGCTGCGATTCGGCTACTTGCTTCTGCGCAATGGCCGCTGGGGCGACCGCCAACTGGTCCCGGCCGAGTACGTTCGCCAGTGCGGCCGCAAATCGCCCTACAACCCACACTATCCCTACAGCCTTCAGTTCAACGTGAACACGGATGGCGAGATTCCCGGATACCCGCGCGACGCCTTTTGGAAATCAGGCTCCGGCGCCCACATGCTCTACGTCGTGCCGTCGCTGGACCTGGTCGTCTGGAAATTGGCCGGACGGGACAGTCAGTATGGCGAGTCCGACACCGGCGTCCCACTGGCTGCCGAGATCGCCAAAGGTTCGGCGTCAAGGAAGGACTGGAAAGCAACACTCGACGAACGGGTCGGGCAGCGAATTCTTCTGACCAAAGTGATCGAGGCCATTCTCGAGTCTGCTTCGCCAAAGCGATAGGACCTATACGACCTATTGGACCTATTGGACCTGTTGGACCTATCGGACCAATCGGGCTGCAGCAATGTCCGCCTCCTGACGTCGGCGGCTACAATTCGCGGCAGGAAATGCGCGCTACCGACCCTTGGCGGCGGACTCGCTTCGTTCCTCCGCCTTTGCGCAAGCCCGAATCAGCGCGCCGTAGATCGCGTTGCGGTGGGCGATGTCCTTCATCTCCTCGGGATGCCACTGCACGAACAGGCCGAACCTGCCATCCGTCCGCTCCAACGCTTCGATGACGCCGTCTGCGCTGTGGGCGGCGACGCGCAGGCCCCTTCCCATTTGGCTGACCGCCTGGTGATGGCTTGAGAAGACCGACGCCTCTTGCGATCCGAGCAGACCGGCCAAAACGCTGCCCGGCTCGATCCGTACAGAATGATAGCCGCGATGGCCGACCGTCTTGCCGACCTGCGAGGGAATGTCCTGAATGAGCGACCCGCCCGAAACCACGTTTGCGAACTGCATGCCCAGGCAAGCCCCCAGGACGGGCTTGCCGCTTTCCAGCCAGCGGGCGATCAGTTTCCGCTCAAACTCGTAGCGTTGCGACGGCAACGGCTTGACCTTCTTGTGCGGCGTTTCTCCGTAAGCCGACGGAGGAATATCGTCGCCGCCGACCAACACCAGACCATCGAGAACTTCCACATATCGCTGAACGATTTGCTCGTCGGCGATTGTCGGCAGGACAAGCGGGACGCCGCCGTTTTCGGCGACCGCCAGCACATACGCGAAACTCACGGCGGTTTCGGAAGAGACGTCTTTCTTCCCGGGCTTATAGACGCTGGTGATGCCGATGAGCGGGCGTTCCGCTTGAACGCTTCGGCTGCCGGTGGCAGCGACCAGAAACAACACACCCAAGAACAGCAATGACCGCTTCATTCCCGATTTCCTCCTGACTCGACGCCCGTTCGACCTCTGACGCGATTGTGGTCACAAGTAGGACAGGTTGTCAACCTGTCCAAAGCCTGATGACTCGGCAGACTGTATTGGTTCAGCCGGATCGTCCGCGTCGGGCAGGCACCGTCGTTGGTTTCAGTCTTTGCGGCGAGAGGCGCACAACTACCTGCCCGGACTTCGCTTGAATGGAACGCAGGTCCGCGCAGATGGCGGCGAGATCTCCATTGAACTTCCGCGTATGCTCCATTCGATGCTTGCGCACTTCCGCAACAATCGGATCCTTCATCAGCCAGCCTCCAGCAGATCGCGGACACATGGGATTCGGCCGCTGTTCAATTCGTCGTAGATGTCTTTGAGATTCTCTTTCAGCTGCTCCAGCGTCTCTCCCTGGGTTCTGTAGTCCGGGCAGTCTTCCAGCCACCCCACCCACATGTCGTCTTCTTGGTAGTATATAAATCTTCTTGTCTCCATGTGCCGAAAGCCCCTTTGACCGAGCTATTGATCAGCTCCCGCGCCACATGCGGACGATGCCCCTGTCCGAACTACGCGCAACGTGTTTTCGTGACCGGATGGCAAGTTCCCCGGATTAGACTTGCCCATTCGAAGATATAATGGAACAAGGACCCGCGACTTCATCCCTGTTCTTTTCCGTATCTCGGCCTCGCCGGTTCTTTGACTTGAACCGCTGCCGGCGCGGCCATGTCCGGATATTCCTTGCCCCTATCCCTAGCCTTCCCCAGAACCCATCCGCGCTTGCGGTTCAGTTCTTCAAGATACTTCCTTCGGCCTATGCGCCGCGCCCTTTCCTGATGCGCCCTGCGGATACGCCGCACTTCGGCGATCACTCGCGATTCTCTTTCCTCTTTCATAGTCCCATCACCTCTGCAGGTGTCTGCAATCGAATCGGCGGATACCCGCGCCGCTGATTGATCCGGTTGATCCTCTCGACCCGTTGGGGATTAACCAGATGCTTCAGGTTCCAACTGACCAACACGTCCACCCGCTGGCACACGGCAATCGCCACATGAAAAGCGTCGTCTTCGTATCGCCGCGGAATCGCACCACCATCCAAATATGCTTCCGCCAAGTCCTCCGCTTCCAATGGAATCGTCAGGTTAGTCAACGGCAGCGACCGCAAAGCGCTCTTCAACCAAGATCGCTTTGGCTCGGGGGCATCTTCGATCTCACTCTCCACCAGCGGCGAAACGCACAACTCATGCGCGCAGACCTGCAGCCATTGAAAAAAGACTTCCGTAATCTGTTTCTTCTCCGGCGCATCGTCGGCAAACAGGAAATTCGGCACCGTCGTCTCCAGGTAAATCCGCACCTTCCAATCCTTTCGACGCCAAATGGCAGGCCCAATCTCCCCTCCGGGAGTCCTGACGACAGATGTCCTATGCGCAGTTCTCGACTACCCCCTTGCCCATTACCGGGCTGCCGCACAAATACCGACTGCTACTGTGTCTTCTGAGTTTTCTTCTTGCCCTTCTTCTTCCCCGCGGCTTTGGCTTCGGGCGGTTTCAGGCCGAACTCGGCAGCAGCCAGTTTAGCGGCGCGATTGTCCGCGTCGGGTGGACAGTTTCGTTGGCTCTATTGTTCGCGGCGAGAGGCGCACAACTACCTGCCCGGACTTCGCTTGAATGGAACGCAGGTCCGCATAGATGGCGGCGAGATCTCCATTGAACTTCCGCGTATGCTCCATTCGATGCTTGCGGACTTCGTCAACAATCGGGTCTTTCATCGGTCAGCCTCCAGCAGTTCTTCCGGCGAGCAGATTTCGGGGCAGTGGTATCTCTCGTTTTCGACAACCTGTCTGACCATCATGCGCGTAAACGGATTAGCCAGGTGAGCGAAGTTCCACGTGATTACCACGTCCATCCCGTTGACGGTCGCCACAGCCAGGTGAAGAGCATCTTCCGGATACTCCGTGGGGATCGCTCCGCCAACAAGGATTCTATCTGCCTGATTTCGGGCCTCGTCGTCAATGTCAAGCATCCGGAACGGCGCGATGGCCGCAAGTCGCATTCTCGCCTGATCCCGATCGCCTCGTCCCGCTTCCTGATACACCAATGCCGACGTGTAAGACTCGTAATCCACGCTGAGCTTGGGCCAAAGATCGCGAGTGGCCTCCTGATGACCGGCAATAACGAGGTCGCGGCTTGGTCGAGCTGTCAAGTAACTCACGACCGTGGTCTCGATATAGACCCGCTCTCTCATCTGCGCTTCATCTCGGATACGTGAAGCCTTCGTGACCGCTGCCCAGCTGTCGGTCAAACCCCGGCTGCTATTGTTTCTTCTCCGCTTTCTTCCTGCCTTTTTTCTCCGCGGGGGCCTGGGCGGCTTCGGGCGGCTTCAGGCCGAACTCGGCGGCGGCCCGCAGGGATTTCGATTTGGCCTCTTTGGCCACGCGCTCGTAAATCGCGGTCGCCGCTGCGGCGTCGCCCTTGGCCTTCATTTGGTTCGCGACGAGGATCAGCGCTTCGCCCGCCTCGGGCGTCCGGTTCAACGCGCTCCACAGCGCCTCGACGGCTGCCGCGTTGGCGATGTTGCCCAGCGCCAGAGCCGCCGCCGGCGCGGTTTTGGCGTCGCCCAGACCCGCGGCCATGAGTTTCACCGACCCGGCATCGCCGCGCTGGCCCAACGAGTTCATCAAGCCAATCCGCCACGTCGCGTCCGAGGCCTTTTCGAGCGCGGCGCGAAGCGGGGCCGTCGCCGCCGGCGCGGAGTTCTTTTCGAGCGCGCGACGGGCGCACTCGCGCAGCTCCGCGTCCTCGCCGTTCATCACTTTGGTGAGCGCGCCGACAGCCTCCGCCCCGCCCATGTTTTCGAGCTGGCGCACGATCCAGACGCGCGCGGGCTGCGGAACTGACCCATCGGCGGCCTTGGCCGCGAGGATTTTGCCGAGCGCCTCGCGCGACGCGCCGCTGCCCGGCTTCGAGGCGTTCGAGGCCATCTCTTGCAGCGCCATTTGCGCGCCATAACGATTTTCTACCTTGGGGTCGGCCAGTTTGGGGATCAGGTCGCTGACCGCCTGCTCGCTGTCCGCTCCAACAGCCGTCACTGCCACACTGCCGATTGCTGACATTGCGAAGTATCGTTTCATCGTTGTCTGCTCCCTTGTCGTTTGAGCGTCCGACTGCCTGACCTGTCGGACGAATCGGACCTGTTGGACAGGTCTCTCAGATATAGATGTACGGTGCGCGGCGCGCCCGATCCATCCAGCGGCTCGCCTCGGCGTCGCCGACGATCTCCTCTTTGACCGGGTCCCACTTGAGCGGCCGTTTCAGGCGCTCGGCGATCCCGTTGAGATGGCAGACCGTGGCCGTGCGATGGCCGATTTCGGCGGGGCAGATCGGCTGCTTGCGCGTCTTGACGCACTCGATGAAGTTCTCTTCGTGGGCGTTGGACACATAGACCCAGACGCCCTTGTAGCCCGGCGGGACGTCCGAAAGCGTTTCCTTCTCCGGCCCAAGGTCGGTGTCCTTGAGCTCCGCCGGCGTCGTCTCCAGACGATCGCCGCGGCTGACGAGCACCTCGCCCTTCTCGCCGATGAACTGGATCATCTGGCCGTTTTTCACGGGATGATTGCGCAGCACCTTCGTGCCGTCGGCGTAAATGTGCGTCTGATATTCGGTCCCTTCATAGCCCTTGGGAATGAACTCGACCGGGCCCGAGTCGTCCATGCCCAGCGCCCACTGGATGATGTCGAAGTGGTGGGCGCCCCAGTCGCCGTTCTTGCGCGCGCCGTAGTCCCAGAAGCAGCGCCAGCCGCCGCCATAGTCGCCCTTGACGCGCTTGGCGTTGTACGGATACCAGGGCGTCGGGCCGAGCCAGCGGTCATAGTCGAAGCCGTCGGGGATGGCTTCTTCGGGCAGGGTCTGCGGCGGGGGAAACTCGCCCAGACTTGTGTAGATCGTGTGAACCTTGCCGATCAGACCGTTGCGCACGATCTGCACCGCCCTGCGAAAAGCCCGCTCGGACCGCTGCTGCGATCCGACCTGGAGAATGCGGCCATACTGTCGGGCCGTGTCGCTCATGATCCGGCCTTCTTTGATCGTGAGCGTCATCGGCTTCTGGACATAGACGTCCTTGCCGTGGCGCATCGCCATAACCGAAATGGGCGCGTGCCAGTGGTCGGGCGTGGCGACGAAGACGACGTCAACGTCGTCGCGCGCCAGAAGCTCCTCGAACTCGTGATGGGCCCCGCACCCCTTGAACGTGCCGCTCGGCGACCGCTTGGCATAGCCGTTCTCGACGGTCGCTTTGGCTTTCTCCAGCCGGCCGCGATCCACGTCGCAGACGGCCACCACCTGCGCATCGTCGGCCCTGACCATCTTGTTCAGGTGCGATCCCATCATCAGGCCCATTCCGATGTGCCCGATGCCGAGCCGGTTGCTGGGCGCATTCTGCCCGAACACCGACGACGGCACAATCGTGGGGAAGGCCGCCGCCGCGCCCACGCCGGCCGCGCGTTTCAGAAAACTCCGGCGTGTGATCCGTGAATGTCCTTGCATACCCATAGCTCACCTCGCTTCGATGAATTCCAACCCGGAAAGCAGTCAACTCGTATCGCCCCCTGTTCGGTGAGTCAAGGAGAAGAAACCGTAACTGCACGACGAGAGCGTTGCGGATTGGGTTACCAACCCGACCTGCGTTTGGAGACATCTTTCTGTTGAACAAGTGGTGTGACACTGATAGGTGTCATGACGAGTAGGGCGAAGGTGTGTTGAAATGGCGACACGGGTAGAGAACTTGCTGCATTCCTTTGAGGCGCTGCCCGAGCCGGACAAGCGGCAACTGGCGACCGAGATTATGCGACGCTGCCTCCGCTTTGAAGCCCTTCCCTTGTCGGATGACGATCTCGTGAGGAACGCCGAAGACCGGTTCCTCGATCTTGACCGCCGCGAGAAGGAAGATGGTGGACCCGCAGCGCGGTGACGTCTGGTTGGTTGATCTCGGACTGGCCGCGAAGGTACGCCCATGTCTTGTCGTCAGCGTCCCCGTCCATGAAGAAGACAGAGCTCTCTCGACGGTTCTCGCCCATACGACCAGCCCGCGAGGTTCGAGATTCGAGGTCCCGTCGAGGATTTCCTTCCTGCGGCCCGGTGTGTTTGACGCCCAAAACATTGTGACCATCCCCCATGCGAAACTGCTCCGGAAATTGGGACGCCTGTCCGGCGAGCAATTGCGTGCGGTCGAGAAGGCGCTCTGCTTGTGGCTTGGCCTTCAGTAAATCGTGGATGGGGAGCCTTTTGCAGAACTCCTGTGGCGCAGGCTGTTAGCCCAACTTCCGCACCTGGATGAGTAGGGACCAATGTTTTCGCGGGTGCGGGGAGTTTTTCAGTCACTATGTTTTGGCGGTTTTGGATTCTTGTCTCCTTCCGAGGCACCAGGTTTTGCGGGGA
>Ga0315274_10004647_pt1 | contig 20145 bp, 13 predicted proteins | sample YL17G02_20_MG_FD_203700 | JGI IMG/M metagenome (GOLD analysis project Ga0315274, IMG submission 203700) | Sediment microbial communities from Yellowstone Lake, YNP, Wyoming, USA - YL17G02_20 | ecosystem: Environmental > Aquatic > Freshwater > Lake > Sediment | place: USA: Wyoming | collected... | reverse complement strand
AACCCGACAGCGCCCCAATCGAATACTGTATTCTTACGGCGACCATGGGGAACAAGGCGCGCGCTCGCCGACTGTGGCTTCAGGACAGAGCGGTCTGCAGCCTCGATCTCTATAAGGACTACACGGACTCGGGCTTCACCCCACATTGCGTGTTTCCCCTGGAGCGGCTGCAGCGGACGTCCGCGGGTGACGTTCTGGCCGCCGTCACAACTGACGAGCTCGATCCCGCCACGGTCGATCCTCATCCCGCGGCGTCCCACTGGCGCTACGGCGGGTTTCCAGTGACGCAGTACTGGAGGAAGCCCGCGGGCTCGTGGCGGGACGATTTGCAGGTGGCCGTTAATGGGCGCTTCACCTATTGGATGTCCCACCATCCCATTCCGGGCGGCGTCGCGTTCGAGAACTTTGAAATGCGGGAACGCTTTCATCCTGGCCAGCGCTTCGTCTTCGGAATCACGCGCCGCACACCGAGAGACCTAGGCTTGGGTGTGGCCGGAGAAGAGCCACGCGTCGAACTGACCAAATGGGGCGACGCCGCCACGCATCGGTCCTCAACTGGACCCGGCGGCACCGAATGGGACGCGCCCTACCGCTCGTTCATCCAAACGGATGAAAGCGCAACCTCAAAAGGTCTCCCCACCCACGCTAAGGCTGCAACGGAGATTCTGGCCGACGCCGAGAAGAGTCCCCACGCCCAGCGCCGTCACAAAGAGTGGGTGCTGTACATCAAGCACTTCTCACAAGCCTACCGGCCAGATTCCGCCACGACTGACCTCAGGCGTCTCTACGAGAGGTTGGTGGGCCTTACCTCCGGCGAGACCGCTGCCGTTGCCAGACTGCCCTTCGAAGGGGAGGGCCGGTGGATCATTCACCGCGATGTGGCCTACGGACGCAGCCATCCGGAGATCCAAAAGCTTGACGCCTACTTGGTGAAATCGGACCAGCCCACGCCGGTGGTGATCGAAATCCACGGCGGCGGCTGGCGGCGTGGCAGCAAAAGCCAGTTCGTCTATCCGGGGAATCTGATCCGCGCGATCCTCGACGCCGGCATTGCCGTGATCTCGATCGATTATCGCCTCACGCCGCAGCACACCATGCCGGCCCAGATGGAGGATGTGGCACGCGTAGTGCAGTTCGTACGGTCGAAGGCGAAGGAATGGAACCTTGATCCCAACCACATCGCCGCGCTGGGAGGTTCAGCCGGCGCGCATCTCGCAGCCTGGGTGGCGTTGCACGACGACTTGGCCAAGCCGAACAGCCCCGATCCGTTGGAACGCCTCTCGAGTCGGCCGACGTGTTTCGTGGCCTTGTCGGGGCCCATGGACCTCACCCGCGTGCGTCCGACCGAGCTGGCCCGGCAACCGTTGCGTGGCCAGGACTTCGCCAACGCCTTCACAGCCGCCTTCGGCTGCACCGGTGAGCAGTTTGAGACGGACGCTGCCGTCCGTCAGCGGATTCGCGAGGCGTCGCCGTTGTTCCTGGTCACCCAAGACGATCCGCCGGCATTCTTGATGGGAGCGTGGAACGCCGACTTGGCCTTGCTGCGCGATCCGCCGGTGCCGACCGTTATCAATGATCCGCACTCGGCATGGCATTCAGTGCTGCTGGCCGAGGGCATGCGGAAAGCGGGGGCAAAGACCACCTGCCGTGTGGGGCCCGAGGTCGGCAAAAGTCCTGAGGCCGATAACGCGGCGATCCTGGAATTCCTGCGCGAGAACCTCCGAGTCACCGACCGGGCGTCCGGCCCATGAACCTCCAGTCACCACCACGAGCTGCCATAGGACCAACCGTGCACACGGCTTTGTGTCGCCTTCTTACGGTTCATTCGGCCCCTCCTTCCGTTTGGCTGAGGCGCCTGAGCATCGCCATTCTGCTTTGGTTTTCTAGCCTTGCCGCTGAGGCCGCCCTCCGAGTCTTTGCTGTTCGCGACTCCGGGGCGGTGCCCGACGGCCAGACGGAGTCGGGCGAAGCTATCCGCTCCGCGCTTCAAGCCGCTCTCAAGGCCGGCCCCGGCACGGAAGTGGTTTTTGAGGCAGGAACCTTCCGTGTGAAGCCGCCCGCTGTGCGTGAGGCCTGTTTTCTCATTCGCCACGCCACGAATCTGGTTGTTCGGGGTGCGGGCAAGCCCACCAAGATCGTGATCACCGATCCGGCGGCCGGCGGGTTCAGCGTGGGACTCAGCGAGCGGGTGGTCCTTCGTGATCTCACGATCGACTATGACCCGGTCCCTTTTTGCCAAGGGATCATCCAGGCCGTGGACGTGAAGGCGGGTTCCTTCGACCTGGAAATCGAGGCCGGTTATCCCACGCCAGACGGGGAGAACTTCGTCAAGGCCATAGAACCTTACGGTAAGTGGGGCATGATCATGGACCGGAACACACGCCGCATTCGGTCAGGCACGCCGGACCATTACATGACACCCCGCTGGGAACGCGTCGACGGCCGAGTGTGGCGCTTCTTCACTGCGGACGAACATCATCGGCGGAACCTCGAACATATGCGTCCCGGAGACGCCTACGTGCATCTGGCGCGTGGATATGGGAGCGCCGCGCTGGCTCAAGGCTGTGATGGATTCCGCGTTGACAACGTGGTGGTGCAAGCCTCGCCTGGTCTGGCGGTCGGCTTGGTGGGCAACCGGGGTGAGATCGTTGTGCGCCGGTTGGAGGTTCGTTTCGCCCCTGGTACCACACGCCTGCTCACGGCCAACGCGGATGGTGTGCACTGCCAGCAAAACCGCGCTGGTCCAATCATCGAGCAATGTTACTTCGAAGGCATGGCCGACGATGCCATCAACCTCTACGCCCCACCCAATGTCCTCTATGAAGTGCGTTCTCCGCGGCAATGGCTGGTTTCGCCTGGCATTCTGGTCCTCCCCGGCGACCGTCTTCAAGTGCTCGACCCGAAGAGCGGACAGATTCGTGGAGAGGTAAAGGCATTGGAAGTCAAACCGGAACGCCGCGCTCTCCTCCTCACTATCGAAAGTCCGCTCGACGGTGTTGTAACCGGGACCGACCATCGCTCGGCAGACACGCTCTACAATCTTGACGCCTGCGGGGCCGGATTTGAGATCCGACGAAACCACGTGAACGGCAACCGTCGCTACGGCTGCCTCCTGCGGGCCGGCGGTGGGTTGGTCGAGGACAACGTCTTCGCAGACACGACGGGGGCAGGCGTCGTGTTGACCAACGAGCCGGATTGGCCAGAAGGGCCTGTGCCGTGGGCTATCACGATTCGCCGGAACCGGTTTCTACGCGGTGGCACCTGCCTGGGGTATGCGGACTCGCCGTCCGGGGCGGCCTTGTCGGTGCGAACCACTCGACTGGGCCACGGGTTGGCGGAACACGAGGCGATTCTGGATGTGACGATTGAGAACAACGAATTCACCGATCACGCCGGGGCGGCCGTGTTTGTGGGCGGCGCGAAGAACGTTACGGTCAAGGACAATCGGATCCAGGCAGCAGTCAGGGCGGAATTGCGACGACATGGCGCAGCCATCCTGATCGATGGCAGTTCCGGGGTGGCCCTGCTGCAAAACACGGTTACCGACATGCGCCCCGGTACCACAGCAGCAGTTGAGATCAGTTCGGCGGTGGCGCCCGGAGAAATCGGCGTACACCTCTCCGGCTTGAATGCCAGGCTCGCCGCCGACGCCAAACCGGTGGTGGACCGGCGAACGCTTCGATGAACGACACCTCACCTAACCGCATCGAACACCATAGGAATCTGCGCGAGACCCTCCCTCTCTGTCTTGCACCGCCAAGTTGTTCCGGGCACCGTCGGATAGTGCCCAGAGAGTGGCGTTACAACCATCATCCCGCGTTCGCAGTCCTTGCCCTGCCGATCCTCTGGGTGGTCATGCTCGTCCCGACGCTCCTCCTGGCGGCACCTGGAAAGGGTCCACGCCTGACCCTCACTCGAGGCGAGGTCCGCTATGCCGCCAGTGTGGCCGAGCTCAAGGCCTCACTCGAGGCCGCCAACCGCTCGAAAGCAGCCACTACCTTACTGCTGGCGGACGGCACCTATCTGCTGGATGCGCCGGCCTTGGACATCCAATGCCCAGGTCTGGTGATCCGCAGCGCCAACGGAAACCGCGACGCAGTGATCGTGCGCGGCCCAGACGAAGGGCCCCACGCCGCTGTGGCGAACGTGCTTCTCGTCTCCGCGAACGACGTTGTGATTGCGGATCTAACCTTCGGTTACTGCTGTTACCACGGCATCCAGGTCCGGGGAGAGAGCCCTTTCGACGTTTCTGGTCTTCGTGTCGACAACTGCCGGATCGTCAACTATCCCGGACGCGTGCCGTTGCTGGGCGAGTACAACAGCCAGGAAACCGTGGATCGGGAGATTCTCGCGGCGGCCCGGCATGGTATCGATTTCTTCCTGATCCTCTGGTACTACAATGGGCCAGGGGACTCTGCACAGCGAGAGACCCACTCCCGGTTTCTGAATGAGGGCCTCCGGACCTTCATCCGCTCGCCCGAAGCGCACCGCCTCGGCTTCGCGATCGAGTACTGCAACCATCCGCCCTATGAAGTGAAGACGGACCGGGATTGGGAGGAATGTACGTGGGCGTGGCTGCCCGCCTTTCGCCATCCAAGTTATCTACGAGTGGGCGGCAAACTGCTGTTCAAAGTCCATAGCTGGCATTCCTTTTGGCGCGAGAACGGCGAGAATGCGGACGCCTGCCGCGCTCGGCTTGATGCGCTGAGGCGGAGCGTCCGAGAAGCGGGCCTGGGGGAAATGCTGATCGGTGCCGGGGTGGCAGCGAACGAGCGGATCGAACCAGGACACCCGGCGGTTCAATTCTTCGAGTTTACGAACACCTACATGGACTTGCCCAATCGACCGGCGCGCGACACGGATGAGCCGTACGATGATCTGGCGCGATTCATTCGTGAGAGTCGTAACCAACACGCCCAGGATGCCGTGCCGTACTGCCCGTTTCTGGGTGCAGGATTCAACGCCCGACCCTGGCCGGATACCCGCGCTCGATTTGCCTTTCCCACCCGCGACCAATGGACGCTCGAGTTACGGCACCTGCTCGCCGACTTGGATCGAATCAGCACACTTGGTTTGCCTTTGCCCGGCGGTAGGCGCCAGAAGGTCTTCACCATCTACGCGTGGAATGAGTTTGGCGAGGGTGGCATCGTGGCGCCCACTCGTGGGGAAGGCACAATGAAGCTCGAGGCGATCCGCGACGTCTTCGGCCGGTCGCCACGCTGAGACGGGGCCTATGAGCAAGTCACGTAGAAAGTTCCTGAAAGCCGTGGGGGCTGTCTCCGCAGTCCTGACCGTCCCCGATCGCTTGCTGGCTGAGAGTGCCTTTCCGTCCAAGAAGCGCCGGCTCGTCACCCTCAGCTTTGACGACGGTTTCAAGAAATCTTGCCTTCGGACCGCCGAGATCTACGAGAAGTACAAGCTGTCAGCCTGAGTGTCTTGGCCACTTTCAGTCCATCGGTGCACTGAGAGCATTGACTGTGACCGTCCCGCCGGGGAGCCGCGTGCGCTTTCATCGAACGTGGAGCCTTACGCTTGCTGGCCGGAGACCTTCAGACTCGGCTCTAAGCGTGAGGTTGCCTGACGTGTCATCGGCCTGGAGGATCGCGAGGCTCAGCCCATTGAATACTCGGCGGTGACTCGCCCTATCCGACTCGTGACTCGTGGGATCGCCGTTGCCGACGCCGAGCAACCGGCCGGCCCCACGAATGCTGAAAGTCACCTCGTTCGAAGCTGTGGGCACGGTGCGTCCCACATCATCCACGACCCGTACGGCGACCAAAGACACATCTCCTCCTTTGGCGGCGAGCGTGGTCCGGTCCGGCTCGAGCATGAGGGCCACCGGCGGGCCGCTGGTTTCCACTGCGGCGGTGAATTCCCGGCCATCGCGTCGGCCCCTGGCTAACAACTGACCGGGCGCGTACGGCACCTTCCACTCTAGGTGACCATGGAGCGGCATGAGTTGGTTGCCGACCGAGCGACCATTCAGGAACAGCTCGACCTCGTGGCAGTTGCTGTAAACCCAGACGGTAATCTCCCGGCCCTCCCAGCCCGGCCAGTTCCAATGTGGGAACACGTGGAGCACCGGGCGCTCGCTCCACCAGGCTTGATAGAAGAAGAACGCATCCTTCGGGAACCCGCAGAGATCCAGTATCCCGAACTGGGAGCCGACCGAAGGCCAACCGAAGGGCGTAGGTTCGCCCCGGTAGTCAAAACCAGTCCAGACAAAGGCGCCGGCTATCCAAGGTCGCCGGACGATGGCCTGCCAGGCCGGCTCCGCCTTTGCCCCCCAGCTCGGGGCATTGACGCCGTAGGCTGCCAGATGGCCTGAGGCAACGTCACCTTCATACGGATCGCTACCCTGGGTAAACGTTTGACGGGCATACACGCCACGTGTGCCCACGGCCGCGGAGGTTTCGGTTCCAACCACTGGTTTTCGGGGGAACTTCTCGTGGACCCAATCGTAGTCCTGCGAGTGATAGTTGATCCCCAGGACATCCACTACCTCAGCCAGGCCGCTCCCGAAGCCCCCATTCATGGCCGCAGTGATCGGTCGCGTCGGGTCCAGGCCTCGGATCACCTCGACCATCGCGCGGGCTTGCCGGGCGCCCAGCTCGGTCCCTTGCTCTTTCTCTTCGTTGCACAGCGACCAGAGGATCACGGAGGGATGGTTACGATCCCGCAGCACCAGGCCCTTGAGCTGCCCAAGGATCTCATCCAAATCCCCCAAGTATCGGTTCTCGTTCAAGACCAGCATGCCGAGGCGATCACACACGTCGAGCAGCTCGGGCGCCATGGGATGATGGGAAAACCGGTAGGCATTCGCGCCCATTTCCTTGAGCCGCCGAACCCGGGATTCGTGAATCCGATCCGGCAGGGCAATGCCGACGCCGGCGAAGTCCTGATGGTTGCAGGTGCCCTTTAGCCTGATCGGTTGGCCGTTTAGCAGGAAACCGCGATCGGGATCGAAGTAGGCGGTGCGGATACCGAAGGTCGTCGTGACCTCGTCGATGGTCCGTCCTCCTCGCCGAAGGGTACTGCGGAGGCGGTAGAGTTCCGGATGGTCGGAAGACCAAAGCCGAGCTTGCGCAATCTTGACCGAGTTACCGAGTTCGTCGGCCCGGCCTTCTGGTATCGTAGCCCTGCCCCGGGTCCGGCCCACCGACGCCCCGGCGGTGTCAATGATCTCGGTGAGGAGTGTCACGTCCACTGGGTTGCGGTCCTGGTTCTCTACGCAAGTTGTCACCGTCACGACCGCGTCGGCTCTTCGCCCGTCTGCCGGATGGGGAACCGTGGCAACGACATGGACGCCCCACGGAGCGATGTGGACCGGTGCCACCGACACGAGACGTGTGTGGCGATAGATGCCGCCCCCTTCGTACCACCAGCCTTCGAAGGCCGTCGGATCCACTCTGACGGTCAGTACATTGTGATCTCCGGGTCTGGCTGCGTCCGTGATGTCGTAGCGGAAACTCGTATAACCGCTTTGATGACGCCCGAGGAAGCGACCGTTCAGCCACATGCGGCTATCGCGGTAGACGCCGTCGAACTCGAGCCAGAACCGCCGTCCGGTGGCCCTTTCGGGCAGATCGATCCGTTTCCGGTACCAAGCGGGCTCCACCGGCAGCGAGGCGTGCAGCGCGTCTGCTTTCGGGTCGAAGGATCCCTCCACAACGTAATCGTGCGGCACGTTCACGCGCTGCCATCCCGAGTCGTTGTAGTCAGGATGGATGGGGTCCACCGCTGGATCCCTACCGTCCGCCGTCGCCCGGTCCCACTGCACCCCGGCCAGATCGCCGCGGCGAAAACACCAGTTCCAGTCCAGCGAGACAACCCGGCGTGACTCGCCCACTACGGGCACGCCAGTGAAGATGAGCAAGGCAGCCAGGAGCGCCCTGGCGGCGGAGCCGGACCGAAGACGGGCGGCCGCGTGATGCGGATTCTGCTGGCGCGAAGCTCGTAGAAGACCGGGCGTTGCGAGGATGAAGCTCATTGCTGAATTGGTCCGGGCCCCCGGGTTTCTCGATCGCGGGCTGCCTGGAGCACGATCACCGTGATGGAGACCGGATCGAGCCGACAGTCGCCCCCTTTGTTCCTGACGGCGAGCTGTCGCTCCACGCGGTAGCTGGCGAAGCAGCGAACGCGGGCGGTGCTGGTCGTGGCCACCATCTCGTCTCCCAGGAATCGGTTCCAGATCCAGAGGGCGCGGCCGATGGGCGTTAGGGTGTTGTCCCGCTTGAGGGCGTCGAACACGCCACCATCCAGCTCGCTGTAAACGTTGTGCGTGTTCCAGAACTGCGAAAAATAAACGTCGCGGCATTGCAACACCTGACCCTCCAGGTCGAAGGTCATCAACGCGCGACCGAGGTCGGCTGGGGTCTTGTCCCAATCACCGAACGTACCGGCCGCGAACTCGGTCAGCATGATCTGCAGACGCTGCTGGTGTGCGGGAGCATACCGGGTGACGGCGGTGACCGCCGTCCGCACGCTGCCCAACGGGTCCGGGCTGTTGGTGCGGTAATGGTCGTAGCCCGAGTACTTCCAGCACGGGTAGCTGTGCACGCTAAGGAAGTCGATCTGCGCGGCGGCACGGGGCAGGACCGCCTGCCACCAAGCGTCGGAGTCGCCGTTGGCACCGACCAGGATGTCCGGATTCTCCGCCTTCATCCCCGCTGCGAAGTCCACGAGGTCAGCCGCGTAGGTTTCCGGGGGAATGCGATTGGTCCAGGTCTCATTGTTCAGCCAGGATTCATTGCCCACCTCCCAGTACTTGACGGCGCCGGGGTAGGCGCGTTTGGCGTAACGGACCCAGCGCGTGGCGTTCTCGAGCAGCCGGTCCCGGGAAGGGGGCCGCCATTCGCCTTTCGCCCGCCAGTGGCAGGATTCATACGGCACCACAATACAGGGCTCCGCCTGGAGGGCCCGACACACGCCCATGAACTCATCAAAGTCCAGCGGGTCGAGCCGCCAGTCTCCGTCCGGCGACATGAGCTCAAGACCGCTCCGGATCCACGCCTGGGGAATCCGGCCGACCAGGGAGGGTCGGCTGGATTCGAAGGGCGGGATTGACCAGAGGTTGATTGCCGACTTCCATCCTCCGGGGTAGCGCAGGAACTTCACGCCGAGCTCTGCCAATGCCTCCTTGAGGGGGCGCTTTGGAGAAAGCAGGTGACTGCGGTCATCGTCCATCAGGTAATCCACGTTGATTCCCAGCGGATGGTGCCGTGTCGTGTTCAGAACGTGTCCGACGTCAACGGATAGCTCCTCGATTGCGTTGGAGACGGCGGTTAGCTTGGTCGTGGCCTGCACCTCGCCCAATGATGTGTGCCCGAGAAGAGCCGCCCACAGGAGTACTGTGGCACGCCATTGACGAGGGGGCTTCGAGTGGAGAGCCTGAAACCCAGGTACTGAGCAGCGACGACAAGTTGCAGAATCTTCCGCGGGCACACCCGGATGGTGAAGGCAACCCGCCCATTACGCAAGGGGCTCTCCGTAGACCGGCTGGCCTATCGACGCTGCAAGGTGAACCGGCCCTTCCATTCCGCACGGTAAGCGCGGCAATGGCTTGCGAAAGTTGATGCGAATTCGATCTGATCACCCGCCTTGAACCTGTTTTGGCCGAAGAGTTCTGCGGGCAGCTCCATGCCGGCGATATTTCGAAAACTGCCGTTCAAACCCGAGATGTTCACGATCCGCACTGATGGTTGATCGACAATCGGCTCCCGATCGGCTCCGATGCGCGCGCGAATGGGGGGCGCGCCCTGACCAAGAGAGACGGTCCATTCGGCGCGGTCGCTCGCGTGGACTGTCTTTCCGCGATAGAAGACGTCCTCGACCACGTCCTGCGCGTAGATCCCGAGGTAAACCGCTTTCTTGTTCCAGCACACATACAAGTCGGCCAGAGGGAACTCTGAGATCGGGTTGACGAACCCGCGCTCGCGGTCCCACTGCCGGAGAGCCAGGTAGGGCTCAAACTGCCCAAGGGGATCTCGCGGTGCCGGCGGCACGCCTTGCGAAGCGTCCGCGCGAGGGCCGGTGGATTGTCGCTTCAGCTCATCAAGGTCGAGGGAATACGCCATGGTCGTGAGCTTTTCGTAGGGACGATCGTGGATGTCCACCAAGCCGAAGTTGAAATTCTCACCGTCGGAGCGGCCGTGAGTCGGTTCGTCATAGTACTGGAACCAGTCCGCGCCGATGACATAGGGAACCCTCAGTAGGCCTTCGAGTGTGTTGCGGAATCCGACGGCGCGTTGCTCCTGGGTGAGAACGACCGGAAAGGCGCCGTGATTGTTCCTGTTACCGCTGCGGTTTTCTGACGCGGCGAAGTAGAACTCGCCAATGAGAATGGGCTTCCCGGTCAAACGGTGGAAGGTCTCCAGGGTAAACCGCGTGAAGCGGCCATCATTCCAATTGGCCTTGAGGTTGATCGAGACGGCGTCCACGTAACGCGCGGCGACGCGGACCACTTCCGGATAATAGAACGACGGGTAACGATCCCCCAGAATCAAAGCCCGGCGGTCGTACTTCCGGATCACGTCGCGGATCAGGGAGTAGTAGCGTTCCGCCAGGATGCTCAGAAACCGTCGCTCGACTTCCATGCCGCAGCCGCCCGGGCGCAGAAAAAGCATGCCGTGCCGTTCGAGTTCCTGCCAACTCCTCAGCTCCGGGGCAGCCTCGAAATCGCGCATCAATTCCGACCAGTCGTCGCGATACGTCTGTCGCAGCAAAGCAATGAGTCGCTGACGCTGTCCGCTAGTGGGAGCCTGCTCCAGGGTCATTTTGAACAGGATGGCATTCCACCAGCCAATCTCGTTGTCGCTGTAATAGCCGATCACCCGGGGGTCGTTGCGCAGCGGCAGAATCTGCTCACACGCGACTTCGTCCAGGCGTTGGATGACTCTCGGATCCCACATATCCCACCAAGGCGCACCCGCCGTCGCGCCGATGTGCAGCACGGGCGCGAACGCTACGTCCGCGTTACGGCAGCCTTTCAGTGTTTGAAAGTCGCTCTACCCGCCGACGGTGGTAAAGCCCCAAGCTTTGAGCCGGCTGAGGGTGGCAACAGCCCAACCGTTGGTATCTGTGTAATGCCGCCAGGCTGCGTAACCCGGGTTGGCTGGATCCCACTCCTTGGCGGAAGCGCCTTGATTGACGCAACAAACGCCGAATGAGAAGAATCGTTCTCCGTTAGGTTTGACCAGCCAAAACGCCTGGTCCTGCTGCTGAATTGAAAAGGGCGTGGGCACAGAGAGGCCTTCGTCCGTGGCAACCACGTTGCCGGTGCCAAGTATTGGTGTGAGGACGGCGCTGAGGGCAAACGCCAGGAGTCGGGGAAAGACCGATTTGAGGTCATTCATGGGAATCTCCATCGAGAATGAGCCGATAGGGCTCGTAAAGACCTGCTGGCGGGGCATCATTTCTCTACCCCCGCCGTAGCAGCAGGGGGGACGTGTTTGATAGCCTTGTTTGCCCAAGCGAGGAAATATTGCATGTTCGAGCGGTCTTCATGGCCGCCATCGTGTTGGCGCCACGCCAGTTCTCCGTCCAGCAACCCGGTGTTCACCGGTGGCATCTTCGCCGCCCGATAGTCTTCCTTCTCGCCAATGTCCCGGGCTCCCAACAAGCGGAACACCGGTCCAGCCGCGACGGTGGCCATGTAACTGCCTTGTTGGTCCAGCCAGTTGGCGTCGCCGCGTTCAGGCACACCGTAGCTGATGAACGTCAACCGAGGAGCACACAAGGCGATCAACATGTGTGCGTCCACAGGCAGATCCCCCGCATTCTTGCTGCCGAAAGCAGATTCCGCAGCGCCATACTTCAGGAAGTTGCCGGCCATCCAGTGGTATTCCCCTGAACCCGTGAGATTTTCGACTGCTTCCCCGAAATTGCGGCGGTGCAGCTTGGCGCCGCCTTCGCCAGAGGAGCCAATAAGAGCCATGGCGAAACGCGGTTCAAAGGCCATCGTGACGAGCGCCGCCTTGCCGAAGCGCGACACGCCCTCAATGCCGACTTTCTTCGCGTCCACAGTGGGATCGGTTTCGAGATAATCCAGGCCCCGCACCGCCCCCCAGGCCCACGCGCGCAGCGCTCCCCAATCGTCGGGTTTGCGAGGTTGGCCTTTGTTGACGAGACCGATGATGCCTTTGGTCAACCCGGCGCCGTTGTCCGCCTGAATGCTTCCGGGATTGATCGTTGCGTAGCCCCATCCGGCTGCGAGCAGTTGCTCGGTGGACGGTGGGTCCTTGAAGGGGCCACCGAACTCGGGAAAGCGGTTTGTCGGCGCAGGAGAACCGGTAGGGCGCGGCATGCCGTCACCACCGAATCCACCAAACATCATCAGCACCGGCACGGGCCCTTTCGCTTGGGCCGGAGTCACGATGGTCATCCGAATGTCCACGTTGATCGTTGGGCCGGCCGAGTTTTCGACGTGGCCCACCAGTCGTTTGCCATTGGCCGGCAAGGTGCCGACAAGCCCGTCCGTTAAGTTCGAGACCACAGTCCAGGTCACTTTGGGCACGTTCTTGGGCACGCGCCCGACGACTTCGCGCTCGAAGTCCTCGACAATTTCAGGACGACGCTGTTTCCACCACATCTCCGCGCTAGTGACCTTCTGTCCGTTCTTCAGCGTGAGGACTTCGGGTAGCTCGGGGAAGGGATTTGCCTTGGCAGGATCATAGTTGGCCGAATTCGTGGCGCCTGGTCGTCCACTCGGTCCTGGCCGTAGCCGGATGATACCCAACTGCTCCATCATGTTTCTGTGATCCTGTTGAGCAGTCCAGTTCAATGGCGCGGGGACCTTACCGGCGTCGGTCCCGGGAGAGTCCGGTGTCGGACCAGACAGCGCGCGTGGCGCCATTAGAAGAGGCAGTATGGAGACGAAGAAACCGGACCCAACGATTAACGAACGTCCGAGGATTTGCATAGTGCCGCAAATAGATGCCGGTGAATTCTGAGGGAACCAATCATGTGCGACTTGAGGTGCCCACCAGCAACCGTGGTATCGATTTGGCATGGTCATCTGGCGCATTCTGGCCGAACGCGCCGGGATGGTCCAGCAGGGGTTGTTAAGTCATACGATGCGAGTGGCTTCCATGGCGCAGGGCCTTCCGGGAATTGCGCACGGTTCACGCCGTCTTTAGCCGGCTCTGCCTCCGCCGGGGACACGTTCCTGCCAGTTCCATTTCCGCTTTTCCATCCTCGCGGACTCCTGCCATGATGCTGTTCGTGAGACACTTCATCACGGTCTTCGTCGCTGGCGGCGCGGTGGTGCGAGGCGTCATCCGACCGGAGGAATCGTTCCACATCAGCAGCTACAGCGGGCTGCGCACCTACTCACCGACGTTTGTGCTGAGAGGGACGAATATCGCATTCCGCGGGCGAGGCGTCGTGGACGGCAGCCGTTGCACGACGCACGCACGCAACTTACTGCTCGTCCAAGGGAAGGACATCACCATCGAAGGCGTGATCCTGCGCGATTCGAGCACCTGGAACATCCCCATCCGCCAGTCGGATCGCGTTCGGGTCAGGAATATGAAGCTGCTGGGTTACCGCGCCAACTCCGACGGCATTGACATCTGCAACAGCCGGGATGTGACGGTTGAAGGCTGCTTCCTCCGCACACTGGACGACCTGATCGTGGTGAAGACCGACCAAGGACAGGGGGAAGCGCGCCGCATCGTCACGAGAGATTGCGTGCTGTGGAATGAAGTGGCGCACGCCTTGAGCATCGGCGCAGAGTTGCGGGAGAATGTGGACGACGTGCTCTTCACCAACTGCGACGTCATCCACGACAAGGGTCGCGAGTGGACGTTGCGGATTTACCACTGTGACTCCGCGCTCATCCGCAACGTGCGCTTCGAGAACCTGCGCATCGAGGAGTCGCCCCGGTTGATCTCGCTTTGGATCGACAAGGCTTTCTGGAGCCGGGACACCGAACGTGGGCACATCGACGGGGTGACCTTCAATAACATCCGCGCCAAGGCCGACCCGCTGCGTGTCGAGTTCAAAGGTTTCGACGCAACGCACGCGGTGGAAAACGTCGTCCTCGAAGACGTGGTGGTGAACGGCCGGCCACTGGCTCGATCGGACGTCAAGACCAACGCATTCGTGAGCGGAGTCACGCTCCGGCCGTAGCGCGGGGCAGCGGTGGGGAGCGCAGGCGGACCTGGATCTGAAATGATGAAACCGAGAAAGTTGATTGGTCTTGCGATGATGCTGGCGTGGACTGCGAGTTTCTCTGCGGCTCGCGCGGCGGAAAAGCCAGCGGAACCTTGGCCGCCGGAGCGGATTGATGCGGCCCTCCAAGCGCTCGACCGGATGAAAGCCGACGGCTTGATCACGGAGCGCCAACTTCAGGGCAAACGCGCCATGCTGGAGGAACGGCGCGCGGGTCGGTTCAAATCCACGGCGTTGTCCCAAACCGATCCCGCCGAGTTCAACTTCCTGCAAAACGCCGGCTTCGAGGAAGTGAACAAGAACAGTGCGCGGAACCGGTCGCGCTGGCTGTGGTGGGGCGGTTGGAGCTGGGGCGGCGACTACGAGAATTTCTGGGAAACCCGCAAGGAATACGTCCACTCCGGCGCCTACAGCGCGGGCATCCGATGCACGGGCAAGCCCGGCCGCATCGGGATCAACACGCCCAAGCTTCCCATCGTGCCAGGCGTGAAGGAGTTCGAGTTCACTGTCTGGGCCAAGGGCGAAGGCGAGAACCAGTTGTTCCTGAACTTCGAGTCCGGCGCCACAGGCACGTTGCGGAAGAAAATCGGGCCGGAATGGGAGCAGGTGCGGCTCAAGGGCGTGGCCGAACCAGGTGCGAAGGATTTCAGCTTTTACATCTACGTCACCGGCCAGGGCACCATCTGGCTCGACGACGCCAAGCTGGTGCCACTCGGCGAACTGAAGGACGAGTAGGAGGCCAAGATGAAAATCCGAAGCCTGAAATCCGAAGTCCGAAGGAATGGCGTGCGCTTGTCTCTGCTCCTGCTGGCGGGGGTGGCACTTGGCTCCGCCCGGCTTCATGGTGCTGTTGAAGTGTACGTCACCGACTATCTTGCGTCGCAGGACAAGTCCATCAGGCCGCTTGCCGGCGTCCGGACCAACGTGGCCCGTTTGTTTGCGACGCCGGGAGAATACCAAGGCGAAGTCACCATCACCGGCGGCGGCAAACCGGTCGCGCGGCTGGGCCTCAAGCTTGAGGTCTTGCCGTTCCAGTTGGAGGAACTGCCGTTTGCGCTCGGCTTTAACTACTCTAGCCCCAAAGACCCACGCGCGCTGGCGGCGCATCTCCAGGACATGCGGGCGCACGGCCTGACCACGGTGGCGCCGCTCTACGGTTTTCACCTGCCCGTGCAGGATGAGGACACCACTGAGTTCAGCGAATTCATCGAGGCATTTCACCGCGCCGGCTTCCGACAGCCGCTCTATTTCGGCGCCTCGATGAATCTCTTGATGAGCGAACTGGCTGGCTATGGGCCGGTGGACAGCCGACGGTTCCAGGGGAAGTTCCTCCAGGTGATGCGCCGGCTGCACGTGGAGGCGAAGCGCCACAGCGTGCCGGTGCTGTTCAGCATCGCGGATGAACTGACCAACCAGGCCGTCCCCGGCGTGCGCAAAGGCGAGATCCTGGCGCGCCTTTGCTCCGAGGAACTGCCGGAAATGGCTGTGACAGCCGACATGAACGGCTGGCTCGAAGTAACGACGATGGCGCCGTTCCTGAACATGGCCACGTTCAACAACGGCTGGGACGGCATTGACCACTACAACAAGGGCCAGCGCCTCATCAGCCGCGAGTTCATCGTGGATCTCCGGCAGAAGAGCGATGCCATCCCGTGGTTCGTCAACGCCGGCAGCGACCGGTTCCCCTTCGGGTTCTTCTTCTGGAAGATGGCGAAATACGGCGTCCGAGGCAAAGTGGAGTGGTACTACAACCTCGGCCAGAACGAGCGCGGCTCGATTGTGCGCACCGACGGTGAACGCATCTGGCCCACACTGGCCTACGAACGTTCCCGCGAGGGCATGGACGACCTGAAGTACTTGGTGACCTTGGAGCGACGGATCGCCACCGCGCGGCCAGGCGGTCGGGGGCCGGCGGCCGTATCACGTGCCGAGGCGCTGCTCAAGCGAATCGCCGACGGCATTGTGGACGACTGGACCGCCTACACCGACGGCGGCGAGACGTTCCCCGGCGACGGCTTCGAAGTGATGTCGGCCGACAAGTCCGCTGGCCTGACGCACTACCAAAGCGTCCGAGGCGCCCTGGCCGATGGGATCATCGGCATTCAAGGAGCGTCCGCGCCGGAAGAGCAGCCGCCGGTGGTGTTGCGAGGCGAACGGGTCACAGTCGAAGCACTAGTGAAGGAGGGACGACTCCAGGAACGATACCTTGCCTTCCGCGACGGCACCTGGATCGAAGTGGCCACGACAGAGCTCGGTCAGACACTCGGTCCAGTCTCCGTGGTCACCGCCGAGAACACGCGACTAGTCGGCGCCATGCGCAATGTCTCGCTGTCTGGGGGAACCTTGGTCGAGGAGTTCGCTGCCGGGGAACACCGCGTCGTCCGCAAACTCACCGTCGCCGGCAACGGTCCTTGGATTCGCGTTGTGACGAGATTAGAGCCGGCAGCCCGCGTTTCCCTCCGTCAAATGGCAGATCATTTCAAGTTCTCTTTGCGGCCGGACTGGTCGTTCTCGCCATCTGTGGGTGGATTCAATCCGGATGCCCAGTACAAGGCACCGCTGATTCTCGTTCAGGCTGGCCACACGGCCTTGGGTATTGTGCCCGATGTCGTAGCTCTGGGCCGTGAGGAGATGAAGCGCTGCCCTCACGCGCTCGATCTCGATGTGCCCGGCGGGCCCGTTCTTGGGGTGGGCTTTATGCCCGCGCGGATGGCATGGCATTCAGTTTATACGCTCGACACCAATCGGACTTGGACCGCCGACACAGCCATCGAGAACACGTATTACCTGTTAGTCACCGCTTCCGCCGCGCCCGGTCAAGCTTATCGCGAAGCCGTCCGGTTTCATTGGGAGCGGTTCGGCCGTGTGGAGCAGACCCGCGCCGCGGACCAGCAAGTGGGCACCGATGCGCGCTACCGCTCGTTGGCCTTATGGGATGATTGGCGGGACATGGTCTGGAAGCAGGAATCACCGCAGTTTGGAAAAGGAGGTCATCCCCACGCGCCAATGGTACGACTACGAAACGTTTTGGAGTTGCAGCCCGCGGAAGGCGCGGTTTGACGAGCGCACCCAGCAATGGCCCGCCAACAACCTGGCGCTGACACAAACCGTGGAGGCTTACTTACTGGCCTACCGGATCACGGGAGAGGCGCGTTACCTGGCCGTCGGGGAAGCGTTGCTAGACTACCTCCTCCTCTATCAGCAGATTTGGACCCATCCTGGGCTGCAGAACCTGACCAGTAGCGCCATGCTGCTCGGCGGATTCACCACTCAAAACTCGGATGCCGAATGGTCCGACGCGCGGCAGAGCCAGTGTGGAAATATCCTGCTCGACTACTATCGCACCACCGGCAAGACCGAATACCTGGAACGAGGCATCGCCGCGCTGAGGGCACAATTTCCAGTCTCGCCGTCGGAGAATTGGGCCCATTCGGGCTACGGCGCCAAGGCAGGTGTCAGCAGTTATCACTGGGGAACCGGCAGTGGGATGGCCGGCATCGAGATCGAGGATGATTATCTCCATGATGCGGTCGTGGACGTGGCCGCCGGTCGCGGCACCGGAGTCAATGGATTGAACCTGACCGAATGTACCGTCGGCGGCGGACAGATTCGATTGCAGATCTCCTCGCCGTTTGATTGGAAGCGTGCGCCAGTGGTCGTGTTCCGTCACATCGAGCCAGCACGCCGCTATCAGGTTTATGTGAATGCCGCCGAAGCTGGAACCTGGCGGGGCGAGGATCTCGAGAAGGGAATTCCGTTGTCGTTGGACAAAGAGCGATCAAAAACAACTCCAAGATTATGAAAGCACCCAGACTCCGATACTATCACAATAGCTTGATGGCACTCTTCTCGGTGACGATGGTGTTGCTGGAGGCAGAGCCTGGCTCTGCCGCCACGCCGGACGGTGTGCCCGCGCGTTCTGTCAAGAACCTCAAGCTCAAAGTCAGCGCCAACGGACGATACTTGGTCGATCAGGAGAGCAAGCCATTCTTCTACCTCGGCGACACGTGCTGGCTGCTCTTTCAGCGCCCCAATCGCGAGGAACTGGACGAGTATCTGAAAGACCGCGCCGCCAAGGGCTTCACCGTCATCCAGGCGTATGTGGTGCGCGGCCTGGGCAAGAAACACCCTGACGGCAACTCCTCGCTCGTGGACGCGACGCCGTTCATCGAGCGCGATCCGACCCGCCCCAATGAGGAGTTCTTCAAGCACGTGGACTACGTGGTTAACCGCGCCAACGAGCTGGGCCTCGTGATGGGACTCGTCACGGCCAAGTCGTGGCACGTCACGGACCATCCGGGAAAAGTGTTCGACGAGAAGAACGCCTACATATTCGGCAAGTTTCTGGGCGCGCGCTACAAGAACAACGCCGTCTTGTGGTTTCCAGGCGGCGATTCAGCGCCGGGAAAATACGATGCGGTCTGGGTGGCGATGGCGAAGGGACTGAAGGACGGGTGCGGTGGCACCCAGCTCGTTTGCTACCACGGCCAGGGAAGCACTTCCTCATCCATGTGGTTCCACCAGGCGGACTGGCTCGACTTCAACTCGATCCAGTCCGGGCACAATTTCGGCTCAGACAGCTACGCGTTTGTGAGTAAGGATTACGCGTTGACGCCCCCCAAGCCGACCGTCGACATGGAACCGGCGTATGAGAACCATCCCACCGGGGCCAACCAGCCTCGCGTGGACGCCCACAAGGTGCGCACCCAAGCCTACGCCGCGATGCTCGCCGGCGCGGCTGGGCACGGCTACGGCTCCTTGGACTTGTTTTACTTCTACAAGGACGCCGACGGTCCGTTCCCGAAAAACGGTTTCCAACACTGGCGCACCGCGCTGGCCTATGAAGGGTCGCGGCAGGTGGGACTGATGCGTCGGCTGTTCGAGCAGTGGCCGTGGCACAAACTGGTTCCCGACCAGTCGGTGCTCGCCTCGGCGGCGGGTGTCGGCCCGTATCGGCTCGTCGGGGCGCGGGCGCAAGACGGACGCTTCGTCATTTCCTACACTCCACGTGGTCAGCTTCTCAGCATCCAGATGAACAAGCTGGCCGGCGCCAAAGTGAAGGCCCGCTGGTATGACCCACGCGACGGGAGTTGGCGCGAGATCGGCGAGTTCGCCAACACTGGCGTTCGCGGATTCCCCGCGCCCTCGCAAGGGCCGACCAACGACTGGGCGCTGGTGCTCGACTCCATGCCCTGAAAGCGCAACGTGGTTACGCCGACTTGTTTGGCAAAGCGTTCAATCCAATTTATGAGAAATCATTTCCTCGCCGTTCCCATCTCTCGCCTGGCGCTGGTGGTCCATGTCACCATCAACGCTATGACTTTCGGCGGCTCCAGCCACGCGGCCTCGTCGGACTCGGCTAACACTCTCTGCCTCGCCCGCGCGTTCCCGGTTGAGAAACTGTCGGAGATCCTGATTCCGCGCGATCAATGGCATCCCTTCCCCATCTTGAAGGACCGCGTGCGCTGGCAGGCGTTGCCGAAGGCGGTGGTCACTCACCTGGTTGCTCGCGGCGAAGAAGCCTTGAACACACCGTTCCCGCCGCTGCCCGCCACGCTTTACCTCGCCTACGCGCGGGAGGGCAACCGCTCCCGCTTCGAGTCGGTCTATTTCGAGCGGCGCACGCTGCTGCAGAGTCTCGTACTGGCCGAGTGCGTCGAGGCCAAAGGGCGGTTTCTGGACGCCACGGCGAATGCGCTCTGGGCTCTTTGCGAAGAATCCACCTGGTGTCTCCCCGCGCACGTCAGCGTGCAGAAGGTGAGAGTCGGCTTGCCGGATGTCACCGAGCCCATCGTGGATTTGTTCGCCGGCGAGAGCGCGGTCACCGTGGCGTGGACGCTCTATTTGCTCGGTCCGGAGTTGGATCGTGTGTCACCCCAAGTGCGCCGTCGCGCCGCGCTCGAACTCCAGCGCCGCATTCTGACGCCGGTGTTCGAGCGTGACGATTTCGGCTGGATGGCGCTCAACGTCACC
>Ga0315274_10004646_pt1 | contig 20146 bp, 17 predicted proteins | sample YL17G02_20_MG_FD_203700 | JGI IMG/M metagenome (GOLD analysis project Ga0315274, IMG submission 203700) | Sediment microbial communities from Yellowstone Lake, YNP, Wyoming, USA - YL17G02_20 | ecosystem: Environmental > Aquatic > Freshwater > Lake > Sediment | place: USA: Wyoming | collected... | reverse complement strand
GCCCCCCGCGCGTGTGCGCGTGCCGACCCCCCCCCCCCCCCCTCTCTGCCCAGCCCTCGGTCCGCGCCGCCTTTTCCGGCGCCGACGTCTTCATCACCGGCGGCACCGGCTTTGTCGGCTCCGTGGTGATCGAACAGCTGCTGCGCCTCGTGCCGGACGTCGGCACCATTTTCATCCTCGCCCGGCCGAAGGCGGGCGCCGCGCCGGCGGCCCGCCTCGACGCCCTCCTCCAGAAGGCGCTCTTCGACTCGCTGCGCGTGGGGGCGACCCGGGCATCCGCGGCGGCGGGCGTGACCGACTTCAAGACCAAGCGCGGGTAGGAGAAGACAAGAGAGGGGCGGAGGGTGGGGGTGCGCGTTGCCGGCGCCCGCGCTCGGCCGCCCCGCCCGCCGCCGCCGCCTCTCTCACCGGTGATCGCAGCGCACGCACTCGACCGAGGCCGGGAGGCCGAGGGCGGACGCGCCGTCGCCGCCAAGCCGACCCTCACCTTTTTCTTTGCAGCCCGCTGCGCCCCGACCTGCTCGCCAAGCTGCGCGTCGTCGCCGGCGACGTGTGCGAACCCGATTGCGGCCTGTCGAAGGAAGACTTGGCCGCGGTCCGGTCGCGGTCCCGGTTCGTCATCCACTGCGCGGCGTCGATCTCCTTCTTCGACCACGTGCACGCCCTCCTCACCCAGAACTATGTCGCCACGAGGAACGTGGCGGATCTGGCGATGCGGTGCACCGCGCTGGCGGGGTACGTGCACGTGTCGACGGCGTGAGTTTTTTTTTTTTTTGGGGGGGGGGGGACAAAAAAAAAACGCAAAACGAAAAATCGACCCCTTTCCCTCCTCCCCCTCCGCCCCACAGCTATGTCAACATCAACCTGCCGCGGGGCTCGCACGTGGAGGAAGCGATTTACCCGCTGCAACTGCCCGACGGCGCCCCCGTCCCGCACGCCGACGCGGCGGCCGACCTGCTGGGGCTGGCGCCCAAAAAGGCGCAGAAGAAAGCGGACGCCATGGTCAAGGTGTGGGAAGAAGGAGGAAGGGTGGGGAGAGAGGGGTTGGCGGCGGGCGGCAGCGCGTCTGCGCGCTCGCGCGCGCGCGCGCGCCTCGGCCCGCCTCGGGCCGCGCCCGCGCCCCGCGCCGCGCCTCGACGGGCGGAATGGAGCGTGCTGACCGCCACGGGCTGCCCCCGCCGCTCGACGGCGCCCCCACCTTCCCCAACCAAACCCCTTCCCCTCCTCCCCCTCTCCCCAGGCCCTCGGCTTCCCCAACGCCTACACCCTGTCCAAGCACCTCGCCGAAGACCTGGTGGCCGACCTGCACGCCACCGGGCGGCTGACGGCGGCGATCGTGCGGCCGTCGGTGATCGGGAGCAACGCGTATGGCCCGTCGGCCGGCTATTTCGGCAACACCGCCGGCCCCACCGCCCTCACCCTGGCCTTTGCGTCTGGCATGGCCCGGTTCACGTGCTTGAACCCAGACCACGTGAGAGCAGACGATTGGGTGGAGGGAGCAAGGAAAAAACGAAAACCCTGAGTGAACCCTAACCCCAACCCCAACCCTCATCCCTCAGGTCTGGGATATCATCCCGTGCGACGTCGTCGCGGCCTGCACCCTCGGCACCGCCGCCGCGCTGGCGGCGGGGGCGGCGGCCCCGGACACGCCCCTGGTGACGCACTGTGCGTCGTCGGTGAGCCACGGTGAGCGGTACGGCGACCTCTTTAAAAAAATCATCTTCCCTTATTGGGCCGCCAACCCGCCATCCAAGCGGTTCACGTCGGGCCCCTACAAACCGTACGACCACTGGACCGCGTTCCTGCCCGCGGCGGCGCCCGCGTTCAAAATTTTAAAGGCGTACAACACCGCCAAATTTTTGGCCATTTCCAAACTGCTGTCCGCCGCCGGCCACCCCGCCCTGGCGAAACAGGTGTGGCAGGGGTGGAAAGTTTATGCGCTGTACAACAACCCGGCGCTCGACTTCGACATCTTCTACTGCGTCGCGCGCGCCGACGCAATTGAACGCGCGCTGCCCGCGGACGAACAATCTTTTGGCGCCCCTCACTCGGGCGACCGCTTCCAGATGTGCTGGCGCAAGGGGTCGGATGAATGGGCGGCGTACCTGCTGCGGCACGCGGACGTGGTGCGCGCCAAATTCTTTGCGGAGCGGCCGAAGAAGGGGGCGAAGGCGGCGGCGGGGCCGCCGCCGCTGCCGACCGCGGCCGCGGCTCCTGCCCGCCCGCGGGGCGGCGTGGGCGCCCTCCCGGCGCCCGCGGTGCGCCTTGCTCTGCCGGCGGCCACTGTCGCGCCGGTGGGCGAGGCGGCGCCCGTCAAGGGCGCCGCGCCGCGCGCGCGCGGCCGCCGCGCGGCGCGCGCGTGAGTGAGACTGCGGCGGCGGCGGTTGGTGGTGGGCGGCTCCTGGGTCTCCTCTATTATTTCTCTTCTTCAACGTGGGGCGTTCATTCGCGCACGCAGTCGTCAGGCGGGGCGGCGCGCCGCGGGGGTGGTGGCGTGGGGCGGGGTGGGGGGTCGAAAGGCACGCCAAATGGCTTGTGCGGCAAGGGCTGCATGTAAGGAATAACGGCACCGTGAGGGGGAGAGCGGGCGGGCGGCGCGGGAGGCGGCGGGCGGCGCGCGCGGGCGGGCCGGCGTAGGGTTCGTTCGCCCTCGGCCTCTCGCGTGGGCCGCCGGCGGGCGTCTACGCGTCTTTCGCTGCCCCTGCCTGGGCCCGCCACATTCCACCGCGCCCACCGCCGCCACACCCCGCCACCGCCCGCCATGGACTCTGGCAACCTCTTCAGGACGCGGGCCGGTGCGCCACGTGGGGGTGGGGCGAGAAACAGAGGCACCACGGCGCGCACCGCGCCGCGCCGGCTGCGGCGAGCCGGCAGCTAGTCGCCCCATGCCTTGCTCCTAAGTGCCATTGGCACCCTTTCGCCGCTCGAGCGGCGGCGCGGGGGCCTGGGGAGCGCGTGCTGCGGCAGCAACCGGGACGCCAGCGCGTGGGCGCCGTCCGGCGCCTCGCATCCCTCGCCCGCCGCGGCCGCGCCGGCCGCCGCCGCGCTGCCAAACGCGTCGATGGAGCGCGTGGTCGTCGCGGTCGGGGTGGCTCCCCTGGCGGCGCGCGTCGCGCGCGCGGGGCCTGCCGCCGGCGCGAGGGCGAGTTCACACACTACTTTCCTCTCCTCCCCAGGCCCCGCCGTCGCCCTCAAGCACACCGCCCTCGCCCTCGCCGTGACCGCCGCCGCCGCCGCCGCCGGCGCCCGCTCGTCCTGGCTCGCGGCCCAACCGCCGTCGGCCCTCGCCTCTGCGCTCGCCGCGGCGCTCGCGCTCGCCCTCCTCGCCGCCAAAGCCGGCCGCGTCTCCCCCATCTTCCCCGCCAAGGCCTGGATCCTGGACCACGCCGCGTGGCGCCCCCCCGCCGACTGGTTCCTCTCCGGCGAGGCGTGGGTCGCCGCGGTGCGCGCGTCGGGCTATTTCTCCGAGGACGCCGCGGTCCTCATGGAGAAGGTGCTCTCCAACTCGGGCCTCGGGAAAGTGACTGCCTTTTCGCCGGGCATTCTGCGCATGCGCACGCCCGGCTACCGCCCCACGTTCGCCGACTGCCTCTCCGAAACGGAGCGCATCCTCTTCGACGTCACCGCTGACGTCCTCTCCAAGTCCGGCACCCGCCCGGACCAGGTCGACGTCGTCATCACGTCCTGCTCCTGCTTCGCGCCGACGCCCTCGATGGCCGCCATGATCGTCAACAAATTCAAGATGCGCAAAGACGTCCTCACCTACTCGATGGCCGGCCTCGGGTGCTCGTCCTCGCTCGTCTGCGTCGACCTGGCCAAGCACCTGCTCAAGGTAGGGGGGGGGAGGAGAAGAGTTTTGTTTTTTCTTTCGTTTTTCCTTCTCTTGCCGACCCCCATTCCCTCCCCTCCTCTTCTCACAGGCCCTGCCCAAGTCGCGCATCCTGGTCGTCAACCACGAGAACATCTCCAACAACTGGTACATCGGGGAGGACAAGTCGATGCTCGTCGTCAACTGCCTCTTCCGGGCGGGGGGGGCGGCCGCCGTCATGACCAACATGTGGGTGGATGGGTGGAGAGATGGGGATGCGGCGGCGGCGTGGGCCGACAGAGCGCGCGGCGCGGCACCGGGGCGGGGGTCGGCACACGAACACCCCGCCCCCCCCCAAAACCCCAACCCTGCCCCCCTCGCCCCCCCCTCGCCAGTCCGTCGCACCAGAACAAGTACGAGGTGTTCGACACGGAGCGCACCCACCTCGGGCGGGAGGACCCGGCGTTCCTCTGCATGGGCAATGGCGAGGTGCGGCGGGGGGGAGGGGGGGGGGGAGGGGGGGCGGAGAGGGGGTGGGGACCGTTTGGTCTCGCCCGCCCGAGCGGCCGCGCGGCCGCCGCCGCGTCGCAGCCCGCCCCGAGAGGGGCGGGCGGCGGCCGGGGTGGCGGCGCGGTCGCGGCGGGCAGCAGCCGCGGTCTGCGGCGCGTTGTTTCCTCTGCCTCCCGTCCGCCGCGGCGGCCCGGCGGCCGCCGCCGCCGCGGGCGACCGCTGCACGCGCGCGGGCGCTCCGCTCGAGCGCGCGCGGGCGGCGGCGGCGGATTTGGGCGGCGCGCCAGATCGCGTGCGGCGCGCCAGCTCGAGTGCGGCGCGCCCCCAAACCCACCCTCCTCCCTCCTCCCTCCCCCTTTCAGGACTCGGCCGGCAACATGGGCGTCTTCCTACGTAAGAATGTGATCGAGACGGCGGGCGCCGCGATGCGCGCCAACCTGACGCGGCTCGCGCCGCGCGTCCTCCCCCTCGCCGAACTCGCCAAGTGCGCCGCCGACGCGCACTACGTCCCCAATTTCAAGACCGGGTTCGACTCGTTCCTGCTCCACACCGGGGGGCGCGGCGTGCTCGACGCCCTCCAAAAGTCGCTCTCCCTCTCCGACGCCGACCTCTCCTCCCCGCGCGCCACCCTCGCCCGCTTTGGCAACACGTCCGCCGCCTCCATCTGGTACATCCTGGCGCACCACGAACACGCGCGCGGCGTGCGCGTGGGGCAACGGTTTTTGGCGCTGTCGTTCGGCGGCGGCTTCAAGGCGTGCGCCGCCGCGCTGCGCGCCACGCGCCCCGTGTCGGAGAGGCACGCGTGCTGGGACCCTTACCACGACGTGCCGGGCGTGGCGTGAGAGGCTGGAGGAAGGGGCGGGGGCGCCGCGCCGCCACCGATTTCCCCTGAAGTACACGCGGGCCCGCCCTGCGGTGCGGCCCCCCATTCTTTCACACCACAACCCACTTCACCCACCGCGGCGCCGCCGCTGCGGTTCTTTCGCCCGCCGACACGCACGACACCCCTCCCTACCCTTTCCCGCCGCCGCCCCACGTCGCGCCGCCCCTCCGAGGGCGCCCATGGAGACCGAGCACGCGGGACGGGCCCGCAATCCACGGCGGCGCCCGCCACGCGCCCGCACCCTTACCCCCCGTAGACCTCTCTCTTTTCCCTTGCGGCCCATTCACCCCACCCCCCGCGCGCGCCGCCGGCGACCCACCATGCAATTACGCGGCGCAGCACATGCACATCAGAGGGAGGGAGGGAGGAGAGGCACGAGTTGCATGCCGCCGCGCCCCTGCCTCCTCTCTCGTCACTCACTCGACCCGCACGCCGACCCCCACCGCCCCTGCGTCCCCCTCGCCCACCCCCGCCGCCGTGCCGGCGACCAGTACGGCGTCCAGGGCGGCGGTGAGGGCCAGTTTCTCCAGGCGCAGGAGGCGGGCGGCGACTTTTTGGCGCGGGCCTGCGGTCGGCGACGCGAGCGTCGCCTCGTCCTCACCCACGCTCGTCTTGTACCCCGCGAGGCGCTCCCTCAACCGCCTGGCCAGCGCACCGACGGCGGTGGCCTCGTTGGCGGGGGAGAGGGGGCCGGCGGCGGCCGCTGCGGCGAGCGCTGCCGCGTCGCCGCGTTCGAGCGCCGCCTCGTCCGCCAGCGCCAGGCGCATGTAGGGCAGCAGCCCCGCGGGCAGCGGCTGGGCGGCGCTGACTTTAAAGTCGGCCGACGACGCCGCGCCGGCCGCCGCGAGCGCCGCGCGCACGCGCGGCGCGCGCGCGTCGGCGCCCACCGGCGGCGTCTCGACATGAAGAGTGACGCCGTCGGCCGGGTTGGCGTCGTCCACGATGCCGTAGTTGAGCAGCAGGCGCGCGTTGGACTGGGGGCCGCACCTGGGGAGGGGAGGGAGGAGGGCGGCGGCGTCGGCGCGCGACCGCTGCGCCAGCCTCTCCACCCGCGCCCCCCTCCCTTCCTCACCAGGCCACCACGGGATCCCCCGGCGCCAGGTCCCGGTCCGCCTCCAGCACGACGGCGGCGGCGGCGGGGTCCCATTTCAGGGTGGTGCGCGCGGTCGCCGAATACCGGAGGAGGGGGGGGCCCAGGGGGACCAGGGCGAAGCGGGCGGCGGGGGGGACGCCCATGAGGTGGACGACGGCCGACTGGACGCTGCGGGGGGGGGAGGGGGGGGCACACGGGGGCGCGTCGGTTCCGCGCGCCGCCCCCGCGCCGCCCGCCCCCGCCCCGTCTCGCCCCCCTCTCCCCTCCCCCGACGCACACGCAGTAGGCCGATTTGAACACGTCGAACGAGAACGCGGACGAGGGGGCGTCAAAGGGGTAGCGCGAGAAGAGCGAGGACGCGAGGAACCTGTCGAGGGCGAGCGAGGGGAGGGTTTTTTTCTTTCTCGAAAAAAAAACCAAGACGGTCCCATCCCCCAAACCTTCCCCTCCCCCTCCCCCCCGCACCACACGTCGTCCATCTGGTCCCACTCGGTCCGCATCGCCGCCTCCCGGGCCGCCAGCTCGCCCAGGATGGGCGACCCCGCGAGGAGGTCGGCCGCCTGGCCCGCGTCCCAGAGGAGCGGCGACTTGGCGCCCGACGGCCCGCGCCCCTGAATCCGGTCCAGCTCGTCGAGCAGGGGTTTCCAACAGGAGGCGTCCTTCTGCTTCTTCTCGTACATGAGGTAGAGGGCGAGCTGGGGAGAGGGGGAGGGGAGAGCAATGTGTGGGTGTGTGTTTTTGTTTTGTTTTTTTTTCGACCCCGCACCCCGCTTTTTCCTTACCTGGGCCAGCACCGGCACTTTCTTTGCTCCCGAAAGCAATTCGGCGAGCTCGGCGTCTTGGAAGACCTTGTCCAGGGTAATGACGAGGCGTTCAGGGATTTCCAACACCCTTTCCCCCGCTTTCACGGGCCGCGACGCGACCACGACGTCCAGGGGGCGGCCCTCGACTTCGACGGAGGCCAGGGTGACGGCGGTGGCGGGCGCGCCGTTGGACTGGGGGGTGGGGCGAGGGTCGGGTCGGGTCGGGCGGCGCCTCGCGCCTCTCTGCGCCCTATCCCGCCCTCCCCCATCTCCCCACACCTTGAGCCAGTCCAGCAGCGCCTGCCCCCTCGACGCGTCCCGCGCCGCCGCCGCGTGGTCGCGCGGCGCGGCGGCGGTCGCGGGCGCCGCGACGCGGCGCGCGCGCGGGGCGCCAGGGAGCCGGGCCGCGGCGGGCGGCCGGGTGGGCGGAGGGGCCCGCGGTGCGGAGAGGGCGCGCATCGGGGAGTGGGGGCGGGTGGCGGCGGCGCGCTGGCCGCCCCGACCCCGACCCTCTCCTCCGGCTCCGCAAGCCATCCTCCGCCTCCCTGGGCACGCCCACACACGCCGGCGACCGCCCCGCACCATCCCACCCCAATCCAGCTTCATCACACGCCCGGCTTGCACCCCTGCCCCTGCCCCCCAAGGTCGCAACACCCCCCCCCCGCGCCGCCCAGGGACAGCTTGCCCTCGGCCGGCACGTCCTCGTTGGTGGAGACGTCGTCGCCGGGAGCCACGCGCTGGCGGCGGGCGGGCGGGCCGCCCGGCGCGCCGCGCTCGCCGATGTGCCCGAAGAGGGCCGCGCCGACGCCGTAGCCCCCGGCAACCGAAGCAATCAACGGCCAGGAGAACGTCATGGCGACGAGCATGAGGAGGAGGTCGGCGAGGGCGATGGCGGACGTGAAGAGGGCGCGCACGCCGTTGCGCGCGGCGCGCGCGCCGAAACCATACCCCTTTCCCGCCGCAAGGCTCCCCGCCCACCGCGCTTCCAGCAGCGCACGCCCCGCGCGCAGCGCCTGCGCGCCCGCCGCGCCGCCGGCGGCGCCGAGGCAGGCGGCAGCCACGCTCCCGGGCGACCGCGGGACCCACTGCCGCGCCAGCACGGCGTCCTCCGCGTCGGCGTGCAGCCACATGCGCATGGGGGGCAGGGTGAAGGATGCGGCGGGGGTGGGCTTGGCGGCTTTGGTGGCCGCCGTCCCCGGCCGCCCGGCGACGAGCGCGCACGCCGAGGGGAACGAGGCCGCCGCGCCGGCCGCCCCGCACGCGGCCGCCAGGGGCGCGCAGTCGCGCATGCCGGGCATGGAGGAGCACACTTGGGCAAGGGAAAGCAGCGGGTCCTTGCAGTCGCCCGTGCCGGCCGCCCCGCGGCACCCGCCGCAGCCGGGCATCGAGTGCGTGTCGCACATGGCGCGCACAGCCGCTTCGGCGGCCGCGGTGGACGGCGCGCCGGGCAGCGCGCCGACGGCGCACGCGGGGACGGCCGACCCGTTGACGCAGAGCGCGCGCGCCGCTTCGCACCCCTTCATCTTGGGCATGTCCTCGCACACGGTGGCGACGAGGGACGGGTGGGAGCAGAAGCCGGCCGCGTCGTCGCGCGCCTGGAAAGGAGGAGGAGAGAGCGGGGGTCGGCCGGGGTCGTCGCCGCGCGCCGAATCCGAGCCCCCCGCAACCACCATACCCCTCAAGGCTCTTACCGTGCATTCGCGGGCGAGGGTGCAGCCCGGCATGTAGTCCATTGCAGCGCACAGCCTCTCCAAGTCTCCCCTCCACGCCCCGGCCGGCCTAACAAACGCCGCACACGACGCATTGGTCGGCGCAGTGTAGCACGGGTGGTCGAGCGCGGGCGCGGGGGCCGGGGCGCCGGAATGCGGCGCGCCGTCCGGCGCGGCGGCGGCGGCGGTCGCGAGCGCGAGCGCGGCCCAGGCGGCGGCCGCCTTCATGCGATCGGGGGGAGGAGGATGCAAGCTACGGGGTGGCGGTTGGCGGCGCGCGGCCGCTGGGGAGTGAGGGGCGGCGGAGCCGTGGACTGACACCTCGACCTCGACCCCGCTTAGCTCATCCTCGCTCCTGGCAGCCGCCCCGCTCACACAACGGCACGGCGCCGCCCCGTCAACGCCCCCGGGCGGCACCGGTCCCGCAAGCGGGCCAAGGCGGCAACCGCACGCGGCGACCGCGGCGACCGCGGCGGCGGCGGCGCCGCCGGCCGCGGCGGTGGCTGGACTTCAGCCGCCGGCGCGCGCCTGGGGCGACCGCCCGGCCCCAGGGACGCGACGAAGGCCGCGAGCGAGGCCGCGGACGCGGCCAGGGTGGCCAGCGCGGTCGCGCCGCCGCGCGCGCGCGCGCGCGCGGCAGGCGCGGGGCGGGCGTCGTTCTTGCGCGCGGGTGAGGGCGGCGCGCGCGGCGCCCAGCCGCGTGGCACAAACAAGGCCCACCGCGGCGGCCGCGCCGGCGGCCGAGAGGGACGCGCGCGCCGCGCCGCCGCCACCGGCACATTGCCCAGCACCGCCTCATGCGCCGATCGGGGCGGCAGCGGCGGCGGCGGCCGCTGGAGGGAGGGAGGAGGCGTGGCGGCGGCGCCGGAGGGAGGGGGGGTGGCGACGCCTCTTTCGGGCGCCGCTGCCGCGCCGGGTGCGGCACGCCCGACCCCCTGCGCCGGCGCCGCCGCCCCCACTGCACGCCGGCTCGGCGTGTCGGGCGCACAATTCACGCGGCGGCCTGTCGCGCCCGTGGGCCGCCGCGCCGCTGCCGCTGCGCGGCCCACCGGGCGCCACGGCGGGCGCGGCGCCGCGGGCGGGCGAACGTCTGCGAGCATGAGCACAGGAGCAGGCGGCAAGTGAAGGCGGCGGGGAGGGCCGACGCCGCGAGTGGCGGCGGCGCGCGCGCGCTGCGCGCCGCGCGCGGCCCGCCCGCTCGCCTCCCACCACACGCCCCCCTCCCCCACCATGCGCCCCGCCGCGGCCCTCGCGCTCCTGCTGCTGGCCGCGGCGTCCGCAGCCCCGCCCCCGACGGCGGCGCCGCGCGGCGCGGTGCGGCCGGCCGCGGCGACCCCCGACCTGTGGGCGTATGCGGTCGCCCTCCCCGCCGGCGCCGGCGTCGCGGTTGTGTTTCCCAGCATCGCGGGTGCCTCTCCCAGCGACTACAGCGTTGTTTCCTGCCCCGACGCGGCCTGCTCCGCGCCTGCGCCCGCGGGCGGCGCGCCCGCGCCGCTCTGCGCCGGCTGCCCCGACCTGGTGTCCGTCGTCGCCCCCGCGGGGCTCGGATCTTCGTACCGGGTCTCCCTGGGGGGGGCGGCGGGCCCCGCGGCGTCCCCTGTGGTCACGGCGATCGCCGACGCGGCGTCCGCGTCGACCGCTTTCGCCGCCCCCCCCCCGCGTGGCGCCCCCGCCCCCGGCTGCGGCTCCTGGGCGACGCCCTGCGCGTCGCTGCAGGACGCCATGGACACGCTTGGGGGTGGCGGGGCTGTGTGGGCGTTGCCGGGTGAGGGGACGAAGGGGGAGGCGAACGGCCGCCGACCACGCGCGCGCGAGCCAAAAAATAGCCCCCCCCCCACCCTCTCCCCGCTCCCTCCTCCCTCCCCAGGCACCTACTCCGGCACCGGCAACCGCAACCTGACCTTCCGCGGGCGCCCGACCGCCCTCGCGTCCCTCGCCGGCGCGCCGCGCACGACGCTCGACGCCGGCCTCGCCGCGCGCGCCGCCGCGTTTGGACCGGCCGACTCGGCGGCGTCCATGACCGGTTTGACGATCGTGCACGGATACAACGGGCCCGACCCCGGGGCGGCCGACGGCGGCTGCATCCTCATCGACTCCTCCTCCCCCGCCCTCGTGTCCCTCTCCCTCTCCCGCTGCACCACCTGCGACGCGGCCGGCGCCTGCAACGGTGCCGGCGGCGGCGTGGCGGTCGTCAACCGGGCGGGCGCGTTCGGGCCCGGGGGGGTGCCGGCGGTCGCGCCGCTGCTGGCGAGCGTGTCGGTCTCCGACTCCTACGGCGCCGACGGCGGCGGCGTCTCCTTCCAAGAGACGGGCCTGGTGGCGGTGGGCGTGACCATCGACAACTGCCACGCGCTGCGGGTGCGGGGGGAGAGGGGAGGGAGAAAAAAGGCGGAGCGAACGAGGGGAACGCGCGCGCGCGCGCCCCTCGACCCCTCCTCCCCTCCTCCCTGTAGCCTGGCGGCGGCATGGGCGGCGCCCTGTTTGGCTTCTACGGCTTCCTGGCCGCCGCCGGCCTCTCCCTCTCGCGCTCGTCGGCCCCCCTCGCCGGCGGCGGCGCCGCGCTCTCTGCTGTCTGGACCGTGGACGCCACCGGCGCCCCCGGCGCCGCCACCGACGTGTCAATCACCCAGTGCGCGTGCGCCATGAACGCGGGCGGCGTGGCGGTGTTGGCCGGGGCGCGGGTCGGGATCACGCGAGGCGCGCTCGCGCGCAACGGCGCGTCGTTCCTCGGGGGGGGCGCTTTTCTCATGTTTGGCGACCTGGAACTCACCGAATCGGTCGTCGAGGGCAACATGTGCGAGGAGAGAGGGTGGGAGGGGAAGGGGGGGCGTTTTGTGGCGGGCGCGAGCGCGCGGCCGACCCCCCCCCCTCTTTTCTCCCAGCGCTCCCTACGGCGGCGGCGGCGCCTACATCCCCACCGGCGTCCTCACCCTGACCGACGTCAACGTGACGGACAACGTGGCGGCCGACGGGGGCGGCATCGTGGTGGGTGGAGAGGGAGGAGAAACGAGGGGGCCGGGGCCAGCGCGCGCGCGGCGCGCCCTCCACCCTCCTCCCTCTCGTCTCCTTAGCTCTCCAAATCGGGCGACGCCGGCGCTTTCCAAGCCTCCCTCACCGCCGTCCGCACCCGGTTCGAGCGCAACGCGGCGACCGGCGTGTCCGGCGGCGCGCTCTCGGTCGCGTCGGCGGACGCCGTCACAATTTCCGACTCCCTCTTCGCCGCCAACGTGGCCACCAAGGGCGGCGCGGTGCGCGTGCGCAACGACAACCCCGGGGCGGCGGCGGGGGCGGTGTCATTTGTCAACTCTTCTTTCGAGGGCAACGTCGCGCAGTATGGCGGCGCCCTCCTCGTCGACGCCGGCGGCGCGGCCACCGCCGCCGACTGCTTTTTCACGCGCAACGCGGCCCGGGCGGCGGGCGGCGGCGTGTCGGTGGGCGACGGCGGGGCGGTCGTGCTCGCGCGCACCTCGTTTTCGGCCAACGGCAACTTCTCCTGCGACGACGCGCCCGCCGCCGGCGGCGGCCTGGCGGTGGGCATGGACGAGTTCAAGCCATACGTCGGGTGCACGGTAAAGAGATGGAGGGAGGGAGAGAGAGAGAGGGAGAGGGAGGAGAGGGTTTGGCGGCGCGCGCGGGCCGGCCCGGCCCGACCCCCCTCCCTCCCCCCCTTCCAGCCCCCTCCTGCCACGCCCGCGACCGCGACCGTGACCAACTGCACCTTCACCGCTAACGTGGCGCACGAGACCGGGGGCGGCGTCGCGGTGCGGGCGGGGGCGCTGGCGCTCGTTGGGTCGACGCTCTCGGCCAACGCGGTGACGGGGTCCCCTTCCTCCCGCGCCCTCCCCTCCCCCGACGCCCCTCCTTCCACCGCCACCGCGCGCGGCGGCGGCCTGTACGTGGGCGGGTCGTGCGGCGGGGGCGGCGCGTGCGCGGCGGCGACCGCGGTGCTCGACCGCGTGGCGCTCGACGGCAACGCCGCCGCGGAAGCCGGCGGCGGCCTCTTTTTCGAAGGCCTTTCCTCCAACTTGTCGTCCATCACCGTCATCGGCGGCTCCTGGACGGGCAACGCCGCGCCGCGCGGCGGCGGCGGCGGCGCGGGCGGCGGCGCGGCGCTCGAGGGCGCCGGTTTTTCCATCTCCAACGTGTCCCTGGCCGCCAACGCGGCCCGCTACGGGGGGGCCATGTTTGTGTCGGCGCCGTGGGGCGGGACCAGGGTGGCGGCGCTGGCCAATCTGACTTTTGCCGCGACCAACGCGGCGGCGCGCGGCGGCGACGCGTTTTGGGTCGCCGCCGCGTCCCCGTCCACCCCTTTCATCTGCACCGCCTGCACCTTTGCCGCCCTCAACGTCGACCTGGCCGCCGCCGGCGGCGGCGGCGGCCGCGTGGCGACCGAGGCGCGGTCGGCCGCGCTGGCCGGGGCGGCGCCCTCCTCCGTGCAGTCGGGCTCCCCCGCCCCAGCGTTCTCCGTCGCCCTGCTCGACCACTATGGCGCCGTGTCGACCACCGACACCGACGGCCAGTGCGTCGCGGGCGGCGGCGGGGCGGGGGTTCTCCTCGCCGAGTCGGGCCGCGCTGCGCGGGCCGACGTGGGCGTCGCCCTCTTCGACCGCCTCGTCGTCACCGGCGGCGTCAACTCGTCCATCACGCTCGACCTGGCGTGTGCGCCGCCGGGCGCGGGGCGGCCGGCGGTGCTGCCGCCGGTCGCGCCGCTCCCGCCGCTCGCGCTCGCGGTCGCCGTCGCGGCCTGCCCCCGGGGCCGCCAGCCGCCGCCCGCCGGCACGCTCTACCCGGTGTGCATCCCGTGTCCCTTTGGGTCCTACTCGTACGACGGGGTGTCGTGCGCGCCGTGCCGCGAGGGCGGGCTCTGCCCTGGCGGCGCGGCGGGCGAAACCACCCCCCTCAAATCCTATGCCGGCTACTGGCGCTCCTCCAACGCGATCGACGTCCCGCTGTACCGGTGCCCCGCGTCGAGCGCGTGCCGCGGCGTGGCGGCGGGCAGCGCCGAGTCGGGCGACGCCGCGGGCGACGCCGCGTGCGCGGCGGGCACCAAAGGGCCGCTCTGCGCGGTGTGCGCTGACGGCTTCTACAAGTTTGGAGGGGGGTGCAAGTGAGGGAGAGAGGGGGGAGGGGTGGGAGGGACCGCGTTCGCGCGCGCGCGCGCCGACCCCGCCTCCCTCCTTCTCCTCCCGCAGGGCCTGCGGCGGCGTCGCCGCCGGCAAGCTCGCCGTTGCCGTCTCCGGCGTCGCCCTCGCCCTCTTTCTGGCCGCCATCTTCGCCCGGTCCTGGGGCGGCGGCGACCGCGCTGGCGGCGCCATGTCCAAAATCAAGATCCTGATGACACACGTCCAGATTCTGTCCCTGCTGCGCGACTACGACCTGCTGTGGCCGGCGTCCACGCTGCAGGCGCTGGGGTGGGCGGACACGGTCAATTTGGGGGTGTCGGTCGCGGCCCCCGAATGCTTCCTGCCCAAGGGCGCGTTCACGTTTTGGTCGGCATACGGTTTCGCCCAGGGGCTGCCCCTGGCCGCGGTGGCGCTGTGCGCGGGCGTGCACGCGTGCGCGTCCGCCGCGCGGCGGCGCGCGCGCACCGACGCGGGCAGGGCGCGCGCGGCGGCCCTGCAAGCCCGCTGCTGGAAGAACGCGTTCTGGCTGCTCACGTTGCTCTACCCGCGCGCGGCGCAAACGGCGCTGCAGCTGTTTTCGCTGCAGCGGCTCAACGTCGGCACGTTTTTGGCGGCCGACCTGCGCATCCTCGTCCGCCCGCCGCCGGCCACGTGCGGCGGGCTGACGTGTCCTCTCACGTCGGCCTTCAAAGTCATGATCCCGGTCGGCATCGCGGTCCTTGTCGCGGGCGCGGTCGGCGTGCCGGCCTTTTTCTTCCTGGCGCTCTGGCGCAACCGCAAGAACCTGGACTCGCCCGCCATCGTGCAACGGTAGGGAGGAGAGGGGGTGGGGTGGGATGGGGTGTTTGGTGGCGTCGGCGGGGTGCCGCGGCGCGCCTCCCACCCCACACCCCTTCCCCTATCTCTCCTCCTCGCCTCCCCTAGCTACGGCTTCCTCTATGTCGGCCTCTCCTACGTCTACTGGGACACGATCGACGCCCTGCGCAAGCTGGGCCTGGCCGCGATCCCCGTCTTCGTGGCGCCGCAGCCGTCGGGGTCGCTTCAGGCGCTCGCCGCTTCCCTCCTCGTCGTCGCCTCTGCCCTGGCCGTCCTCGCGGTGCGCCCGTTCACCGCGCCGGAAGAGAATTGGCTCACCGTCGCGTCCAACGTCGCCCTGTGGCTCCTGCTGCTGTCGGGCGGGGCGCTCAAGTGGGCGCGCCTCACCGACCGCGCGCAGGCCGCGGTCGCCATCGCCCAAGTCGCCCTCTCCTTTGGCCTGGGCGCGGTCGTGGTCGCCGTCATCGTGTGGCGCACGTGGCGGCTGGTGATGGGGCTGCCCGGGATGGTGGTGGCCGGCGTGCGGTCGCTCGCGCGCTGCGCGCGCGGCGGCCGCGGCGGCGGCGGCGGCGCCTCCCCTCGCCGCCTCAACCGCAAGCCACCGCGCGGCGGCGCGGGCGGCAAGGTGACGCCGGCCGAGTTTGTGGACGCGGTGGAGGTCAAGGAGGGGGTGGGGGCGAGTGGGAGCGGCCGCACGCGCGCCGCGACGCCGCCGCCCTCGTCCGCCTCGGCCGGCCTCATCCGGGCCGCCGGCGCGGGCGGGTCGGGCGCGCCTCTGCTGTCGCCTCCGGCGACGGGGCGGGCCACGCTGGACGCGGAGGGGGGGGACGGCGTGGTTTGAGGTCGAGGGGGGAGGGGAGGGGTGTGGGGCGGCCGGCGCCGGGCGCCCGCATCATCGTGCAGGCACTCCACCCACGCGGCCGTCACACAGACCAGGGGGCAGGCAGGGCAAAAACTGTGCGGGGTGCGCGCAAGATTCACTCTTCGCCGCGCGCGGTGCCGCCGGCCGCGCGCGCCGCCGCGCCCTCGGCCTCGCGGCGCAGCTTCTCGACGGCGTCGTCCCCCGCCGCGCGCGCCCCCTCCCACTTGTGGGTCGCGTCCGCGGCCGCGGCAGCGGCGTCGCCGGCCGCGCCCTCGCGGGCGGCGGCCTGGGCCGCCGCGTCGCGCGCGCGCGAGCGCTCGCGCTCGGACGCGGCCGCCGCCTCGGTCTCGGCCTGCTGGGCCGCCTTCTGTGCCGCGTTCGCCGCGTCGAGCAGGCGGGCTAGGTCGGTGTCGGCGGCCTGGGCCGACTCTTCCGCCTCGCGAGCAGAGGCCGCGGCGGCCGCCGCGCGCTTGCCCGCCGCGTCGGCTTCGGCCGCCGCCGCTTTCGCCGCTTTCGCCTTTTCGGCCGCTTCATCGTCCAGCGCCGCCTCCTGGTTCAGGGCCGCCGCGCCGGGCGCGGCCCCCTTTTGGGCGCGCTCGCGCAGCGCGGCGGCGGCCGACGCCTCCTGCTCGCCCTCTTTCGCCGCGCGCACTTTTTTGGCGCCCGCGTTCGCCGCTCTCGCGTGCGCGGTCGCGACCGCGCCCTCGACCGCGTCCACCTGGGCCTTGGCCTCGCGCAGCGCTTCCGCAGCTGCGTCGGCGGCCGCGCGCGCGGCTGCGAGCGCGCGCTCGCCGCGCTCGGCGGCGGCGACCGCCCGCGCCTCCTCGTCGGCCTCTTTGTAGACGACGGTGGCGGCGGCGGCGGCGGCGTCGGCGTGCGCGGCGGCCTCGCGCTCGGCCGAAGCGGCGGCCGAACGGGCGGCGTCGGCGCGCGCGTGCGCGTCGGCCGCGCCCTGCGCCGCCTTGTTCTTGGCTTTGTCGGCGTCGGCCGCCACCTTGGCGCGCTCGTTGGCGGCCGCTTTGGCGTCGGCGGCCGCGGCGCGCGCGCGGGCAGCCGCCGAGCGGGCGGCCTCGGCGCGGGACGCGACGCGTTTCGCGTCGCCAGCCTCGCGCGTCGCCTCGTCGCGCAGGCCGGCCGCGCGGCGGGAGGCCTGGAAAAGAGGCAACGGGTTCAGGCCCCGTCCCTCGTTCCCTCTCCCTTCCCGCCACCCTCTCCCGCCCTCTCTCAATCCTCTCACCTTGACCGCGGCGTCGTGCGCCAGGCGCACGTCGCGCGCCGCCGCCTCGGCGGCTTCGCCCGCCGCTTTGGCGCGCGCGGCGAGCGCGGCGGCCGCGCCCGCGGGGCCCTTGGCCTCGGCCGCCAGATGGGCTGCTTGCCCGAGTTCGGTTACGGCCTCCGACCGGGGCTGTTCAAGGGGGGTCGCGTGGGGACAGGGCGCGGGTTTGGCCCGGCGCGGGCGCGCGGTAGGCGCCAGGCAGCAGCGGGATGGCGGCCCGGGCCGCCGCAGCGGCCTCCACCCCGCCGCCCCGATCCTCACCTTGTGCATCAGGCCCACGGCCGCGCCCGCGGCGTGCAGCGCGTTCAGGATGGGGTTGGCCGCGGGGGAGCCGGGTTCGAGCGCGCGGGGGGGGGGCGCGTCGCCCTCGACGCCCGCCGCGGCGTCGACGGGGTGGGAGGGCGGGGGGGACGACATGTTGAGAGGGTGGGCGGGGTGGCGGCGCGCGGGCAGGAGTGGGTGGCGGCCGGCGCGCGCTCTCCACGCTTCTGCCCGCCCTCTGAATTCGCGACGGCCGGGTGCACTACATCCATGCACATGCCGGCCACGCCCCCAACCCACTCCACTCTCAAAACAGCAGGCCGCGCCAGCTGAGCAGCCGCCCGAGCGCGGCCACGCGCACCGGCACGCCCAGCGCGTCGCCCGCCGCGGCCGTGACCGCGCCCGGGTCGCCGCCGGGCGCAATTGCCGCCAGCGCGTCGAGCGCGGCGGCGGCCAGGGAGAGCGCGGCGCTGCCGCCCACGCGCACCCGCGACGCCGGCGCCGCTCCCACACCCCCGCCCCCGCCCAGGTACGCGCCTCGCGGCGCGTACGCGGCCGCGGGGTCGGCGTAGGCCGCAAAAGGGTCGGACGCGGCCGGGAACGAGGCACGGCTCCCGCTCGCGCCGCCTCCCCTCGCGTGTGGCGGCGCCCACCCGCCCGCCGCCGCCGACGGCGTCGTCGTGCCGTACGTGTAGGTGGCGCCGGCGCCGCGCGGGTCGTGCGCGGGCGCGCCGACGAGGCTGGAGGAGAGGGAGAAGAAAAGAGAGGGGGTCGGCCGGCGCCGCGCGGCGCGGCGAACCCCGATTCCGCCCCCATCCACCCCCAATTCCCCCTCCCCACCTCGCGACAAAGTCGGCGATGTCCACGTCGGCGTCGCGCCGGTTGTCGAGGGCGTCGAAATGGGTGAGCAGGTGGGCCACGTGCCATAAAGGGCCGTCCGGGGCGAGCGGCGTCAGCGCGCGAGGCGATGAGGGGCCGGCCGGGCCGGGCGGGTGTGGTTCGGGCGCCTGGCGAGGGGTGAGGGCGGCGCGGTCGCGCGAATCCGGGCGCGGGGGGCGGCGCGGCCTCGGCCGCCCCAATCGCTGCCGCGCCCGGCGCCATGGGCATCCGCACAACGCTTCAGCAGCTGCCGCGGGCGCTCACCTCCATCCTGGCGGCAGGCCGCCGCGCAAAAACGCGCGGCGCCGCGCTTGGACGCCCGCCAGCGGGCGGGGGCGCTACCGCGGCCGCTCTCGATCACGGACGGCGGTCGGCGGGGCGGCGGTCGGCGGGCGCGAGTGTGGGCGCCGCCATTGGCGGCCGTCGCTCCACTGCCCCTCTGCCGTTCGGCCGCCGGCGCCTCCCACCCCCCCCAGAGCACGCCGCCATGGACCCCAAGGTGTGTGAGGGAGAGAGAGGGCGGGCGCTGCCCGCCCCGCCACTTGGGCGCGCCCGCGCCGCTGCTGACGCGGCGAGACCGGATACGCCGCGCCGCGCGCGCCACCCGCCCCGCGCCAGGGTCGCCCCCCGGTGTCGGCACCGGCGCGCCGGGCGCGGGGGCGGGAAGAGCGGCGCCGGAGGCGCGCGCGCGGGCATGGCCGTCGCCGCGCTGGCGCGCGCCCCGCCGCCGCGACGGCCCCCCGCCGCCCTCCCACCCGCGCACGCGCCTCACGACCCCCTCTCCCCCCTCCCAGCTGCGCCCGTCGTCGCACCACGACTCCGCGCACTGGACCACGAACTCCGGAGCGCCCGTGTGGAACAACAACAACTCGTCCACCGTCGGCGCGCGCGGTGAGAAGAAGAGGGGCGGTGGGAGGGGGCGGGAGGGTGGCGGGAGGGTGGTGGGGGTCGCGGCGCGCGCGGCGGCCCATGCCCGCGCCGACGCTCCGCCTCCCGCCCTCCCTCCCAGGCCCCATTCTGCTCGAGGACTACCACCTCGTCGAAAAGCTGGCCAACGTGCGAAAGGGAGAGAGAGAGGAGGAGAGGAGGAGAGGGAGGGGCGCGCGGCATGCCGCCGACCCCGCCCTCCCCACAGTTTGACCGCGAGCGCATCCCCGAGCGCGTCGTGCACGCGCGCGGCGCGTCCGCCAAAGGCTTTTTCGAGACGACCCACGACGTCTCGCACCTGACGTGCGCCGACCTGTTTCGCGCGCCGGGCGTGCAGACCCCCGTCATCGCGCGCTTCTCCACCGTCATCCACGAGCGCGGGTCGCCGGAGACGATTCGGGACCCGCGCGGGTTTGCGGTCAAGTTCTACACGCGCGAAGGTGGGGGGCGGGAGGGGGAGGGGGGGAGGGGGTGGGCCGGGCCGCGCGCGGCGGTTTCGGCCGCCGAGCCGCGCGGGCCCACTCTCGTGTCCCCTCGCTCCACCCCCCCCTCCTCCCCCCCCCCCCTTGCAGGCAACTGGGACCTGGTCGGCAACAACATGCCCGTCTTCTTCGTGCGCGACGGCATGAAGTTCCCGGACATGGTGCACGCGCTCAAGCCCAACCCGGTCAACCACATCCAGGAGGGGTGGCGCATCGCCGACTTTTTCTCGCACCACCCAGAGTCCCTGCACATGTTCACCTTCCTGCTCGACGACGTCGGCATCCCCCTCAACTACCGCCACATGGAGGGGTTCGGCGTGCACACCTACACCCTGCTGACCCGGGACGGCAAGGTGTGTGTGGGGGGAGGGGTGCGGGGTTTGCGGGGGGAGGGTGTGCGGGGCGTGCGGGGGGGCGCGGCGGGCCGGCAACCCGACCCCACCCCCGACCCCGACCCCGACCCGGACCCGCAGACGACGTTTGTCAAGTTCCACTGGAAGCCGTCGGTCGGCGTCAAGTGCTTGCTCGAGGCGGACGCGGAGCGGGTCGGCGGCGCCAACCACTCGCACGCGACCCAGGTGGGGGGGGGGGGCGCGCGCGCCGGGGGCGGCGGGGACCCGCGCGCGCGCCGGTCTGCCGCCCCCCCCCCCCCGCGCCCCCCCCCCCCCCCCCCCCCCCCCCCCCCCCCCCCCACGCCGGGGTGGGGGACCCCGG